>Ga0163210_1000704_pt1 | contig 14207 bp, 13 predicted proteins | sample Kivu_220m_FD_113536 | JGI IMG/M metagenome (GOLD analysis project Ga0163210, IMG submission 113536) | Freshwater microbial communities from Lake Kivu, Western Province, Rwanda to study Microbial Dark Matter (Phase II) - Kivu_220m | ecosystem: Environmental > Aquatic > Freshwater > Lake ...
ACCACGGCCAGGGCGGGAGCAAGTCGAGCAGGGAGGCGGTCGGCGGCTTGTGCGCCACGAACAGATAATTGCTGCCGATGAGCATGTTGACCCCAAAGACGACTGCCATGTAGACGTTGATCCATAAGGCCACCCTCAGCAGGGATTTCCACGTCGGGCGGAAGCCCTCGGCGACCGTCATGTAGATGGCGGCGGTGATGATCAAGCCATGCGAGATGTAGGTCTGGAAGAAGCGGAAATGGGGGAAACCGTAGATGCCCAGGTCGGGCGTCAGCAGGGCCTGCAGCGCACCGCCGATTCCCAGGAAATAGCAGAACTCGTAAATCGAATAGTTCTTTGTGATCAGCATCAGCGCGCCGGTCCACACCAGCACGGAGCACAGGTGCAGCGGCAGCATGGTCTGGATCGTCCACTGGCCGGTGAAGGCGTTCCACAAATGCCAGCCTAGCTCGTTGGCCCACAGCACGCCTGCCATCACGTATGCAACAGCGCGCTTTGTCTTCTCCGGCGCGTTCTTGTAGCGCCAGATGAGGAAAACGTTCAATAATACGACGATCAGCAAAGCGACGATGTGGGCCGCGCCGAAAAAGATGAACGACGCGCCGCTCCAGTCTTTGGCGAAGAATTGGGTCATGGCATTGTCCTCTCTCGATATGGAAACTTCGTTGGAAAAGTGATAGAGTATTGGTAGCTTGCTATTGAGGAGAGTGTGCGATGGAACGTCAAACCGTGAAATTGTTGTTGGCTGAGATGGATGAGGTCTATCAAACGCTGCGCCAGCGGCTGAAGGGGCTGACCGACGCGGAGTTCTTTTGGGAACCGGTTCCAGGCTGCTGGACGGTTCACCTCATGGAGGATGGGCACTGGTGGGTGGACTACGTTGACCCGGCGCCTCAGCCGCCGCCTTTCACGACCATCGGCTGGCGGCTGGTGCACGTCGCGACCTGCAAGGTGATGTACCACGAGTACGCCTTCGGCGCGGGAAAGCTGACCTGGGATAACCTCGATTATCCTCACACTGCGGCGGATGCCATTGCCTTGCTGGAAGAGGGTCACGCCCTGTTACGTGCCGACCTTGAGAAGCTGACCGACGTCGAACTGGACGCAATGCGCTTGACCAACTGGGGCGAAGAGTGGCCTGCCTGGCGAATCTTCTGGGCGATGATCTCGCACGACATGCACCACGGCGGCGAGATCGGATGTCTGCGGGATTTGTATCGAGATCGCCAAGGGTGACAGTCACCTTGTTACCCAACATAACCCTCCGCCTTCAAAATCCCTTCGAAGGCTTGACGGGTGTCGGCTTGGGCTTTTTCGAACCAGGCTGGCTCAGAGGGGCAGTATAACTCGTCGAATTCATGCCTCAGCCACGCCTGCGCGGACGGGAGCGCTCCGAACCAATGGGCGCGGTTCTCGAAGATCATCGTGCGCAGCTCACGGATGTTGTCCCGCAGCGATTCGCCGAAGGTGCCGAACTCGAACGTTGTGGCGTAGAATGGCTTGCCGGGGAACTCCTCAGCCATGACCGTGTAAAGATAGTCAATCATGTCGCCTTGGATGGCGTAGAACTCGTCCGCGGTGGCGGCTGCCACGCGCGGATACTCGTACTTACGCGCCACTTCCTCGGAAGTCATCTTCTCGTGGCACGAGTTGACCAGCGTCATTTGGTCGCGCGGGCCGTAGCCGGTATGCATGTCGAGGTGCAGAATCTGGCCGTAGTCGCGGATGTGTTCACGATATAGCTCCATCATCGTGCGCGTCTCTTCCTGCAGCTCTGTCCCGCCATAGTAGACGCCCTTTGGGAAACGATATTGACCTAACAAGGTGGCGGCCCTGAACTTGGGAATCCCAAAACGCAAGATCAGGCTAGGGGCGCGCAATGTCAATGCCAGCTTGTGCAGGGTTGGGTTTTTGAAAGAGCGGGGCGGGTTCAAGAAAGAGTCGAGCGGGGCGTAATCTGGATTGGTTGAGACGAGCGGGGCGATCTCCTTGACGAAGTTGCGGTTGAGGTCCACGTTATTGGCATTGACGCGGCGGTGATGCTTCATCCCCCAAGGATTGATGATGTGGACGAGCAGCAAGCCGGTCTCGGCCGGATCGAGGCGCGGCAGGAACTCTTCGATGAAAAGCTGCATCATTGCCGAGCCAACGTAGCCCTCGATGCCGTGCTCGCCGGTCGTCAGGATGAGCAGCTTGTTCTTGCGTTTGTTTGCCCGCGCCGAGATCCAGTCAATGGACAGGTCCTCCGCGCCGGCCAGGGAATGACTGGTTAAACGCGCCGCCGGCCACAGGTCCCGCACCGCCTCGAGGTCCTCGTGGAAGCGGTCGCGGGATGCCTCGTAGGTGTTTGGGATGGTTGTCATTGAATATCCTTCAGACCCCCGGCGTCTATCAGACGCCGGGGGTCTAGAAAATTAGAACGGCCCATAGTGGAACGCCACGGCGATCCCCAGGAAGATGACCGTCGCCACGATGATCCAGAGCCACAGGCTGAGCAACCACTTGATCCACTTGGAATAGGGCACCACGGTCAGGCTCAGGGTGATGAGCAGCGCGGCGTTGGTCGGGTAGGCCAGGTTAGAAAAACCATCGCCGAAACAATAAGCGCTGACAGCTACCTGGCGCGTCACGCCGACCAGATCGGCCAGCGGCGTGATGATGGGGATGAGCAGCAGGGCTTTGGCCGAGCCGGAAGCGATGAAGAGTTCCAGCACCATGGTCAGGCCGTAGATCATCAGCGCCGCCGCGAAGGGACTGGTGCCGGCGAAGGCGGTGGAGGCCCAGTGCAGGATGGTGTCCTGGATGCCGCCCGCGACGACGATGTACTTGACGCTGGCGGCCATCATTAGCAAGGGGATGGCTGGCGCGATGCCAACGAAGCCTTCCCAGGCAGCCTTCCAGGCGTTCTTGCCTGCCCCGGCGATCAACCCGCCGCCGATGCCGCCGATGACGAACAGCAGCCCGGTCAGCGGCAGGGCGTAATCCGAGAGGAACGAAACGAACGGCGAGGCGACCAGCACGGCCAGGATCAGAGCGAAGAAGACGGCCAGGAAGATGATGGCGAGGTTCATGCGCGGATCGTTATCGGCCACTGCCCGGAACGCGCCGTACTTGGCGCGCTCGGTCTGGTCTTCTTTGAAGACGGGCGAGGCTTCTGGATGGCGGTCAATCTTGCGCGCGTAGGCGCTCAGGAAGGCGCACAGGATGCCGTAGACGACCACGAACAAGACCAGGCGCGGCAATGCGCCGGAGAAGAGCGGCAATCCGGCCAGCTTCTGCGAGACGCCAATGGTGAAGGGGTTGAAGATGGCGGTCGAGAAACCGACGTTGGTCGCCAATACGGACATGCCCAGGCCGGTGAGCGTGTCCCAGCCGAGGGAATAAGCCAGGGCGATCATGATCGGCACGAGCGGGATGACCTCTTCGAAGATGCCGAAGAATGCACCCAGCGCCATGAAGAAAAAGGCGATGACGAGCAGCAGACGATATTTGCGCCCGCCGAAGGCCTTGATGATGCGGGCAATGGTGGCCTTGAGGATGCCGCTCTTATCCATTACCGCGAAGGCCACGCCGACCAGCAGGATGAACAGGATGATGGCGATGACCGTCAGGCTGTCGGGGCCAGCCAGCACCTCGAACGGCGCGGTGAACCAGCGCCAGAAGGGGTAATTGGGATGCTCGGTCAGGGTGAACGAGGCGGCGTCAATGACCTGCCGCCCGCCTTGTTCGACGCGGGTGTACTGCCCGGCCGGGATGAGGCGCGTCAACACGCCCGCGACCATCATCAGGATGAAGAGGATGGCAACGGCCTGGATGAAGGCTTTCTTGCTGATCTGTGCGCCGGATTTTTGTTCCATCGTTGTTTCTCCTGTCGGTTGGAATTTGGGGATGGTGTGAGAAGTTTATCCTGCTGTAGCTTGACATAAGTGTATAGTAGAAATAGCGCCGCGTCAAAGGGGATAGGGAGTAGAAATTCATGTGCCATTGTGGTAAAGTATAAGTGGGGGAAGTGAATGTTTATTTTGAGACGATGGTAGCCACCAGGCTACCACTGACGAAAGGAGGTGGCTTATGATGTCCCCAAGGAAGAAACGACAATTCGATGTCTTGTTGGCTGACGACGGTTCGGATCATGCCCGAGCGGCTGTCGCCATGTTGGGTGACTTGCCCCTGCCATCGGAGTGTCTCATCACTGTGTTCAGGGTCTTCGCCTCGACCCAGGCGGCGGAAGTCACGTATCTCGAAGACGCCATCGCACGTACCTGCGCGCTCTTGATCAACAAAGGCTTGCGCACGCAGTCCGAATTACTGCTTGGCTCGCCGGCTGAAAAGATCGTCGAATATGCCGAAGAGCACAAGCCTGACCTGATCGTGGTCGGTGCCAAGGGGTTACGGGCCACTCTCGGCATTTTGTTGGGCGGCGTGGCCCAGCAGGTGGTCGAATATGCCTGCTGCCCGGTGCTGGTGGTACGCGCCCCCTACGACAAACTGCGGCGCATCTTACTGGTCAGCGATGGCTCACCCTACAGCCAGCAGGCTGTAAAATATCTGGGCAATTTTCCGCTCCCCGGCGGGGTGAACTTGCAAGTCATGCACGTTTTGCCACCCCCGCCGTTCCCGGTCATGGTCGCCGAGCCACCCTATTCGGGGCTGGCAATGGTGGAGCCGCTGCCCATACCGGAAGAAGTAGCCGCCCAGCGCGCACGCGAGGAGGAAGCAGCACAGGCGCTCCTGGATCGCACGGTAGCGACTTTGAAGAAACATGGCCTGTCCGCAACCACGGTCCTCAAGCGCGGCGATGCTGCGACCGAGATCATCGAATACGCCAAGAAGCAGCAAATAGACATGATCGTCACCGGCTCGCGCGGCCTCAGCCAGTTCAGATCCTGGCTGATGGGCAGCGTCTCGCGCAAGCTGGTACATTATTCCGGCTGCTCCGTGCTGGTTGTCAGAGATTCGCAAACGGTTTGAGGACATCACGAAAAATCCAGAATTATGGGACTTGACCCGTGAAGCTCACCGGGCCATCATGCCTTTCTACGCCCCGCTCTTCGACCGTTACGCCGCTGAACACGGGCTGATGCCGCGCGGGTTGGGTTGGCTGTTTGCTGCCCTCACCTTCGAACCGGAGAGGATCACTCCAAACCGCCTGCGCGTACGCAATCCTTACACCGCAGCGGAGTTCTATCTAGGGGAACTGGAGGCGGTTGCCCGGGCGGGATTCTTCGTCGAGGCCCCGCAGTGCGAGTTCAGCCTGACCCCCTCGGCTCGCGCTGAGACCCTGCGCCTGATCGCGGATGGGCGCGCTCTCATGGCCCAAGCTGACCCGCTCCCGCCCGCCGACTCTAGCCGACTGGCCACGCTTGCGGGACGCCTGGTGCGCGCCGCGCTGGATACCCCAACCACGTTGGACAACTGGTCGGTGCGCTTGAGTTACCGGATCATGCCGGAGGCCGAGCCGCCGCTGCCCTATTTCGAGCAGGCAATCTCCTGTCTGCACGCTTACCGCGATGACGCTCACATCGCTGCCTGGAAGCCGAGCGGCTTAGGTGCCGCGACCCTTGAAACGCTGACCCTGCTCTGGCGCGGCAAAGCGGACTCGCTGGCGGCGGTTTGCGAAAAACTCGAAAGGCGCGGCCACCCGCCGCAGGTCTACGCCGGCGCGCTGGCCGAACTTCGAGAACGCGGCTTTTTGGCGGGGCCGGATTCGGGTCCGCGTTTGACCGAATCGGGAAAGTCGTTTCGTGAGAAAATAGAGCAGGATACGGATCGTTACTTCTTTGCGCCCTGGTCGTGTTTGACCGTCGCAGAGAAGGGAGATATGGCTGAACTGTTGACCCGTCTGCGCGATGGGTTGACCGCCAAAAAACCTGGAGGATGAGAATGGATTTCTTCGAAGTCGTCAACGAACGTCATTCCACGCGTGCCTTTGCCGAGCGGCCGGTAGAAGCAGAAAAAATACAGAAGATATTGGAAAGCGCCAACCGCGCCCCTTCGGCAGGGGATTTGCAGGGTTATGAAATCTATCGGATCACCAAACCAGAACACAGGTCCGCGTTGGTGCAGGCGGCGCTGGCGCAGGAGTTCATCGCCGAGGCGCCGGTGGTGCTGGTCTTCTGCGCCAATCCAGCCCGCTCGGCCGTGTGGTACCAGCAGCGCGGCGTGCGGCTCTACTCGGTGCAGGACGCGACCATCGCCTGCACCTTTGCCATGCTGGCGGCTGCTGCGTTGGGGCTTTCCACAGTTTGGGTGGGAGCTTTTGATGAGGGAGCGGTGCGCCAGGCGGTCGGCATCCCCCAGGATTTGACGCCGGTGGCAATCCTGCCGATTGGCTACGCGGGTAAGAAGCCGCGCATCACGCCCAGGCGAGAATTAAGCGATCTCGTGCATGAGGTGAAGTGACAGAAGATCAAGAAACCAGGTTTCTCCGAGAAACCTGGTTTCTTCAAGTATTGGGGTTAGGTCAGGCTAAATCCAATGCACGATGGGGATGAACAGGATCAGGGCCAGAATGTCCACGCCCCAGATAGTCCCCACGGTGATGAGCTTGTTTTTCATCTTCTCCATGTCGTACACCCAGAAGGCGACCACGAAGAAGGTCAGGTAGCCGAACAGGAAGATCAGCCAAGGCGCGCCGCGGTTCCACCAGGGATAGTCCCAGGTCAGCGCGCCGGCGGCGTTGAGCAGGTATTCCACGAAGACGCAGAAGGCCGAGCCGCCGATGGCGACGAACCAGCGGTTGGGAATGCCCAGGATTTTGGCCTTTTTATCGGGCAGCAGCATCTTCGTCCAGATGATCCCGCTGACGGCGAACATGAACATGATCTCGATGTTCAGTCCGACCAAAATGAGGAAGGCGGTGCGGCCGGGCGCGCCCCAGACCGGCGCGTAGTTGGTGAAGTGCATCACCAGGCCGTTCCAGATTTCGTTGAACCAGTCCATCCCCCAGAAGGCCAGTCCGGCCAGAAACAGGTTCCAGTTGCGCTTCTCGGCTTCCACAGTGTAAACGTAAAAGACGAAAGCCAGCAGCGGGATGACGTACCACTGGAACGTTTGGCCGCCTTTGCGCAGGATGTCGAGGGCTTGCTGTGCGGATTCGGTGGGCATGGGAGTCTCCTTTAGATTCTTACCACAAAGGTCACAAAGGGACACGAAGGTTCTGGTTTTTCCTTTGTGCGCCTTTGTGTCCTTCGTGGTTTATTCTTTTAGGTTCCGGCTAGTCCAGGTTAGGTTATGGCGCGACGATGTCGCCGTAGGTTTCCGGCCGGCGGTCACGATAGAACTGCCAGGTGTTACGCACTTCGCGAATCAGGTCGAGATCCAGATCGCGCACGATAAGTTCCTCTTTGAGAGCATCGCCTACTTCACCGACGAACTCGCCGCGCGGTGTGCAGAAGTAACTCTGCCCGTAGTAATCGTTGGCGCCGAGTTCCTTTTCGATGCCCACCCGGTTGATGGTGCCGACGAAGTAGCCGTTGGCGATGGCGTGACCGGTCTGCTCGATGCGCCACAGGTGCTGCGATAGGCCACGCGAGGTGGCCGAAGGGATGAAGACGATCTCGGCCCCGTGCAGGCCGAGCATGCGCGCCCCTTCCGGGAAGTGACGGTCGTAGCAGATGTAGACGCCCACCTTGCCGACCGCCGTGTCGAAGACCGGGTAACCCAGGTTGCCGGGGCGGAAGTAGTATTTTTCCCAGAAGCCGCTCAGGTGTGGAAGGTGGGACTTGCGATACTTGCCCAGATAAGAACCATCCGCGTCGATGACGGCGGCGGTGTTGTAATAGATTCCCACGCCATCTTGCTCGTACATGGGAACGATCAGTACCATGCGTGTCTCTTTTGCCAGTTTCTGCATCCGCTTTGCGATAGGACCATCCGGGATGGGTTCGGCCAGTTCGTACCATTTCGCATTCTGCTCCTGACAGAAATAGGGGCCGTAGAAGAGTTCTTGAAAGCACATGACCTGCGCGCCTTGCCCGGCGGCCTGGCGGGCGTACTCTTCGTGTTTTTGGATCATCGTCTCCTGGTCGCCCGTGTAGGTTGCCTGGAGCAGCGCGCCGCGAACGATTCGAGCCATTGGTTTGCCTCCTTCAGAGAGTGTTTTGAAATTCGGATTCACCAGGGATGAACGGAGATGAACAAAGATGTTTGTCCTTCAAAGCCCGTTTATCAGAGAAAATTGACGTTTATCTCTGTTCATCTCCGGTTGATTTTCGAACCAAAATCTAGAGACGAATAGGGTTCCGCTTGAGGAACTGACCGGCCCCCGCCTCGCCGATGAATTGATTATCGCGTACGATCACCTTGCTTCGCTGCATGACCAGGGCAGGGTAGCCCTTGACCGTGACGTCCGCGTAGGGGCTATAGTCCACGTTCATGTGCAGATTCTCTTTGGTCAGCCGGTGCTTCTTGTCCGGATCCCAGATGACCAGGTCCGCGTCGGCGCCGATGCTGATCGTCCCCTTGCGCGGCAGCAGGCCGAAGAGCCGCGCCGGGCCGGTAGCGACCAGTTCCACGAAACGATTGACGGAGAACCGCCCCTCGTTGACCCCGAAGTGATAGAGCAAGGGCAGGCGCGTCTCCACGCCGGGCATCCCGTTGGGGATCTTGGAAAAGTCGTCCTTGCCCATGTCCTTTTGGCCGACGAAGTTGAAGGGACAGTGATCGGTGCCCACCGATTGAAGGTCGCCGCTGGTCAGCCCGCTCCACAGCGCCTCTGGGTTGCCCTTCGCCCGCAGTGGCGGTGACATGACATACTTGGCGCCCTCGAAGTCCGGTTCCTCGTATTTATCCATCGTGAACATCAGGTATTGAGGACAGGTCTCGCCGTAGACCTTGAAGCCCTTGGCCCGTCCGGCTTTGAGCGCCTCCACGGCCTCCGCGGCGGTCATGTGGACGACGTAAAGCGGCGCGCCGGTCATACCGGCTAAGACCACGGCGCGATGGGTCGCTTCCGCTTCCGCTTCGGGTGGATGGCTCAAGGCGTGCCAGATGGGTTCCTTCTTGCCCTCGGCCACGTGCTTGTTGATCAGGTAGTTGAGCACGTCGCCATTTTCCGCGTGGACGCAGATCAACGCTCCGATCTCCTTGGCGCGCAACAGCGAGCGGAACAGGGCCTCGTCATTCACCATCAGGCTGCCCTTGTAAGCCATGAAAACCTTGAAGGATGGCACACCCAGCCTGACCATGTCACCCATCTCGGCCATGCGCTCGTTATCCATCGCGCCGATGGCGATGTGCAACCCGTAGTCAGTGCAGGCCTTGCCGGCCTTCTTGAGCCAGATGTCCAGCGTCTCGCGCAGCGTCTGCCCCTTGCCCTGGATGGCGAAGTCAATGATGGTGGTGGTGCCACCGCAAGCCGCGGCGATGGTCCCGGTGCGGAAGTCGTCGGCGGAGACCGTGCCCATGAAGGGTAGCTCCATGTGGGTATGGGGGTCAATGCCGCCGGGCATGACCAGCATGCCGGTGGCATCAATGACTTCATCCCCTGCCAGATCGCGCCCGATCAGGGTGATGGTCTCGCCGTCAACCCCGATGTCGGCTCGATAGCTCTCGGTGGCAGTGATAATCGTACCATTTTTGATGACCAGATCCATATCAGCCTCCTTTCCTTGTTTTGGAGTCGGGGAGCTTGCTCCCGACATTCCGACAGCAAGCTGTCGGATTTATTTTTTATGGAGTCAGGGAGCTTGCTCCCGTCATTCCGACAGCAAGCTGTCGGATTCCAGAGTAGTCCTTTAAGGTGCCTCTAGCGGGGCGCCATGCTGATGCTGCCCAGGGGACAGACCATCATACATAGCCCGCAGCCGTCGCACTTTGCGCCGTCTATCGTCACAACCTCACCCTTGACGCCCGTGATGGCCTGATAGCCGCCGTCCGCACAGGCGGTGACGCACAGCAGACAGCCGTTGCACGTGCCGTCAACGCTGGCCCGGACGCGTGAGGTCAGCGGCACCTGTGGAAACTCGACGATCTTGGGCAGCGCCGCGCCGACGAGCGCCTCCAACTTCGGGAAACCTTTTTCTTTCAGATATTTGCTCAGCCCCTCGGTCAGCTTTTCGATGATGCCGTATCCATTCCACATCACGGCGGTGCCGACCTGCACCGTGCGTGCGCCCACGGCGATGAACTCGGCCGCGTCTTTCCAGGTACTCAACCCTCCCAGGCCAGAGACAGGCAGCCCGCTGGCTTTGGCGATCTGCGCCACGCAGCGCAAGGCGATGGGCTTGATGGCCGGCCCGGAGAATCCGCCGTAGGTGGACACGCCGCCTACGTTCGGGAGCGGGGTCAGCTTGTCCAGGTCCACGCCGATCAGGCCGGAGACGGTGTTCGAGGCGCACAAGGCGTCCGCCCCGTTCTCTTTGGCAGCTTTGGCAACGAAGGCGATGTCGGTCACGTTGGGGGTCAGTTTGACCACTACGGGCACTTTGGCGACGGCTTTCACCCAGGCGACCACCTTGCCAGTCAACTCGGCGCTCTGGCCGATGGACATCCCCATCCCCTTGTCCGGCATCCCGTGCGGACACGAGACGTTCAGCTCGAAGGCGTCCGGCCCGGCCTCCTGGATGGCTTCGACCAGCCGCTGCCAGTCTGCCTTCTCGGGCGCGGCCATGATGCTGGCCCACAGTGGCCGGTCGGGATAAGCAGACTTGACCTCGGCGATCTCGTCCTGCCATTCGGCGACGGTCAAGCGGGAGATCAGCTCGATATTCTCCATGCCGACGTTGCGTTTATGATGGCGCAATGGCTGGAGACGGGGTTGGAGGTCCTGGGCTGGCTCGAGGCCGATGGTCTTGGTCACTGCTCCGCCCCAGCCGGCGGCGAGGGCGCGCTCGATCATCTCGGCGTTGCGCGCCGGCGGCGCCGAGGCCAGCATGAAGGGATTCGGGAAGTGCATTCCGGCGAAGTCTATACTTATGTTGGACATGATCTGCTCCTTGGGAGAGGGGATAATGGTGGGGGGAGGTGATGTAATTAGCAGTCAATAATTCTGAGCGGGCTGAAGATAAGGTTTACACTCGCCTTGAAATTGTTGAAGCGGCAGCGGCGGGGCGGGCGACCAGCCGAGGCGGCGTTGAGCCGCCATCGGCTGTTTCGGCGACATGAGTCGCCGAAAGACTCCTTCGCCATTATCATGCACTTCTGGCAAGCCCGGTGCGTGCCATCAGCGGCAGAGCTGCTGCCTGTCTCGCGCATTTTATGGTAACTAGCCGGTGTTGGGCAGGTTTTGTAACAACTCACGCTGCTCGCGCCCTGGCTATATAAATTGGTAAAAGACTGTCGAATAGCTGAGCTATTGCTTTTTGTGCTTTTACAACATCACCATCAAGTTCTGCCATTATTTTCTTACTTTCGTGCTTGAATACATTGTCAATCAAGTCGAGAGGTACGATCGGCTCAGAATGCTGATGCACTGTACTATAAACCTTTAGCAAATCAATCGTATCAGACTCTGTGATGGATTTTACATCGGGTATTTCCCCGCGATGAACCAACGGATTCCGAAGTTTGCTATAAGCTGATGTGATTTTTTCAAGTCCAATAAGTGCTGTTTTCACAGAAGTATGCTTAACCCATTCATTCTCTTTGATAATGTGTGCCTTGCAATCCTTTTCTGGAATACCGAGTTGAAACACGGTGTTCGTCAAGATAAGTGTAATATCAAATAGGCTATCATAGGTGACCACGAAATACGAATAGTGATACTCGAGCCAAGAAAATTGGTGAAGCCCTTTCTTCTCATATGTTCTTGGTCTTGGAAATTCCTGAATATAGGTGAGAGAATGCTCTAACCTTTCGAGAGCACCTATCAGAGCCGTTGCCTTTCGGAAAACAGCAACGTGGTAATACTCTGAGTTTTCAAGAACTGTTTTCCCCTTATTGCGAATTTCCCCGGTTTCTTGAACGCGTTTCATTAGCTTTGGAGACAGTCTATCAAGCACCGGCCTGATATATCCAAAATTTTGCTCCATAAAAGGATGTGCTGCTAAACGTTCGTGATTTTTCATGGCTTTACTCGGATGACCTGCCTAACACCGTACTCGGTTGATGGTCTCATTGTAACCGCTTATATCTGGGATATGTTTCTTCTTTGCCTACTAGATTGACACCCTCACACTCGCAATATACTTTCAGCGACCCTTTACCTCTAATGCCATCAACCCTTGCTCATATTATAGAGCCGTTTCCTCGAGAGTCAAGCACCGCGCCAGCGAAACGAGGCTTGCTGCTAGAAATGGCAAGTAGGAGGCTGCCCTACTCTACCTGCACGCGCTCGTCGGCATGAAGATGATATCAGGGAACAGAGATTTCTACCGAAATCAGCAGCTTTTCTTCCATTGGCTCGCTGCTGCCAGGTTGCGTGCCTTTCTCGAAGACACGCACCAGGTAATCCCCCGCAGGGATGAACTCCAGGTCAACCTGGAGCTTCGAGAAGCACTCACAGCGGCAGCCCTCGCCGCTCCAGACCTCGTAGAGAGTGATTTCAGTTCCCTGGATTTCGTGTTCGAATTCGATTTTTCGGCAGCACTGGTGCTGGAGGGTGCGCGTGTAACGCAGCGTGTTTCCGATCACCTCGATGGCCGGCTCCTGCTCGTTTTCGTCTCCTGGTGCCCGCGACGCCATGCCCTGGTCGGTTTCAGCGCAGCCTTTCACCGTTGGTGAGAGTCGCGGTTCTGGTATGGAGGGAGAAGGTGTCGCTTGTGCCGAACACCCTGCTAACAACACGAGCAGGAGAATGCCATTGACCGCTTGTCGAAACCAGCGATTGAGATTCATTTTGTACCTCTCTGTCTCGCAGTCTCCCAGCGTCTCTAGCGCCGCACAATGGCTTGGTTTAGAGCGCCTATCCGAAAAACGCTCCAGCCGCCGTCCTCGGCGGTGGGGACGCCGCCGGAAGCCAGGCCAGCGCCTCCGCCGGCACGCACTCGTTGGCAGTATTCCTTACTGGCTTTCCAGCCGCGTAATAAATTCACTCGCAGTAATGATGGGGATGTTGCGAAATGTTTTGAGTTCCAGTAAATGGCCATCTCCGCTGACAATGAGATCTGCTTTTCCCTCGACCGCCGCTTCGAGAAATTTGTTGTCGGTTGGATCGGCAGGGATGGCTACAACGCGCATTATCTGCCTTCGCGAACTGCACGGATTTCGGCGTCTATGTCTTCCTGGGTGATGTTCATTTTCTTCGCGCGAGCGCGCACGCGCTTCCAGGATTTGTCAAAACGCTTTTCAATCTCATCGCCGTCCGCTAAGCCAAGTTTGATGAAGCGAACATACTTCAATACGTCGGTGAGACGGGATTCGGGAAGTGTAGAAATTTCACGAATGATGGTTTACTCCAAATTGCTCATAGTGCACCTCTTGGGATAATTATACTCTCCGAGAACAATGATCGCCGCTCAATGCCTCCCTTTGTCACCTTATTTGCTGGGTGAAAATCTTTGCATCGCTTTATATATTGCCTGCATGCCGAAACCCACCGCCTCCACCGGCACGCGCTCGTCGGCGGCGTGGATGATGCGGGTGAAGTTGAAGTCGTCCGGCAGCTTGAGCGGGATGAAACCGTAGGTTTGGATGCCCAGGCGGGAGAAGAAGCGCGCGTCGGTCACGCCGCTCAACACCAGCGGCACGGCCGCGCCCTCGGGGTCGAGTTCATGCAGCACCGCGCCCAGGGTCTCGAACAGGCCCATATCTGGTTCAGCCGGCCCCGGGTCGAACATGACGATTTCGAGGTCGAAGTCGTTGCCGAGCAGGGTGCGCAGCTCGCGTTCCATGTCCTCCGGCTGGAAACCGGGCAGCAGTCGCCCGTCCAGTCCCAATACCACTTGGGACGGGATGACGTTGACCTTGTCGCTGGCGTGCAGCATGGTCGGGCTGACGGTGTTGTGCAGCAGCGGGGCGAACAGGGCGACGCGCGGTCCGAGCGCCTTGACCAGGCGGTCGGCCAGCAGCGGGTTGGTCAACTGGCGGAAAAGCAAGCCACTGACCCCGCCCAAGGCTGCGGCGATGCTCTCCAGCATGACGCGCACGCCGGGTGTGAGATGGTACGGCAGGTTGTGCCTGTCGAGCAGGTGCAAGGCGCGCCCCACCTTTGCCATCGCCTCGCCGTGCACCGGCATTGAGCCGTGACCGCCCTGGCCGCGGAAAGTGGCCTTCATCCAGCAGGCCTGTTTCTCAGCCACCATGATCGGGTAGACGCGCTTCCCGCC
>Ga0163210_1000708_pt1 | contig 14192 bp, 15 predicted proteins | sample Kivu_220m_FD_113536 | JGI IMG/M metagenome (GOLD analysis project Ga0163210, IMG submission 113536) | Freshwater microbial communities from Lake Kivu, Western Province, Rwanda to study Microbial Dark Matter (Phase II) - Kivu_220m | ecosystem: Environmental > Aquatic > Freshwater > Lake ...
CGCCGGTGAGCTTCAGGTCGCCTGAGAGAATCATGCGGACAGCAATCGCCGCAGGCAGGCTGACCGTCCGTGCCATGGCCGAATCGCCATTCGGAATCCCGCAATCGATGAGGGTTGAGAAAATCCTCCGGGCGGGTTTGTCCGGATGCTCGGTCACGAACTCGTGGTGGAGCACAACCATGTCCCGCTCGCGCGGCTTGTAGGCCATCCGGTCGAGCATCTGTTTGGCAAGGATATCGAGGTTCGAGCCCGCATCGAGGCCGATGGGCTTCTCGTCGAAGAGCCCGAGCCAGGCGAACCGCTCGAGTATCGGGCTGTCCTCCTTGAGCCCGAGACTGGCCGCGACGTCGGCGCGGAGCCCGGGGCTTGGGACACGACCTGAAATCGCCGAAGGGGGACAGTCCCCGGCGCTCGAAACGCCGAAATCCGGTACAGTCCCCGCGATTTCAGTCCCGGTTTTCCGGACGTACTCGCGCAGCCACGCCGCCGGAGTCAGGTCGCCGATGCCGGTCCGGACCGCGTCATCCTTCAGCACACCAAGGTCGGCAATCGCCTTCAGCGTTGCGCACCATCCCGGGTTGCGTAGTGTGCCACGGAACATCGTCCGCGCACCGGCCAGGCCGTAGAGCTCGATGTAGGGCAGTGAGTTGCGGTTCGGATACGCCTCGAACTCGAACCCATCGGCCACTTTCAAGGGCCAGCGATGGCCGAAAAGGTCCGCGCCCGGCACGAAGACTTCCTTGCCGTCTTTGAGATAGCGTGCGTCGTTCCTGCCCGCCATAACCACACCCTTCGGACTCCACGAGAACTTGTACCCGAGCGGATTGTCGTTCGCCTCGGGCGCGGGCAGGCCGCCGCAGTAGGACATGAAGCTTGCCACCTTGCCGCCCGAGTTCTGCACGTCGTGGATTATCTTCATCGCCGACATGTGGTCGATGCCGGGGTCGAGCCCGATTTCGTTCAGGAGTATCACCCCGGCCGCCTTTGCCTGCGCGTCGAGCGCCCGCATCGCGTCGCTCACGTAGGATGTCGTTACCAGCGGCTTGCGGTGCTTCAAGCAGTGGCCGGCGACCTTAACGTGATAGGTATAGGGCAACAGGCTGACCGCAATGTCTGCCGCCGCGACCTGCTTCTCCAGCTCGGCATCGTTGTCGACGTTCAGCGCCACGGCCTTGCCGCGGGGATGCGTACCCACCAGTTCCTGGGCCTTCGAGACCGTGCGACTCGCCACCACGACTTCGAAGTCGGGCACGTCCAGCAGATAGCGGACCATCGGCCGGGACACGAGCCCAGCGCCGAGAACGAGGATCTTCTTCATGGAGTCACTCCTTGTCGACCGAGGACGGAAGACCGGGGACCGGGGACGATTCCCGACTCCCGATTCCCGACTCCCGGCCATCTCCTTGGCTCATGTTGGTCACTTGGACTTGGCAATTGGTCATTTTCCGATGTACTTCTCGATGTAGGCGAATTCAGGGGTCAGCTTGCCCCGGTGGAGAATCAGCGCCCGGCGGATTGGCCCCGGCAGGTCCAGCTTCTCGAGCGGCAGGCTGAAATCGGTGCGCGCAATCGCCGGCATGAACGGCATCAACGCCACCCCGAACTCGCGCGACGAGCCGAACGGCAACTCGCACGGCAGATTGTCGACGGTCATCAGCAGCATGCCGTCGCCGTCGACTCCATCACGAACCATCCCGGTCTCGGGCTCGTAGACGTAGAACGGCTCGCCCGGCTCAGTTGCCTTGACCGTCGCCTCAATGGAACCATCGATATCGCACGAGATGTCGCCGATGGCGGCAAGCTTCGGGCGCCGTCCGCCCCCGAATGCCTGCTTCAGCCACGACTTCGTTACGAGTCGCGGGTAGCGGACGTCCCAGTAGATGCAGTTCGTCAGAACCGAAAGATGCGGCAGATGGTCTTCGAATTTCGAACGATATAGCTCCGGGTGGTCGAAGTACTCCTTCAGGTCGAACCGGTGTCCGACTTCCTTCGGCTCGACCATGTGTTCCTCGCGGAACATCACGCGATAGACGGCGTGTGGGTCGCCCTTGGCCGTCAGTGTCGGCAGGTCAACCGGTTCGACCTCGGTCGCACCGAGTGCATCGAGCACCTCCCACGCGCCCTTAGCCACGTGCCCGTAGCCAGTGACGCCGACGACGAGCGGCGACAACTCAGCCGGCAGCCCCAGCTCCAGGATGTCGCGCCCCACCTCGGCAACCGCCGCCTTGGCCAGGTTCACGCGGCCGTACTCGTGCGCCAGCCGCACGCGGGCCAGCGGCGTCTCGGTTCCCTGTGAGTCCAGTCGCCGGCCCAGCCCGGCCAGCGTGTCAATCATCCCGGCGATGCCTGCAAACCGGCCGAAGAACACGAGCCGTCGTCCCACCTCGTCGGTCATCTTCTCGTAGTCAATCAACGAACAGCCCAGCTCCATCATCCGCTTGAGCATCGGCATGTTGTGGTGCTGACCCTTGATAACGTGGGCGAAGAAGATGTACGTATGCCCGGGCAGGAACATCGGCTCCGGAATCTCCTTGATTCCCAGCACGACCGGGCACCCGGACAGGTCATCGCTGATCTCGGCTCCAACCTCGTGGAACTCCGCATCGCCGAAGGTCCGTATCTCCGAACGCTGCACGACGAACCTGAGACCCTGCTCGCCGATGAGCTCTCCCACCTGCTCCGGAATCAGCGGCGACCGGCGCTCCCAGATGTTCTTATCCTCGCGCCGAATTCCGATGCACGCGGGCTGATTTTGCTTGTCCATGAGGGCGGATATTATACGGCTCGACCCACCCAAGTCAAAGCAACCCCGGAGCCAGCGTGCCGGGGTCTAGAGCTCGAACTCCCCCCGGCCCGCCACGACCACTCGGCCACCGACCCGGACCTGAATGCCACCGTCCCTCTCCCCACCCTGCAGATAGAGCAGCGACGGCCGTTTCATCTCCACTCCCTGCTCGGTCTGGATGGCGAACTCGCTCTTGCCCAGGTATCGGTGGCGCACCAGCCACGCGCACAGACAACCGTTGGCGCTACCGGTCGCCGGGTCCTCGGGCACGTCGTAGTAGTCACAGAAGACCCGCACGTGCAGCCGACACTGCGGGTCAACGGTCTCCGGCGCGAACGCCAGGACTGCCCTGGCCTCAAGTCGGTCGAACAGGCGGTAATACTCCGCCAGGTTCACCTTTATGCCCTGCATCGCGGCCAGCGTCTTAACCGGAACGATGACGAACGGAAGCCCGGTGGAGACCTCCTCCACCGGGAACCTGACGTCGATGTCGCCCGTCGCGAGGCCCAGCACGGCGGCCGCTGCTGTCGGCTCGACGACGGCACCGAACTTAGGCGGAACCTGGGTCATCACCATTCGCTCGCCGCTCTCCTCCACTGCCACCGGCACGACCCCGACCTTCAGGTCGAGCTTGACTTCCTCACCCTCGCGTCCAAGGAACCGGTCCCAGATGACGTAGGCCGTTCCGAGCGTCGGGTGCCCGGCAAACGGCACCTCGCGGGCCGGCGTGAAGATGCGTACCGGCCACCCGCGCTCGTTCGGCGCGGACGTAAGGATGAACGTCGTCTCGCTGAAGTGAATCTCCCGCGCCAAGACCTGCATCTCCTCATCGGTCAGCCCGGCCGCATCCGGGAACACGGCAAGCTGGTTCCCCTCGAACCGCTTCCGCGCAAACACGTCGCAGACAATGAACTCACGCTTCATAGCGCTGTATCCTATCCCAACCCGCTCCTGGGTCAAGCTCGCTACCTGCGTTGGACGCTGTTTCCGACCGGAAAGCGGAGCGGCGCCGAAGCGCCGCTCCGATACGGATGAGACTACGGTCTAGCGGGAGAGGATGACCTTGCCCCAGGCCTGCTCGGTTGCGCTCTGCACCCGGTAGAAGTAAATGCCCGGCGCAACGGTCCGGCCGGCATCGTTCCGGCCGTCCCACGAGAAGGAGGCGTGCGTCGGAACCGCGGCACCGCGGGCCAGCGTCTTCACCACCCGACCGCTGTTGTCAAAGATGCGCAGGTCGACGCTCCCGGCCGTCGACAGACTCACGGATAGGTTCGTCCTGCCCGTGAAGGGATTGGGCTGGGCCTGTACTTCCAGCCGCCCGACGGTGCCCGGGATCTGCAACGCCGGTTCTTCGATGCCGACGCTGCCGTAGTGGAAACCGGCTATCTTGACAATCATGTTTTCTCCCCCTTGCACGAAGGTCACCCAGTAGGAGCCGTCCCGCGGGTCGGCCTCGATGCCGCGGACGTCCCAGTCCGTGTTCGGGAAGACGTACCCGTTGATCACGGCGCTGCCCAGACGGTCGATCTCGTACATCCCGCAACTGTCACGGTGAGCCCCGGTGGAGTTGTACCAGGCCCAGATGTTCACGAGCGAGGGCGGCTGGGTCGGGCAGAGCCCGTCGAGCGCAAGCCCGCGGGTGCCGTAGGGACCCTGCAGCGGATGGGTGATGGGGTATTGCCGGTGTCCCAGCGTGTCCGCAGCGTAGAGCAGTATCGTCGCACTGGGAGTAGTCTGGCGGTCCGAGACAAAGACCGTGCGCCCCGTCTCATAGTCGGTCACGCCGTACGGATAGCTCGTATACGACAGGCTGTATTGACCGAGGACCGCACCGCTCGGGCTGAGCTTGTACAGGGTCTTCTCCGGACTGCACATCAGCCAGAGCGCGTTGGCGTGGACGCTGAAGTCGATGTCGGAACAGGAATCATCCGGCGCCGTAATCGTGCCATGCTCGGTCAGCGTGCTGTCCGAGGAGTACCGGTAGATGGCCGATTCCCGGAAGTTGACGCAGTAGATGAGGTTGTCATTGGTGTTGTACGTCAGGCCGTACAGCCCTCCGTTCGAAGGCATGTCCGGGCAGGGCCTGGGTCCCCAGATGATCTCACCCGGCTTCACCCCGACGACAATCAGCACCTGCATCTTCTGCTGGTAGTCGGCGGCGCTGTCGCCGCTGACGAAAAGCGAGCAGGTGAACGTGGTGCCGGTCGAAATCGCGGTGTCGGCCTGGAGCTCGAACGGGTCCGTGGTATTGGTCGCCGAGGCGCCGGAGGCGATGTTGTTCCAGGCGCCGGTCGAGTCGGTGACGACGAGCCGCGCATCATAGGTGCGGAACAGGCCGGTCACCTGGTTGCAGTCCGCCCCGCCGAAATTGCGCAGCGTGGCCAGCAGGGTGGCGGTCTCGCCTCGGTCGAGCCGGCCGTTGTTGTTGCCGGTCGAGTCAATCAACTGCGTCGCCATCAGCCGGAGCAACGGCCCGCCGCCACCGGTCACGTAGTCAACTGCCGCCAACGCATTGATCCGCCCGGCGCCGAAGTCGTTGTCCTTACCCGTGGCCCCGAGGTCAACCGACGTTATCTCGAGGATCGAGTCGACGTCGTAGGGCATGAGGTTGGGGTTCTTCGATAGCATCAAGCAAACCGTGCCCGCGACGTGCGGGGTCGCCATCGAGGTGCCGTCCATGGTGGTATAGCCGCCGCCGTTCATGCAGGATTTGACGTTGACTCCCGGCGCCGACACGTCCGGCCGGGTCAGGCCCGGCGGGTACGCGAAGTCGTTGAACGGAGCGACGGTCGACCAGGTCACCGGACCGGGACTGGAGAAACTCGCGATCGCGTCGGTGGCATCGGTCGCGCCGATGGAGATGATACCGGAGACCTCGCCGGTACCGGTATTCTGCGGGTTCCACCACGGGGGCGGCACGTTGCCCGGACAGCGACAGGCATTGGGCGGTGATATCCCTCGCTCGTTGCCGGCCGCCACGATCTGGATCAAGCCGGCGGCGCAGACGTTGTCGGAGAGCGTCCGCCACGTCGACTGATCCGGGGCCCACGAAATCTGCCAGCCCATCGACATCGTGTAGAGGTCGGCGCCGTGGCTGGGCGAGAGCGGCGGCGACAAACAGAACTGCACCGCGTCCCACATCTGGCGCTGCCCGGCCGTGTCCACCGCGTTCTGTACCCGGCAGATCATGACCTGTGCTTCCGGCGCAACGCCGGTCTGGGAACCGGCAGTCCCGTCGCCGGCGACCGTGCCCGCCGTGTGCGTGCCGTGGCCGTGCCCGTCCATCGGGTCGTCGTCGTCGTTCTCGAAGTCCCACCCGTGGTGCGGATAGTTGGGGTCTGTCCAGAGGTGGTCGGCCAGGTCCGGATGGGTGTGGTCGCAACCGGTATCGATGTGGCCGCAGATGATGCCCTGGCCTCGGTAGCCGAGCGCCCAGACCGCCGGGGCGTTGATCTTGTCCACACCCCAGGCAATCTCCTCGGTCCCCTCCGGCTGCTGCTCCGGCTCCGGCAGGTCCGGACAGTAGACCCGGTCGTAGTTGACGTAGTTGACTTCCGCACGGGCGGAAAGCGCCTGAATGACTGCCGGCGTCGCCTCGCAGTAGACCGCGTTCACGACCCAGAAGGACTCGACGTTCCTGGCGTCGGTCGTCGCGAGGTACGCGAGTACACCGGCCTGCTGCTCGGCCGAGAACTCCTTCAGTCGCCGCACCACTTCCAACCGGCGCTGGACTTTCGGCATGCCGTCAACCAGAGCGCTGAGCAGTTGCTTGTCGAACTGCTCCTTCAGGACTATGTGCACCGGCAGCTTCTGATCTGCCTGCGCCTGGGCCAGGTGCTCCTGCAGGCTCGGACCGATAAGCCCGAAGCTCAGTCCGGCCAACACCAGCACCAACACAATTACTGCTCTTCTCACAGCAAACCTCCTGAGGCACCTGCCTGGGTCAGGGTTAAGGACCGGGGTCGATACGCCGGTCCGTCTTTCGTTCTGAGGATAGGACATCCTTGGTTCAATTCTAGTCCACGAGTGCTGTAAGTCAACTCGGCCTAGAGGCCCCGAATCAGACACTGAACCACCAGTACACCAGGAGCACCAGGCACCCATCGGACACTCGCTTCCGGATCCTCTTCGGGTCTTTCTGCCTTGGTGGTGAGTTCCTGTTTCGGTTCCGGGTAGAGGCCGAATTGGTTGACAATCCATGCGTTTTCGCTATCGTTTGACTCCAGATAAGGAGTACATTTTGCTTAAGATTCGACTAAGGCGCATGGGCCTTCGGAACCGTCCGACTTACCGGGTTGTCGTCATTGACTCGCGCAAGGCGCGCGACGGCAAGTACCTGGAGTCGGTCGGCCACTATGACCCACGAACGAAACTGCTGGAACTCAAGACCGAGCGCATCGAGCACTGGGTGTCAAAAGGCGCCCAGACCTCCGACACGGTCGGCCGGCTCGTTGGCCGCTACACCCGGCAGCATGCGCCGGCGGCCGAGGCCGTGACCTCCGACGAGGTCGTGGGGACGCCCGTAACCACCGAACCCGTATCCACGCCAGAAAACGCGACACCGACAGACACACCGAAGGAGTAGGCCATGAAAGAGATGATCGAGCACATCGTGAGGGCACTCGTCGACCACCCGGACGAGATCAAGGTTACCGAACTCGCCGGCGAGCGGACGCTTACCTACGAGGTCAAGGTCATGCCTGGCGACCAGGGCAAGGTCATCGGCCGGCAGGGCAACACCATCGACGCAATCCGGGCGATTGTCCGAGCGGCGGCCCGCAAGCTCGACAAGCACGCCACGGTTGACGTCATCGGCTGAACCGCCCGCGGACACGACCGTCATTCTGATCGATGCAGGCAGCCGTCATCACGCTGTTCCCCGAGTACTTCCGCGGTCCCTTCGACTGCGGTCCGACGCGGGTCGCGCGAACTGACGGCAAGCTCGAACTCAGTTTCGTAAGCCCCCGCGACTTCACAACCGATGCCCACCGTACCGTCGACGACTATCCGTTCGGCGGCGGCGCCGGCATGGTGATGAAACCCGAACCCCTGACTGCGGCCATCGACAGCGTACGCCGGCCCGAGAGCCTGGTCGTACTCCTCTCTCCGCAGGGCGAGCGCTTCTCCCAGCCGATGGCCGAGGAGTTCAGTCGCGTCGACCACCTGGTGCTCGTCTGCGGCCGCTACAAAGGCGTCGACGAACGCGTGCGAACGCTGGTCGACCGCGAGGTTTCGGTCGGAGACTACGTGCTGGCCGGCGGCGAGGCCGCGGCCGTCGTCGTCATCGAGGCGGTCGCGCGGCTCCTGCCGGGCGCGGTCGGCGACAAGGATTCGGTCGCGACCGATTCGTTCTCGGTCGGCATCCTCGATGCCCCCTATTATACCCGGCCGCGCGAGTTTCGCGGCCGCGAAGTCCCGGAAGTTCTGGTGTCCGGCGACCACGCCTCGGTCGCCCGCTGGCGCCGGGAACAGGCACTGAAGACAACCGCCCAGCGCCGGCCTGAACTCCTGCGCAACGAAGTCCTGACCGAATCCGAGCGCGAGTTCCTTTGCCGGGAAATGGAAAAGGAGATTATCAATGGCTAAGAAGGAAACCCCGAAGGAAGCCAAGGCCGCGCCGGTCCGGCACGAGCCGGCCGAGATTCCGCCGCTGAAGCCCGGCGATACCGTCGCGGTCCACGTGCGGATTGTCGAAGGTGACAAGGAACGCATCCAGATTTTCCAGGGGACGATCATCCAGATCCGCGGCGCCGGCCCGAACCGGAGTTTCACCGTACGCAAGGTCAGCCGCGGCTACGGCATCGAACGCATCTTCCCGTACGCCACCCCCGCCATCGCCAAGGTCGAGGTGAAACGACACGGCCGCGTCCGCCGGGCCAAGCTCTACTACCTGCGTGACCGGACCGGCCGCGAGGCGGTGCTCCACGAGGAGCGGAGTGAGGCAAAACCTCGACCGGGAACTGTGGCAGAATAGCACCCTCTTCTGCGGGGTAGACGAGGTGGGAAGGGGGGCGCTGGCCGGCCCGGTCGTCGCCGCTGCCGTCATCCTTTCGCCGCATGCCGAAATCGACGGCGTCGACGACTCCAAGAAGCTGACGCCGCGCCGCCGCGAGCGGCTAGTACCTGAAATAAAAAGCCGCAGCCTGGCCTGGGCCGTTTCCGCGGCCGGCCTGCGCTTCATCGACCAACACAACATCGCCAACGCCACCTTCCACGCCATGCGGCAGGCAGTGCGGCGGCTGCGCATCCAGCCCGAGCTGGTGCTGGCCGACGGCTGGAGAATCCCCGGCATCGGCCTTCCCTGTCAGGGCATCATCGCCGGTGACGCGAAGAGCCTGTCCATCGCCTGCGCCTCAATCATTGCCAAAGTCTGGCGCGACCGGCTGATGACCCGCCTGGCTGGACGCTATCCCGGCTACGGTCTCGACCGGCACAAGGGCTACGGCACGGCCGCGCATCTGCGCGCCCTCAAAAAACTCGGCGCCTCCCCCATCCACCGCCGCACCTTCGCCCCGGTGCGAGCGGTCGTCGCCCCGCTGCCGTGAAACCAAAGCCGCTGGGACGAAAGGGCGAGAACCTTGCGGCATCTTACTTCCGGGAGCAGGGCTGGGAGATACTCGAACGCAACTACCGGACCCGGCTCGGCGAGATCGACCTCATCGGCCGGGACCACGGCACCCTGGTTTTCGTCGAGGTCAAGACCCGCACCGTGACCGACTTCGCCCGGCCCGACCAGTCGGTCACGCGCCACAAACAGGCAAAGCTGCGCCGGCTGGTGGAAGACTACATCGTGAAGCACAACCTCGAGTCGTCCGACATCCGGTTCGATGTACTCGGCGTCACACTCAGTGAACACCGGCCCGAGTTCGATCACATCGTCGGGGCGCTCTAGTGCTGTCGCGCGTGTTTTCGGCTGCGGTCTACGGGGTCGACGGCTACATCGTGACGGTCGAAACCGATATCACCCACGGCCTCTCGCAGTTCAACATCGTCGGCCTGCCCGATGCCGCGGTCAAGGAATCCCAGCACCGGGTCCAGGCCGCGATCAAGAACTCGGGCTTCACTTTCCCCAATCGCAAAATCACCGTCAATCTCGCCCCGGCCGACGTCAAGAAGGAAGGCGCGGCCTTCGACCTGCCGATGGCGGTCGGCATCCTCGCCGCCGGCGGGACCATCCAGCCGGGAGCGCTCCGCGACCTTGCCTTCCTCGGCGAACTCTCGCTCGATGGCTCGGTCCGCCCCATCAAGGGCGCGGTGTCGATGGCGGTCGCCGCCAAACTCGCGGGCCTGCGCGGGCTCATTGTGCCGACCCAGAACGCAACCGAGGCCGGGATGGTCGAAGGCCTCGAGGTCTACGCCGCCGCCTCGCTTATCGAAGTAGTCAACTTCGTCAATGGCCTGGCCGCCATCGAGCCGACGCGCACCGACGTCGCCGCACTCTTCGCCCGGGCCGCGGTCCAGCCGGTCGACCTGTCCGAAGTGCACGGCCACGAGCACGCCAAGCGTGCGCTCGAGATTGCCGCGGCCGGCGGTCACAACGCACTGATGATCGGGCCGCCCGGCTCGGGCAAGACGATGCTGGCCCGGCGCCTGCCCACCATCCTGCCGCCGATGACACTGGCCGAAGCGCTGGAAGCGACGCGGATTCACAGCGTGGTCGGCGCGCTCTCGACTGACCGGCCGCTGGTCGCAACCCGGCCGTTCCGCTCCCCGCACCACAACATCTCGGAATCCGGCGCCGTCGGCGGCGGCACCGTGCCCCGGCCCGGCGAAGCGTCGCTCGCCCACAACGGCGTCCTCTTCCTCGACGAACTGCCCGAGTTCCGGCGCGACGTCCTCGAATCCCTGCGCCAGCCGCTCGAGGACGGCGAGGTCACCATCGGCCGGGCCCGATCGACCTTCACCTTCCCGGCCCGGTTCATGCTCATCTGCGCCATGAACCCCTGCCCGTGCGGATTCGCCGGCGACCCGCGCCACACCTGCGCCTGCTCGCCGCAGAAGATCCGTCACTACCGGAGCAAAATCTCCGGCCCGCTGCTCGACCGGATCGACATCCACATCGAAGTCCCGGCGCTGAAGTACGACGACATCTCGACCAAACGGGCCGGCGAGAGCTCGAACGCGGTTGCCGAACGCGTCGCCCGGGCCCGCCGGACTCAGCTCGCCCGGTTCGCCGCGACCGGCTCGCGCCACCCGGTCTACTCCAACGCCCAGATGGGGCCGCAGCTCATCCGCAAGTTCTGCCCGGTGTCGACACAGAGCGATGAAATCCTGCGCGCCGCGATTGACCGGCTGGGCTTGTCCGCCCGGGCCTACCACCGCGTGCTCAAAGTCGCCAGGACCATTGCCGACCTGGAAGACAAAGAGAGCATCCAGCCGTCTCACATCACCGAGGCGGTGCAATACCGCACCCTCGACCGGACGGCCTGGTAACAGCCCAGCGACCGAGTCCGCAGTCCTGATTCCGATTGGAGATCGACCTACCGCACGGACCGGGTCAGCCCGCGCGACCGCGGACTCCAGTCTTGGGCCTTCGGCTCGATGCTCGGGGCGAAGCACCGGTCGTTGTTCGTCGGTAGTACCGGCAGACGTATCCTCACATGTTTACTGACTCACGTCAGCGGTCGCGTCGTTAACTGTATCTCGACCTGCGTTCCGACCTTGACCTCAAGCTCAAACTCAATCCGCCATTGTACCTCACATTGTTCGTCGGAAAGTACCGGCAAAGGTATCGTCGACTGTGCCGGGCACTGCGTCGGCAAGTGCGTCGCTGACTGAATAGCGCACTGCGCCGCAAACTGCGTGCGCGATTGCGCGCGGCGTTGTACCACGCATTGCTCGCGAAGTTGTTTGAGACGTTGTCCGAGAAGACGTTCGCGTCATTGTTCCACACAATGTTCGAGTCAATGTGCCGGTCATTGTGGGTCTCAAAGCGTCGCGCGCTGTTTCGGCGAAAGCTACCCCCCAGGCGGCCTCCGGGCCGAGGGGTGGGCGGCGGAATTGTGGCCAGGAACGGGCGAACTACTACATATGGTATGGGTGCGCCACAGGACACCCGCGTCCTTTGCGGCTCGCTGGCATTTGAGAAACCGCGACCGCAAGACGCAACGTCCCTCGTCCGTTTGTCTCTCGCCCCTCGTCCTTCGTCGGCTCCCAAGTCGCTGTTCTTCCTGCGGTTCCGCACTTCTGACTTCCAGCTTCTGACATCTGACTTCTGACTTCGTCTGCCCCCAGACGCCATCCCCTGGACCATAGGGGGAACTCCTGCCCCTTGTGCGGCCCTCGTTCCTCCTCCCGCAACGGTCGTCGCAACGGCCCGCAGAACCGGCATCAGTCTTCCATCCTCTGTCTTCCCTCCTCCGCCCTCCGCAGCAGCCGCCGCTCATCCAGCCGCAACAGCACCCGCAGCAGGCGCGAGTCTTTCACCCTGAGCAGCCCTCGTTTCTCCTCCCGCTACGTCCGCCGTTCCGGTCTCCGCTACGGCCACTGCAGCAGACACCGTATCTCCAGCCGCAACGGCCCTCGCTCCTGCGCCTGTTCCCGGCCGCGCAACAGCGACCGCCACGACCGCCGCAGCGGCCTGCGCTCCGGCTCCCGCTCCGGGGCCTTCAACAGCGCCCGTTCCGACCACTGCCGCGTGTGCGCCCGCTCCAAAGTCGCCCCGGAGGCACGTGCCGCAGCTTGACTTCGTCGGCGCGGCTGGCTACAGTGATAGAGAGGCAAGAAAGTGAACCCGCTGCTTGAACGAATCTCCGTCGACCCCAACGTCTGCTTCGGCAAGCCCTGCATCCGCGGCCACCGCATCTGGGTGTCTTTGATTCTGGACATGCTTGCCGGCGGCATGAGCATTCAGGAGATACTGAAGGACTACCCGACCCTTGAGGAACTCGACATCCGTGCCGCGATCGCCTATGGCGCCGAGATGTCCAGAGACCGGTACGTGCCCGTCGGGGCGCCTTCCGGCCAGTGAAGTTCAAGCTCGACGAGAATTTCGGGACCAGGACACAACAACTCTTCCTCGACGCCGGGCACGATGTGTCCACGGTCGGCAGCCAGGAGCTCTGCGGGAGTCCCGACCTGCGGTTGTTCGAGATCTGCGGCGGGGAAGGTCGCTGCCTCATTACCCTGGACATTGACTTCGGCGACGTAACCCGCTTCCCTCCGGACCGCAGTGCCGGAGTCGTCGTACTGCGTCTGCCGAGAAACCCCACACTTCCTGTTCTCGAATCGCTGGTTGATACCTTTCTTCGAGCGCTAGGAGCCAAGCCGCTCGTCGGGCGTCTCTGGGTGGTCGAACCCGGCCGCATCCGCGTCCACCAGACCGAAGCCGAAATCAACCCGCCGGAGTAAGCCCGCCAGCGCGGCCCGAGCTAGGCGCCTGTCCATCGAGTAAGGAACCCGCTGTAGAACTCCACGGCTATCTTGCGATTCGGGGCGGGCTTCCGCCCGCCCCTTCGACTTTCGTTCTACTTCCGGTCTCTACCTTAACCTCGGCTGTTCCGGCAGGGGAGAAGCCAACCTCGGCCTGTTCTGTCTCTCTACCTCAACCTCAACCTCTCCTCGCCACCTCGTCACCAGCGCTCTCTTGACCGCTCGTAGACCCGCACCGGTTGACCAAAGACGAGGCGCCGCTAGAATGGAAGTCCCTATGGCAGTCACCAAGAATCGGTTCATCGTGGACCAAACGGGAAAGCGCGTATCGGTGGTCGTACCGGTGGACGAATACGAGGAACTACTGGAAGACCTGCACGACCTCGCGGTTGTGGCCGAGCGTCGAAATGAAACCGCGGTCCCCTTCGCTTCGGTCAAGAAGAGGCTGAAGGCCGGTGGCCTCCTGCCGCGTTGAATGGAAGCGCTCGGCTGAGCGTGACCTGCGCGGCATAGACCGCAAGCAGATTCCGCGCATCGTCGCCGCAGTCGAACAACTGGCGACAGACCCCGTGCCGGCAGGCAGTCGTAAGCTCGTCGGCGCTGAGCATCTGTATCGGATACGGGTCGGGGACTACCGCGTCATCTACGAATACGGCGCTGCGCTGGACGTGATCACCATTCTCCACGCCCGCCACCGACGCGAGGTCTACCGCTAGCCGCATTCGCGACCGCCGTCTTGCCGAGCACAGAGAAACAGAGGAGAATAGGAGGGCGGGCTTGCGCCCGCCCTGTTGGTCTTCTGTTCTGCTTTCTCTATCTCTACCTTGGCCTCAACCTTGACCTGTTCTGTTTCTCTACCTCAACCTCGACCCCAGCCTTTCCTCACCACCTCGTCACCACGACCTTCTGTTCCTCCTTGGCCGAAGGCGTGCGGAGCTGGATGAAGTAGGCACCGAAGGGAACGCGGTCTCCGTTCCGGTCCCGGCAGTCCCACGTCAGCAGGTGGTGGCCGGCTGACTGTACGGAGTCAACGAGC
>Ga0163210_1000709_pt1 | contig 14192 bp, 13 predicted proteins | sample Kivu_220m_FD_113536 | JGI IMG/M metagenome (GOLD analysis project Ga0163210, IMG submission 113536) | Freshwater microbial communities from Lake Kivu, Western Province, Rwanda to study Microbial Dark Matter (Phase II) - Kivu_220m | ecosystem: Environmental > Aquatic > Freshwater > Lake ...
ACTCAGGACTTACGGCATCGCAGGCGCCGGGCTGACCCCGGCGTGTTCGCGGGAACATGAGAGAGGGACTGCAGTTACAGCGCGGCCATCCCCATTCTTCGTTCCACAACCAATGGGGTTGAAGAGCAGGACCCCGGCGCCGAGCAGCGCCCCGACGCGCGATGTGCCGGCGCGGCGCAGGATGCCGTAGAGCGCGAGCACGCCGAGCCAGGAGAGGACGAGGGTCGAGAGCCGGAGCGACGTGTAGCTCAAGCCGAAGAGCTTGGCGAAGAGCGCTCCCCAGAGGACCTGAGACAACAGCGTGGGATCGTTCCAGCCGAGATGCTGCAGGCGCCCGGTCTCGAACCACTGCTGGATGGTCAGGAAGTAGGCCCAGTCGTCGTTCTGGGGGACTTCGTACGCCGGCGGGATGAGCACGAGGAGCAGCAGGTAGCCCAGGGTGAGCACGAGCAGCGGGCTCAGCCGGACCGCATCGTACCGCGTAAGAGGCCTCCATCCGCTCCGCATACGCGATCGATTATGCCTCACCCGGCCGGCCCGGTCATGCCGACGTGCGCGCCGGCGCGTGCTACACTGCCCCGTCATGCGTCTCCCCGAGATCCTGCTCATCGCGCTGGGCCTCGCGATGGATGCCTTCGCCGTGTCGCTCGCGGCGGGCGCGCGCCGGCCGAGCGTCGGGCGCCGCGGCGCGCTGCGCCTGGCGTTCCACTTCGGCCTCTTTCAGTTCATGATGCCGGTGATCGGCTGGTTCATTGGCACGCGCGTCGCTACGCTCATCGCGAGCGTGGACCATTGGGTAGCATTCGGACTGCTGGCATTCGTGGGAGCGCGCATGATCCGCTCCGGATGGCGCGCCGAGGAGGACCGCCCCCGGCGCGAAGACCCCTCGCGCGGTTGGACGCTGGTGATCCTCAGCCTCGCGACGAGCATCGATGCGCTCGCGGTGGGCCTGAGTCTGGCCTTCCTGCGCGTCGGGGTCTGGTACCCGAGCATGGTCATCGGTGTCGTGGCCGCGGCCCTCTCCTTGGTCGGCGTCGGGTTGGGTCACCGGCTCGGTCGCTGGTTGGGCCGGCCGATGGAGATCGCGGGCGGAATCGTCCTGACCCTGATTGGCCTGCGGATCCTGATCTCGCATCTGGCTGGCTGACAGGAAGATGGGCGGACGCGCGAGACACCGCGGGACGCGAGTCTGGCTCGATTCTTGCAAGTGCTTATCATTGAATCTGTTGCTGCGTAGGACCATTTTTCGCTTCCAAGCCAGAGGGGGCGTGAGTAGAGTTGCGCCGTTTCGTGCGGAGTGGACGCGCGGGTGCGCCTTGGAGGCGAGGATCGCGCGCCTTCGCAGCGAAGGCGGGTTTGCTTGGTCGGTAGAGTCGGCACAGGGAATCGAGAATGGAGCGAAATCATGCGTAAGAATCTGTGGTTCGGACTGGTTCTGGTCGCGGGTCTGGTCCTGGTTGCGGGTTGCGCCAAGGCGCCCCAGATTGAGATCGATGCCGCTCGGGCGGCGCTCGAGGCGGCGAAGACGGCTGAGGCGGCCGAGTACGCCCCGCGCGCGCTGGCTGCCGCGCAGGACGCGCTTAGCGCGATGGACGCGGAGCTGACGGCGCAGCAGAAGAAGTTCGCGCTGTTCCGTTCCTACAAGAACGCCAAGACGCTGATCGCGGCCGCGAAGACGGCTTCGGATCAGGCGGCGCAGACGGCGGCGGCGGAGAAGGAGAAGGCGCGTCAGGAGTCGACGAACCTGATCGCCCAGGCGAAGGCCTCGCTGGAAGAGGTCAAGGCGGCGCTGGCCAAGGCTCCGCGCGGCAAGGGTTCGCAGGCTGACATCAAGGCGCTCGAGTCGGATCTGGCGGCGGCCGAGATGGCGATCGTCGAGCTCGACAATGTCTTCGCGTCTGGAAAGTTCCTCCAGGCGAAGGCGAAGGCGAACGCGGTCATCTCCCAGATCCAGAACGTCCAGACTGCCATCCAGGCGGCGATCGACGCCCGCACCAAGGCGCGGGGCGGCAAGTAGCTAGCCTGAAGAACGTGTCGGGGGGCGCGGCCGGCGATCGACCGCGCCCCGTCAACCTTCCTCTCCCCACCGGCTGCCGGGTAGCCCGATCAGCATGAATCGTCTCAAGCCTCGCCGTGATCGGCATTGGGATCCGACCGCCCAGCTGGAGGGCGACCGCGAACCGCTGCATCTTCACGTCCGCAAGGTGCACCGCCATCGGTGGCGCCGGCGGGCCTGGGCCTTCCTGGTGCCGCTGGCCCTGCTCGGGCTCGGTGCGCTGGCCGTCTATCCCATCCTCAGCGGGCGCACGACCGAGCCGATCGAGGCGCGTCAGCTCGCGCTGAAGGCGGTCGAGGCGGCGCGCGAGGCTAACGCCGCGCACTGGGTGCCGGCGGAGATGGCGCAGCTGGAGTCGGCGTATCAGACGGCGGTCCAGGAGGAGCGAGGGCAGGCCGCGCGCATCATCTTTTTCCGCGACTTCGCCGGCGTCTCCGCGGCCTACCTGGCGGTGCACAAGCTGGGACGGCAGACCACGGAGGCGGCGCAGGATCGCTACGCTCAGGTCGTGATCGACGCGCAGGCGGCGATCCGCAAGGCGGAGGGAACCCTGCGCAGCGCGAATCATGCCGCCGACCGGATGCCCTTCCCCCGCGGCGGCCGCATGATGCTGCAGACCGCGCGCATCCACCTCTCCGAGGCGGGCATCTTCCTCGATCAGAAGGACCCGGAGCAGGCGGCGGAACGGGCGGCCGTCGCGATGGGCGAGGCCCAGGCGGCGTGCCGCGCCGCGCTGCCGCTTGCCGCGCGCTTCGCCGACGGGGAGCAAGTGCGGACCTGGCGGCGTATGATCGATGAGACGATAGGCTGGTCGCGCCGGGCGGGCGCGGCGGCGGTCATCGTCTATAAGGAGAAGAACCTGCTTCACCTGTATCGGGACGGGAAGCTGGTTCGCTCCTACGTGGCGGACATGGGCAGCAACAGCATTGCGCAGAAGTTCAACGGCGGCGATCGGGCAACGCCCGAGGGCCGCTACAAGATCACGAGCAAGAAGGGCCACGGCCAGTCGCGCTACTACAAAGCCATGCTGCTGAACTACCCGAACGACGAGGATCGCCGGCGCTTCGAGGCGGCCCGTCGCGCCGGCCGGGTGGCGCGCGGGACCGGTTTGGGCGGCCTGATCGAGATCCACGGCGAAGGCGGCCGGGGCGAGGACTGGACGCTCGGTTGCGTCGCACTCTCGAATCGCGACATCGACGATCTCTACAGCCGCGTCGATGTCGGGACGCCGGTCACGATCGTCGGCGGTGACGGGAGAGGCGGCAACTTCTCCGATCTGATGCCGATGCTCTCCGACCCGGACAGCAGCAAGGTGCCGTGATGGCCGCCTGGGTCCCCGATCGCCGCAGCCTCTCGCCGGCCCCGCCGCCGGCCCAGCCGCCGGCGCCGCCGCGGAATCCGCTGCCGCCGATCACGACCCCGGTGCCGCCCGCGCGGACCCTGAGACGCATCCCCTTGCGGCGGGAGGAGCCGCGGCCGCGACGCCGAGTGCTCGGGTGGCTGATCGCGATCCTGGCGGTCCTGATCCTCGCGGTGGGCCTGGCCGCGGTCGCGCTCGCGGGCACCGGCTACGCGTACCGGGGCCTGGCGGGGACGACACCGCCCGCGCCGCTCAAACCCTCGTCGGTCACGCCCGAGAAGCAGATGGCGCAACTGCGCGGCGAGCAGAAGAAGCTGCAGACGGCGCTGGCGAAGAGGATCCCTCCCGGCACCTACGTCGTCATCGACCAGACGCACAATCGCGTCTACCTGAAGAAGGGGGAGGAGATCACCCTCGAGGCGGTCTGCTCCGCCGGATCGGGCCTGGTGCTGCGCGAGTCGGCCGCCGGCGGGCGCAAGTGGGTCTTTGACACGCCGCGCGGCTCCTTCAAGGTGATCCAGCGCCGGGAGAACCCGGTCTGGAAGAAGCCGGACTGGGCCTTCGTCGAGGAGGGCAAGCCGATCCCGAAGAACGACAGCGACCGGTTCGAGTACGGCATGCTGGGTGAGTACGCTCTCAGCTTCGGTGACGGTTACATGATGCACGGAACCCTCTACGAGCGGCTCCTGGGTCGGAGTGTCACGCATGGGTGCATCCGGATCGGCCGGGACGACCTGCGGGTCGTCTGGCGCGAGTGCCCGCTCGGCACGCGGATCTTCATCTATTAGCCGGGTGCCCCGCGACGCCTCCGGCCCCCCGCGGCGGGCGCGATGCATCGCCGGCGTGCTGCTCGCGCTGGCGCTGGCCGCGCTCGCCCACGCGCAGAAGGAGCCCCCGGCCCCCGCCGCGCTGGCCGCGCAGGCGCGCGAGAACCAGCTGCTGCAGTTCCAGCTCGATCTCGCCTCGGGCAAGGACTTCTACCTGCTGCTGGACGCGCGTAGCCGCTCGCTCCGCGTCATGCTGCAGGGCGTGACGCTGCGCGACTACCAGATCCGCGAGCTGGAGATGGGCGTGCCGCGGGTGCTCTTCCGCCGGACCGAGCCCCCGGCGGGCTGGTTCGACCGCATCTGGAGCGATCCGCAGCTCGTGCCGCCCCGCGCCCGGGACCGGCTGGAGATCGTCGCCACCGGCGACAGCACGACGATGCCCGAGCCGCCCGTTCCGCTGACGCCGGAGGAGGCCTTCCCCGCGCCACCCAACTACCGGATCCGCTATGCCGGGGGCCTGGCGCTCGACGTGCGTTCCGAGACCCCGCCGGCGATGCTGCCGGATTCGCTGAAGGAGGACACGAGCCTCGTGGGTCGGCTGCGCGCCTGGGTGATGGAGGCGCGCTCGGTGCTGATCGAAGACGAGCGCGACCTGCTGCGCGTGCGCGTCGTCCTGCGCACCGAGGACGCCGCCGCGCTCTACCGCTCGATGCCGCCGGGCACCAAGCTGCTGGTGCTGGTGCACGCCGCAGGCTCGTGACGCGCGCGTGACGCGATGATCCGGATCACGTCCCATATCGCGCTGGACGACGGCGAGGTGCGTCTGGCCTTCGTACGCTCGTCCGGGCCGGGCGGCCAGAACGTGAACAAGGTAGCGACCGCGGTCCAGCTCCGCTTCGACGTCGCGCACTCACCCTCGCTGCCGGAGGACGTGCGCGAGCGGCTGATCCGTCTCGCCGGCCGGCGCGTGACGACCGAGGGCGTGCTGGTGCTGGACGCGCGCCGCTTCCGCACGCAGGAGAAGAACCGCGCGGACGCGATGGCGCGGCTCGTCCACTGGATCCAGCGCGCCGCGCGGCCGCCCCAGCGCCGGCGCCCGACGAAGCCGACGGCGGAGTCGCGCGAACGGCGGCACGAGGCGAAGCGCCGGCGCAGCGAGCTGAAGCGCGGCCGGGCGCGGGTGGACCCCGGGCGAGCGTAGCCGCAGCGCTATTCGATCAGCGTCCACTCGATCCCGGAGGTCTCGCTGCCCTCCTCGACGTGGATCACGGCGGCCGAGTCCCAGTCCGCGACGCCCGGGTACCAGGTGGCGGGATGGGAGCCGGTCCGCGCGCCGATCTTGTAGTCGCCGGTGTGGAGGTGCGCGATCGTGAAGGCGCCGGCGTTCACGTACTCGTAGGACTGGGTCGCCAGCGCTGTTTGCGCGATGTCGTCGGCAGGGGAGATGAAGATGGAGGCACCCCCCGCACCCGACCCATCGCCCTGAAGCACCCGGCCGGTGATCCACCCACTTACGCTCAGGTGCAGCGTGACGGGCATCACCTCGCCCTCGGTCGAGATCACCACCGGCGTCGCCGATTGGAGCGAGTCCGCACCGTCATAGAACTGCGGGATCCAGTGCTGCATGTCCCAACGGGGCGCGATCTTCAGCCGGTAGCTGCCCGGGGTCAGGTTGCAGATCGGGACCGGGTTCCCGTAGAGCGTGCGGAGGTCGAGGAGGAGCTTGCCGTCGCTGTCCCAGAGCGAGACAAGGGAAACGTCCAGTTCCTCTTCGGGTGGACCCTCCAGCCGGCAGAGGATCCCGCTCTCGACGACAGTGACGCCGCTGATCGTCTCTGCCGAGTCGACCTCGAAGACCATGGCCTGAGAGAAGTCCGCTCCGCCTACCCAGAGCGAGGGTCCGTGCCCATCCACGCGGAGCCGCACGGGCCCGGGGCCGAAGAGCTCCAGAGAAAATGCTCCCGCGCCGTCGACCCCCACCTCCCCCATCTCGTCCGTTTCGTTGCGGAAGGCCGTTACCCGGGGGCCACCGGCGCCCGTCGCTTGCCAGCTCCCCGTTACCGAGCCGAGGATGTACCCGGGGGGCGGAATGCGAAGCGTGCGCGTGGTCGTCTGCCCGGCCTGGATCACGATCGTGTCGGCGGAGGCCTGATCCCCGCAAGGGAACCAGTACTGCCGGTCGGAGAACCGGAGCCAGGTAGCGTACGTGCCGGCGGGCAGCAGGGGATACCGGAAGACCCAGTGGGCGCCATCCTGAACCGTCTGGCAGGTGGATTCGTGTCCGAAGGCGGAGAAACACTCCACGTAGTTGGTGAGATGGGCGTCTGCCGCGGCCGAGGGCAGGTCCACGACCAGCGTAAAACCGCCACCCAGAAGATCGACGTGAATCGGCGCCTCCTCGACGACTATGGTGTCCGCCTCGAGCTCCTCGAGGCTGATCCCGTAGTCCGTGTGGAAGATGTCGATGCAGGAGTCGTAGCTCTCCGCCACGACGAGGTAGTCGCCGCGCGGGACGGACAGCTCGTAGCGGCCGTCAGGGTCCGTGTCCTCCATCACGGCAACCTTCACGTCCCCGTCTTCGAACGCGAAGGCACCCACCCGACTGCGCACCGGCCCGTCCCCACCGAGCACGTAGCCCTCGATCCGACCCTGGCAGATCTGCGGGCACGACGTCTCCTCCTTATCGCAGCCGGGAGTAGCCATCAGCAGGGCCACCAGGACGCACGCCGGCAGAGCAGGCCACAGCGAACGAAGACGCAGCATCGACCGTCCTCCGAATCGAGTGTCCATGGGAGAAGGACGCACGGGAGCTCACCCGGAAGTGTAGGTCCGGCGCGCGCGAGTGTCAAACCGACGCTTCGCTTCAGCGCCGCTCGCTCTCGCCGGTCATCGGCACGAAGCGCACCGGGATCACGTTGCGCTTGATCACGCTGCCGTCGGGGCGCTTCTCGACGTCGACCAGCTCCTGCTCGTACTCGCCGACCGGCAGCACCAGATGCCCACCCGGCGCAAGCTGATCGATCAGCGCCGGCGGGATGTGGTCCGGCGCCGCCGCGAGGATGATCGCATCGAACGGCGCCTGCTCAGGCCAGCCGCGATAGCCGTCGCCGCAGCGCACCTCGACGTTCGCGTAGCCGAGACGCGCGAGCCGCGCCCGCGCTTCGTTCGCCAGGGGGCAGAGGATCTCGATCGAGTAGACCTCGCCCGTCAGCCCCGCCAGCACCGCGGCCTGGTAGCCCGATCCGGTGCCGATGTCGAGGGCGCGGCCGCCGGCGCGCGGGCGCGCGAGCTGCGTCATGAGCGCGACGATGTAGGGCTGCGAGATCGTCTGGTCGTAGCCGATCGGGAGCGGGCCGTCCGCGTACGCCAAGCGGCGCTGGCTCGCGGAGACGAACTCATGGCGCGGCACGCGCCCCATCACCTCGAGCACGCGCGGATCGCGGATGTCGCGGCGCCGGAGCTGCTCCTCGACCATCCGCGCGCGGGGCGCGGCGTAGGGATCGCCGGCCGGGCCGGCGCTGCCGGATGCATTCTCGTTCATGCCGCCCGGGATCCTAGCCGAATCCGGCCCGCCCGTGCCCGGGGTGCGCGAGCCCGGCTGGCAGAAGACGAGCAGACTCGAGAGCAGACACGCCCCCGCCGCGACCAGCGTGCGGCGCGTCGAACGGACCGCACGGTCCACCCACCGGCTAGCGCGTGAGGCAGATCCTCCAGACTGCGGATTCATCGCCGGCCTCCAGTCGGGCGAAGTAGACGCCACTGGGCAGCTCGCGGCCCCGCGCGTCGCGCCCGTCCCAGCTCGCCCGGTGCTCGCCCGCGGCGCGCACGCCGTTCCACAGCACCCGCGCGGGCCGGCCCGTGAGATCGAAGACCGCCAGGCGCACCGGCCCCGGACGCGGCAGAGCGTAGCGGATCTCGACCAACGTCGTGAACGGGTTCGGGTCGGCGCGGGTGAGGAGCAGCCGCGCGGGCGCCGTGTTCTCGGCCACCGGCGCGGGGTCGGCGTAGCGCAGCACGGTGTCGTGGCCGCCGCACGCCCAGGGCTGCCCCGGGACGCGGAAGGCGAGCTTGCTGATCGAGCTCAGCACGTAGGGCCCGGACCACTCGAGCGACCAGCTCACCCCGCCGTCGTCGGTGCGGTAGATGAAGCCGCGGCCGTCCTCGCCCGCGCCACCGCCCGAGGGGTTGCGCGCGACGAGCCAGCCGACGAGCTCGTCCTGCATGATCAGGTCCTCGATGTAGCTGTGGCTCACCGAACCGACGATCTGCCAGTTCAGGCCGCCGTTCTCGGTGCGATGGACCCGGCCGTTGACCGCGCCCAGCCAGCCGTGCAGCTTGTCCAGGAAGCACGCCGCCTGGAAGTGATCCGACGCCGCGGGCGTCTGCGGCAGCCAGTTCGCGCCGCCGTCCACCGTGTGGCGGATGAAGCCGTTGCCGCCGCCGTAGCCGCCGACCGCCCAGCCTTCCTCGGGATCGACGAAGCAGACCTCCTGGACGTAGTTGCTCGTGCCGCTCGCCTGCGATGTCCAGTTGACGCCGCCATCCTGGGTGACGCGGATGGTGCCGTTGCTGCCGAAGGCCCAGCCGCGCAGCGCGGTCGCGAAGCAGATGCCGCCGACCCAGTTGCTGGTGCCGACGTAGTGTCGCGTCCAGTCGTCACCCGCGTTCGTCGTGCGCCAGACCGACGCGCTGTTGCCTTCCCAGAGCATCCAGCCGGTGTCGGCGTCGAGGAACAGCGCCTGCGCGCCGCCGGGCGCCTTGACGTCGCGCCACCAGCTCGAGCCGCCGTCGTCGCTGCGCAGGCAGTAGCCGTCGATGCCGGCGCTCGTGCCCGCGATCAGCCAGGCGTGCTGCTCGTCGCTCCAGGCGAGCGCGCGCCAGAGCGCCGCCCGATACTCGAAGTCCCAGTTCACGCCCTCGTCGTGACTGCGCAGGATCTGGCCGTAATCGGAGCAGATCCAGAGGCTCGTGTCGACGTACTGGATGCCGTAGGTGTAGGCGAGCACCGGCGGGGTGTGCGGGACCCAGTTGACGCCGCCGTCCGTCGTGACGAAGACCTTCTCCTGTTGCGGTGAGAGGATCTGCACCGATGCGATCGCCGCGTGCAGCGCGTCACGCGCGTCGATGGCGTAGTTGTAGTGGAGCCCGGTCGCACCCTGGATTGCCCAGGTGTCGCCGCCGTTCACCGTGTGCAGGATCACGCCCGCCGGGCTGATGTAGAGGCTGGAGATCGTCGCCCAGCCTTCCGTGGGAGAGACGAAGTCGATCGAGGAGACGTTGCCGTTGCCGCTGGTCGGGACGGTCTGGCGCGTCCAGGAGACCCCGCCGTTCGTCGTGTGGTGGATCTGCGGGCTGATGGTGTTGTCGTAGCCGCAGATCCAGCCGTTCAGCGCATCGAGGAAGAAGATGTCCTCGCACGAGTAGGCGGTGGTGCCGAAGCTCTGGCTGGTCCAGTTGGCGCCGCCGTTCACGGTGTGGAGCACCAGGTACGTCGAGCCGTCCTGCCAGCCACCGGTCACCCAGCCCTGCTGGGCATCGATGAAGGAGACCTTGGTCAGCTTGCGCGAGGTGCCGCTCGTCTGCCGCACCCAGTGATCGCCGCCGTCGGTGGTGGCGTAGATCCGGCCGCCGCTGCCGACCACCCAGCCGTGGCTCGCGTCGGCGAAGGCGACGCCGTTCAGGACGACCGCGGTCGGATCCGGGAAGGGCAGCGGCGTCCAGTTCGCCCCGCCGTCGGTCGTGCGTAGCACGCAGCTGTAGACCTGGCCGCCGGCGCCCGAGCCGCCAACCGCCCAGCCGTGCAGGCCGTCGGGCAGGACGCAGATGTCCTGGATGGACGGGCCCGGAGAGCTGCGGACGGTCTGCCAGTCGTCGGCGCGGGCGGCGGTGGGCATGACGAGGAACGACGGAAGCAGGGCGATCACGAGGCATAGGGCACGGAAGCCGAACCGGGGCAGCATGGCGCCTCCTTTCCGGTCGCGACGCGGATGGCGGGTCGAGAGGGAGTATACCAAGCGGACGTGGGGCGAGGCAACGATGCGTCGGGCGGCCAGGGGACTATCGCGGCACGATCAGCGATGCGCGTACAATCCTCTCCCCGGAGGTGCCCGACGTGCGACCGCGCTTCCTGCTCGAGCCGCCCCTCATCAAGCTCGGCCGCTGGCTGCGCGCCGCCGGCGACGACGTGGTCGCGGCGGAGGCCGGACGCTGCGCCATCGATCTGGCGCAGCGCGCGGCGCGCGAGAATCGGGTGATGCTCACGCGCCGCCGCGACTTTCCGCCCGGCCCCGCGCGCGTGCTGCTCATCGCGGCGGACCGGCTCGACGATCAACTGGCGCAGGTCTACACGGCCTTCGGCGCCCCTGACGTTCCGGCCTCCGCCCTCACGCGCTGCGTGCTCTGCAACACGGCGCTGGAGGAGATCGATCGCCGCAGCGTGACGCTGCCGCCGCGGGTGGAGATCCGCAAGCCGCGCGTGCGGCGCTGCCCGTCGTGCGCGCGGCTCTTCTGGGAAGGCACGCACACGGAGGCGATGCGCGCGCGGCTGGAGCGCATCCTGCATCGCGTCCGCGCCGGCACGCCGCCCCCGCCCCCCGCGCCGGAGCCGAGTCCGGGCATGACCGAGGAGAACCGGCGCATCGCCGAGCTGCGGAGCTTTCTCGAGTCGTTCGGCTTTGCGTGGCGCGGCTATCGCAAGAAGCGCCGGAAGGCGCGGGCGAACCTCGCGCGACGGATGGGCGAGCTGGGCGCGCCGAGCCTGGCGGCGTACGCGGCCCGGGTGCGCCGCGACGCCGACGAGCGGTGCCGGCTGCACGCGGTCGTCGGCATCACCGTCTCTCGTTTCTTCCGCGACCGCGTCGACTGGGACCTGCTGGCCCAGCAGGTGCTCGTGCCGTGGATCGCCCGCGGCGGCGAAAGGCGAGCGTGGAGCATGGGCTGCGCCTCGGGCGAAGAGCCGTTCACGCTGCGCATGCTCTGGCTCGCGCTCTCCGGGGCGGGTCGCGCGCTGGAGATCCTCGCGACCGACGTCCAGCCCGAGCTGCTGGACCGCGCGCGTCGGGGTGTCTACCCGCGCGCGGCGCTGCACTCGATCCCGCCCGAGCTGGCGGACCGCTGGCTACAGCGCGTGGGCGAGACGGTCACGCTGGATCGGGCGCTGCCCGCGAGCGTCGAGCTCCGGCGCCACGACTACCTGCTCGACCCCTGGCCCGTCGGATTCGACCTGATCCTGGCGCGGAACGGGATCTTCACCTACCGCGCGCGCCAGGAGCACGCGGCGTGGCTGGAGCGCATCGTCGCCTCGCTCCGGCCCGCGGGGTGGCTCTTCCTGGGCAGCAACGATCTCGTGCCGGACGGGATCAGACGTCGCTTCGAGCGCGTCGGCCGGGCGCTCTGGCGGCTCCGGTAGCCGGCCCCCCCGCGACCGCGCCCTCGACCCGCGCGCGCCGGTCGACGTGCAGGAACGTCGCGTAGAGCACGAGCAGCATCAACAGACGCATGTTGGCCCAGGGGACGAAGTTCTTCACCGCGATCACCAGGCGTCCGGAGTCGTGCGCCAGGATGGCGGTCACCGCCGCGACCGGCACCCACCACGCCCGCGGCCGCCAGCGCTCGTCGGCGATCAGCACCGCGAGCACGATCGCCGGCAGATGGACCAGCACCAGGTGGTGGACCCAGGTGAGCGGCGAGATGAGGAGCAGCAGGATCGAGATCCAGGCCAGCTCCGCGCCATCGATCGTCCGCCGGCGCCCGGCGCGCCACGCGACCGGCGCGGCCAGCGCGAGGCAGACGAGCGCGATCACGATCCCGCAGCCGCCGTCCGGGCAGAGGAGCCGGCTCAGGAACCCGTTCAGCGACTGGTTTTCCGGATAGTAGACGGCGTCGAAGCCGAGACCCGAGTGGGTGGCGAAGCCGACCTGCGGCGCGATCTGGGTCACGAACTCCCAGTGGATCTTCCAGCCGACGAGCAGAATCGAGAGCCCCAGCAGGACCGCGCCGGCGGCGAGGGCGGTGAGGAGCGCGCGCCAGCGGCGCTTGAGCGCCAGATACGCCAGCAGAAGCACCGGCAGCACCTTGATGCCGCAGGCGATCGCCAGCACGATGCCGGCGGTGCGCTCTCGCCCCCGCTGCAGGCGATCGAAGAAGAGGAGCACCAGGAAGACGAAGACCCCGCTGATCGCTCCGTGGTGCGCGACGAAGAACGTCGGCAGCCCGAAGGTCACGAGCAGCGCCGCGATGAGCGCGGCCGCCCGGGCCGCCGGCGAGACCGGACGCGCCAGCCGGATGCAGAGCACGAGCGACGCGCCCAGGGCGATCAGGCTCACGATTTGCCAGATCGCGAAGACATCCTCGAGCGGCAGGAACGTCAGCGGCGTCCAGAGGAGCGCCAGCAGCGGCGGATAGATGTAGGGGAAGATCGTTTCCTTCACCGGCGCCGTGAGGTTCGTGGGCACGTAGGGATCCAGACCCTGCCGCAGCGCCAGGCTGGCGTAGTGGTACGAGGGCAGATCGGTCGGCCAGAAGCCGACGAAGTGCAGCAGGAACATCCGGACCGTTTCGTACGCCGTCACCGCCGCGATCAGGCCGACCATGACGCGCAGCGCCCGTTCCTGCGGCGGTAGATAGGCGTCGAGCTCGGCGCCGATCTCGCGGCGGTGGATCCAGACCAGCCCCGCGGCCAGATAGATGAAACCGAAGGTGATCGCGAGGGGTGGCAGGAGCGGGCCGAGCACCCGCGGATCGGGCTGGGCACGGAGCGTCGCCAGCCAGCCGGTGAGCAGCCCGAGCAGCACCGCGGCGGCGAGCGCGAGGGCGTAGCGCGGGATGAGCGCACCCGGCGGGCGGCGCGGCGCGAGCGCGTGAGCCGGCTGGACCATGCGGGAGGCTCCTTTCCGGCGCGATTATGGCGGGCGCCCGCGGATCTGTCCAGCCGAGCGCGGCTGGCGGGAGACCGGGGGGCGGCGGTATGATCGTCCCGAAGGAGGTCAGACCATGGACACGCCCGAGGCGACCAAGAGCCAGGCGGACAGCGCCGGCTGGACCGAGCATCTGGCGCGCGCCGCGGAGGCCTTCGCCCGCGAGCTGCGCGAGCGGGTGCCGGAGGAGTTCACGAAGCACGCCCGCGGCTCCCTGAAGGAGGGGCTGCTCGCGATGCGCAGCCTGCTCGACGCCGGGATCGAGCGCATCGAGCGCGAGGAGCGCGAGAAGACGGCGCGCCACGTGCCGATCGAGTAGCCGGCCGTCGATGCCCCGCATCCTCCTCTTCACCGGCAAGGGCGGCGTGGGGAAGACCTCCATCGCCGCCGCCACCGCGCTGCGCGCGGCGGAGCTCGGTAAGCGCACGCTGGTCATCTCGACCGACGCGGCGCACAGCCTGGGCGACGCCTTCGACCGCGCGATCGGCCCGAACCCGGTGCCGCTGGCGGAGCGTCTCGACGGCCAGGAGGTCGAGGTCTACCACTCGATCGAGAGGCACTGGGGCAAGCTGCAGAGCTACATCCGCTCGCTCTTCCGCTGGCGCGGGGTGGACGAGATCTTCGCCGAGGAGATGAGCGTGCTGCCGGGCATGGAGGAGGTGGCGAGCTTCCTCTGGGTCCATCAGCACTTCCACTCGGGCGCCTACGAGCTGATCGTGATCGACGCCGCGCCGACCGGGGAGACGCTGCGCTTCCTGGCGCTGCCCGAGGTTGGGCGCTGGTGGATGGACAAGCTCTTCCCGCTTCACCGCCGGATGGCGCGGGTGCTGCGGCCGGCGGTGGAGCGCGTTACGGACATGCCGGTGCCCCAGGAGGAAACCTACGACGCGGCGGAGCGGCTCTTCCGGGACCTGGACTCGATCCACGCGACCTTCACCGATCCGGCGGTGACCTCGGTGCGGGTGGTCCTGAACCCCGAAACGATGGTGATCAAGGAGAGTCAGCGCACCTTCACCTACCTGCACCTCTTCGGCTATGCGACCGACGCCGTGATCTTGAACCGCGTGCTGCCGGCGGACGTCGAGGGGAGCTAC
>Ga0163210_1000710_pt1 | contig 14170 bp, 8 predicted proteins | sample Kivu_220m_FD_113536 | JGI IMG/M metagenome (GOLD analysis project Ga0163210, IMG submission 113536) | Freshwater microbial communities from Lake Kivu, Western Province, Rwanda to study Microbial Dark Matter (Phase II) - Kivu_220m | ecosystem: Environmental > Aquatic > Freshwater > Lake ...
GCGAGGAATGTGCTGACCGTCTCGTCGTACCACAGACTCTCCGCGCCCAGGCGGTACAGCCGCAGCGCGAACGCGGCGAGGAGAAGAATGGATAGGAATTGCGAATGACGGATTGCGAATCTGGGAGCTAGAGACTGGAGATTGGAACTTGGAGATTTATTCACTCTGTGTCCGTCTGCATTCCCAACCGCACCGTCGTCATCCCCAGCCCTACGTACAGCCAGAAGAGCGCGACCGAGTGCGGGAATTGAAGGTTGAAGAAATAGTGGTCGGTCAAGCCGCCGATCATTGCCCCCAAGAGCGCGCCCGCGACGCCGAGCAAAATCGGCGCGAGGTACGCGTCGCGCACTACCCGGGCGAACCACGCTTGCACGGCGTAGAAAAAGAATAACGCCATCGTCGCGAGGAATGCCGCCAGCCCGATCAAGCCCATCTCTTCCGCGATCAGCAAGTACACGTTCGACACGCCCAGGTACGTGTCGATGTCGGGCGAGCCGCCGAAACCGACGCCAAAAATTGGATAGCGCGAGATGAGATTGAGCGCGTCCTTGTATTCGCCGAGGCGCATCTGGGTCGCGCGGTCACTCATGGCAAACGCATCGAGAAAGTGTCCGACATACTCCTGCGTGAACGGCAAGAGCAGGAACACCGCCACGCCGAGGATCAAGAGCGCGATGATCGGACGATAGCGCACCGTCGCGATCACGGCCAGCGCGAGTCCCAGCCCCAGCATCGCGCCGCGCGAGAAGGTCAGGATCAGGCACATGACCATCGTCGCCGCGATCACGCCGATCAGTTTGCGCGGCAGCAAGGGCTTGTCCGCGAAGAGCTGCGGGACGGTCAGCGCCGCCACGAGGATCATCAACCCGCCCAGCACGTTCGGGTCGATCGAGGTCGAGATCGCGCGCATCGGGTTTGCCGGATCGTCCTCGATATAGCGCAGGACATTGCCGGTCGGATACTTGAAGATGCGCAGCGCGGAGAGGATTTGAATCGACAGGTTCTGCGGGATGAAATAGAGGACGATGCCTATCGCCGCGGAGACAGAGCCAGCCACGATGAGCGCCGTCACGAATCGCCCCAGCGCCTCGCGCGTCCGCACGACGTTGACGACGACGAAGAACAAGGCAATGGAAATCAGCACTTCGGCGAAATGGCGCAGCACGTCCTGCGTGATCGACGCGTACGCCAGCCCGGCGACGAACGAAAAGACCGCGAGGACGAGGAAGACGACGATCGGCAGCACGAGCGGCGTCGGAATGAATTCTCCGCCCTGCCGCATCGCGCCGCGCACGAGCCACATTCCAAAGAGCGCGAGCAGCGCGAGGTCGAGAAAGGTCGGGTTGAAGCCGATGTTGAGCGGCAGCGCGCCAAAGGGCAGCAGCACCGCCACCGCGATCACCGCGTACAATCCAAAGTCGATGTTCGACAGGACGACGGCGGCGGCGACCGCCGCGAGCACGACCGCGAACGCAATCGCTGGCGAGCCGAACGCGATGACCGCGCCGCTGGCCAGCGCGAGCGCGACGCCGAGCGCGAAGACGATGAGCCATCCGCGATGATGATACTCGATCAGTGGAAGCTGCATGTTCAATATTCTTTTTTGAGCCGCGCCACAATGTCGTCAATGACGCGGCGCGCGTGTGAATCCGCAATCATTCTCGCTTACCTCCGGGGACATTATGCCACGCGCCCAACGAGCTATCAAACAAAAATTCAGATCGGTGCTTGTACCCGTTGACCCCTCGATAACCTGCTCATGAGTATGTTACGCAATTTGAAGAATTCTCAATGTCTCGTTGTCAACTTCTCGTCCATCAGAGCCGTGTAAAATGGAAACAAGTCTATCTCTCCCTGTATCTTTTGCCCAAGTTTTCAGTGCGACCACACTGATTTCTCTATTGCCCACCGCTAGAAAAGCCTCACCTAAACGTAGAGCATCAACCCGTTCAATTCCAATGAGTGAAAGAAGTGCAGCAGGAGTCGTATTCACTCCAAAATAAGAAAGCAAGGGCAGTCTCTTTACAATTGGAGCACGTTTATCTTCGCCAAGGATCAGTTCGAGGACTCGTGCCAATGCATACATTCCCCATGCTCCAGCATTAGAGAGTTGCTGAGTAACATAGTTGCAGGTCTGTTCGATAGAGCGCTTTCCCTTGGGTAGATGTGGTGCATAGATGCGAGACAATTCCGTGATGGATGCGCCAGTAAGCCAAGCGCGAAGTAGTTCGCTGTGAGGCGCGCTTTGCGGCTCCCAATCCAATTCCTCTATTTCTGCAACCATGGCAGTTGCGACCCCGACTTGCTCTTCTGTTAAAACGGCTTCATTGGCATTCTCCGCTGCGAATAAGCCAATCAAATCCGGTTTGGCACTAGCCCGTGCGTACAGTTTTTGAACCGATCTCAGAGGCAGCCCAACCTGCATCGCAATTGGACGCAACTCTTCTCTTTCCACTTTTACCCGACGATAGAACCTGGCCCACGCGCTTAACCACGCTTTGGCTCTTTCCTTCTCACCGGGAGCTTGCACTGCTAGGAGAGAATGTTCGATTAACCTTTCAATGATGACATCATCATCGTTAGGTTTCAGAATTTCGATTGCATGCAGAACTGCCGAGCCAAATTGACGCAAGGCACGACGTAATTCAGGTGCCCGTTCTCGATCTCCTTTCTCTGAGATCTGATCCAGAACGCTGTCGTCGGGCACGGGGTGTTCTGTCACTATGCCAAGGAAACGACTCCTTATCGGCGGATAGTCTGCACGGACGAAGTATTCACGCGGCGTCATTGTTTTTCCGCGCGGAAGTTTAACAGGCTTTCGACCTGGATCCAAGAATAGGATTAATCCTTCTGTTTCCCTACCGGCTCGTCCAGCTCTGCCCGCGATGTTTCGAAACTTGGAGAGATCAAGTGGCTCGGAACTTCTCTGCGTGAACGGATTACGAGGCGTCATCCAGTCTTCAAAGATTACAGTGCTAATTGGGAGATTCACCCCTTCTGCAAGAGTTGTTGTGCTGACGACTACCCGGACTTCACCCTTGGCAATCAATTCTTCTAAATCGACGCGAATCCGTGGCGGGAGATCGGCATGGTGGTATGCAACTCCTAAAGCCAATGCCTCATCAAGCAAGAAATGGCTGGCAACTTCTCGCTTGATTTTCTTTCGTAGATTCTCAACGCCAGGGGATACGGAAGGCTCAATCCCCTTTTCTTTCAGGTGGGTGACGATCTTGTCAACAATTACTTCACATCGCGGCTTCGTCATGCAAAAAACCAAAACCGGCCCTTTCTCGCGGAACGCTTCGATAGACCAGACTACCTTTTCCCAATTTGATTTTGGTTGGCGAGAGCATTCTGCTATTGGAATGCGTACTCCCTCATAATCTCCAGAAGTATCATATAAAACTACATCGAGATGTACGCCCGTGGGCGCACTCTTGTTGAACTGAATTTCTCCAAACCGCTGTCTTGTAGGACGCCAATCGGAAGAAGAAACCTGGGCTTGGCGAGAGAGCCAGCGACCAAACTCTTCGCTGTTGGGAAGCATTGCAGATAAAAGGAGAATTCTCGCCTCGGGTTTCAAGAGCAGCAACTTAACTACAACAAACTCAAGTCCTAGCCCGCGATCGTCATCAGCGATCATCTGGGTTTCGTCAATGATGAAAAGCGAAGCATTTGCTAGAGACTCGTCTTCGTGCCGGATAAGGAGGTCAAGTTTCTCTGGGGTACAGACAATGATTCGGGCATCAGCAAGTAAAGAAGACTCTGTTTCGTCTCGTTGCAGTGCACCAGTTGCTGCTGCGATTGAGAAATGGAATTCGCGGAAGTTATGTTCTAGTTCGCGGCTCTTCTCAGTCACGAGTGCGCGAGTTGGTACTACATAGAAACACACAGCATTGGAGTCCTCACTTAACTGCTGTAGCATCACCAACTCACCGCAGAGGGTTTTCCCAGAGCTTGTAGGAACCGAGACAACGAAATAATGTCTGGCCGGATCCAATAGTCCTTTCGCAATTGCATCTCGCTGCGAGGGCCATAGTTCCGGATATTGCCGAAGATATTCGTGTATTTGACGCTTGGAAGCATCTGTGAGTGTAGGTAGTTGCTCAATAACCATCCGGCTACTCGCTTCTGAGAACCTATGCACACATTCGAAAAGCAATCGCCCAACTCTGAAACGACGCGAGTTCCCTGTAGCCAATGCCAAATTTAAAAAGTCCTCTAAGCCTGTGCGATCAGGCAGACCTGCAATTTCGAATCTTACATACCTAGCTAAATCGTACATCACGGTACCAATCGATAGAAGCATTCCTGCCTCTAAAGCGTCTTCCCAACTTTTGCTATCCTCTGCCTGTTTTTGAATCTCTTTTCCAGCGAGAAGAGCTGTATCGGCTGCAGCTTGTAAATGCGCGAAATTGCGCAAAGATAGTGCGAGAGCAATCTTCTCGACGGCATCCCGTACTTCGAAAGTTTCTCTCTCAATCAATTTAGACGCCAACAAGCTCCCCACCGATACGGCCTCTGCTAATTGCCATGCAAGGGCCGAGAGCAACCATTCATAGTCTTGTTTAGAGGCATCTACCACACCGAGAGCTTCATGAATGAGCGCGATGATTTCCCATACTTCGCCAATCTCTTGGTTTGGTTGCCTTTCTTGAGTAGACAATTCTAACAATGTGGCTGCTCGCCGAAGACGCATCTGTGAATCATCTGTGACATGATCATCCGCACCGGTCAGAAGTCGTCTAAGGCGGGCGGATTCCATTGTGCGCCGGTCGGCTAGGAAATCGGATGGGAATTCGCTAGTAGATGCTCTCCACCATTCGTTTGTTGTGAGATTTTGGATCATCTTTCGCCTCGGGAGTATGTCAAGCGAACAAGTCTATCAAGATCCTTGATACAAATGATTCGAACTGCCCCTGGCACACCGAATCTGTAGTTTATTGCCGGTTTTGCATAACGGTCATCCCAACCGTCACCTTCCGTAACAATTGCTGGAACAGCGATAAGGCAAGGCTTGTTGGCTGGTACCTTCTGACTATAAGGGTTATACCACGCTTGGAAAATCTGTCGGTGATAATCATCAGTTTGTAGGTGAGCAGAAATCAACTCCAAATCATCATCCAGTTTCTCGGTGGTCAAGTAATCTTTCAACTCACTGAGCGCTTTGAAGACGACTGAAGGGGTCTTGTCCTTATCGCCTGGATCGGTTGTCTTAACAGCGACAGCATAGATTCTCGGTGGCTTTGTCTTGAAATCAAATGCCAGTACATCCATACCAAAAGGATTCTGGTTATTTGCTGTGTTCAGTCGCCATTTGTATGTAAGGACAACTGTATCTTCGCACTCCTCAAAATATGCGCATACCAGTATTTCGCCAGTATGCGACCATTGGAAGTTGAAAGCAGTTGGGATTGGTATTTCTTTTGGAAGCCTCATTCCATAGCGGTCTAATATCTCATGCGCTTGCTCCCTCGTTCGGTATATGAATGGCAAGATTTTCTGTAACCCATTAACTAACGCTTCGTGTGACTCGGGCTGTGGCTCTGCTAGTGAAATACATACACACTCATTTTGTCCTTTGTCGGGATGTACGCGTTTCGCAAACAGCGAGCGCAGATTGATTGAAGGGCGTCCAGATGGAAGCAAAGCCGGGCTATCATTGTTTGACATTCCTACCTCCCACAAGAAACGCACACAATGTTACCACCATGATAACAACCAGCGTCGCCACCGTCACCGCGATACCGAGCTTGACCGACCACGGATCGAAGATCATTTCGACGCGATGCGCGCCCGCGCGGACCGGCACCGCACGCAGCGCTACGTCCGCGCGTAGGATCGGCGTCTCGACGCCGTCCACCGTCGCGCGCCAACCCGGATAGTACACTTCGCTCAGCACCAGCAGCTGGTCTATCGGCGTATCTACCGAGAGGACTAGGTGCTCTGGCGCGCGCATCTCAAAAGTTACAGGCGTGATGGCGTTGCGCGGCGTCAGCGGGAACGGCGGCGGCTCGGCAACATAGACGATAGCGCGCGGATCGAACGACTCACTCTGCATCGCGTCGAGCACCGCGCGGTCATCCGCGTTCACGATGGGCGCGCCCGCGAGCCACGCGCGCGGCAGCGCGCTCTTTAATCGCAGCAAGCGCGTCTCGCCATCCGTCGCCACCACGTCCGCGTTCGCAAAGCCGGGGCGACCGGTAATCACATAGCGTACATTGAGGAGCGGCCAGAGTGTCTCCTCGGGCAGATTGTCCAACAGGTCGGCGTAGCGCGCCACGCGCAGCGGGCTGATGCCGCCGATCTCTTCGAGGTTGTAGGCGATCCCAAAGTGCCCCGGCATCTTGCCTTCGTCCGCGACGCGGAAGACGTCATGGTCGTTCTGAATCGCCTGCACGATCGGCGTATCGGGGTAGCGCGGATCCGGCGCGGCGTTGTACGCGGCACTGTTGACCGTAAAGAGGTCGAAGGCGACCAGCGCGAGGGCGGCGAACCCCCACCCTAGCCCTCTCCCGTTACCAGGGGGGAGGGAAACTCTCCACGCGACCAGCGCGGTGGTCAGCACGAACAGCAGCACCATCAGCCCGGCGCGGTCGGTGAGGAACGCCAAGCGGCCTGAAGAACGCTGCGCGCCGGCGACGAACAGCATGAACGCCATCAGGGCTGTCGTCGTGATCCCGGCCGGCAAGAGCGCCCATGCCCGGCGGGCACGGCGCGCGTCTTTTGAGTCGAGCGCCGGCTCCAGCAGGTCGCGCGCGCCATAGCCGGCGAGAATCGCGAGCGCGAAACTGACGATGAACGCGAGCCGCTCCTGGTCGCGGAACATCGCAAAGCCGGGCGCGAAAAGATAGAACAGCGCGTAGGCGAACACGTACGCGCCGAACGCGACGAGGAGCGAGCCGAGCGCGAACAACGCCCAAAAGACCTTTTCGCGCGTCCGGTTCACCAATAGCGCCAGCAGCGCGAGCCACAGCGGCAGAATGCCGATGTACAGCGGCGACTGGAACGCGCTGGTGAACCCGGGCAGGATCATTTGCAGCGGGTCGATCGTCGGGAACCCGCGCGACGCTTCCGCCCAGCCGATCGCCGCGCGCGTCGAGACGCTCTGATACTCCAATGTCGGAATCCACTGCGCGGCGGCGATGCCGGCGGCGATGAGCAGGGAGATGCCCAAACGGAGCACGCAACACGCAATACGTGGAGCGTGTTGCGTGTTCCGTCCTTGCCACACTCGCCACACGAAATAGACCGCGCACGCGTAGACGACGAACAAGAATGTCTGCGGGTGTCCTGCCAGCGCGGCAATGCCGAGCACAACCCCGGCGGCGAGAAAATCCACGCTTGTCATTGCGAGCCCCGCAGGGGTGAAGCCGCCCTCTGGGCGTCCGTGTCGCGAATTGGGGACACCTGCACTTGCGTGTGGTGCAAGTGTTGCTTCGGCGCGCAAACCGCGCCTCGCAATGACACCCGCGTCGGTCCGCGTCCATCCGCGTTCCAACAGCAGCAGCGCGAGCGGCAGCCAGGTCGCGGTCTCCAGGATCGCGAGCTGCTGCGGCGGATACGACGTCAGATAGCCGCCAAACGCGAACGTGACCGCGCTGACGAGCGCCGCGAGGCGCGAGCCGATGAGCCGCCGCGCGAACAGGTACGTGAACGCCGCGGCGAGAATGAAATGGAAAATCGCTTCAATTTCCAAATCGAGCAGTGTGAAATTCGCGCCGCGCGCCGCGACGACGGCGAGCGTCCAAATCAAGCCCAGCGGATAAAAGACCGCGCTCTGCACGTCGGCGAGGAATGGATGCCCGCTGTTGAAATTCTCCGACCAGAGGGGCAGCCGGCCCTGCGCGAACGCGCGCGCTTCGTACATGCGGAACGCCCAGAACTGATCGCTGAAATCGCCCGGCGGAAAGATCGCGCGGTCTTCCATCCTCGGCGTGACGATGCGCCAGAAGAACAAGAGGACCAGCGCCGCCAGCAGCGCAAGCGCAGCCGCGTCGCGCCAATTGGAGGTCGGAGTTTGGGGACTGGAGGTTGGAGGATTGCTCATGGGGTGATGGTCACTTGAGTGAGCGGCGCGCTCGTCGCAATGCCATCCATCCCGGCGACGAGCGAGTAGACACCCGGCGCGGCATCGACTTGCAGTTCGTGCGCGTCGACGATCAGATCGCCGGGGCGCCATTGGCTCGTCGGATAAGCGCCTTCCACCGGTGCGCTGCTCTGCTGCGCGGCGACGCGCCCGCTCGCATCGATCAGATGGACGAAGACGTTATGGTCCTGCGCGATCTTTTGCCCGGCGCGCCAGTACAACACGACCGTCTCGGTCGCGCCCTTGGGGACCTGCGGCGCGCTCTTTTCAAGGCCGCGGATCCGGTAGCCAACCAGAAGCGCGTTCCCGATGGGCGTATTGATCGGAATGATTCTCGATGAAAACCCGCGCGGCGTCAAGTACAACTGTAAGCCAAACTCGGCGACGCGCGTGTCGATCTCGCGGTCGTCAAAGCGCGCCAGGTATTTCTCGACAAAGTGATCGGGGTCCCAGAAATTCGGCGCGGCGGGGATGAACCAGATACGCGAGTAGCCCTGGTTGAGTTGCTGCAGCGTCTTCTCGTCCGCTGGCGCAGCGTAGTAATCCTTCGGCACTGTCATCACCGGCAACGTCCCGCTCTGATAGTAGATCGCGGACATCTCGGTGAAATTCTGGATGACGATGTCGCCCGGCTGCTGCCGCGCGGCGATGAACTGTGCGAGCGCGCGCCAGTCGGGCGCCTTGACGTACGCCGGATCGAAATAGTAATTCGACAGCGCGTAAGCGGAAGTGGAGACAAAGAACAAGAGCAAAAAGCCAAAAGGCAAAAGACGTAATCTCGAATTTCGAATTTCGAATTTCGAATTCAGAACTGCCGCCAGCCCCACCGCGAACGTAAGATAGTACGCCGGCGCGATGCCGTTCAGGTAGCGTTCCAGAAACAAGGGCCGCCCGATCGAGATGACGTACAGCGCGAGCGTCGGCACGGCGATGTACAGGAAGAGGAAGGCAGCGCTCGAGCGGTTCTTTCGCGCCAGGTAGACCAGGATCGCCAAGAGCGCGAGCGCCAGCGGCAGCCACAGCGTCGATTTGAGTGCATCTGGAACCGTATCGCTCAGGACGAAGGTCGCCAGCGTGCGGTTGAACTGGTCCAGCAGTGGAATACTCTGTTCCGCGCTTGCCTCGCCGTACGTCGTCACGCGATTGGTCCCCCACACCACCCAGGGCGCGTACGCCGCGACCAACACCGCTTGGGCGACGATCCACCGCGCCAGCGTTCGCCATCGCCGTTCGAAGAGAGTGAAGGCAACGACAAGGATATTCAGCGCCACGAGGACGAACGTATCGTAGTAATGCGTGTAGAGACTAGCCAGCGTCGCGAGAATATACAATGACAAATCTCCAATCTCCAATCTCCAATCTCCAATCTCTAACCCCCAATCTCCACTCTCTAGCTTCCACCATCTCCAGAAAAAAATCAACGCCAGCAGACTCAGCGCGGGCCACATCGTATAATTGCGCACGTCCTGCGAATGCCAGATCTGGTACGGGTTGATCGCGATCAACGCGGCGGCGAGAATAGCAATCATGTCATTACGAGTGCTCCATACCCCGGGAGCATGCTTAAGAGCAGAACCGCGCGTCCCTCTGTCATCCTGAGGAGCGGCTCCTAAGATTGCGTTGGAATTTGAAATCAACGAAGCGACGAAGGATCTCGCTTGGAATTTGCGCGATTCTTCGCTCCGCTCACACCTGCCCTGGCGGGCGGTGCCAGGGGAATGACAGACCGCCGAAAATCTCTGTGTAGGACTTGGGGATTGCTTCGCCCCTTCGGGGCTTGCAATGACAGTGCCGCTAAACATTTCGCGCGCCAGCCGGTACAGCAGCGGCACGCACAGCACGCCGAAGAATGCGGAAAAATAGCGCGTCACGAATTCGCTCGCGCCGGCCATCGCGACCCAGGCGCGCAGCACGAGGTACATCAGCGGCGGGTTCGGCTCAATCGTGCGGATGCCCTTCCACAGCCCCTCCCAGGTCCGCTGGACGAAAACGACCGTGAACGCTTCGTCGCCGCGCAGGGAGACGAAGTCGATGCGATAGAGGCGCAGGCAAAACGCGACGAAGGTGATGACCAGGACGACGATCCAGGTTTTCTTCACTTTTTCCTTGCCACCGCCATGATCGAAAGGCCGTACGGCAGATCGACGCGCGAGGCGGTCCGTGTCTCGGCGGTGTAGAGCGCAGACAACAGGCTGTTCAGCGGACGCGGCAGCGGGGTGACCTCCGAATGGATCGCGTATCCGTTTTCGAGGGCGCGTTGATCGAGCAGCCGGCGCGCGGCGACGAACGGGAAGAAGAGCGTGTTCACGTGCGTCATGCGTTCGATCACCAAACCCGCGCGCGACATTTTCTCGCGCATGCTCCGCGAGGTGTACCGCCACTTGTGCCCGACCGCGACGTCGTGCCGGCTCCACAGCCACCGATACGCCGGCAGTTGCACGATCAAGATGCCGTTCGGCTTGAGGACGCGTCCAACTTCCGCGAAGGTCGCCACGTCGTCGACGATGTTGCAGATCACGTCGAACGAGACCGCCAGGTCGAAGAGTCCATCGCGAAACGGCAGATCGGTCACCGAGGCCCGCATCACCCGGTCTTGAGAGATGCCGCGCGCGCGGCAGAACTCGATCGCCTGCTCTGAAATGTCCACGCCGAGCGCGTGCCCATACGCTTCCAGCAATTTCAAGTTAGCGCCGGTGCCGCAGCCCGCGTCCAGGATCATCGGCGTGTCCGCGCCGGCGGGCAGGTAACGCGCGAGCAAGCCCCGGAGCAGCACCCGCAAGCCGCGGTACCACCAGTACGCATCTTCCAGTTCGAACATCACCCGGTATTCGTCCGGGTGCATCAACATTTCCTCGTGACCCACTTTGGCTCAATCTCTGCTCATCACGGTGCGGCGCGCAGTTCGCCTCGAATCTCGCCCAGCGTCACCACGTCGCCGAGCGCGGCGCCGGTCGCGGAATGGTACGGCACGACCTGCAGACGATAGACGTCCGCCGGGGTGTCCGCAGCCATCGGCAAATCATGCGCGTCCACGATGATCTGCTGCGGTCGCCAGGTCGAGCTGCCGGCGCGATTGCCTAGTGGAATGGTGTCCCACTGGCCCACGCGCGTTCCGGCTGGATTAGTCAGGCGCAGCGAAACGGCATAGTCCTCGCCGACCGGCTCGTCGATCTGCCAATACAGCGTGACGACGCCGCGCTTGCCTGACTCGATGGATGTCGGCGCGCCGTACCCGCGTAAGCGTAAATGCCCGGCAAAAGCGATATCCAAAGGGTGCTGAATATCCTTCGCCTGCGCGAACGGAAACGCCGGCAAGAAGAGCGACAACGCGATCTCGGTGCTCGTCCCCCGAAAATCCGCCTGGTCGATCAACACGCCTTCTCGATTCAAGAGGGCGTTGATCCGTCGCTCCGGATCGTCGAACGGCGTGTGCATTTCGAGGAGCCAGACGCGTGCGTTGCGCCGATACGCGTCGCGCACCGCCGCGAGGTCTTGCTGCGGCGACGCGACGCCGTCCACGCGCCAGATCGGCAGCGTGGTCATCGGCACGATGTCGTCCGCGTAGTAGCGGTACAACTCCTCGGTATGCGGCGAATCGAGAATCAAAAAATCGCCGGGGCGGACCCGCTCGCGCAGATTCTCCGCCCACGCGCGGTGATCGTCCTTGCCATAGCGCGGATCGAAATACCAGTTCTGGAGCGAGAGCGCCGCGCCGATCAGAAAGATACCGAGCGCGGGCACCGCCAGCGGTTGCCATCTCCGCGTCAGCGCGACGATGCCGGCCGCCACGCCCAGGTAGAATGGCGGGCTGAGGGTGATGAAATAGCGCGAGTTCTGGTAGAGCGGCCGGATGAGCGAGGCCGCGGCGAGACCGAACAGCGGAATCGCAAGATAGGTGAGCAGGAAAATTCGAGATTCGAGATTCGAGATTCGAGAGCCGCCGGTCGAATTTCGAATTTCGAATTTCGAATTCGGGAATACCACTCCGATTACGAACAATACTAACAGCGCTGCATCGATCCAGATGACCTGTGCCAGATCGATCGTCGTCCCGACGCTGAAGGAATTGAGCAGATCGCGCAGGATGATGTCGAACGGCACGTAGCCGGGTCCGCGGCGGACGTTTTCCATTGCGCTCATCAGGACGAGCGAGAGCAGGAACACCGCCGCGGCGGTCGGAAGCGCCGGCAAGAGAATGAATCCCCGCTCGCGCGGCGTGCGCCAGACGAAGACCGCAATGAGCGCCGCGTGAAATGGAATCAGAAAGATCGCGTAATAATTGGTGTACAGCGCGGCAATGGTCGCGATCACATAGACGAGAATCCACCAGAACGAATCGGACGCGGATAGACGCGGACGAACGCGGAAAAAACCATCCTGATCTGTGTTTGTCTGTGTTTGTCCGTGTCCCATCCCAAACGCGCGGGCGAGCGCGTACACCGCGAGCAGACTCCAGAACAGGACGAGCGCGTACGGTCGCGCCTCCTGGGCGTACCAAATGTAGAATGGCGACAGCGCGCCCAGCAGTCCGGCCACCACCGCCGCGCCTGGGGACAGCCATCGCCGCGCGAGCGCGTACAGCAGCGGCACGGTCGATACGTTGGCCATGACGGATAGGAAGCGCAGCGCGAATTCGCTCGTGCCGAACGCGCGGACGATAAAATGCTGGATGACGAAATAGAGCGGCGGCTGAAGATCGTGCGTGACGACGTTCTGGATGAGGATGGTGTCCGCGAAGATGGTCGCGAGATCGCGGGTAGCGCGGTAGACGCTGAGACTCTCGTCCCACCAGATCGCCTGCGCGCCGAGCCGGTACGCGCGCAGCGCAAAGGCGAGCAGCACAATCAGCAGCACCCACGCGCGCTCGCGGATGTGCGCGCGGCGCAGCGCGGCGAGGCCCGATCGCATGGTTTTCATCGCGCGGGCATTATACCGCGATTGGGGGGAAAACGAAATTCGTAGAGACGACCCGGCGGGTCGTCTGATTCGCCGGGTCGTCTTTATTCCGTGTGATGCGAAACGCTTGCCGCTGGCTCGGGCCGCTTTTCCAGCGCCGGCACCAGCTTGAGGACCGATTCCTTGGCGTGCACGGTGGTATGCTTGACGAGCAGACTGCGCGTCAGCAAAAACTGAAAACCCGCCGCTTCCAACTCGTTCCGCAGACCGCTTTCATAGTCGCGCACGCCGCAATAGATCGGACGGTGCGGTGCCGCCCAAAGGAGGGAGAGCGCGCCGCGCACGAGCACCTCGCTCTGTTCCTGCGCCTGCGGATGCAGCCAAAAACGCAGCCAGTACGCCGCGCTTCCGCGCCGGACGCGCACCGCGCCCACCAGTTCACTCTCCGCTTCCAGGATGTAGCCAGAGCCGCCGGACTGGTCCCACCAATCGCCCATCTTGCCGCCTTGTCCTTCCGGCGACAGCATCCCTTCGGAGATCTGTACCGGGCGCGGCGTGAACTGCGCGTATAGACGTAGGAGCGTCCAGCCGTCGCGGGCGCGCTGGTGGCGCAGCACATTGTCCTTGGTCAAATTCGCCGGCCAATCCGTCAGGCGGTAAACATCCTCGCGCGCGTAGGCGGAAAAACCGGCTTGCCGGAAAACCTCTTCGACGCCGTTGCCGCCGGAGACCTGAGCGAACAGCCGCTGCCCGCCGCGCGCGCCGATCTCCTGCGCGCATTCGGCGAGCAGGCGGTACCAGATCGAGACGGCATCGCTGCCGCCTTCCAGCGAGGGCGCGATGAAAACAATGTCGGCTTCCGGGCGACCGCGCCGTTCGCGCGCCTGCAGGAACCCCACGGCGCGGGCGCGGCGCGTGGCATTGGGGTACAGCACGATCGTCTCCGCGCTGATCGTGCTGAACGGCACGCGCAGGGAAAGCGCGGCTTGGAGCGGCGTGTGCGGCCAGAGCGCGGCGCGCTCCAGGTCTAACTGCATTCCACGCGTCTGCAGTTGGTGGATCGCCATCAAATCGTCAAGACTCAGCCAGCGGGCCACGGGTATCCCTCACGGGGAAATATTTTACCGCAAAAGGCGTTAAAGTCAATCACGTCATTGTCGTACAGCATCTTTTCAAAGTGTCAAA
>Ga0163210_1000711_pt1 | contig 14169 bp, 14 predicted proteins | sample Kivu_220m_FD_113536 | JGI IMG/M metagenome (GOLD analysis project Ga0163210, IMG submission 113536) | Freshwater microbial communities from Lake Kivu, Western Province, Rwanda to study Microbial Dark Matter (Phase II) - Kivu_220m | ecosystem: Environmental > Aquatic > Freshwater > Lake ...
GCAATATCTTCGGGACGCTTTTTCTGGTGTATAAGAGAAATTATTTCCGATTCTGCAAAGACGGCACATACACTATCTATCTCGATTTCCTCCTGTGACCTGAGCGCCAGCCGTCCCATTTCCTCGACGTTGATTCCCAGAGGCTTGGCAGCAATCCTGAGGAACCTGCTGGTCCCTGCCGCGCATCTGTCATTGCGGGCAGTTCTGAAGGGACGCCCACGCTGGCATTTTATTACCAGGCACTTGTCAGCGCCTATATCCACAGCCGTATCCGTTTCGGGCATCAGCCAGCTTGCCCCGCGGGCGCTTGCGGCTGATTCCGAAGCATATTCATGGCAGAATGTGACCTGTTCGCTCCCTATCCCGGTGGCTACAAGGTAGTCAATTTCACTTACCTTGATGCCTGCATTTGCGGCGGCTTCAGCCAGCGCCTTCTCCGCAACCGGCAGGGCGGTCTGCAGACCCTGCGGAAGGATGGAATACGCCAGTATCCTATCAGCGCCGAATATCAGAGCCTTGGTATTTTCAGCTCCAACGTCAATACCTGCAGTAATCACGGCTATTTAGCTTTGGCAAGTATCATTTCGATGAAGGCTTCCACACGGGTCCGCAGCATACCCTCGTTTGCCAGGTGATATTCACGGTCAACGCTGATATATGGTATGCCTGCCGCAGTAAATTTCTTTATGAGCGCAAAGAACCTGTAGTCGAGAGGCAGGGAAAACAGTTGCCGCAACTCCACTATGCCATCGCAATCAAATTCTTTCACCCATTTTACTATTTGGGCCGCCTGTTCATTCCAGTTGACCATGCGGGACGATCCAGGTTTATTCAAGTAACGTCTGGCAATAGCCTCGATGATATTATCGGAGCTGTCTTCCACCAGATCCCAAAAGTATCTGGATCCCGTATCAAAATCATCCATTACTACCACTGCCCCCGCTTTCTCAACAAGATCAACATAGCCCGGATGGTCGAGGTACTCCCCGCACATCAGCAACCTGGGACTGGACCGTTTCAAAGGTATTTCGCGGTGTTCAAGGTAGGGGAGCAGTTCTTCCAGCTCGTCGTTGAATATTTCCCTGGGCATTATCCTGGCTGCTGTTGTCAGCCCCAGCGCTTCGGCGCCCGTAATAGGAGGATTATCCCTTTTTCTCAACTCATAAACCTTGCTTAGCAGCGTACGCATCCTGTTATAAATACCAACCTGCCTGCGCAATTCCTTTTCAGTTATTTTCACGCCGGTCAGTTTTTCCAGCATCTGCTGCAAATCCAGCAGGGATTTGACCCACATGGCCATAGTGATCCTGTTGCTGGCATGGGGAAGATACATCATGTACGTGAAGGCTGGTTTCTTGATTGCTATCAGAACGTCCATCAACCTTTTGAAATCGTCATCCAACTGTGTGCCGGCCACAGCATCGAGGAAATTTAATTCGCCGTTCAATACCGATTCAAGGGCATGCGAACAATAACGGCACGTCATTTCAGGCCGATAGACACCCGCCAAAGGGGCGGCTTCTTTCCATGTGCCCGTAATACGCCAGGGCAACATACCTGCCGCAGAAACAAGCTCCTCAGGTACGTACGAACAGAGCAGGCCCATCACCTGTTTGCCCTGATTTTTCCATTCCAGAGCCCATTTCGTCCTATTTTCAGGCCTGTTGCTTTCTTTCAACGCCTTAAATCTATCTTCCATAGTTGCAGGGGTATCAGATATTTTCATTTCTCTCCTTCAACTCAAGCGCGGCTCTTTTTCCTTTCGAGACAGATATCCACAAAGTCCTTTAGCTTTGAATTGAAATCTTTCTCATCGTAAATGCTGCTTTCCAGCATCCTGCCTTCTATAAAAAGAGTCGGGATGGATAATTGCGCTTCGACAGTGTCTGCCACTACCTTTCCCAACGCACTGGTTACAGGGCAGCCCCACTGGATAAAATAGACGATGCCGTCGAGATGGAGATCACGGCATGTATCGATATGTGTTTGCACCCATGCTTCGCCTGTGCGCCCCCAGACAAAGTCCATCTGCCTTGCCTCCTCTTCAAGCGGAGAGAGTTTACGGCCTTTCCACGGGTCACCCCAGATGGATTCCCTCCCGGAAAACCATCCGTTGTAAATCGTCATTTCCGCAGCCGGGATAGCCACTCCCATGTTTTCGAGGTAGCTGAACGGGTCTGCGTAGAAGGGGCCTGCCACTGACCAGAGCAAGCGCAGCCTTTCCTCCGGCTGGGCGACTCCCAGGCCTTTATCGACCCGTTCCCCGACCTCTTCCACATACTGGCGCATGTATTCGACCGCCTTGGCCGGGTCAGGATAGAGAGACGAAGGCCGAAATTCACGGAAGCTCTCCCTTCCACTGAGGGGGCAGGGGATGGCCGCCTTCAATTTCCACAGCTTCTGTGCCTGCTGTACATACAGCCGTTCATAGTGCTGCCATTCAATTTCCATATCCTCGTTATATTTGCAGCCGGGCACATGTGCCTCGACATACTCGATCATCTCACCCAGCTGGTCCGTCATATACTTCAGCAGATCATCATCTTCTTTTCCCTTAGCCTTGTAGTTCTTGAAATGTCTGTCGATGTGGAACGATGGTATATCCAAAAGATTGGCAACGATCAGATTGGCCATAAAAATGGGTATGCATTCATAATTCGTGGTAGCCAGGAAGCTGGGCCTTGGAAAATCACCCCTCAGCACCATGGGAATAAGGATTGAGCAGCGGTCGCAGGTATGCTCGGGCATACCTTCTTTCCGTATGATGTCAAAATACCTGGTTGCTTCTTTGCCATGTGTCCTGTCTGCAGCCGGCACCGCGTCCCAGGGGACAAGTCCCAAAGATCTCGTAAGCGGCCCGGTCTGAGTGCCAAGCCCGAAAGGTTTCCCGGCTTTGTACGCCTCCAGTTGTTCTATACGGAAGTCTCTTTCCAGTTCGTATAACAGAACATTGGACTTGGGTTTGGAGGGATCCGGGTTGTCCTTGATCCTTTGCATTCTTCTATTGCATCTGGCAACTTCGTATTCCAGGTATGCCAGTCCGCTTAAACTGCTATTTGACATTTACCAACTCCTTAAGTTGCAATAAACTGTATGGTCCCGCACCGCAGGAAAAACATATGTTATCCAGTGATCAGCCCAACCACCTTTTCCTTCGTTTATAATGCTTTACGTCCCTGAAACTCCTTTGTTTCCCAACTTCGGTGAGGCCGAGATAAAAATGTTTCACATCACGGTTGTTTTTCAGCTTTTCCGATGTGCCGTCCAGCACTATCCTGCCATTCTCCATGACGTAGCCATACTCGGCCACTTCCAGCGCTGTGAATGCGTTTTGCTCCACCAGTAATACAGATACTCCCAGCTCTTTATTTATGCGTTTAACGGCTTCGTAAATCTCGATGACAGTCATCGGGGCCAACCCCAGGGACGCCTCGTCCATCAGCAGTATCTTGGGACGGGCCATTAAAGCCCTTCCCACAGCTACCATTTGCTGTTCGCCCCCCGAGCAATAACCGCAGCTGCGGCCGGCCACTTTCTTGAGAGGAGGGAACATGCTGTAGACTGTATCCAGGTCTGTTTTGACCCCTTCCCTGCGCATATGGGCGCCGGCCATCAGGTTCTGTTCAACGGTCAGGTGTTCAAAAACCCTTCTTCCCTCCAGTACCTGTATGACCCCCAGCTTGGCAATCTCCTCAGGATTCTGGTTTTCCGTGTGCTTGCCATCCATGGAGATAAATCCGGATGTAACCCTGCCTTCCTCAGTTGAAATCATCCCGGAGATCGCTTTCAGAGTGGTAGTTTTGCCGGCGCCGTTGGCGCCCAGCAGTGCAACGATTTTTCCCTCATTCACTTCCAGAGATATGCCCTTGATTACAAGGATGATCCCTTTGTACATTACTTCGATGCCGACGACTTCGAGTTTCATGTCTTTCTCCTATACTTGCGGGACATCTCTTACCTTGACATTTGCTGATACGGTGGCTTTTGTCCCGTCGGCATAAGAAAATGCCGCTTCCACCGGGATCACTTCCTCACCCTGATAAATTGCTTCGGCCATGTTTCCATACTTGCCGTACATATACTCCCTGCGCAGCTTTCTGGTACGGGTGAGCTCCGCTTCATCAGGGTCAAACGGCTTATGCAGGATGGCGAATTTCTTCATCCTGACTTCCGGGGGCAAAGTGCTGTTGACACGCAGTATATCCTTGAGCACAAGGCTGGCCACCTCGTCTTTCTGCGAAAGGTCGACCATCGTGGTAAAAGCAATATGGTTCTTCTCCGCCCATTTGCATGTGCTGTCAAAATCAATTGTAATGATGGCTGATGTAAAGTCCTTGTATTCACCAAGTACCCAGCAGTCTTTGATATAGGCCCCAAACCTTGTTTGCGCCTCGATAGCCTGCGGGGAATACCTGTGTCCCGTTGACAACTGGGTCAACTCGGAGACCCTGTCTATGAAATAGATGTAGCCATCGCTATCGATATAACCTGCATCGCCGCTGTGGTACCAGCCGTTTGCATCGATCGCCTTTTCGGTCTTTTCCGGCCTGTGATAATACTCGTTGAACCTGTGCTGGCCGCGGATTAAAAACTCCGCTTCCTCAGACAACCTGACCTCTGTATCGCAGACAATCGTCCCCAATGTGCCAATTTTTATCGGATCCCCCGGCCTCTGGGTCGCAATAAAGGGGACTTCCGTTGAGGCATATAGCTCCCTCAGGTCAAGGCCAACAGCCCTGAAATATTTATACGTATGCTGGCCTAAGATGAACGAGCTGTTCAGGGCATATTTCAGTTTGAGCAAACCGCTTTTATCGAGATTCGGCCTGAACGCCAGCCACCAGGCCAGCCACCTTAAAAACCGCCACAACGGGTCGGGTTTTATACCTTTGGTCTCAAATTCAACCATCTTATACCCGACAAGCAATGCCAGGTTGAAAACTGTCCGTTTGAGAAAGCCTGCAACATCGACCCTTATTCTCATCCTGGCTGCAATTTCTTCATAAAAGCGTGGTGTCAATATCTGGAATGCCGGACCTATCTCCCGCATATCTTTTTCCAGTGTATCCGGGCTTTCCGGGAAATTAATGACAGCGCCCTCCACAAGGTTTGGCGCCGTGGCAATCATGGGTTCACCGATTGCAGCAACCGGCACCAGGGACGGGCAATTGTCATCCGGTTTCAACGGAAAGTAGTAGTTCATAATTTTTCTCATGGAAACCTGTCCCAGGTGGGTGCGTACCACTCCCTTGGCATCGCCGGTCGTTCCGGACGTGTAATATATATTGGAAGCATCTTCAGGCTTTACCGACTCTATGCAATGCTCAAAAGCATCGAGATGTTCTTTCTCCCACTGCCGGCCGGCTTCCACTGCATCTTCAAAGCCGCTGACCCATTTGTCATTTTTATATACCGGGCTGCTCATACCCTTCGGTTCCCACCAGATAACACGTTCGATCGAGGGAACCTTGTCCCTGATCGTCAGCATCTTATCCACCTGTTCCTGGTCCCTGACGATCACAAATCTGGCTTCTGAATCAGTCAGGTAGTAGACCACTTCATTAGGCAGAGCGTCTACCCAGCAGCCCAGGATCACGCCGCCAAGCCCATAAACGCCATAGACAGCCATGTAGGTTTCGACTTCGTTATCTCCCAGTATGCAAACTTTATCTCCCTTGCGAAAGCCATAGCTAAGCAAACCCTGAGCAAAGTTTTTGCTGGTCTCGTAGCACTGCTTCCAGGTATATTCGTGCCAGATACCGAAATCCTTTTGCCTCATGCACACTTTGTCACTCCATATGAGGTAATTCCGCCGGTAATATCCAGGGAGGGTATCAGGCTCGTCCGATGGTGCTGAAAAATTAATTTTACTGTTTTTCATCAGTTTCATTTCCTATCCCATTTGACCAAGATAAGCTTTAATGACACGTTCATTTTCTTTTATTTTCTGAGGAGTGTCGTCCGCGATCTTGTGAGCGAAGTCAAACACAACGACCCTATCGGCTATATCCATGACGACTCCCATGTCATGCTCCACCAGCACGATGCTGCTCACACCGTTCTTTAAGAACTCAGATTCATACCCGAATTCAGTGCCTTCGTAGATATCGAGCAGAAAACGGGTTAAATCCTCCTTTTCTTCCAGGTTCATACCTGCCATAGGTTCATCAATAAGCAGCAAATCCGGCTCCAGGGCCAGGGCACGGCCAAGTTCCACCCGTTTTCTCAGACCGTATGGGAGGTCGCCTACTATATTGTTACGTATAGGCTCCATCTCCAGGAAATCGATGATTTCCTCAACGATTTTCATTTGCCTGATCTCTTCCTTTTGCCCGCGCCCGAAGTATAGTGCCCCGCTGAAAAGGCCTGATTTTAAAAACAGGTGCCTGGCAGCCCTGATATTGTCCACGGCACTTAAACCCGTGAACAATTCCAGGTTCTGAAATGTCCTGCCTATCCCCAAACCGGCAATTTTGTATGGTGTCAGTTTAACCAGGTCTTTATTTTTATAAAAAACATTCCCGCCCTGCGGCTTGTAGAAGCCGCTGATGCAGTTAAGCAAGCAGGTCTTACCTGAACCGTTGGGACCAATGATGGCGAGGAGCTCATTATCCCTGATATCCAGGTCGATGTCGGTGAGCACACGAACTCCACCGAAACTGAGATTTATCTTGCTTACATTTACTTTGATGGTTTGTTGGTTATTGGTCATCTTGTTCTTCTCCGCTATCACCAGTACGCCCATGGCCATAGACGGCCGGATGTCTTAATAAGCTCCCACCTGTGGGCCAGGCCTCTTGGTTCAAAGAGGATAAATAAAGCAAGCACCAGGCCAAAAAGCAGATACGGTAAACTTATCGTTATACCCTCTGCAAATGGACTGCCCGGAGGAATCAGGGAACCTATCATTGGAGATATTACGTATGATATTTCCTTTACCCCCCTCACGAAAAAAGCTCCAAAATAAGCTCCTGCAATTGACCCGGCGCCACCGATGAGGATGATACCCAGATACCATATTGAGTCCATGATGGTGAAATGTTCCCAGGTAGCATAACTGATATAGCCGACCCAGAGCCCTCCTGCAATGCCTGCGAAGAAACCGGCCAGCGCAAAGGCTATCAATTTGTATGCGAAGGTATTAATTCCCATCGCCGCAGCAGCCACGTCATTGTCCCGGATGGCCACAAAAGCACGCCCGACTTTTGTCCTGGTTATATTCTTGGCCAGGAAGGTCATACCGATGAGAAAAGCTAACACCAGATACCAGTATTTTTCAGCCTGATCCACTACAAAGTTCCCGATAGTGACCGGGGGTATATGAACCCCCGTGTCACCCTTGAACCATGAAATTATCACGTAAACTATGATAAATTGGCCTGCCAGTGTACTCAGAACCAGATAGAAATCCTTGACTTTGCCGGAGGGTAATCCGAAAAACATACCAACCGCAGCCGCCACAATCGCACCGATAATCAGGGCCAGAAAAAAGTTCATGCCGCTGCTGGTAAGATTTGCAGTGGTAAAGGCGCCTATCATCATAAAAGCAGCATGGCCCATCGACCACAATCCACAGTACCCGCTGAGCAGCATTAATCCCAGCGCGGAAATAGTCGTAATGCCGAAATATACTGCGAAAGTCATGAAATAGCTGCCTGCATAGAGCGGCAGAGAAATTGCCAGTGCCAGGGCAAAGATCACGTACGCCCATTGCAACCGTGTCCTGATAATCGAAAACTGCTGCGCGTAACTTGTATTGTAGGTTCCGCAAGGTAACATTTCTCACACTCTCTCTATTCGTTCCCAGCCGAAAATACCGGTAGGACGGATCAGTAATACCAGCATCATGATTATGTAGGCGCTTACCTCCTGCAGGGAGCCCGGTACATAGGGATCAACATAACCTGACACCAGGCCCTGTATTAAGCCGACTAGCAGGCCGCCAACAATGACACCACCCAGGGACTGTAAACCGCCACATAGTGCTACAGCCATACCGATCATGCCTATGGAGGCCTGGCTGTACTGGACCGCAGTGACCGAAGTAAGAATGATGCCACCAACGGTTGCAGCCAGGATGCCCAGAATCCAGGCGCTTTGTACTATCTTTGTGACACTGATCCCAAGTGCCTGAGCCGCCTGCTGGTCTTCACTGATTGACATCATACTCAGGCCCAGTTTGGAATAGCGGAAAAAAGCAAGCAATGCCAACAGCAAGACCAGCGAAACCAGTGCAAAACCAATGTAGTGCCACTCCAGGACCGAACCGAAGACATCAATCCCTCCCCTAGGGAAGAACCTGGGAACAATCAGGTCCTGCGAGCCCCAGAACAGGATCATTAAAGCCACGAGGATGGATCCCATAGCCAGTGTCATCAGGATCATGGCTATGTTCGGCTGGCCAACCAGAGGCTGTATCATCAACCTTACGGTTATGTACCCGATTATGCACATCAAGACCAGGGTCATCACGACTGCAGCCCATACCGGAAGTCCCAACTGATTGGCAAACAGGTAGAATACGTAGCCGCTTAGCATCAGTATTTCGCCCATGGCGAGATTAAAAATGCCCGTACATTTAAAGGTGACGACAAAACCCAGTCCTATGAGCGCGTATACTAATCCTTTGGACAGACCCGGGATAATAAACACCAGGGCATGTTGCAGTGCTTCCAAGTTTACCCTCCCTCTGAGATTACTTTACAGCTTGTGAGGTGCCCTTCGTAGTCACACGTTTATCCATGCCATCGGCATAGCTATGAACTGTGACCTCATAATTGAAGACAACGTCTTTAGCAGGTATGGCACCCCATATTTCCTTGGTTATACCTGCCGGCATATTGCCCACGCTTTTCCACATAGGCAGTATTGCTCCCACTGCCTTTGCCATGGGATCACCCTGGAACAATCTCTCAGCTACAGCATTGTTAAATTCCAGCACGCCGGTTCCCTGGATCACTATTTTCTCTCCGGCAGGAATAAAATAGCGGTGAGGTATTTGTTCATAGAGGACGTATCCCATGCCCGCATCCATTTTGTAGACCAGGTCATCTACACTGACCATGTATGCGTTAGGATTTGATATTGTAAAAGTAGGTACGAGTACCGCGCTATCCACTCCGCGGCGTACCAGAAATATTCCGGATAAATCTGCCTTGCAGCCAACGAGTTCCGCTGGAGCAGGTGGCGCACAGCTAATGAGCAGCATGATAAACCCAATGACAAGGCTCCCCAAGACGAATTTTCGTTTCATTGCACGCACTCCTTAATTTATGGCTCTTAAACAGTAATCCGACCGATTTACTTGCCCATCAATGACCTGGGGAAATCAGGCGGCGTCCAAATATTGGGCAGCCAGTCCGCACTCATGGTGAGTTTGTAGTCCGGCCATATTTTGTTACCGGTATTAGAAGCCAGGAAAGGCCTCTTCTTTAGATCAGTTATCATTTGACCGTTTGTAATATCGGTGACTGCCATGGACGGCAGCGTCATGAGGACTTTAGGATCGGGGGTAAAGGTGGGACACAGGCCGCCGGTATCAATAACTTGCATATTGAATATGGTCTTCCTCAGTTCTTCCTTCGAGAAACCGTCCCAACCGGTCCTTTCAAGTGTCTGTTTCAATACCTGCTCACCCAGCATCATTTCTTTTACGCCATACACGTAGAACCAGCCGCCCTGCTTCTCGGGGATATCCCCATTGTGGTATTTGGCGCAGACGTCAAAAGCCAGTTTAAGGCCGGGATACTTAGCCTGGACGTCAGCCGGTTCATTTCCGCACCAGCCTTCGGACAGGGCTTCGACCCTTGACACTTTATTGTATTCCTCGAAGATCGCCGGTTCATTAGCTATCACGTCAGGCGGTATCCATTCAAGATTAAGGATAACACCCTTCTTGTGCATACCCAGTGTCATGGCATCGTTCATAAGCACCCTGAATGCCGAAGTGCCCCAGTGGTCCACCATAACCAGGTTGGCGCCGCCATCAACCATGCGTGACAGCTCTGCCTTTACATCGATCGGGGCCTGGGGTATGTAGGCGATGGCAACAAGTTCCGCCCCCAGAACATCACGTACATAAGTTTTAAATCCATATGCCTCGTCGTTGTCACAAAGTCGGCGGGTAGGTACATCTGCTGCTATCAAACCGATTTTAAACTTATCGGTTTTACCCGATTTTTTCCATTCATCTGCATACCATGCAGCCAGCAAAGACGTATATATCGGCTGTGCGGCACCATTCATAGCCAGGTAGGGTTCCGGCACATCATACAGAGAAGGGCTGACACCGGATGTGACCACGAAACCGGGGATATGATCCCTGGCGCACAGGGAAAAGATGGCCTCGGCCGGCGTACTCCCGCAACACATAATCAGATCCATTCCAGCCGCCTTGTATCGTTCGTAAAGGGAAAGCGATTTCACACCGTCATAGGCATGGTCACCCATCAAACCCTTGAGTTTAACAATGGTATCCTGACCCGTCTTGGGATCCTTGTATTTGATCCCACCCTGTGTCTCATTAAGATAATTAATGTAGTCATTTACACCCACAGAAGCTTGACCCAGTGCGCGCAGAGGACCTGTTAAAGGCCCAAGGTTTCCAACTGTTATTACTTTTTCTGAACCTGCCGGGGTGGCCGCAGGAGCAGACTGACAGCCAAAGAAAACGAATGCCAGGATCGCAAACAAGTTCACGCAAAATAAGGCTGTGCTTTTCCAACCTTTCATAATGCAACCTCCTTGTTATTTTTACTTTTGATAACAGAAATACGGCACCGCACAATAAAGACTTGCAACTATTGTAATATATCCTAACTCCTAATCCATTAATTCACCCCCTTAGCAATACGGGAAACAGGAAAATTCTACCGTCCGGTAGGTAGAAAATAGTGTATAATAAAGTCCGTGCTTTGTCAATAGGTCGAATTTAAAATATAATCAACCTCGAGTTTTTTCTCGGATTAGGGGGTAATCAGTTACGGTCAGATGAGCAAGAAACGTAATAATCGCAAAGAGCAAATCTTGAAAACGGCGTCCCAGCTGTTTGCAGCCAAGGGTTATCATGCTGTCACGCTGGACGAAATAGCACAGCGGCTCAATATACGGAAGGCATCCCTTTACTACTATATCAAGAGCAAAGAAGCCCTTCTTGAAGAAATATCCGATATTTTGCTTGCCCGGAGTGTAGGCAGCCTGGATAAAATTCCGAGGTCACACCTCACGCCGGTAAACAAATTAAGGCAGTTCATTATAAATCAAATAAATACAAACACAAACTCGATCGATTTGACTGCCATTTTTTATGACCAGGCCAGCTCGATCGATAAGAGGTTCCATAGCAGGTACAACAAATATAAGAAAAGGGGCGAAACGGATCTGCAGTTGATACTGCAGGAAGGAGTCGACAAGGGTTACTTCGTTATTGATGATATAAAGATGGCGTCTTTTCTCATATTATCTGCCTGCAACTGGATATATAAGTGGTATAATCCCTATGGCCGTTTGAAACCTGACGAGATCGCCTCTATATATATTAAGATTCTCGAAAATGGTTTGCTCAGCCAACAAGCACGCAAATCAGGAAAATAGTATTTCGAACGGAATGGTGGAGAGGGAAGGATTCGAACCTTCGTAGCCTTCAGGCGGCAGATTTACAGTCTGCTCCGATTGTCCACTCCGGCACCTCTCCTTGGTAACCATAAGATCCTAAGCCCGAGAGGGGAGTCGAACCCGCTAACCTACCGATTACAAGTCGGTTGCGCTGCCATTGCGCCACTCGGGCAAGAAGCCATCTAATGGACCCCTTGAGGGACAACGAATCGCAAGTATATAGAAAGCATAGCTAAAAGTCAAGGTTATTTGGTGAACCTCATAGTCTTGCGCATCTCAGTGGGCTGCGCCTCATCATAGTACTCGGTCAAGTGCCGGCGCCGATCGCTATTGCCCGGCTTTTCAACATAGCTCGACTCCCTGGTTTTATCCGGTTATCCGCGCGGCTGGCTCAGGTTGAGCCCCACCACACCTGCAATTACGAGCAGTATGGACACGGCTTTCAGCACGCTCATGGGCTCCTTGAACCAGAGAAGCCCGATGGTGGCGATGAGCAGTGTGCCCACGCCCGACCAAATGGCATAAGTTATGCTCAGCTCAAGCTTTTTCACAGCGAAGGTGACCAGCGTGAAGCTCAGCGCATAAAAAACGAAAATAAGGATGGAAGGCCAGAGCCGGGTAAATCCCTCGGACAGCTTGATACAGGTAGTCCCTGCTACCTCCATAACGATAGCGCCGGCAAGAAACAGCCAGTACATGGCAAACTCCTCAAACTTTTAGCAAAGTTTAGCACTTTTGCATATAAAGCGGCATCGCGCAATCAGGAAATACAGCGCGCACAGCAGCAAGTTCTTTACTATCCGGCGTTTCATTTGTTAAACTAAAAATCAGGTCAGTATATTTACACTGAGAGGTGTTATTATGGGATCAAGAGACAAATTTAAAAAAGAGCACAAAAAACCGAAGAAAGATGCGAAAAAGCCCACAACCGCTTCGATCTTTGAGCCTGTATCCGAAGTGGAAGTGGTCAAGAAAAAGCATAAGAAGGACGAATTTCCTGAATAGGAGCCTGCAGGCCGGTTGAGGCCGGCTTTTTCATACCGGTTGGCATCAAATAATTCGGGATATTATTCACGTTATGCCTGATCTTGCTCATCTTCGCGCCGTAGTACACGGCAGGGTACAGGGCGTATATTACCGGGCTTTCACAGCCCGCGTGGCGAAGACGCTGTCCCTCAAAGGATACGTGAGGAATATGACACGCTCAGGCGACGTGGAGCTGGAAGCCGAGGGAGAGAGGGGCAAACTGGAGGAGCTGCTGATCCAGCTCAAGGCCGGCCCGCCCGACGCAGTGGTACAATCCCTGGACACGAAGTGGTCGGACTATTCGGGGCAGTACACCGGTTTCGACGTGAGGTATTAGGCAGGTCAGCTTTCCAGCTCTACTTTTCCCGCCTTGATAACGTCCAGGTACTGCATATCGAGGTTTGCCATCTGTGAAGCTTCGCGGTCGATTTCGTAGGGCTCGCCCTCAAAGATCTTATTCAGGTTCTCGGTCTTGCCTTTGAAAGTATCGTCCGTGCCGGTGAATTTCTTCCTGCCGTCGATGATGGCCAGGTCGAAGGGCAGGGTGAAATACAGGTCGGCGAACACTTTATCCCAGCCGAATTCATCCAGCGAGCCCCAGCCACCCGCCGACCCTTTCTTATACTTGCTCACGGGCAGGAGGCTGAGCAGGTTCTTGATGCTTAAAAATCCGCCATGCCCGATAGTGCGGAAGGGTGCGACGCTGATGAGAAAATCGCAGGAAAGCACAACGTTGGGCACCCAGAAAGTGGCGATGGCGAAGGGATGGGGCAGCGGGTTTTCGATCTCCACCCAGATGCAGTCCTTGACGTCCAGCATCAGCACGCGGGCGAAATCATAGCCCAGGGCCTTGTAGGTGGGATAAACCGAATCGCCCTTCGCAGATCCCTCCAGGATAATGATATCGGCGTCGCTGACCTGTTTTATCTTATCGATGATGGTGCTCAGCGTTTCACGGCTGGTGCTGAAGGGATAGGGGTAAGGGTAGCTGGCGTTGGGTTTGATCAAAATCTTATGCGCTCTGGAGACCAGAGGCGGAGGGTTGAACACATATTTCGATGCGTCGTATATCATTTCAAGACATAAGTAAATAAAATTCGATTTACAGGAACCGGTTGACCTCAGGAACTCCACCCTTCCCTGTATGTGATTTTATTTTACCATTGAAGTCAATGGGTAGATATGCCTTTTGGGGAATAAAAAAACTTAACAACTGGATAGTGGAAGGAAGAAAAATGATTTTCAAAAAAACGATAGCATTTCTGCGATCGAACGACCTAGGAGATCGAAACTCCCTAGAAAGGAGGTGATCCAGCCGCACGTTCCCGTACGGCTACCTTGTTACGACTTCGTCCCAGTCACCGGTCCCACCTTCGGCAACTGCTTCCCTTGCGGGTTAGCCCATCGACTTCAGGTGTTACCGACTTCCATGACGTGACGGGCGGTGTGTACAAGGCCCGAGAACGTATTCACCGCAGTGTGCTGACCTGCGGTTACTAGCAACTCCAACTTCATGCAGGCAGTTTCAGC
>Ga0163210_1000713_pt1 | contig 14140 bp, 13 predicted proteins | sample Kivu_220m_FD_113536 | JGI IMG/M metagenome (GOLD analysis project Ga0163210, IMG submission 113536) | Freshwater microbial communities from Lake Kivu, Western Province, Rwanda to study Microbial Dark Matter (Phase II) - Kivu_220m | ecosystem: Environmental > Aquatic > Freshwater > Lake ...
CTCATCCCTTGGGAATCAGACCCCGGATGCTGTATACTCAGTCCGGGAAACCGGAAACCATGAAGCAGCTTGATTCTAACGCAAAACACCCATCAGGCTGTCCACAATACCGGGGCCACTTCACGACCCCGAAGGAGAGAGGCATGCGGACTGCAGGGACCATCGGCGTGATCCTGCTCATGGCGGGATGCGGGGCGGAATCCCCGGACACGGAGTCGGCTGCGGAGACGGTCGAGCTGACGCCCCGGGATACGATCGGCATCGAGATCGGCGACAGCTGCTACACCTTCGGCGTGATCGGCGCCGCGGAGTACACGACCACGGGCAACATCGCGGTGGGCGACATCTCCGTCATGCGCATGCGTCTCTACTCGCCGGACGGGACCTACATCGGCTCGGGCGGGTCGAGCGGCGAGGGTCCCGGCGAGTACGCGTATCCCACGGGAGCCTTTCCGACCGCCGGCGGCGGAATCGCGGTGACCGACGCCATGGGCGGGAAGGTGATCTTCTACGACTCCCTCCTGACGTTCGATCACGAGGTCCTGGGATTCGTTCCCAACACCCCGCAGCTGGTGACCGTCCTCGGGGACGGAGCGCTGGTGGGGAGCACCTTCACCTTCGACCAGGAGACGATGGAGGTGCGGAACAGCCTCCAGCGATGGGAAGAGGGTGAGACCGAGGCATCGGTCACCTATCTGACCCGGGCGGCGGTCTACGATCCCTCCGACCCCATGGCCGTCTTCGAGGGTCTGGCCATCCACGCCTGCGCGCTGCCCGACGGCAGGGTGGTCGCCGCTCCGCTCTCCACCGACGAGTACGTGCTGACGTGCTACCTGCCGGACGGGGGGGTGGACTGGGTCACCGAGAGGCCCTTCGAGCGGACGCGCCGGGACGAGGAGGTGATCGAGACCGATCGGGAGCTGATGCGCGCCGCGGCGGAGAGGAACGGCGGAAGCGTGGCAATGGTGGACGAGCTCCCGATCCCCGAGTGGTCGCATTCGATCGCCGGGCTGCAGACCGACGGCTCCAGGATCTGGGTCCGACGGGACGGCTCGATGGTCCCGGAGTACGACGTCTTCGACTTCGAAGGCGGCTTCCTGTTCCCATGCGAGGTCCCCGGCCTGCCCTACGCGGCCGGGATCAACATCCGATTCTCGCCGTTCGGGGCGCTGGCATTCGAGGTCGACCCGGCCGACTTCTCGAAGGTCATCCTGATCGACCTGCCGGGGCTGCCCGCCGGCGGACCCCGGCTCAGCCTGGCGACCTCCCTGGCGGGAAGCGTACCTGCATCGCCGGAGAGCGATCTCCCCACCACGGCCAGCCCGGGCCTCACCTCGTGCACCCTGCAGGTCGCAGCAGACATCGAGCCGCTCCTGATCAGCGTCTACTGGACGACCGGAGAAGGTCTGCCGGACGGGTTCGCATCCGCTCACACCGTCATGACCGCTCCGCTCTCGGGAGGGGAGGCCGACCGGTTCCAGGTGGACACGCGGTTCCATGCGGACCTGGATCCGTCGGGGTGGTTCGTGGTGGAGGACATGAACTTCGATGGTTTCCTGGACTTCCGCCTGATGGAGTCCCCGAGCGCCGGGCCGGACACGTACTGGCTCTTCTGGCTGTTCGATCCGGGCTCCGGCCGCTTCAGGAGGGCATCGGAGTGGGAGTCGGCGGGACTCGTCTCGCCGGAGTTCGATCCCGTGGAGCGCACCATCAGATCGTTCAGCCGTGGCGGATACGGACTCTATACGACCACATGGTTCGTCGTGGAGGACGGGATACCCGAGCCGGTCAGGATGGAGATCACGGAACCCGGCGAGGGCGACAGCCTCTTCCTGGTCACGATGGAGCGGATCGACGGGGTGATGACGGAGACCGGGAGGGAACCCGCCTGGTAGGAGGGTCCGGGCGGAGACCCCCCATCGGGAGAACGGGAAGGAGAGCGCGATGAGAGAATGGCTCCAGGGGTTCCTGCAGATCGTGGCTGGCGCCGCCGAGACCGGCGCGGCCGTGGTCATCGCCGCGGGGATGGCGAAGGCCCTGTGGGACTTCGCGACACGCAACCTCCGGGGCAGGTGCAGCGGGCACGGAACCGCCATGGGCCGACTGAAGCTCGGATACGCCCTGTCGCTCGCGCTGGAGCTGCTCATCGGCGCCGACATCCTGAAGAGCGCGGTATCGCCCACGTGGGCGGACCTGGGCCAGCTGGCCGCGATCGTGGGGATCCGGACGGTGCTGAACTACTTCCTCCTCTTCGAGATGCGCGTTCTCACCAAGGAGGAGGGGCGGGCCGGGGACTGAGCCCCTCCCGCCCCTGGATCGTTCCGTCGCGCGGTTCCGTCAGAGGATGTGCCACTCCTCCTCGGCGGTCTGGCTGAGGCCGACCCCGCTCGTCTCGAGCGACTTCCTGAACCAGTCCAGGCTCTTGTCGAACCTGTCGAGCATGACCGTGGTCCCGTCCGGGGCCGTGAGCTCGAGGAGCTTCGAGTTCTTGAAGTACTTCCCCCTCGCGATGCGCATGCCCTTCAGGGGGAGGCTGACGGGCTTTCCCTTGACCATCAGCCTGAGCAGGATGCCCATCTGGGTCTGGAACGGGGCGAGCTTGCCCCAGTCGTAGTAGATGAACCTCTTGGTGGTGATGACGCAGCGGGTGTGAACGGGGTAGCGCAGCTTCCCCTTCCCCTGCAGGGTGAAGCGGGTCGTCCTGACCAGCTCTCTCTCGTCGGGATCGAGCACGTGCTTCTGGCCCAAGGCAGCTCCTTCCAGTGTGGGTCCGACGTGCCGCACGATCGGGAATCCTCACGGACCGATCGCGGTGCTTCCGATCAGGGACGGAGACCGTCCCTACGCGACGGGCGCAGGCGGTCTACTCGCAGGAGTTTCCTCCGCAGCATCCCCCGTCCTCCCCGCAGCTCCCGCCGCAATCGACGGGAGTCGTCTCCAGGCCGTTCCGACCGGCGGCGTCGACCAGGCTCTGGAAACGCTCGTCACCCGCGAGGGAGGAGAGATCCGGATCCTGTGCCATCCACTCCGGATCGGCGTAACCGGACTCGACGGCGAGGGTGAGCCAGGTGAAGGCTTCCTCGGTGCGTCCGGCGAGCGCCTCGAGGCAGCCGAGGTTGTAGGAGACCATGACATCGAGGGCGGCGAAGCGGGAGAGCTCGCAGGGCTCCGGAGCCGGATCGGCGGCCATGGCTTCCACGATCGCGCCATGCACGCCGAGGAGGATGTCGTAGGCCCCTTCGGCGAACGTGGCGGACTCCTGGTCGAACGCGGTGCCCACGGTCGCGGCCAGATCGTCGAAGGTCCCGGCGCAGGGAGCGGAGAGGGAGCCGGCAAGGAGCAGGACGGACAGGATGCGGGCAGTCACGGCATGAGCCTCCGTTTCGGGGATGCGCAGCGGCGACGGTGATGCACGCTGCGTATGGCGCGTGTCGGAACCGGTCTCACCGAGCGGGGAACATAGCCACGCGAGCCCTCCGGGACCATGACCGCTCCGCCCGCCGCCGGGTCGGGGAGACGCGTCGCCGGGCGCTACTCCACCGGCCGGACCGGTTCGAAGAGGTCGGTGATCAGCTCGCCCGGATCCGAGACCTCGCAGCAGCCCCTCTCGTAGACCTCGAAGCAGAGGCCCGCGTCCGGCTTCAGACCATGGGCGGGGATCCACGTCCCGCACAGGTCGTTCCAGGCATTCGGCAGGCCCTCGTACGACCCGATGTACCGGGTGGTGGCGTAGAGGCCTCCCGGAATCTCCAGCGGACGAAGGTCGGGTGCGCCCGGGGGCGGCTCCTGCCCGACCGCCAGCGTGACGCACGCCCGGGACCGCAGCTCCCCGGCGGGGACCGTCTCCGGATCGTCGAGGAAGATCGCCAGCCACTTCTCCCCGGAGACGTCGATGCCGTGGTCGTCCAGGAGCATGCCCAGACGATCGAAGGCAGCGCCGATCGTGTGGTAGGGACCCCTGTGGTCCACCGCAAGAACCCGCACCGATCCTCGTTGCACGGTCTTCGCTTCCATTCCGCACCCTCCGTTCCGGATGGCCGCCGCATGGACCGGCGTGAACGACTGCATCCCATGACCGGGATGGTAATGGTAGCCGGACGGGGCCGGCAGGACGGGCACCACGGTCCGGAGCTTCCCGAACCGGGCAGGAGTCTCGCCGAACGCCGCCCGGAAGGCTCGACGGAACGTCACGGACGACTCGTATCCGGCTCGGCGGGCGATCACTCCGACCGGCTCCGTCCCCTCGATGAGCATCACGGCCGCCCTCTCCAGCCGGAGCCTGCGGATCAGGCATCCGATCGATTCGCCGACGACTCCCCGGAAGACCCTGTGGAAGTGGAACGGCGAGAAGAAGGCCACTCCGGCAAGCTCCTCGAGATCGAGATCCGAGTCCAGACGGTCGGCGATGGCGTCCAGCACCATCCTCATCCTGCGTGTGTAGACTTCCATCGTTCCGCTTCTCATGCCGGTCCTCCCCCGTGGAGGAAGCATACCGGCCGTCGGGCGTCCACGGTAGACATTTCTTGCGCATTCCGTGCCGTGGAGGGCGACCGGGGAGGGTCTCGACGGAATAGGCGCCGGGGCGTAGAGTATCAGGCAAGTACGTCCCCTCGAACGGAATGGGAGGCACGACATGCTGTGGGCAGCGGTTGCGGCGGCGGCGTTGGCCGCCGCGGGGCTGATCGGAGCCGGAATCCGCGGGAGTGCGGCCTCCTCCGACAGGGCGGCGGGCGCCGACGGCCTGAAGGGGTTCTCCCGGGACGGTCTGGACTCGCTCATGACCAGACTGAAGACGGAGTCGGCGCCGGATCCCGTTCTCGGAGCCATGTGCTACGACATGGCCCTGCCGGCGCCCGTGACCGAGTACGTCTGCCCCGTCTGCGGGGAGCGCACCGTCTACGAGCAGTGGTGCTGGCTGCTGCACGAGCTTCCCCGCTCCAGGGAGCTCTTCCAGGCGATCGCGGACAGCGTGGACTTCCCGGTGATGCTGGACGAGAGGCTCCTGTGCAGCCACTGCGCTCCATCGGACGAGGAGCCCGGGATCGTGCTCGTCGCCGTCCCCGCCGAGGGCGACACCGTCCGCAACCCCGTCTCGCAGGGCGACCTCCTGATGCTGCTCCGCTTCCTCCAGGGCGATCTCACCTTCGATGACGACTTCGGCGGGATCAACCCGCTCCAGCCCCATGCCGCCCGGATCGCCCTCCTCCTCGGGCTGGAGCGCCCGGAGTGAACCGCAGACCGGCCAGATCCTTCCTCCCCACCACCGCGGTGATGGAGATGACCTACCGATGCAACCACGCCTGTCTCTTCTGCTCGTGCCCCTGGGAGCGACCGGACGGCTCCTTCGACATCCGCGGGGAGATGGAGCCGGATCGCTGGAAGTCGGTCGTCTCGATGCTCTGCGATCTCGGGATCAGCAGCATCGCCTTCACCGGGGGCGAGCCCCTGCTCAAGGAGGGTCTGGCCGGGATCATCGCGCACGCAGCCGGCTGCCGCACCGAGCGGATCGATACCGTCGACGGCCGGCTGGTCTCGAACATCGTCCCGCCCGCCCTCTACCTGCTCTCCAACGGCAGGCTGGTGGACGACACGGTTCTGGCGCTCTGCGCCGAGCACGGCGTCACGCTCAGCATGAGCCTGCCGGGTCTCTCCACCTTCCGCCAGCACACGGGCTTCGACACGGCCGACCACGTCCTGGAGTGCTTCGGCAGGGCGAGGGAGCTGGGGATTCGGACGGTCGCCAACATCACCGTGACCGCCTTGAACCTGTCCGAGCTACGGCGCACGATCGCAGCCGCCCTCATCGCGGGGGCCGGACAGGTCCTGCTCAACCGGTTCCTTCCCGGAGGCAGGGGGCTCGCGAACGCGGAGAGGCTTTCCCTGCGACCGTCGGACGTCCGCGACATCCTGGACACGGCGGACGAGGTCCTGACCAGGGCCGGCAGGTTCGGCACCCTGGGCACCGAGATCCCGGTGTGCCTGGCGGATCCGTCCGCCTATTCCTCGATCCGGGCCGGCACCCAGTGCTCGGCCGCCCGCCAGTTCTTCGTGATCGGACCATCCGGGTTCGTCAGGGTCTGCAACCACTCGGAGGTCAGGCTCTGCCACATCGAGGACTACCCCGCCCTGAAGCTCGATCCGTACTGGACCACCTTCACCCAGAAGCGGTTCATGCCTCCCGAGTGCGGCGGCTGCGACCGGCGCTTCGACTGCGACGCGGGATGCAGGGAGGCCGCCCACATCGTCGGAGGGTCCGTCGATTCCCCCGATCCCCTCCTGAGGGACTGCCCCGTTCCCTGGAGCCCCTGAGGACGACCGTTCCAGCCACCGATCTTGACAGTCCCCGCGGTGAGGGCGTAGCTTCTCGCGTCCCATCGTGCCGGCGGCCGACCGCGGCTCCGCATCGCGGAAACGCTCCCCCGGAGGCACGGACTCCTGGAGGAAGATGACATGAGCGATTTCGAACCCAGGATCGTCGGATTCCTGTGCAACTGGTGCTCCTATGCCGGGGCCGATCTCGCGGGAACCAGCCGGCTGGAGATCCCGCCCACGCTGATCCCGATCCGGGTCATGTGTTCGAGCCGGGTGGACCCCGAGATGGTCGCCGACGCTTTTCTCAAGGGCGCTGACGGCGTTCTGATCGCCGGCTGTCATCCGGGCGACTGCCACTACGACAAGGGCAACTACTACGCCAGGAGGAGGTTCGCCGTCCTCAGGCGCGTCGTGGAGAGCCTCGGGCTGGAGGCCGACAGGCTCCGTCTCTCCTGGGTGTCCGCCTCGGAGGGGGCGCGCTTCCGGGACGTCGTGCAGGAGTTCACGGAGACGATCAGGGAGCTCGGACCCAACCCCGCCGCGAGGGAAACCCTCCTCTAGTGGAGCGGTCCACCGACGCCCTGGTCATCGGGGCAGGTCTGGCCGGCATGAAGGCCGCGCTCATGCTGGCCGCCGCCGGGAGGCGGGTGCACCTGGTCGAGCGCACCTCCATGACCGGCGGGCGGATCATCCGCTGCGAGGACGTCTTCCCGTCGATGGAGTGCGCCACCTGCATGATCTCCCCCCTGCAGCAGGAGATCCTCTCGCATCCACTCGTCACGCTGACGACCCTCTCCGACGTGATCTCCGTCGAGGGCTCTCGCGGCGACTTCTCCGTCCGGGTGCTCCAGCGGGCGTCGAGCGTCGATCCGGAAGCCTGCATCGGCTGCGCGGAATGCTGGGCCGTCTGCCCCGTCGCGGTGAGGAACCCCTTCGAGGAGGACCTGACCGACCGCAGGGCGATCTCGGTCCCCTGCGCGGGAGCCCTCCCGAACGTCCCGTGGATCGACCGCGACCGCTGCCTCCGCTGGACGGAGGGAGCCGGCTGTACGCTCTGCGCGGACGCCTGCGTGTTCGGGGCCGTGGACTTCGGCGCCGCCGACCGTACCCACGATCTCCGGATCGGCGAGATCCTCGTCGCAACGGGGTTCGACGCTCCCCGGACGGTCCCGGCCGGACTGGAGGATCATCCCGGGGTGGTCTCGGCGCTGCGCGTCGAGCGCATGTTCGCCTCCAACGGACCCACCGGAGGCGAGATCCGCACCCTCGACGGCAGGGTCCCCTCCTCGGTCGCGCTGCTGGTCCACCCGCCGGACGGGGCGCCCTCCAGGGTCTCCACCATGACCGCCCTGAAGCTCCTCCACTACTTCGAAAAGCGGCTCCCGGCAGCCTCGATCCGCATCCTGCTCGACGGACGGTATCGTCCGGAGCCCGTCGCGGACCCCTATCACGAGCGTTGGACGACCGGCGGGATCCCGGGCGTCGTCCGGTTCCAGGAGACGCCGTCGTTCTCGGCGGGGCCTGGATCCTCGATCCGGATCGACCTTGCGCCGGGCTCGGCCGGGGAGTCCTTCGAGACGGACATGCTCGTTCCCGGCGCTCCGATGCTGCCGGCGGAGGGAACCGAGCGGCTGGCCGGGCTTCTCGGCATCGAGCGCGGGGACGACGGCCGGCCCCTGCGACCCCGTCCGGACGACCCGACCCTCTCTTCCCGTCCCGGCGTCTTCCTGGCGGGGGCGGCCGCCGGCTCCCTGGACGTCACGAGCTCCATCACGATGGCGGCGGCGGCCGCAGGCCGGATCCTCTCCTGGAAGGGCGGGGAATGACCATGGCCGGGAACTGTCCGAGGACGGGGGTCTTCGTCTGCGGATGCGGACCCAACATCGCCGGCCAGCTGGACATCGAGTCGGTGGCGGCCGCAGCGGCCGGTCTGGATGGAGTCGTCCTCGCCGAGACCTGGGGGCTGCTCTGCTCTCCGGACGGGAAGAGGCACCTGGCGGACAGGATCCGTGAATCGGGCCTGGAGCGGGTCGTGATCGCCGCCTGCTCCCCGAGGGATCACGAGAAGACCTTCCAGGACGTCTGCGCGGGGGCCGGGCTCAACCCGTTCATGATGGAGATGGCCAACATCCGGGAGCACGTCGCCTGGGTGACCCGGGACAGGACCGAGGCGACCGCGAAGGCCGTGAGAATCGTCACCGGTGCGGTCCTCCGCAGCGCCGCGCTCCGTCCGCTGGAGCAGACGGGGATCGTCGCCGAACCCGCGGTGGCGGTCGTCGGAGCGGGCATCGCCGGCATGGCGGCCGCGCTGATCCTCGCGGAGGAGGGCAGACGGGTCACGGTCCTCGACCGGAGCACCGAGGCCGGCGGAGCCGCCGTTCTCGCAGGCAACCCGCTGGCCGTCGAGCTCCGGGACAGGTTCCTGGCCGAGCCCGGCATCACGTTCCTGCCGGGAACGGAGCCGGCGGAGGTGCCGGGGTTCTTCGGGAACTTCCTCCTCCGTCCCCGGTCGGCGACGGGGGAGCTCTTCCCGATCGTCCGAGTCGGAGCCATCCTCCTCGCCACCGGCTGCGTCCGGGACGCGGAGGGCTCCTGCCACCCTGCGGAGGGGTTCGCCGTGCTGGCGGAGATGCTCCGGGTGGAGACCGGGGACGGGGGCTTCCCGTCCCGGAGGCACGCCTTCCTGGATCCCGTGTCCACGCCGGTTTCCGGAGTCCTGGTGGCCGGTGGAGCCGGAGGTCCCTGCTCCATCGGATCGGCCGTGATGTCGGCCGGCGCCGCGGCCGGCACGATTCTCTCCACGCTCGTGGCGGGCCGGGAGATGGAGACGGAACCCAGGACGTCCGTCATCTCGGAGATCCTCTGCGCCGGCTGCCGGACATGCATGACCGTCTGCGCGTACGCGGCCGTCTCGTACGACGCGGAGCGGGGGATCTGCACGGTCAATGCCGTGCTCTGCAAGGGATGCGGCAACTGCGCCGCGGCATGCCCCTCCGGCGCGATCCGCGCCAAGCACTACATGCCGGACCAGATCAGACGCCAGGTGGCGGGAGTGCTGGCATGAGCCCCATCATGCCCGCCTTCCCCGCGCATTCCGGCGTGCTCGAACTGGCGGGGGCGGCGCTGGCCGCCGGAGCGGTCCGCGGCGTGCTCGTCCCGATGCGCGCTCCCGGCGGCTCCCGTGCCTGGAGCCTCGTCACCGATCCCGCGATGCTCGACAGGGCCGATCCCCTGCCCCCGGCGATGACCGTTCACGGCTCGAGGGCCCTCGCCTCGTTCGCCCGCTCCCCGGAGGGGGGAACGCTCCTTGCGATCCTGCGCCCCTGTGAAGCCCGAGCAGCCGTGGAACTCGCCAGGCTGGGGCAGATCGACCTCGCGAACGTGATCCTGATGACGATGGACTGCCCCGGCTCGGTCCCCCTCGATACCCACAGGGCCGACAGGGAGGCCGCCCCGGACCCCGCCGATCCCTCCACCCTCCGGAGCCTCTGCGCCCAATGCCAGGCGTTCGCCGGAGAGGGAGACCTGTGCGCGACCGGACCGTCCGGCTCTCTCCACGCCCTGACCGCAGGCGGACGGGCATTCCTCGAGAAGCTGGGGATCGAACCGGCCGACGGTCCTCCCCCCATGGAACGGTACGCAGTCCTGGCGGCGGAGAGGGGGCGGAGGGCGGCCGAGGATCGCATCCTGCTCCGGAGTGAGTACGGGGGACTGGCCGGTCTCGTCAGGCTCTTCAGCGGCTGCATCGGCTGCAGGACCTGCAGGACCGTCTGCCCCATCTGCTACTGCAGGCTCTGCTTCATCGACATGAAGGACCGCCGCACGCCGGCGGAGGAGCTCCTCGCCCGCTCCGGCAGGAACGGGGCGGTCCGGCTGCCTCCGGACACGCTTCTCTTCCACGTCGGGCGGATGGCCCACATGAGCCTCTCCTGCGTCTCCTGCGGCCTCTGCGAGGACGCCTGCCCGGCGGACATCCCGGTCGGACGGATGATGAGCATGGTCTCGGAGGGCACGACCGGGCTGTTCGGCTACCGCGCCGGCTCCGCTCCCGGCGAGCCCCTCCCCCTGAACACCTTCCTGAAGGACGAGCTCCATGAGTTCGAAGACTGATGCGGCGGAGCTCCCGCACGGCGTGGTCGAGCTGTCCGGTGCCCTGGGGCAAGCGGCTCGCGGCCTCGCGGTCCGCCTGCTCGCGGAGGGCGCGGTCGGCGCGGTGTTCACGCTTCGCAGAACGGCCGCGGACCGCAGGTACTGCGCCGCGCTGATCTCCGATCCGGCGCTCCTCGAGGAGGCTTCGCCCTTCCACCCGGTCATGCCCGTCCAGGGGGCGAGGGTCCTGTCCGGATTCCTCGGCACCGGGAGTCCGGACCGGAGGATCGCGGCGTTCCTTCGCCCATGCGAGCTGCGTGCCTTCGTCGAGAACGTGAAGCAGCACAAGGGCGGCTTCGACGACCTCCTCGTGATCAGCTGCCGGTGCGCGGGAGTCCTTCCCGCCTCGAGGCTGGCGGACGACGACGGGGAGCGGCTCCTGGCCGACTACATGCGGGAGGCCGCATCGGGAGGCCTGCCCGGGGGCATCCGGGACGCCTGCGCGCGGTGCGTCGACACGATCCCGACCGCCGGGGCGGACATGATCCTCTCGGAGACGGTCGGCCCGGCGGAGCGGAGCACGATGCTCCACCTGATGACCGACCGCGCTGTGGACGCCGCCCGGCTCCTCTCCCTCCGGTCGACCGCCGGTACGTCCCGCGGGCCGGTCACGACCGCGGGTCCGGAGGATCCCCGGAGGAGGAACCGGGAGGCCCTTCTGGCCTCCGGCCCCGAACCCGGCAGGGGTCTCGGGAGCCTCGTGGAGGCCTTCGCCTCCTGCATCGGCTGCAGGGCGTGCCGGGAGGCATGCCCCCTCTGTCACTGCATCCTGTGCGACTACGAGACCGAGAGGACGCGCTGGTCACCCGGGCTGGTCAGGGATCTCGCGGAGAGCCGCGGCGCCCTCCGGGTCCCGGCCGGAACGATCCAGTTCCACCTGGGCCGGCTGGTCCACATCTCGCCCGTCTGCGTCTCCTGCGGGCAGTGCAGCGAGGTTTGCCCGGCGGGCATCCCGGTCTCGGACCTCTTCGCGAGGGCGTCGGCGCACGTCCAGGCCTCCCTGCGCTACGTCCCCGGCGCCGATCCCGACGGCGCGCCGCCCCTGGCGACCTACGTCGAGCGGGAGCTGGAGGATCTGACCGACTAGGGCCGGGGCCTATCCGTCCGCCCGACCCGCCAGGAATTCCGCATACGACGCCCATTCGCCCTCGGGCATCCGGAACCAGAGGATCTCCCCCGTCCTGGCGTAGATCCTGAACCTCTCGATGACGGGCGCCGTGAGCGTGTCCCCGGGACCATCCGCCGCATGGGATTCCCGCCAGGCCACGTCCGCGTAGTCGCGCCATGCATCCGCGGGGAAGCCGTCCATGGGTTCCATGCCGAACGAGGCTCCCCCGGGGGCATCCGGATCGAGGACGCCGTCCTCCACGAGCCGGTCGATCACCAGCCCCACACCCTCCTCAGGATCCGCGAAGGCCCGGGGCAGAGGGGATCCGACCGCATCCCGGGGGATGCCTTCCCTCGAGTAGGGCATCTCCCCGTAGAAGGTCCTGCACGTGTAGCCGTACTCCAGCGAGTCGCCGCACAGGGCGACCCAGAAGTCGACGTCTCCGGCCCGGTCGGAGGCATCCGGGAGCCGGTGCAGCAGGATGTACTCCCCGGGCGACTCGATCACCCGTGCATCGAGGAGCGGAGCCCAGGCCGCCAGCAGGTTCCGGATGGAGCCGAAGAGGGCGGATGCGCCTGGATCGGCCCTCCTGAACGCACGGACCTCGAGCGGTCCCAGGTACGGATCCTCCCAGCACTCCAACCGCCAGCCGGGAAGCGCCTGCCGGACGTGGACGGGACACTCCCATTCCTCGCGGTCGCTCGCCGTCGCCACCGTGACCTCGCACTCCCATGAAGCCGGGATGGGCACGGAGAAAGCGTGGTCCCGGAGCGGAGGGATGAGTCCGGCGAGATCGGACATCCCCGCCACCGCAGGCTCCGCGGTGCACCGGCTCGGCCCGTCATGGACGATCTCCCCCCGCGCATCCGGCCAGTGCCAGAGCAACCCGGAGGCGGTCCGCGCCGCGATCTCGGAGGACTCCATGCCGCAGGCGCACACCGCCCAGTCCTCGCATGGATCGAACGATGCCCAATCGGACACCCGCAGAGCACGACCGTCGAAACCCAGCGAATCGAGCAGCGAGGCTTCCGCCCGGGCATCGGCTTCGTCCCGGACGATCCCGCAGGACACCACCCAGCCGGGTGCCTCGAGGGCGGATGCGGAAACGGAGGCGATCACGCACGGGAGCAACCACGGAGACCTCATCGGATTCCTCCTCTCCGGCAGGGAGTATAAGGGAACGGCGGATCCGAGCCGAGGGGACGATTGCCGTGATGCAGCGGTGCCGGGACGCCCAACCAGAAAAGCGTCCCGGCACCTGGAAGCCGTGGGGGATCCCTCGCGCGGAGGGTAGTGCCCGCGGGATCGTATCCGCCTGGTTCGGAGCAGGCGGAGTGGCTTCCGGGGCGAACATGGATGTCGCGTGTGAACGGGTCGTTAAGCACCTGTGCTGCGAGTCCGGAGATTTCCGATTTCTCGAGTTTGTAACTGAACGTTTTCACGTCCGACCCCCCTTGCCGAGGAGGGGCGGGAGCCCTATATGACCGGAGGCGGAGGGGGAGATGGAGCAGGAGGAGCACGCAGCCGGCGAGCGGGCCGATCCGGGGGTCGACGACATCTGCCATCAGCTCATCGCCGCCCTCGACCTCCCCGTGCTGCTCCTCGACGAGGCTCTCCGGTGCGTCCATGCCAACCAGTGCTTCCGCGAGACGTTCCAGCTGGACGAGGCCGACATCGCCGGCATACCCCTGGCCCAGGTGGACAACGGTCTCTTCCGGACGGACGAGCTCTGGATCCTCCTGGAGAGGCTCCTGAACGGCAGGGGCGACTCCTTCGGCGGGATCGACTTCACCTTCGAGCTGCACGCGCAGGCACCGCGCACCTTCTCCACGAGCGGCACGCGGCTGGAGGGGGGCCCCGGGGGCCGGCTGGTCCTCCTGGCGATGCGGGACGTCACCGACGAGCGGTTGGCGCGCGGCGTCCAGAGGAACGGAGAGGCCCGGTACCGTGCTCTCTTCGAGACCTCCCGCGATGCGGTCATGATGCTCGCGCCGCCCAACTGGAGGTTCGTCTCCGGAAACCCGGCCGCACTCAGCCTCTTCCGGTGCAGGGACGAGGCCGAGTTCACCACCCTGGGTCCCGGGGATCTCTCCCCTGCCGCGCAGCCCGACGGGCAGCGCTCCACCGACCTGGTCGCGAGGAGGATCCTCCAGGCCATGGAGAACCGCTCCGTCTTCTTCGAATGGACGCATCGCCGCCTCGATGGCGAGGAGTTCCCGGCCACGGTGCTGCTCAGCAGGATCGATCAGGAGGGCGGGATGCTCCTCCAGGCGATCGTGAGGGAGATCCCTCCGATCGGGCGCGAGGATCCCCTGCGCACACTGCTCTCCGACGTGACCACGGCATCCTACCGGTGCGAGGCGACCGGGGAGCAGAGGATGCTGCACGTCGGCGGAGGGATGGAATCCATCACCGGGCTCGGAGTTCCGGAGCTGGTGGGCCGTCCCGCCCGCTCGCTCTCCTCGGCGATCCACCCGGACGATCGGAGCGCCGTCCTGGACACCGTCTGGAAGCACCTCGACGAGTGCAGCCCGTTCACCGTCGGGTACAGGATGGTCCATCCGGACGGCA
>Ga0163210_1000715_pt1 | contig 14137 bp, 12 predicted proteins | sample Kivu_220m_FD_113536 | JGI IMG/M metagenome (GOLD analysis project Ga0163210, IMG submission 113536) | Freshwater microbial communities from Lake Kivu, Western Province, Rwanda to study Microbial Dark Matter (Phase II) - Kivu_220m | ecosystem: Environmental > Aquatic > Freshwater > Lake ...
TAAAACGCCGTGTTTTTTCCTCAAAAATTATTTTATCAGCGATAATATTGTTTTTGGTTTTAGTTCTATGCCGCGCGACTAACGCCGGATTTTTTGGGGGGTCGTTTAATATCGGCAGTCCTAGCGGCGGGGGTGTTACTGTCGGCAGTCCTAGCGGCGGGGGTACCACCGGTGGTACTTCCAGCAGCGGCGGGGGATCTGGCACTACTTCTGGTTCGGGCGGTGTATTATCTGGATCTGGCGGAGGCGGAGGTGGGGGTGGTGATGCGATTACTACTCACATAAACGAGGTCAAAACAGAATTTGAAACCGCGGTCGAATCCGGCGTGGATACCGACAAAATAATTTCAGCCCTTGCTGACTACTTAAAATCGCCTGAGGTGCAAAAATACGCGGAAACGAATCCGCAATTTGCCCAAGCCGCTTCGGATTTTTTGGCCACAAGCGCCGCCGGGACTTCTGAACAGATCAGCGCCGGCATACAAAATCTTGCCAGTACTTCTGCCCAACCTATAGTTGTTTCAACCGCGAAAAACGAAATTGTTCAAGAACAAAAAACAGCAGAAGTGCCGGAAAAACTAGTTCATAGTGACCAGCCGGTAGAATCCGCTGATTTATCTAAAACAACAAACACATCATCGAGCGGAATTGAGTCCACAAAACCCGCTTATTCTTTTAAGGCCTATCCAACAAAATCAACAGTGCAGAATTTTACCGATGAATATGGCTCTTCTGCCGCTGCTGGCTCGCTTGGTTTGGGAAGTGAGGTATTATCGCAGGAGCAGCAAATTGCGCAAGCGACGGTTGCTCCAGAAGGTCAGCCCACAGAAGACAAATCCGAGAATCTCGAAGTCAGTACTTCTGCGCCAGACACAAATGTTCCCAGCGATGAATCCCTTGCACCAATTACAGAAGGTGAAATTGTTATGAAAGAAGGAAAAATCACCGGAGAAGAGGGAGAACAAAGGCAAGGACAAGAGTCGACTCCCGTGGCTGATAAGACGACTTTGGAAAGTCAACCCGCAGAAACAAGCAATCTCGTCAACGCTTTACCCGAAACGGTATCGGTTAACGTGATTGCTTTGGGGGATCAAGGTAAACACGAAGTTATCGCGTTAGGGAGTCAATCAAAACATGAGACAATAATTTTGGGCAGCAAGAGCCCGGTACAAACCATTGTTCTTGGCAATCAAGAGAATCCAGACACCATAATTCTTGGCAGCCAAAACCAGCCAGATGTTATTATTTTAGGTAACCAAACCAAACCCGAGACCGTAGTTTTGGGGAATCAAACCAAGCCAGAAACTGTTGCGCTAGGTAACCAAACCAAACCCGAGACCGTGATTCTTGGCAGCCAAACCCTGCCGAGTACCGTTGTTATTGGTGAGCAAGAGCAAACGCCGATGGTTTGCGTTGGCAGCGGTTGTAAAGAAGTTACGCCTGCGTCAACATCAACATCAACACCAACACCACCGCCCGCACCTACGCCAACACCTGTGTCACCGCTTGCGTCCGCAACCACAGCTCCAAGCACACCGTCCGCATCCACACCCACGGATACAAACACGGGCACTGATACAGACATAGATACACAAAACGAATATGTTGTTGTGAGTAATGCAATCTACAGCGTCACTCCAGTTTCTTCTGCCGCGATAAGTGAAAGCACGCCTGCGGTCAGCGACAATCCTGCTTCATTGAAATCCGCAACTTTGGCGATCGCGGTTGAAAACCCAAAACCAAGCGGTACCATCCAAGCCAGCGGCCAAGTTAATGAACAAGTCAACGTTCAATCACCAGCGGTTGTTCAAATAGAAATTCTTTCCGCGTCCGAAGCCGAACTTACCTTATCGGTTGGACCGTCCGCTATTGATTTCCAATTAAAAACCGCCAATGCCAAGGCAGTTGAATTCTACAGCCGCAAAGGCATTCAATCATCACCAATCTATTTAGGCAACGGGATTGACAGTGCTGGCGTTTGGGAATATCAACTCAATCTCAAAAATAGCCCCTTACCCAATGGCAATTATTACTTTTTCGCGCAAATAAATAAAGGTGACGGCAAAATTTACCGCAGCACCGACATTTACGCCGCGATTAGCGTTATTATGCCTGCCGATTCTACCAAACAGATTGAGCTAAAGCAAGATATTTCAAAAAGTAGTTTGGCCATCGAAGAAAGCCAAAAAGTTATTGACCAAACAAGCGAACAAACCGCGGCCGCCGCGGTATTCGGCGGCAAAAACATCCAAGATATCAAGGAAAAAATGAACAGCTTAGCCGAGTTGGTCAAAACTATTGAACGATTAAACCAGCTTCTTTTTGAAAAAAATGATGAAAAACAAAAAATCGAAACCCAAATAACACTGCTTGAAACCGAAATTAGGGATCTTCCCCCCAATACAATTGCGCTTATACGTACTGATAAAACAAGATTGGTGGGGTTTTTAAACAATCGGAGAGAAACAATTAACCAGGAAATTGAAACCCTGCAAGCTGCGATCAAGCAAAAAATTGAGGGAAAAAACCAACTTGCCGCCCAAATTTTGGCTGGTGTCAAGGACGAAGCCGAAAGAAACGCTATTGTAGAAACATTAAACGGGTTTGAACAGGAAATTTTGCGCAACGCCAAAGATATTGTTGAAAACAGAAAAATTTTATTCAAAGATTCTGATAGTGACGGATTATATGATGAGTTTGAAATTACTATTGGCACCGATCCATTCGGTCCCGATACTGACGGCGATGGCATTCTTGACGCTGACGAAGTCGCCAATGGTTATGATCCTAATACTCCCGACAGATTTTTAAACATCAAATACGGTGATCCGCGATTGACCGTTCCCAAACAGACCGATATCTATCGGTTTGATGAAAAAGAAGCGGTGAATACGGTAGAAACACCCGATGGCGGAACCGGCATTCGTTTCAGCGGCTTTGGCTTGCCCAACGCTTATATTACGCTCTTCATTTATTCATCGCCGGTAGTTGTGGTGGTTAAAACCGATGAATATGGCCGCTGGACTTATACTCTGGACAAACCATTGGAAGATGGCCAGCACACTGCCTACGCGGCGCTCACCAATAGCAAAGGTGAAGTCGAAGCTCGATCCGAAGTGCTAGTGTTTGTCAAAAACGGCGGCACGGTGAATCGCGCAATCGCCAACCAAGAGGCCTCGATGGCGGCGTCAACACAAGGACTCAAAAATATTTTCAGTTTGGTGATGGTTATCGCAATTGCTTTGGCGCTTTCCGTGGGGTTGATAGTGGTTGGACTGGTGGCCAGTAAAGGCAAGAAGGAATAACCCAATTGAGGAGATGAAAGGAATCATCAAAAAAGCATTTGAATTTATTCGGCAAAATCCGGAAATTTTGTATTCTTTAGCCGTGATTATCATAATACCGCTGGTTTTATATTTCAATACCTTTTTTATCATCCAGCGGTTTAGAGAAACAATTGAAACAGATATCCAGTCCCAGGCGGTGACAACAAAAGAACCGCTCGGAGCTTTACTGGCGCGCGATTTTTCGAGTAAAGACAGTTTAAATCGCGAAATGCTTCAGCAAACAATAGACAACATTACCAGTAATATTAACAGCGATGATAATAAGCTGGTGGAAAATATGCGGGTGGTCATAAAAGATGGCGATAAATACAAAGCGATTGCCGCGCAAAACCACAGCGACGTAGACAAAATCATTAATACCGATCCATCGCTGAACGGAGAGTCACTGGTTGTTTATAGCTGGTCAACCGCCACCGACATCCAAGGACCAATCATGGAAAACAAAAAAAATTACTGGCGGTTTATCAAGCCATTGCTTGATCAAAATAGCAAAGAAGTTTACGGTCTTGTGGTTTTTGATATCTCGCAGGAAAGAATCAACAATTCTATTGCAGCCGCGGTTTGGTGGGCATTCGCCGTTTTGGCGCTGGTGATTATTTTAAGTTTATTTTTGACGTTCCAGCACACGCGGCTATTTTCCTATGTTTCTTTGTCAAAGGATTTGCAGGCCAAGAACAAAGCTAAAGATGATTTCATCCGTATGGCAACACATGAACTTCGCAGTCCCGTAACGGTTATCAATATGTCCATAGAGACGCTCAAAGAAGATCTTGTGGCGGTTGCCAACGATGAACAGAAAAGATTGATCGAACACGCGTTGATATCGATCAGAAACTTGAGAGACCTGATGGCGGATATCCTGGAAGTTTCGCATATCCAGCAGGGTCGGACTGACTTTAATCCCGTAAAAATCGTGCCTGCTGACGTTATCAAAGAGATCGTTGAAGGCGTGAGTAAAAAAGCCGAAGAAAAAAAGCTAGCACTTGTGTTCGAAAGCGAAAATTTTCCGTGCAGCATCGACGTCAACCCGGTTTGCTTCAAACGGATAATCACCAATTTGGTGGAGAATTCCATTAAATACACTCCCGCGGGCAAGATCACGGTTTCGATTAAGGCCGAAACTTCAAAAAAACGATGCGTGATCATCGTCCAAGATACTGGATTCGGGATTTCCGCCGAAGGCCAGAAACGGCTTTTCGAGCAATTCTATCGCGTCAAAACCCGCGAGACCGAAGAAATCCCGGGAACTGGCCTTGGTCTTTGGATGTCGCGGGAAATGGCGCGCAAGATGGGCGGCGATATCATGCTGGAAAGCATCGAACACATGGGATCGCGCTTCTTTGTGTTCTTTCCGTTATCCGGGAAATAGTTGGATTTCGTGGTTGGGTCTGACCCCTTCAAAATGCATTTTTGCGTCAGGGCTGAATTTACAAACTCGTTTAGCTGTGGTATTACGATTACGATAGAGTTGGATAATCGGTAAACCTATGGCCAAGAAGCTTTCCAAGAGTATTAGAAAGTTCATCCGCGAAGAGAAAGCGCGTATTCGACGCCAGGTCTTGGATATTAAAGAACAACAAAAACTTATTGAGGAATTAAAAAAGAAATTTGTTCATTAACAAAATTTTGGAGGCAATGCCAAGATCATACAAAAATATGATTTTAGCAATGCCTCCAATAAAATTGGCTTGGAGGCGCAAGGAAATTGCCATGAGCTTTGCTCTGGTGCTGGCCTAATACCATCGCATAAAACCGTATCTACGGGTTCCTGCCAATAGGCCGCAGGGCTTGCGTCTGTAAAGGCGCAATCGGAGAGACAAATAAACAAAGAACAAAAAGATCAGGAGGAGGTGAGATGAGAAAAGAACTAATAGTGTTGGCAATAATTGCGATGGCATTGATAGGTATGGCGGGCGCTTAAATGGAGAGTCGGAATCAAGCAAGTCGGTTCGCTACGGGACCACATACCTACTAAAGGCAAAAATCTCATACTTTTGAGCAAGGATTTGCGTTGGTGCAGCCGCGACGCAAAACACCAGCTCATTTTTTATTTAAGTTTCGACATTTTTGAAAATTGATTCATTGAAAATTCAATGAAAATTGAAAATTGGAAATTGAAATTTACTCTAACTCAAAACTGGCGCGCCCGCCAGTTTTGAGTTAGAGTAAATTTATGAGGACTGGAGTTGCCACAGTGCCGTTGGATTGGGGCAAATGCCCGCGCTGGCTGTTTGAGCGCATGACCCGCCTTGGCCGGGGTATTTCGATTGCCATTGTCCAAGAGTTTGGTCCTGAAATCTTGTTAAAACGCTTATCAGATCCGGTGTGGTTTCAGTCATTAGGATGCGTGATGGGTTTTGACTGGAATTCGTCGGGTCTAACCGTAACCACCATGGGTGCGCTAAAAGAAGCGATACGCGGCATTGAGCGCGATCTGGGCGTCTATATTTGCGGCGGTAAGCGCGTGTCGCACAAAACGCCCGAAGAAACGCAAAATTGGGGCCAACGATTGGGTTGGGAAAATAAAAAAACAGATCGTCTGGTCTATGCCAGCAAAATGGCGGCCAAGGTTGACTCGGCGCTGGTGCAAGACGGTTTTTCGATCTATGCCCACAACCTGATATTCACCAATTCCGGCCAATGGGCGGTGATCCAGCAGGGAATGAATATCAACATCCAAAAAGCGCGGCGCTACCATTGGTTGTCAAATAGAGTTAGTGATTTCACGCAAGAGCCGCATTCGGGTATTGCTAGCGACGTTCGTTTAAAACCATTAAATCTCACGGCCAAAGAAAGTTTAGATAACAAAAACGTAGCCGCTACGCTAGTGAAAGACGAACCGGAATTATTTTTGAAAAATCTTCAATGTCTGGCAAAGCTTAACACCAAAAATATGCCCGCGGTTTCCAGTAGAGGCATTCTTGGTTCGCAGGGGCGTTTGCCTGGGTTTACCGATATGGAATTAAATAATGTGGAATTCCATTGGCATCACGTTGTCAAAGAAAAATTTGACCTAAAACGCTTAAGAAAAACAATTGAAAGGGCACGGTTTTCATCGCCTCAAAATTTTACCCAGTTGCTGGCAAGCGAAGGTGTGGGGCCAAAAACCATTCGCGCGCTTTCATTGGTGGCCGAACTTGTCTATGGCGCCAAACCGTCCTACCAAGATCCCGCCCGCTACACTTTTGCCGTAGGCGGCAAGGATGGCACGCCGTTTCCGGTTGACCGCAAAACCTATGACAAAACACTTGTGGCGATTGAAAGAGGTATAAAACTTAGTAAAATGAATCAAAGGGAAATTGATGACGCCAAACAAAGATTGGAAACGATAACATACCCCTTTTAATCTTAGATGTAAGATCCCAGATCTTAGAACCATAACTTAGAACCCATTATCTTTTTTATCCGGTGAATGCATTTTAATTATAAGATCTAACATATGGTTTTGACATCTAGGATCTAACATTTGACATAAAATTCATGCGTAAATTCTTTATTACATCTGAGGCCATTTGCGAAGGGCATCCTGACAAGATCGCCGACCAAATCGCCGATGCAATTTTAGACGAGATGATCCGCCAAGATAAATATGGCCGCTGTTCTTGTGAGGTGATGGTGGGCAATAACTACATCGTTGTTGGCGGCGAGATCAACAGTTTTGCCTGGATTGACTATAACAATTTCGTGCGCAAGATAATCCACGACATCGGTTACGACAAACAAGAACTTGGCTTTGAATGTAAAACCGCGGCGATTTTCAATACTATTAACCGTCAATCGCCCGAGGTTTCGCACCTCGTGGGGCATGCGGGCAGCAAAAGGCAGGGTGCCGGCGACCAAGGCGTTTGCGCGGGTTATGCGACTACCGAGACCCCGGAATTAATGCCCCTGGGACATATGCTGGCGCAAAAACTGGCAATGGGTTTGGCCGAAAACCGCAAGAAAAAAACGATTCCATATTTGCGGCCCGACGGCAAATGCCAGCTGACTTTGGAATACAAAAACGGCGCAGCGGCGCGGCTTGAAAACGTGGTGGTGTCCTGCCAACACGACCCCAAAGTTTCTTTGGCACAAATTAAAAAAGATATTACCGAAAAAATCATCAAGTCGGTTTTTGGCGGCTTGATCGACAAAGAAACAAAAATTTTTGTTAATCACACCGGCAAATTCGCAATCGGCGGGCCGGCCGCAGACACCGGCGCCACCGGCAGGAAAATCATTACCGATGCCTATGGCAACACGATCCCGTCGGGCGGCAGCAGTTTTTCTGGTAAAGACCCCACCAAAGTTGACCGTTCCGGCGCGTATATGGCGCGTTATATCGCCAAAAACATCGTGGCCGCGGGTCTTGCCCGCGAATGTTTTGTGCGCTTGACCTATATTATCGGCGACACCAAGCCGATTGAATTCAGCATTGAAACATTTGACAGCGCCAATGTTGAGGAAGGACTAATTGAAAAAGCCGCGGCTAGAGTTTTTGATCTGTCGCCTGGAGGGATAATTCGCCAGTTAAAACTTTTGCGGCCGATTTATCGCAAAACTGCCAATTACGGTCATTTCGGCCGCGAGATTCCGGAATTTATTTGGGAAAGAAAAGACAAAACAAAAAATTTGCTTCGCGAAATCACTAAATTGTCAAGAAAAAAATGAAGAATTATTCTTCAAACCGCGCGCAAAAAGGCAAGCTGGCATATCGCACGCCCAGCCGGTTTATCTATCAAAAATATTTGGACGCATGCAAAACAAGAAACAAAAAAGAAAACAAGAATTGGAGCGGGTTGCCAAAGAAATAACGGTTTGCCAAAAATGCCGGTTGGCAAAAACCAGAAAAATGGCTGTGCCCGGCGAAGGTAATGTCGGCGCCAAATATTTCATCATTGGCCAGGGGCCGGGCGTTAATGAAGATAAAACCGGCCGGCCGTTTGTGGGCCGCGCTGGCAAGTTATTGACCGAATTGCTGGCTTTGGCTGGTATTGACCGCCAAAAAGAAACTTTTATCACTTCCGTTGTGAAGTGTTTTCCAACGCCACCGCCAAACCGCAAGCCCAAGCCAGATGAAGTTGCTGCTTGTTGTGGCTATTTAGCGCGCCAGATTGAATTAGTTGGCGCCAAAAAAATTATTTTACTGGGTGATTGCGCTTTTAAGGTGCTTTTTCCCAAAGATAAGTTCAGCGATTGGCGCGGCAGATGGCGACAGTTGGGGAAACGGGATTTTTTTATTTTCTATCATCCGGCCGCCGGCATCCGCTTCAAAAGATTCAAAAAGATATTGGAATCTGATTTCAAGAATTTAAATTCTAAAGGTCATTTCCCCGCTAAGGTGGGGGTGCGACCTTAATAAACTGCATTTAATATTATGGATTTAGAAGAATTTGAAAAATTGGTGGCAAACGCGGTGGAAGAATTACCAGAAAATATTAAAAACGCGATGAAAAACATCGCAATCGTTGTCGAACCGCGGGAGAACCGGCAACTTTTAGGGTTGTATGAAGGTATACCCGAAGATGTTTGGGGTAAAAATGAAGCGATCCACCTGCCTGATAAGATTACCATTTTTAAGGGTTCCATTGAAAGGGAAGCGCGCACGCCTGCCCAGATCAAAGAATTGGTAAAACTAGTGGTTTGGCACGAAATTGCCCACCATTTCGGTTTTGACGAAAAAGAAACGCGCGCTTTGGATCGTAGGTGGCAAATCCTTGACAAGTAGAGATTATTGATGTATTATTAATTAAAGGAGGTTAAATTTATGAATGTGAAAAAAATAAAAGCCCAGATTGCCAGCTTAGTGCCCGAAAAAGAGCTCTTTGCCGGGTTGGATCCAGAATCACTTAAAGAAATTTGTGATACTCTAGACAGTATTGGTTCTAGTCTTTTAACACAGCGGCAATTCGACACGCTTATAAGATTCCGCATTATGTCGCCGCCCAAGGTAGTGGCGATGTAAACGGCGGCTATATCCCTTTTTAAAAAGGGATTTTAATTTGGCTACAGAGTTTTCACCATATAAGTGTTTTTCAGACGATAGCCGAATTTACGCCAATAAGGGCGGGTGCCGACGCCAGAGATTGCGGTGATTTTTTTTATTCCAAACTCGGTTTTGGCGATTTTTTCTGCCTCGGAAATTAACTTTTTACCAATTCCTTTATGCTGGGCTGCTACGCCCTTTTGTGCTATCGGTGTTTGTATGCCGTAGGTATGGATCTCGCGAATTAATGCCGCGTTTTTTAATCCCGGAAAGATCGATTTACAATTGGCGCCAGGTATTCGTAAGCGCAACAAACTGTATAGCTTAATTTGTTTTTTATCCTCGAAACTCAAGAAAATTTCTTTACCGTTAGATGCGCTGTAATTGCGTCGAACCAAGAATATCTTTTCTTTCGGGTCATACCCATTTTTAATTTCACGACAGCGAACACACTGGCATTGCCAGCCCTCTTGCTCCATATCTTGAGCAATTATCTGGCGCAAGTTGGAAATACCTTTGGTTCCAATAGTGATACGCGGGGAGGGAATATCGCGGATGATGCGTTCAATACGCACCCACGGCGGCATAATCTTTTTGATTTTTTTAATGACTTCGACCAGCTTTTTGTCAGAGTATGGTTTATATTTTCCTTGTCGATATAACTTATAAAGCGGCGCTTCTTTCAACACCGCGCAAGGATAAATCTTTAACAAATCCGGGCAAAAATCCGGATTGGAAAATAATTCCTTGGCCATTCGCAGGTCATTTTTTGGATTTGAACCGGGCAAATTGAGCATTATTTGATAGGAAACCTTGAATCCCGCGTTCTTTAATAATCTTGTCGCTTTTATTGTCGTGCCAACGTTATGGCCGCGCTGGTTAAGTTTGAGCACGTCGTCATAAACGCTTTGTACACCAAGTTCCACGCGCGTAACTCCCAGTTTTCGCAGGCGGACTATTTCTTCTCTATTGATGTAGTCGGGTCGGGTCTCTATTGATATTCCAACGATCCGGCATTTAGCCAACTCATTTACCCTTTGTTCTCTTTCAAGCGTTAAAATTTCATCTTTTGGCTTGCCAAAATCATTGCAAGCGGCAAAGCAAGCGGCGATGAACTTTGCTTGATACGATTTCGGGTAATAGCTCCAGGTGCCGCCGATAACGCGCAATTCAACCTTATCGATACTATGGCCCTCTGCCGCGAGATTTTCCAAGCGTTTTTTAACCTGAATGTATGGATCAAACTTCAAAAGCTTGGCGCGATCCGCAGCTGGCTCGCCCGAAAGATAGCTTTTGGGAAATCCCGGTTCATTTGGGCAATAAAGGCATCTGCCCGGGCAAGGGTAGGGTTTTGTCAAAACCGAAACGTTGACGATACCTGACAACGACCGTACCGGCCTCACCCGCAAAAGATTTCCCATGCTTGTAAGAGTTACAGTGACAAGACCACTGCGAGCTTGCAGTGGTCTTGTCACTGCTAGTTGCCGCAAACAAGAGAGCAGATTGATGTTGCTTGGGTAAGTGATTTTGAATTCCGCGCACATCCGGCGCTTGAACGTGTCCAACTCCGCTTTTGTTTGCGGATTGGCTTCGATTAATTTTTGAGCGATAATTTTCTTAATTTTTATTTGCATTTTGGTTTTTTTTTGCTATTCTACAATTGGTACTTTAATGCCAGGGGGTGCGAATGAGGATTGGTAATCATTACCTTCTTCGTTTCCGCTCGATCCTAGTGGCGTAGAAGAGTAAAACCCTATACCAAACCCGATGGTTATGGGAACAATTGAAGGTAAGACGGGATATCCTTCAGGAATTAATATGTTCGGGTTTCAAATGTCTGGCCTATATTAGCCAGCTTTTTTCTTTATACCTTGAAATTATCTGATTTTAAGATAAAGTCAAAATTATTAGCGTTAAAATAAACCATATGGAAACAAAAATTTTTGGCGGCAAAAAAATCACAATTAGAAAAATGGCAACAAAAGACCTAAAAATCGTGCCGCGGTGGGCGCGATATATCAATGATCTTATCGAGGAGGATGTTTTTTTGATGTTGTCTAAGAAATTGACACATAAGGAAGAAAAAGAATGGTTGACCCAAACGATTAAAAAGATAAACAAAAAGGAAGCGATTTTATTGGTGGCGCAATCAGGGGAAAAAATTATCGGAAACGCGGAAATACGCTTAATGGACGGCAAACGAAGCCATATCGGATTGTTTGGAATTTCAATATCGAAAGATTTCCGCGGGATAGGGCTGGGTAGTTTTTTGATGGATAAAATAATCAAATTGGCAAAGAAAGAAATTAAGCCAACCCCCAGATTTATTTTATTGGGCGCGTTTGCTGAAAATAAAATAGCGATAAACTTATACAAGAAAAAAGGATTCAAACAAACTGCGTGCGTGCCTAACCAATTCATGCAAAAAGGAAAGCTTATGGACGAAATAATTATGGAATTGTATTTGTAATAACTCGGCTATGCTGGCAATATTATAATTAAAACGCAAAACTTATAACTATGATGTACCCATATTTCGGTTTTGACATCTAGGATTTGAGTTTTGACATAATAAAATGTTTGAGAAATTGCAGCAGATCAAAAAATTACAGGAAATTCAAAACGCCCTGAAAAACGAAAAAATTGAGAATGAGGAAAATGGCGTAAAAATTTTGATAAACGGCAAACTTGAAGTTGAAGATATTAAATTAAATCCGTTATTATCAATCAGCGACCAGGAGAAAGCGGTCAAGGATTGCTTTAATGATGCAATGAAAAAAGCGCAAATGGTGGCGGCAAACAAAATGCGAACAATGGGAAATTTTGGCCTCTAAAAATTTAAAATTGAAAAATCAAAATGAAAAATGACAATGGAAAATGTTAAAATTGGAATTAAACATTTTATCATTTTTAATTGTTATTTTGATCTTTGATATTTACATTTTGCATTAAGAAAATGGATATAAAAAGAATCATTGTTGGTCCTTTGCAAACAAACTGCTATCTGCTGGTTGATAGCGGCGAATTAGCTGTGATTGACCCGGGAGATAATGCCGCGATTATAGAAAAAGAAATTTTAGCGTTAGCTGCCAAAGTTAAATTTATTATCAACACGCACAATCACTTCGACCACACTGGCGCCAATACTGAATTGAAAAATAAATTCGGTGTCAAAATTGTAAAAAACTTAAAAGAAGGCGAAATTTTGGCGGTGGGGAACTTGAAATTAAAGGTTGTTCAAACCCCCGGCCACACAAAAAACAGCATTTGCTTGCTTGGCGGCGAATTTCTTTTTTCAGGCGACACGCTTTTCAGAGACGGCATTGGGCGCACCGATTTGGAAGGCGGTTCGGACAAAGATATGGCCGAATCCCTAAGAAAATTAGATGAATTAACACCGCAGGGCTTCACTGTTTATCCCGGGCATGGTGATATTTTTATCTACAAAAAAGGAATGGCTCTGATGTGGTTGGAATACCTAACTTAAACTTCGTGAATTTAAAAAAATTGGAAAAAATTCTGGCGGATCAGCCGGTCTACCGCGCCAAACAGGCAAAGGAAGCGGTCTTTCGGTTGCTGATTGACGATTGGGAGCAGGTGAGAGGTTTGCCAAAAGGCCTGCGCGCGGTTTTGGCAAAAGAATGTTCGCTGGCGATCAACGCCAAGATTTTTTCTTCGGCGGCCGGCGATTCGATCAAAGCGATTATTACCTTTAACGATGGCTTAAAAGCCGAAACCGTTTTGATGCGCCACCAAAATCGCAACACAGTTTGTGTGTCGTCGCAGATTGGCTGTCCAATGGGCTGTTTATTTTGCGCCACGGGGAAAATGGAATTCAAACGGAATTTGTCGGCGGATGAAATCATTGAACAAATATTATTGGTCGCGCGAATATTGAAAAAGGAAAACCAGCGGATAAACAACGTCGTTTTCATGGGAATGGGGGAGCCATTTCTGAATTACGACAACGTTATGGCGGCAATAAGAACAATAAACGACGATAAAGGATTAAACATTGGTAGCCGACGTATTTCCATTTCAACAGTGGGCGTGACCGAAGGCATAGAAAAACTTATTGACGAACCGCTTCAAGTGAATTTAGCAATCTCGCTCCACGCACCCAACGATAAATTGCGATCAAAAATTGTTCCCGCCAACACAAGATGTCCAATAAATGATATCATAAAAGCAGTGTTGCGATATGTGAAAAATACCAACCGTCGGGTGATGTTTGAATACATCATGATCGATGGCATCAATGATTCCGACGGGTGCGCTCACGAACTTGCCGCGCTCATCAAAGACCGTTTGTCGTTAAAACTTGCGTTTGTCAACCTGATTCGCTACAACCCAACCGGAGTTTTTAAACCATCGGCGCCAGAACGCATTAAAAAATTCAAAGAGATTTTAGAAGCCGAACATATTGAAGTAACCGAGCATTACCGGTTCGGCCGGGAAATAAAAGCGGCCTGCGGCCAATTAATAGTTAATGAGTGATGAGTTGATGAGTAATAAATAAAAACGAATGCTGATTAAAATACATGTTTTTCCTTGTGTCAAAGAGGAAGGCGTGGTGAAAATAAAAGAAAATGCTTTCAACGTCAGCGTACGGCCAAAACCGGAAAACGGCGCGGCCAATGCCCGCGCGATCGAGTTGCTGGCATTATATTTTGCCGTTCCGCCGGGTAGGGTGCGCTTAATAAAAGGTGCGCACCAGGCGAACAAAATCTTTGAGATAAAAGAATAAATACATATTAAATCTGAGATACCAGATGTTAGAACTATAAGTTAGATCTGATATCTAAAAATGCATTTATCGGATAAA
>Ga0163210_1000719_pt1 | contig 14105 bp, 13 predicted proteins | sample Kivu_220m_FD_113536 | JGI IMG/M metagenome (GOLD analysis project Ga0163210, IMG submission 113536) | Freshwater microbial communities from Lake Kivu, Western Province, Rwanda to study Microbial Dark Matter (Phase II) - Kivu_220m | ecosystem: Environmental > Aquatic > Freshwater > Lake ...
ATATAAAATTCTTGAAAATTACAACTGGCCCGGTAACGTAAGAGAATTAAAAAATTTAATGCACAAAATATACTTATTAAAGCGAAACGGTGATGCGATTATTGATATTTTTCAGGAAATAGAAAATCGGAGTGTAGGTTACGATGAAATTATGAAAAATTTCGGTTGTCTCGAAACAGAAAACCACTCATTAACCGAAATACTCGAATGTCTCGAGAAAAAAATCATAGAAAATACGCTTAATAAAACAGAGGGAAATATATCAAAAACTGCTGTTCTTTTGAAGTTGAAACCCTCGACGCTCAGAGACAAAATAAAAAAATATCAACTTTTAAAACACACTGAAAATTACGGAAATTCGTGAATATTTTTTTGTATAATTTGAAAAACATAGGTACATTTATATTTGCAATGTTAATTATTGTAATCTTTTTTTCATGTAATAATCCGGTCAGCGAAGTAAGTATCAACAATAATCATGGCACTAATTATGACAGCTGCGGATTTGGAATTTTGACTGTTGTAAACAATAGTTGGAATAACTATCAGGTTTTAATTGACGGTATGCTGGCATTTACTGTAAATCTAAAATCGAGTAACGGAGGACCTGTATCTCTTGGATATCACAATTTTCGAATAGGTATTCCACAAAACTATATAATTGATACAACTTTTTTTATCGATGATTGTAGGACATATATATTATATTGTCAAACTTATTAATAATTAACGATATGATTTTTTCATATCACAAATATATAAATTTTTTTGTTTTGTTCAATGCTCGACCGCCCCCGTTAAATAACGCTTTCTAAATTTATTGAAGTGAATTAAATTAATCAATATTTGTATCTTTAAGTATTTTTATAAACTAATAAAATCAAATTATTATGGAAATGAAAACTAAAAATATTTGTAAGTCATTAATAGCTTTAATTGTATTTATTGTGTTGATTGTTGCATGCGGTGAATCTAAAAAAAATGAATCGGGGGGAGATAAATATAAGACTGTTGATCTTAACTCGTCAAACATAAGTACTATAAAAATAGGAAAAGTTACATGTGATAAAAATGCTGAAACACTTGAATTTAAAGTCACTTTTGAAAAAGATGGTGAGGTAGTGGTTGGTGACGGTGAAATGACTGTAAATTTTTATGCTTCCCAGATAACTGATATGAATACTGCTGATAAATCACTACCGGTAGGAAATTATAAAGTGAAAGTAGAAAAGAGCAAGTTCAGCAACGGAGCTTACGATTGCAAAGTAAAATACACCAATCCATTTAGCAGTGGGAAAGTTGTATCAAGTTGGGGAGTTGTAAACGCAGAAATTGGTTCTGTAAGTTCTAATTACCAAAGTGGCTTTATGTTTAAATAAATAAATGGAAATACTAATTTCTTGAAACACATAAATTACTTTGATTTTATATTAAAATTATTTTATTTTTTTTAGTTAATTATCATGTATTTTACAACATTAATATTAGATTATATTTTTTTTGCTTTAAAAGATAACACAGAACAAACAGTTGGATACATAGTTAATATAGTATATTTAATATTATTAATTGTTGTGTTATTTACTTTTTTTAACATGAGTAAAAATTTATATTGATATTAGAAGTATTAAAGCAAAGCTATGAGCTGTTGCAATATATAAGTAAATTGTTGCATACAGAAATTGGTAAACAAAACTGATTGGGATATTAAGTATAATGCAAAAACCCAAAAAAAAGTTAGTGTATGTATTAAGTATTATAAGTGCTTGTATAATGCTTGTTCTTACTTATTTATTGTTGGATTCAAACAGAACATACGGAGACGATGTATTTCTAATTAAGTATTCATCAATTATAAAAAAACTTGTTCTGAAAATTGACCCAAAACCAAACCGGAATGAATTATTATTTATTAATATCTCGTATGATCCGGTATTTATAGAAAAATTAGATAAAGACAGTATACCCATTGGTTTACAAACTATTACAGATAGAGAAAAAGTTGCAAAACTTTTTGAGATTTTAAATAAGAATCCGGATAATTATAAGTATATAATATGTGATATTTTTTTTAAAGACGGTTCTCCTAATGATTCTTTATTGCACGAACAGTTAAAGAAAGCAAAAAATACGATAATTCCATATCATGCCGGAGGAGAAAATTTACTGGATATGCCTCTATTTGACGTAAAAAAGGGATTTGCTGATTATGATTATATTGAAGGTTCATTTCTGAAGTTTAAACTATTGCACAGGGATACGATCCAATCCATTCCTCTTGTTATGTACAAAGATTTATATGGAGTAAAATATGAAAAGAAAGGTATGTTTTATTTTTTAAATGATAAATTAAGTTTTAATAATATAATTTTAGATTTTAAAGTAAGATATTATGATATCTTGGGGAATGGTTCAAATAATAATTATCCGTTTGTATATTTAGGAGAATTTATTGAATTGCCCGACAGTCTTATCAATGTAACCGTAAAAGATAAAATAATTTTAATAGGTGATTTTCTCGAAAAAGATGTTCACGAAACTATATTTGGAAAGATGCCTGGAACAATTATATTATTAAATGCTTACTTGACATTAGTTAACGAAGATAACATTATTCCTATTTTATTTTTCCCATATTTATTTGTATGTTATTTCTTTTTATCCTACCTTGTTTTTAACAAGGATAAAAAAATAAGTAATATTATATACAAAATGAAAGAAAAGTTCATGTTTAAAAAAAGTCCAGATGAAGAAAAAGAAACTACATTCCAAAAAACAAAAACCAGAGGAGTATTTAAAAAAGCTTCTCTTTTTATTCTTGTGTCATTTATATCATATTTAATTTTTAATATCCATATTAACGTTCTAATTCTTACGTTATTTCTTGAAGCCGAGAAATTCTTTTATTCATTATATCAAAAAAGAAAAAAACAATTAATAATTAAAAAAATATGAAAACAAAAATTATTTTCTCAGTTTTAACAATATTATTATTAAGCACTTTTAATATTTATTCACAGGATTGTTACTTGGTTATCAAGATTAAAGGAACTGTATACAATTCGACCAAAGGGAAGGATGTATCGGTAAATGATGAATTATGCTCAAGTGATAATTTAGTTTTTAAATCGTCAAATTCAGTTATAGTAGTACACAGCGGTGAAAAGGGCAGATTCACTTTGAAATCAAAAGCAAAAGACAGCAAATCGGAATTCGCTTGTGTCATGAATGACATACTTAAACAGGCAGGAACCGGGAATTTGAGTTCAAGAGCAGTTTTATCTTTAAAAGATGAGTTTACGGGTGATTATTATATAGTAGGTTCATTAATTATAAAAGTTGAAGACAAGGAGTATCCAATAAATGAAAACACTTTTTTTTATTTGAGATATAAATATCAAGGAGAAGATATAAATAAAAAATTAGCTTACTCAAATGATTCTTTAATATTCGAGTTAGATAATATTTTCAAGCTAAACGATAAAATTGTTAACCAGGATGAAATAGATGAAGTTACTCTTTATTATTATGATAAATTAAACCAAATTTCTAAGAAAATATCATCCTTTAGATTGACATTCCTTGATATATCTGAAATAAAGTCGGAAATTCAAAAAATTATTGATATTGCAAATTCTTCAAATAAATCAAGAGAAGATATATACAAGGAAGTTTTATCATATATGTCCGATACATATGGAAATTTTAACGTTGAATCATTTGAAAAATTTTATCTAAATAATTTCTAAAATTACGGAGTAACAGAACTGAATTATGATGGACAGGATAATGAAGGTAATGAAATATGGAAGGAATATGAACTTGGAGGCGGGAAAAGAAAGTATACTGGAAAATTTATATTTTATAATGTCTCCCTTACCGAGGGATATTATTTGAGAAAAGACGGGAAAAAGTTTTTAGTGTCAAGATGAATAGAGATTTTTTAAAGTTTTATTAAGATAATATTAAATAAAGTTTTTTATTAATTAATTTAAATATAATATGAGTAAAAAAATAATAAATTTAAAGGCTACAATCTGCGTTTTGTTTTGTTTTATTTTTTTAATCGCAAATAACAAGATTTTTGCTCAAATCAAAACACATAAAATTTTTGAAAATGATAAAATAATGGCATATATTGAATATGAATTATCTAAAAAATCATATGCAAAGATTACAAAATATTATACAAATGGTAATATCAGTGAAATTGGTTTTTACGAAATACCGATAAAGGTTACAAACCGTGGAGTTGAGGGTTTCTTAAAAGCATATTATGATGAGAAAAATGGTAATCTTGAGTGGAATGATATTTTTAAACATATAAAAGAGGGTATACCATATTATAAATTTTATCAAGAATGTTCGGATTCGGTTTTTATTTATTATTATGAGAATGGAGTAAAAAAAGCAGAAGGGAAGACGGATGGTACAAGAAAATTAGGTAAATGGATTAATTATTATCAGAATGGAAATATAAAATCCGAAATAGAATACGATGAATATAATAATGTATTAAATAAAATTGAATATAAAGAAAGTGGTGATCTTTTAGGGACTCCAGACATGGTTGGTGATACACTTGTTTATGAACGTAAAGACGAATATAATAGAGATGAGAAATATTACGTGGTTTGGTCTTCAAATTTTTTAAAAATTGTATTTAAAGACGGTAATTACACTGAATATAGGATCGTAAATCCAAATAACCTGAAACAACTATTGGAAAGTACGAAACCAATTCAAAGAGAGAGTGGTAATGAATTTCCTGCAGAACTTATAGTGAAAAATGGGAAAGAAAAATATGGTAAGGTCGTAACTGAATATAAAGATGGAAAAAAACATGAAGAAATATGGTATGATAATAGATATGTTGGTGGAATTAGCATGAAAATAGAATATGATAAAGGAATAGAAAAAAAATTAACACAATTTTATCTAAATGGTAATATTTGGAAAGAAGGAAATTATGATAGCCCTGAGAGTTATTATTTAATTGAATATTACGAAGAAAAAAAAGGACTAAAAAAAATGGAAGGAAAAACGGAAAATGGTTTTCAGGAAGGTAAATGGTTATTTTATGATTTAAATGGCAGAGTGGAAGAAAAAGAATTTAAAAATGGAGTGGAAATATCAAAATAAACTTTTTAAAGAAAAATTAATTGTAAAAAGGAATATAAAAATGAAAATATCTATAATTCTGGCAATCTTATTTAGTTGTAGTATTTTATCTAATGCACAAAAAAAAATACCAAAAGAACTGGAAAGTGCTCTTAATGATTGTTATTATGATAATATAGATAAAATACTGTCTGAGAATAAAAATCTAATAAATTCCGAAAATGAAGCTGGTTGGTACCCATTAGAAATTGCAATATTTAACAATTGTGATATAGATGTAATTAAATTATTAATAGAAAAATATAAGGCGGATGTTAACCATTACATTACTGCTGAAACATATCTTGAAGAAGCAGATACAGTAAGAGAAGGTCCAAGGACTACAATCAAACGTAAAAAGAAAAAACTTACTTTACCTACAATTATTACTGCTCTTTATTATAATTACTTTTTGTCAAAAGCAGATTTTCCGAAATATTTAACAAAGCTTAAAGAACTTTTAATAATTTTAATAGCAAATGGAGCAGATATTAAAGCAAAAGATCAAGATGGACATACAATTTCTGAACTCACTGAGAATTGGGGTTTAGATTTATCAGAATTTAAAGAGGGAAAAATCTATCCTCAAAGATTTGTTGAAGAAATAAGTTATGGTAATGATAAAGAAATCAAAATACGTTTTTATTTAGATAATATACATTATGTTGATTCAACTTTTTTTAATAAAGTTTTGCAAACAGTAATTATACATCAAAACAGAAATGAAGAAACAAAAATATATTACTATGAAGGAAATAAATACAGAGAAGAGAATTACAAAGATGGAGTGCTAAATGGAAAATGGATTCAATATGCAAACAATATTAGTCAAATTGAACAGGATTACGAAGAGATTGAATATAAGATGGGTATTAAAGATGGAGAGTATATTAAGAAGTATAATAATGGAAATCTTAAAGTACGAGGGCAATTCATGAACGGAAAAAAAGAAGGAAAATGGCTCTACTACGAACCGAACGGAAGAGTGGAGGAAAAAGAATATAACAATGATTTAGAAATTACAAAATAAATTTTATAAATATGAAAAATATTTTTTTATTTTTTGTGTTAATTTTTTGTTCTGGTTTGCTATTTGCACAAAACCCGGAACTCGTAGTTCAAAAGGGGCATGGTTTTAAAATCACATGTTTTGCTTTTTCACCTGACGGAAAATTTATTGTTTCAGGTAGCATGGATAATACTTTAAAATTATGGGATATTCAAACCGGAAAAGAAATAAGGACTTTAACTGGACATAAAGGTATTATAAATTCAGTAACATTCTCTGAAAACGGCAAATTTATTCTTTCAACAAGCAGTGACAGAACAGTTAAACAATGGGATTTTGAGACTGGTATAGAAATTAGAACTTTTTCAGGTCACACAGAGAGAGTGTTAAACGCAATTTATTATTCTGACGATTCAGAAATTATTTCTGGAAGTGATGATAATGTTATAAAATTTTGGGATATTAAATCAGGAAAAGAAATAAAGACAATTGAAGGAAGAAAAACATATATTGAATCAATTGATTTTTCTAAGGATGGGAAATATGCTCTTTCGGGAAGTAAAGATAATAAAATCAGATATGTAGACTTATCATCTGGTGAAATTGTTAAAAATTTTCAGGGTAAATTTATGGTCCTTGGTTTTTTGTCATTTTCAAAAGATGGAAAAATGGCTCTATCAGGGGATGGTGTTGACATGGTACTTTGGAATATTGAGAAACAGCAGGAGTTAAGAAATTTTAAAGGACATAATAATACTGTCAATTATGTGTCCTTTTCAAATGACGGAAAATTAGGTCTATCAGTTTGCAGCCAGGAAGATAAGTTTAATATATGGGAATTAGAATCAGGTAAATTATTAAAATCAATTACCTCTCAAGGAGTGTATTCTGCTGTTTTTTCTCCGGATAATAAATTTATATTGACAGGACATTTAACAGAATTAGGAGCAGGTGTGCTGAAATTATGGAATACAAATAAGGGAACTGAAGTAAAAACTTTTGCAGGATATGCTTCTTCTATCACATCTGCAGATTTTTTCCCAGATGGTAAAAGTTTTATTACTACTTCAGGCTTTGGTAAATACTCAGTAAGAAAATGGGATTTATTCCCTGGCATAGATTTAAAACCATTACCTGATAATGGAAAAACTGCTCAATGTGTAGCAATTTCATCTGACGGAAAAATTATTGCAACAGGAAATACCGATAACTCCATTACTATATGGGATGCAGAATCATTATCGGAAATGATTACTCTAACAGGTCACAAACTTAATGTTAAATCGATAAAATTCTCTAATAATGGGAAATATTTGATATCTGGGAGTTTGGATAATATGATAAAAATTTGGGATATTTCAAGCGGAAACGAAATTGGTAGTCTAATTGGTTTTACATCTTCTTTTTCAATATCAAGAGATGATAAATTAATTGTAACAGGTAGCAATGAACTTATAAGGTTATTCGACTTGGAGAATATGAAAAAGATATTATCAATGACAGGACATACTGATTCTGTTATGTGTGTTTCAATTAGTCCAGACGGTGATTTGACAGTATCTGGTAGTCTTGACGGAACAGTAAAAATATGGGAAACAAAAAATGGAACGTTGGTAAAAGATCTAATAAAAATCCCTAATCCTATTTATTCTGTATTATTTTCAGGAGACGAAAAATTTATATTATTAGGAGAAGGTGACGGAGCTCTTAAAAAAATTGATTTAGCAACCGGAAATATAGAATATGTTTATAAGGGACATATTCAAGCAATAAATAATATATTAATATCTCCGTTAGATCAGAAAATATTAACTACAGGATTTGACAAGTCTGTTGTTATATGGGATCAGAATGTCAATAAGGATTTAGTAACATCAATAGCCGTTGGAGATAATAATTATGTATGTTTAACTCATGATAATTATTATATGGCAACTAAGGGAGGATATATTGGTGTTGCATTCAGAGTAGGAAATAAGGTATTTCCTTTTGAACAGTTTGATATTCAATATAATCGACCCGATATAGTTTTAGAGAAACTTGGTTATGCCCCTATCGAATTAATCGAATCTTATAGAAAAGCATATTTTAAAAGACTTAAAAAGTTAAATTTTAATGAAAATATGTTTAGAAATGACTTTCATGTTCCAGAAATTAAAATTTCCTCAGAAAATATTCCTCCCTCAACTAATAATAAAAAATTGAGCTTCAATATAGAAGCTAAGGATACTAAATATAGTTTAGATCGTGTGAATGTCTTTTTGAATGATGTACCCGTTTATGGAACATCCGGAATTAATCTACGTAAAGATAATCTGAATTCATATAATTCAACCATTAACGTCGAACTTATCAGTGGCAGAAATAAAATACAAACATCAGTTCTTAATGATAAAGGTGTTGAATCTTTAAAAGAAACAATTGAAATTAATTATGAAGGAGGAATAAAAAAGTCTGATCTTTATGTAGTTGCTATTGGTTGTTCAGACTATAATGACCCAAAATACAAACTCACCTACGCTGCAAAAGATGCAAATGACTTGACGAAACTGTTTAAGGACAAACAGGGAGAATACGGAGAAGTCAAAGTAATGAAACTACTGGATAAGGAAGTAACGAAAGAGAATATACTTAAAGCAAAGGAGTTTCTAATGCAGACCCGTGTGGATGATGAAGTCATAGTATTTATTGCCGGACATGGACTATTGAACAAGGATTATGATTATTACTATGCCACTAGTGATATAGACTTCAGGAATCCCGAGGCAAGAGGCATAACATTTGATGAAATAGAATCCCTTTTGGACGGAATACCCGCCTTAAAGAAAATACTGTTTATGGATACTTGCCATTCGGGAGAAGTTGACAAAGAGGACATAGTAGCAGTAGAAAAGCAGAAAGAGGAAAAAGGAGAAGTAACATTCAGGGATGCAGGAGATGTGGAATACAGGGAAAAGGAAGGTACAAGACTTGGATTAAAGAACACGAACCAGTTGCTTCAGGAGTTATTTGTTGACTTGAGAAGAGGTTCGGGAGCGATGGTAATCTCAAGTGCAGGCGGAATGGAATTTGCCTGGGAAGGAGGAGACTTTAAGAACGGCTTGTTCACATATTCTCTTCTTGACGGATTAAAGAACAGGAAAGCAGATATGAACAGTGACGGCATGATAACGGTATCGGAGCTCAGGGACTATGTAAGCAAAACAGTTGAAGACCTGACCGGCGGAAAACAAAAGCCAACTATGCGAAGAGAAAATATCGAATTTGATTTTAAAGTCTGGTAATGAATGGTTGACAGAAACTTAGAAAAAGAGAAGAGTCCAGATTTTATCAGAATAAAAAAGTAAAAGAGCATAGATATGAAACAAGAAATTAAATATAATTATATCAAAATATTTTATAACAAAGTACAATTTTCACTTAACTAATTCATAATTATATATTTTTTCAATAATTAAAAAAGAAGGATAAAATTATGAAAGCATTATTACAATTTGTAGGAGTACTTAGCCTAATCGGTGCTGTAATAGCCTTAGTGTTACACTTCAATGCCGATAAAGTGGTTAAACAATCTGCAATTTTTATAAGTATGTTTGCTACCGGTCTTTTACAAGCTTTAGTATTTTTAACACTTTCTGAAATATTATCAAAATTAGATATTATTATTAATGTTTTTAAGGTTGAAGGTAAAATAAAGGATGGAATACCTGTAGAAGATTTCGAAACTAAAGTATTAAGACAATTGAATCATTTTCAAGATATTTCCAAAACTGTTAATTATATAAAAAATGCTTATAAATTGAAAGAGGAAGATGCACAATCTTGGGTAAATCTCGTTAATAAAAAGTACAATTTAAATTATAAAGAGTGAAAAAGTACACGTAGTAAAAATAACTCCTAAGATTATTGAATAATATTTTAAAAAGTTTTACATTTAATAATTTATAAAATATAAGTCATGAAAAAAATTAAAATAATTTTTCTGTTGTTTGTTTTATCTTTGTTTGTCTTTTCCTGCGGAAAAAAAGAAGAAATAAAAACAACTGAAGAAACAAAACCTGTTACAGAGGTTCAGAATCAGCAAAATGTTCCTCAAGTGAAAGTGTCACTAGCAGAACAAACTGTAAAAAATTGGATTCAAGCACTTGGAAATCAGAACTTTAGAGAAGCTCACAGTCTGATGACATCGAAAAAAGGCGGGGATTACAGTAAATTTAGTTCCACTAAAGGTTATGGTGGTATAACCAGAACAAATTTAATGAATTGTTCAGTCGATAGAGAAGATGAAACATCAGCGGAAGTCACGGCAGAATATGAATCTTTCGATCCTGTAAATCGTGATGGTAAGTTTAAGCAGAAATTTATATTAATCAAAGAAGGTGATAAATGGTTAATATCAGATATTAAAAATATTAATTTAGTTTTTTATGATGATAATAAGGTTGTTGATGATAAAGGAATAAACACGGAAAAAAATGAAATAAAAGAAACTCAAACAGGATATAAAGGAGTAAAACCTACATATCATTCTGTAAAGAATGGGTATTTACGTGCATTTGGTGATGAAGTAACAATTGGAGAGGTTTTTGATGTAGTTTCAAACTTTACTGCTTATTGGACAGCTGATTATTTAGGTCCAAAGGAAAAACTTAAAAATAGTCATTATCTTGTTGAAGCAAAGTGGAAAAATGAATATGGTAAATTAGTTACAATTCAATTTTTATGTAATGGAAATGGGAAGGAATTTGAATTGCACGGAGCTTCTATAGGTAAAGAATTTGTTGATCCTTGGTCAACAATACTGGGATTTAAAGAAGCATGGATACAAAAAGGAGGAACTTTAAAATAACGTCAAAAATGATTTTATCCGATTTTATATATAGAATGGTTTTAAATAATATAGATATTTTTATTATTTTTATTTTACACTACTGTATTATTAGACATTGTAGTATTATTTTTTCCTTAACATCATACAATCAATAATTCAAAAAAAATGATTTAACGATAATATCAGGTTTAAAAAATATATAAAAATTGGAAAATGGCGTCTTATTTATTAAATAGTTGAGATAAGAAAAATTAATTCAGTGGTGTTACAAGAAACCACTTTATAGAAAATGGTAGATAAACAAAAAGCCATAATTAAATAATAGAAAGGAATAAATTATGAGAAAATTATTAAAATTATTAGTTTCATTATTACTTGTAGTATTATTCGTATCTTGCTCAAACCCCACAAAAAAATTGAAAGGTGTATGGGTATGTACTAATAAAAGCAAGGTATCAAGTACCGTGTTGGATTTAACTGATGATTCAATGATGAAAGTGGAATCACTGATTCTTGGATTTATATTTAAATATGAATATAATTATTCTTTGGAAAAAGATGGAGAAATCTTAATATTAAAAACAAATGAGGTTAGTGGTACTGATTTTAATGGGAAAATTAAACTAATAAATGATAGCATTTTTATTTTAGATGATAGTATAAAATATTATAAGTGCCCTGATTATTCTAAACAGTTATCAGGTAGATATTACTGGTATATTGATACATGGAAAAATGACAAAATATATATTGAAATTTCTGGTAATGATGAGTTGGAATTGAATAATAAGAATGAAAAAATTAAATTTAAGACATCAATATTTGGAAATATACTATGTATGACAGAAAATTCAAATGAAACACATTGGCTAATAATTGACGAAAATCACTTAGCGGTGTTACATGATCCAATGGGAAAAAATTTAGTTGTGGAAGCCGTTAAAGATGGTCATAATCCGATAGGTCTAAAGATTAATAAATAACAAGAAAAAATTGAGGGGACAGAAAAGATAACAGACACACAAATTATATATGAAACTTATAATAATCCTCGATATGGATTTTCGGTTAAGTATCCGAATACTTTTCGTCGTATGAAAGAACCTCAAAATTCTGACGGGTTGGAGTTTATTTCCGATGATGGTTTTAATATGAAAGTTTATGGGAGTAATGAACCGTCAATTTTTGAAAAGTCGCTTAGTGATTTTTATTCTGAAGAATTAAAAAGCCATAAAGACGTCACTTATAAAGTCAAAAAGGATAATTGGTTTGTTGTGTCAGGTTATGACGGATTAGATATATTTTACATTAAAAAATTCGTAGGGAAAGGCTCCACAAATACGTTGTATTTAAAATATCCTTCAAACCTCAGAGATAAATATTACGATGCGGTCGGCGTTATTTCGAAATCTTTTAAAAAGGGAAATATCGAATCACCTAATTAAAAATTAAAAAATATGTTTATGAGAAATCTGAAATTTAAATTTTTACTTTTTGCTGTTATATCTTCTTTTGTGTTCACTGCATGCCAGTCAAAATATGACAAAGCATCAAAACTTTTCGAACAAAAAGAATATCTTGAAGCAGCAAATTTATTCAAAGAGGTTAAATCCGATGACGAACATTATTCCGATGCTGTGACTAAACTAAACTTGTCATACTATCAAATCGGAAAGAATTATGTTAAGAAAGCTTTGTATGATTCCGCTAAGTTATTTCTTGACCTTGTTTCTTCTTCTGATAAAATTTATCCGAAAGCATTATCTACAATCAACTTCTGCAACGGTATAAAGGCATTTAACAATAATAACCTGATGACTGCAAAGTCTTGCTTCACTAAAATGATTTCGGATGACGAATTTAAAATAGAAGCTGATACTAAATTGAGTTTCATTGAAGAAAAAGCAAAAGAACAGGCACAATCTTTAAAATCATATTTTCAGAAAGCGGATAAAATGTCTGCATTTAGTCTGTTAGATGTCGGTAATTTAACTGATTATGAATATGAAGTAAATAATTATACAAAAAATTTAAATCCGGCTGACGAGGATATTAAATTGTTTATAGATAATTTAAAAAATTATCTGGGGTATAAAATTGAATACGCAAGAACATACAGCCAGATTCAGAATATAATGGATTTACCGGCTAAAAAATTGTCTCAGCTTGAATCAAATATGTCAGCTTGCAAAAATGCAATTAATTCGATTTTAAGGAATAAGGGACTTGAAATAATAAAAGCACCAAAAAGAGTATATATCGAAGAAGGGGATTAATTTTTTTCCAAAAATAATTAAGCAGATATTTTTAATTACTCTTGAGTAATATTAAAAAATTAATTAATAAAATTTAATAATTTTATTATCTTTAATATTCTCATACATAAATTGATTGAATAAAACTTTTTGTAGTATTTGATTGTTTTTGAGGACTTAAGATTTTTTCCGCTTGTTTCGAATAAGAGTATTTGCATTGAAAAATTTATTACGCATATCAATTCTGCATTGAAGTAACTTACTTTTCTGCGTTTAGTTTTATTATGTTCAATATGACTTCTACGGATTTTTCCATTGTTTCAACAGGTATATATTCGAATTTACCGTGGAAATTCATTCCACCCGCAAATAAATTCGGACATAACACTCCCATATAAGATAACCGCGAACCGTCTGTTCCGCCTCTTATTGGTACAATCTTCGGCTCTACTGCGGCAATTTCCATTGCTTTCTTTGCCAGTTCGACAATTTCCATCCGCTCTTCCACTTTCTCTCGCATATTATAATACTGGTCTGTTAACTCCAGTTTTACTACGTCTTCGCCGTATCTGTGCTGCATATACTCCACTGCTTTCTGCATCAATACTTTTTTGTCTTCAAATTTCTTTCTGTCGTGGTCCCTTATTATGTATACCATTTGCCCGCTTTCGACGCTGCTTTCCATTTTTATTATATGGAAAAATCCTTCATAACCCGATGTGTATTCGGGTCTCTGATTTACAGGAAGCAGGCTGTTGAGTTCCATTCCTATTAATATCGAATTCAGCATTTTGTCTTTTGCATATCCCGGATGAACATTCCTGCCCTGAATTTTGATTACTGCTTTTGC
>Ga0163210_1000722_pt1 | contig 14067 bp, 9 predicted proteins | sample Kivu_220m_FD_113536 | JGI IMG/M metagenome (GOLD analysis project Ga0163210, IMG submission 113536) | Freshwater microbial communities from Lake Kivu, Western Province, Rwanda to study Microbial Dark Matter (Phase II) - Kivu_220m | ecosystem: Environmental > Aquatic > Freshwater > Lake ...
ACGCCGCCCTGCGACAGCAGCTGGCGGCCTACCGGCAGACTTCGAAGCGGCCCGAACCCCGAACCGGGGACCGGGTGTTTTGGGTCGCTCTCCGTGGGCTTTGGCCAGACTGGACCCGCGCCCTCGTCATCGTCAAGCCCGAGACCGTGATCCGTTGGCACCGAAGGGGCTTCCGGATCTTCTGGCGCAGGAAGTCATCCCGCAGACCGATCGGCCGACCCCGGATCTCCCAGGAGCAGATCGCCTTCATGCGGCGTATCTCCGGCGACCATCCCGGATGGGCCGAAGACCGGATCGTGGAGGAATTGGCCGCCAGGTTCGGTGTCGAGCACGCCGGCAGCACGATCCGAAGCTACCTGGCTCCCCGGCATGGGCCCCCCGGGGAGACCCGACCTGGCGCAGCTTCGTCTGCAACCCCGCCAAGGAGGTCGGGGCCTGCGACTTCCTGACCCACTGCACTGCTCTCCTCGCCGTCATCACGGCTGCGGACGGGCATTTTGGCGGAGTACGGGTCCAGAGCGAGACGTAGTCCACGCCAACAACCTGCGGCCCGTCGATCTCGGAAACGGGAGACCTGCGGCGTTGGGGGGAGGTCATGCAGACCCGTCCCGCCGGAAGCAGCCATCAGTCGCCGCTACTCGTGGTAAATGTCCACTCCGGTCCCCGCGTCTGCCCACCGTCGCTGAAATGTCCAACCACATTCCAGCGGTACGTCGTGCCCGGCGCCAGCGTTCCCGGATCGTAGGTCCTGGCTGACTGCGCGTAACTCACCGTAGGAGGGCTGCTGTAGATCCCGAAGCAGACGTCCCAGCTCTGTGCCGGATCATGGGCATTGCCGTCCTGCCATGACAGCGTCAATCGGACGGGCTGGCCTGTCGCCCCATCCGCGGGCACTGGGTTCGCCGCATACTGGACCGGCTGCGGGCCCGTGCCGTTCTTCTTGCAGCCGCCGGCGAGCAGGATCATCAGCCCACTGACCGCCATCACGTACAAGCTCAATCTGCTCCTCATCGAGGCCCCCTCCTCGCTCGGGGCGAAGACCCCTCGCGTACGGCTTCTAAACGTGCCTATCACCGTAGGAACACGTTGCGACCTGTCCAATCGTAGAAGGCGTTGTGCTTTGCGAGAACCCCCCGCTGCTTCAGCGTTTCTCGCCACTGTCCTTGGCCTCGCCTCAGCAATGGCACCCTCACGGAGCCCGTACTTCGACCGAGGTGCCCGGATCGGACGTCTCATCGATGAGCCGATGACGTTTTCGGTACGGACAGTCGTTCCACATCAGGCACTCGCCTTCGTGAAGCCCGAGACAGTGATCGCGTGGAGACGCAGCAAGTCCAACGAGTACTGAACGCGGCTGAGTCGGTCGGGACAGCCTGGCCGGCCGTCGATCCCGAGAGAAGTCCGCGACCTGATCCGCCGCCGTAGGTCACCCCCGGCTACCTGGCGGGCGTTCCTCTGGAACCACATCCGGGACATCGCCGCGACCGACTTCTTCATCGTACCGACCGTGCGGGACCAGATCCTGTTCGTCTTCCTGATCCTTGCCCACGAGCGTGAGCGCGTCCTCCGTTTCAACGTGACTGCCTACCCGACCGCCGAGTGGGCCGCCCAGCAGATCGTTTCCGGCGTTCCCGTGGATCGATCCCCCCAAGTGCATACTCTGTGACCGCGACAAGGTCTCCGGCGTGAGCCGATGGACCCGCTAGCGATAGAGGTTCTTCAAGCTGCCCCAACTGGTCCGCAAGACGGGTGTCGGATCCTGAAAGTGAATCGCCCAGATCTCCGTCGCGCCGCTGCGGTTGGATGAGAAGTAGATCCGGTCGGAATTGGGCGACCAGGCGGGGAACCGGTCACTGTAGGACCCCTCGGTCACCTGCCAGAGCCCGTGCTCCGTTCCTCGAGCATCGGCGACCCAGATGTTCATGACCGACCAGGTGTCACCCTCCATCGCGAACGCGATCCAGCGGCCATTGGGCGACCAAGCGGGTTCGGTGACGTCCCGCAGTCCCTGAACGACTGGCTGCGCCGCACCTCCCGCCCGGGCCACCTTCATGATCTCCAGCCCATCTTCGAAGGCGATCGAATCCCCGGCGGGCGACCAGGTGCATCCTTCGCCGTCGCATTCACCACCCAAGGGATCGTCACAGGGCACGGTCGAGAGAATCCCGCCCGGATAGGATAGAACGTCGATCGATCCCTTCATGGCGATCTCGGTGCCGGCGGGCGACCAGGCCGGTCCCTCGCCACTCAGTTCAGGACCGACGAGAACGTCCTCGCCCGTCCAGGCGTCCACGGTGTGCAAGCCGCCACCACCTCGGAAGACAATCAGATCGCTCGTGCGGCACCAGTCAGGATCGGACCCGTTCTCGACCAGGCTCACCAGTTCTCCCCCTTCGGAAGGAACCCGGGCGATGCCCCCATTGCAGAAGGCGACCCACTCGCCATCCCCGGAAACGGTGGGGTGCCAGCCGCGCGTGGTCGTGATCTGGACCGGCTCGTCGACCCGTTGCGCCCTGGAAACCACGGACAATCCCGCGAGACAGAGGGCGATCACGGCCAGAATCCCGTAGCGGTGGATCATGGCGATAGCCTCCTTTCAGGCTCCTTCGCTCACTATGCAGCATCCTTCGAACAACAATCGAGCGACAAGGTGCGCTAGCACTCCCGATTCTGGGGTCCACCACGACCCGCGTTCGGTTGTCTGTGCTGGAGACGAGAATACCCTACCATCTTGCCATCGGGGAGCGCTCCGTGCCGACACCTTCGATCCTACGCGCCGCTGCCGCCTGCGTCCATGCCCAGTCTCGATCTTGGCCCTCGATGCAGTTCGAGATCCTGGCCCTTCACCACCAACTCGCCGCCCACCAGCAATCGTCCGCCCGACCTTCCCCGTTGCCTTGCGGATCGATCCGAAAACCGAAGCGCCCACCTTCATTCACCCTTGACGGGGTCGTTCCATATCACCGCAAGAGCCTAATCACGCGGCTGTCGGTTCCGTGCGAAGTCCGCAGCTGGATCAGGTACACACCCGCCGGGGCCGGCCTGCCCCCAGAGGTGCGGCCGTCCCAGGTCAACTGCCGGAGGCCACCTGGGAGCACGGCCGCATCGGTCAGGGCGGCAACACGCCGGCCGAGCATGTCGAACACTGCGACCGTCGCAATCTCGCCCGATGCCACCGAGAAGGCGATCGTCATCTGGGTGAGGACGGGGTTGGGGGCCGCACTCCAGATCCGTATCGGCGAGCTTTCGCCCGGTAGGAGCCCGACCCCACTCGCGCCCGGTTGTAACTCATACGCCCCCATGTCGACACAGGGGAAGCCCACGCCCGTGTCGGTGGTGTTGGGATCATCGACGGTGCGCGGCTCCCGGTCGAGGTCCATGGGGATCGGTTCCGAGGTGTCGCCATCGCCGTCGAGGTCATAGGTGTCCGGTGGGAGTTCCGCGGTATTGGCCGCGTCGATGCAGGGAGAGCTGGGCCCGAGCCGGTAGTTCCCCGAGGACGGATCCACGTATTCGGGGTCCTCATCGATGTTCGTTCCCCCGCCGTAGCCTTGCACATCACTGTAGTAGCAGTAGAAGCCGGCGCCTCCCGAACAGAGGACGGCGTCAGGCTCCCAGAGGATGCTATTGTAGACGAAGTAATCTGCCCAGGCAGTGTTCGCCGCCAGACTGCGCCCGGCGCTCGCCTCATTGCCAGCGAAGGTGCAGTTGCGCAGCCATACGACGTGCACACCGCCGCTCTGCAGGTCCCAAACGGCAATGCCACCGCCTCCCGAGCCGGCGATGTTCCCGATGAAAGTGCAGTTCGTCAGGGTTGGGTACTCGCCGCCAAGCCTACCGAAAGAGATTGCGCCGCCCTCGGCGATGGCCGTGTTCTGGCGAAACTCGCAGTGCGTCAGCGCCACCGTCCCGTGTGTGACGTAGAGGGCCCCGCCGTGCCTCGCCGAGTTCCCGATGAACAGGCATTGCACGAATACGGCGGAGCCACCCTCCACCCAGGCTGCCCCTCCCCAGCTCGAAGAGCCTCCCGAGTTATTGAGGAACCTGCAGTTCACAAAGGTCGTCGGGAAAGCGCTACCGGACCCGACATACGTGGCGCCGCCTCCCCAGAACGAGTAGTTCCCGCTGAAGACGCAGCCTTTCACCATCGGGGCGGCGCCATAAACGAAGATGCCAGTGCCACTCTGCATGTGCCAGCCGCCCGTGATCGCCAGCCCGTCCAGGACGGCTCCCTCCGTCTCCCCGCTCTGGAACAGGAAGGCTCGGGAGTATGAGGCACCCGCCAGGTCGACCACGCAATTCTCCGGTCCGCTCTCGCTGCGGACTGTGACGAGGCGGCCGCCGAAGCTGATGTCCCGGTTGCCGACGCCGGTGTAGGTTCCATCGAGCACGAGCACGGTGTCGCCGTTCGCGGCGGCGTTGACGCCCTCCTGGATCGCATCGAAGGGGTGACCCGGCGTGCCGTTCTCCAGCGGGTCGCTGATCGCGGGGTCACCGGGACCGGGATCGCCCGGCGCGTCATCATCGACGTACCAGAGTGTCTGCGCCGAGATTGGGGTAGCAGCGATGAGGCAGAGCGCCGCGAGAGCCATGGTCTTAACTTGGGTTGGAGTGCGCATGTTGACCCCTCCTTGTGAGCGGTGAGAGGAGAGCTCTGCTCCGTGGCCGGTTCTTCGTCACGGGGCGCAGTCGTCGCAATCGCTTGCCCGTCCCGACAACTCGAGCGCGCGGGAATCTCGATGGTTGCGACTGCATTCCTCAGACTCCCCGGCTCGCCGCGTCGCATCCTCTGGACATACACTCAGGGAGCAATCTGTGCCTGCCGCTTCAATTCTACGCGCTATGCTCGCCACTGTCCACAGCCTCATGCGTTCGCGACTCTCCCTGCAGATCGAGGTCCTCGTCCCGTCCTCCGCGAAGACTCGATACGTTGGTGCGGGGTGCCACTTCCCCCGGCCGTGATAGCATCCCGCCCTATGCGCACATTCATTCCAGCCCTTCTCGCCTCGTTGCGGGCAGCCATGAAGTCTCGAGCCGCTCTCGCCCTCGAGAAGGCCGCTCCGCGGCAGCAGTCGGCAGTCCACCTCCGGACCGAGGATCGCCTCTTCTGGGCGGCCCTACGCAGGCTCTGGCACGACTGGACCCGCGCCCTCGTCATCGTCAAGCCGGAGACCGTAATCCGCTGGCACCGAAGCCGTATCCGGAACTGAGGCAGCCTCCACCCCCTGCCGGAATGCTCATCGCGCTGCTCGTCCTGGGCGGCGTCCAGCATGATCACCGCCTCGTGGCCTGAGGCGACGCCCATCCAGAGAACTGATGCCCGCGTGCCCGCCGGCATCAGCACGCCCCTCCGGACGAATCCGTCGATCCGACGCATATGGATCGGTCCCGGCGATGCCAGGATGGACTTGTCGCGGAATACGGGATGGCTCAACCCGGGTTGCTCGGTTGACGGCGACCCACCCAAGCTGAGATCATTGAGTGGTGGCTCAGGGCTTTTGACCTGGGCCGCGACCCCTACCGCACCATGGAAGACGGGCGCGGACGGGTCAGTTGTCAACGGGGGGCGACCATGGATTCCATTCGCCAGCGCCTCGTGCCCGAGCTTCTCCGTCTGGCAGCCGCTCTGCTGTTCGCGCTCCCGGCGACAGGGATTTCTTCGGCGCTCGAGTACGCGGTTGTTCCCGGATCGACCGGCAATTCGGTCGACCTGCAGACCACGCCCGCGGATATTCCCGCGCTGCTCGTCGAGCTGCTCTCGCACCCGGCTTGGATCACGCGGCTCGTGGTCGACCCGCCGAGCGGCGCGACGCGCGGCGCACAGGTCTCGTTTGATGTGGATCCCGCCGTCGGCGTGGGAGCATGCGGCGCGCTTGTGCTGCGCATCTCCGAGTGTGACGGGGGTGCGGCGGGCACGGCGGGCGCCGCAAGCGTTCGCCGCGCGATCCGGCTGCGGACTTCATCCAGTGCGCCCGAGCATCAGCGCGACTACCGGATCGAGGAATGCTGCCTTCCGTCCGCCGGCGTCGACATGGGCCCCGACGGCCGGCCGCGCGGGCACGTACTGCTGGGGGCCGCCCCCAATCCCTGGTGCGGGCGAACGGGTATCCGCTTCGGGCTGCCGGCCGGCGGCGGGAGCGTGGGACTGCGCATCCACGACGTGACCGGTCGGCTCGTGCAAGCCATCCAGACGCCGGAACTCGAGGCCGGCTATCACCAGATTCCCTGGGATGGCGGCGATGCCGAAGGGCAGCTCGCGGCTCCGGGAATCTACTTCTACGAGATCACATCGGGCCCGTGGTGCGCACGCGGCCGGATGTTGCGTCTCGCGCGATAACGGCAAGCGCGCCGGCGCCCCGCGGGCTAGTGAGGGGAATGTGAGCGAACGACGAGAAACGCGCGTTTCGGCGATCGTGCTCTGCGCGAGGGGCTGCCTGTGCGCATGCGCGCTGGTCTTGCCCGCGGTCGCCGCGGCCCAGGCCCCGGGCACGCACATTCACGAGACCGTGCCGCTCGGGCGCGAGGCCTGCACGATCACGATCGCGGGCGGGGATCTCCTCATGTGCGCCGGCGAGGTCACGACGGTGGCGGCGCAGCTCGAGTGCGGCGCGGGCTACCTGCGCGTGCGCGATCCGCAGTGGTACCTGGACGCCGAGTTCCTCGGCGAGGGCGATGAGATCACGATTTCGCCGCCACCGGGGGATCACGTGCTGATGGTGAGCTGCGCCTCGTGCGAGGACGAGATCCTCGTGACGGTGCAGGACGAGAGCACCTGCTACTGGACGCCGCGCCTCGATGCGCTCTACGCCGACGACGAGACCGAGGCGACCACGGGCATCTTCCTGCAGGTGAACGCATGGGCGGTGTCACCCGAGACCTTCCCGTACGCCAGGTACCTGATGCGACCGGTGGTGCTCGCGGCCGATGAGCTGCTCACCACGGGGCGATTCCTGCTCGAGACGCAGGGCAACAACCTCCAGGTATTCTCCGCGGATGGCACGCCCCTGGATCTGCCCGCGACGTTCGACGTGGCAACGCTCCCCGTGACGCTGCTCGTCAGCGCGACCGCCCTGGGGGAATCCACGCTGCGGGCGAGTTACCAGCGCCCGCCCGCGCCGGGGGGGGCGCGCGAGATCGGCGTCGACGAGATCCGCGTCAGGGTGGGACCCTTCCCCGGCCTGGCGGGCGGGGCCCTGGCCGCCTACCCACACTTCGAGTTCGTGGCTGCGGTCAACGACAACGACGTGCTCCAGGGGGCACTCGATCCCGGCCGCCACGCCGAGCGCGTGGGGCTGCCGTACCGCGCCTACGTGGTCGTCCACCGCACGCCCGAGGCGTGGGCGGCCACGAGCACGCTCAGCGACGTGAGCGGCGGGGCCGAGACCGCCACGGTGACGGCGGGCTCGATCGTCGCCAACACCCTCTCGCTGTGGACGACAGGTCTCGCGGCGGGCAGCCACGTCGGCGAGCCCTATGATGTCGTCTACGACTTCGGGCTGGACGGCCATCTCGATCCGGGCGACCTGATCGACGGCCTGAGCGACACGGAAGCGGGCGTTCACATCGTCGGCGATCTCAACGCCCCCGGGCCGTACACGACCGAGATGATCCAGTACTCGGGCGGCACCTGGCTCGGCCAGCGCACCTACTTCCCGGCCGACATCGCAACCATGGGGCAGCTTCCGCTCATCGTGATCAGCCACGGCAACGGTCACAACTACACCTGGTACGACTACCTGGGCTACCACCTCGCCTCCTATGGCTACGTCGTGATGGCGCACCAGAACAATACGCAGCCGGGGATCGAATCGGCCTCGACGACGACGCTCACCAACACCGATTACATCATCGGGCACCAAGCGTCGATCGAGGGCGGGATCCTGAACGGCCACATCGACGGGCACCACATGACCTGGATCGGCCACAGCCGGGGCGGGGAGGGCGTGGTGCGCGCCCGCGACCGGCTCTTCGACGGCACCTATGTGCCGCAGTACTACACGGTGAACGACGTCGTGCTCGTGAGCAGCATCGCGCCAACGGTCTACCTTGGCACGGTCGACACCAACCCCCACCAGGTCGACTATCACATGCTCTTCGGTGCGGCGGACGGCGACGTCGACGGCGGCTGCTACTCCGGCAACCGACAGGCGCTCCGCATCGCCGAGGCCGCCGAGGGTAACGTCCAGGTGACCTACGTTCACGGCGCCGGGCACAACGACTTCAACTGCTGCGGCTGGGATGACGCCGAGGGTCCCGATCAGATCGGCCGCCCCGAGGCGCAACGCGTCGCCAAGAGCTACTATCTGGCGCTGGTCGAGTGGTACATCCGAGGCAACGTCCCGGCGCGCGACTACCTGACGCGCATGTACGGGGGCTTCCACCCGAGCGGCATCGCGCCCAACGTCATCTGCGCCAACACCTACCGCGATGCTGTCGCCGCCGATCGCTTCGTCATCGACGACTATCAAACGCAGGACTCCCCCGGTACCAGCAGCTCCGGGGGAGCGGTGACCTACAACGTCTCGAACATCTCTGAGGGCCGTCTCGACGACGGCAACCTCGATTTCGCCTGGACGTCGTCGGACCCGATGAACGGCATGACCCGCTCGGATTCGGGCGACCCGTATCGCGGCGGGACGGTGTTCGACTGGACCGTGGGGCAGACGCGCTACTGCGAGTTCGAGATCGTGCCGGGACGACAGGACTTTCGAGGGCACGCGTATCTCTCCCTGCGAGTCTGCCAAGGCACGCGCCACCCCGAGACGGTGGCGCTCGACGGGCCGCTCACTTTCACGGTGACGCTGCGCGACGATGGCGGCCACACGAGCCGCATCAGCTTCGGCAGCTATGGCGGGATCACCCGCCCCTACCAGCGCACGGGACTGGGAACGGGCGCCGGGTGGGCGAACGAGTTCAACACGGTACGCATCCGCCTGGCCGATTTCGAGAACGACGGTTCGGGGCTCGATCTCGGGGATGTCGTCGCGGTGCGCCTGGAGTTCGGCGGGTTGAACGGATCGGCCCGCGGCCGGATCGGGATCGATGATCTGGAGCTGTCGCGGCGATGAGATCGTCGCGGGCAGCCGGCGTTCGCGGGGAGATGAAGGGGGACCGGTGATGAAGGGCTCGCAATCCGATCGGTGGGCGGCGCTGGCGCTGGGCGCGGCGATCGCGCTGGGTGGGACAGCGTACGCGACAGATCAGCCTGTGCCGCTGGAGGCTGTGCGGGGCCTCCTGTACGCCCGGCCGTTCACCCTGCAGGAGCCCTACGTCTACACCTGGCTGCAAGACCAGCCGGCGATCACGAGCGGTTTCCTGCTGGTGCTGGCGGTCGACGCAGAGGTGGCCAAGCCGCGGCAGGTCGATGTCCCGGTGCTCTTCGCGGGCGACACGCCGGTTCATCTCACGAACAGCGGTTATCCTTCGGGGCGCATGATCGTGATCGTACCCACGTGGGTCGATCTCGCGCGGGTACCCGTCTACTTCGGCTCCACCGAGTTGCCCGAGCGGATCGATCGCGCGCGCGGTGCGCTGGAGGAGGCCGCGGCGTCGGCGCGCGGGGCCGGACCCTTCGGTGCGGAGGCGCGCGCGGCCGCGTTCGCGGCGGGCGGGGAGCCTCTCGCCGTGCGTGGGCCCCACGAGCTCTTTCTGGCCGTGGCCGACCTGATCGACCGCTTCGCGCCCCTGGAGAGCGAGCTGGCCGAGATCTACCGCACGCCGCTGGTCGCGGAGTAGCTGTCCGTCCGGAAAACGCGAATGCTCTCCCCACCGAGAACTCGGACGGCCGTCGCGCCTCAGACTCCCCCGCTCATTGGTCTTCCCATATAGGACGCACACCTGGGAGCGATATGTGCCGGCTGTGCGTGCCGAGAATCTCATCGGCCTGCATTGCATAGAGTTACTCGGTAGCAGGGCCTGCAGAATCGGGTCGTCCGAGATCCCGCTTGCGATCCGACACCCCGCTCGGCAGGTTCAGCAGAGATGGTATCCTGAAGTGGATCGCAGACGGGGGCAAGGTCGCGCGGGCCGGTGCCGGAGGAGGAACTGAGATGAACCCGAAGCTCTCCCCCACGTTCTCTTCCTTGCGCGTGCCCCTTCTTCGCAGGACCTCGGCCCGGATCTGGCTCTATCGCCTCGTGGCGGTGCTGATCGTACCGCTCCTCATCTTGACGATTCTGGAGATCTCCTTGCGCGCCGCCGGCTATGGATATCCGACCGGTTTCTTCGCCAAGTCCAAGATCCGGGGCCAGGAGTACTTCACTGAGAATCCGCAGTTCGGTTTCCGCTTCTTCCCTCCGTCGCTCGCCCGCGAGCCGATTCCCCTTGTCATTCCCAGCCCCAAGCCGAGGGACTCTTTTCGCGTCATTGTGCTCGGGGAGTCCGCCGCCCTGGGTGACCCGGATTACGCCTTCGGCTTCTCCCGAATGCTCGAGGTCATGCTCGCCCGATCCCTTCCCGGCAGAAGCATCGAGGTCTACAACGTGGCCATGACGGCGATTAACTCCCACGTCGTCCGGATCATCGCGCAGGACTGCCGGCGCCTCTCCCCGGATCTACTCGTCATCTACATGGGCAACAACGAGGTCGTGGGGCCGTTCGGCGCCGGGAACGAGTTCTCCCGATTCGCCAGGAGTCAGTCTCTGATCCGTGCGGTCCTCTTCCTCAAGCAGTTCCGGCTCATTCAGCTTCTGGATCAGGCCCTCGCCCTGGTGCGACATGAAGAAACGCCTCGGTCGTGGACCGGCATGAGCCTGTTCATGAAGAGCACCGTCGGCGCCGCCGATCCGCGCCTGCCGGTGATCTATGACCACTTCCGGGACAACCTCGCGGATGTCTGCCGCACCGCCCGCCGGAGCGGCGCCACGGCGTTGCTCTGCACGATTGGCTCCAATCTATCGGACTGCAGCCCTTTCGCCTCCGTGCACGACCCGCACCTGTCCCCCAGGCAAGCCGAGGAGTGGAACAGCCTCCGCGAGCAGGCGACATCGGCCGAGGCCCGCGGCGCCCATGAGGATGCCGCGTCTCTCTACCGACAGCTCTGCGCCCGAGACAGCCTCTATGCCGAGACGCGCTTTCGGCTCGCCCGGTGCCTGGCGCAGGCCGGAGCGCATGACTCCGCCCGGGCCGAGTTCGTCCGCGCGAGAGATCTTGATGCTCTGCGCTTCCGCGCTGACAGCCGCATCAACCAGATCGTGAGAGAGGTGGCGGCCGCAGACAGGCACATCATCCTGGTCGATGCGGAAGCGGCGTTCGCCGCCGCCAGCCCGCATGGGATTGTGGGCGACAATCTCTTCCTCGAACACGTGCACCTGAACTTCTCGGGCAACCTCCTGCTCGCCTCGCGGATCGCGGAGAAGGCTGTGACGGTCGTCGGCGGCGGCGGCGCTGCGACGGTCGACTCGGCCGAATGCGCCCAACGGCTCTCCTACTCCCCGTGGAACCGCGCCAAGATCGCAGGCATCGTGTACGAACGCATGCAGGCACCGCCGTTCACGAATCAGTATGATCATGCGGAGCGCCGGGCGGCGCGGCAGAAATCCCTGAGGGACGCGCAACTGGTGTGCGAGGCAGATAGTTTTCAGACGTCGCTCGACATGTATGAGGCAGCGCTGACGCAGCGTCCGGAGGACCTGGTGCTGCGCTGGAACTACGGTACGCTGCTGCAGAAGCGTGGCCACATGGAGCAAGCGACGGAGCAGTTTGCCTACTTCGCCGATCGCCTGCCGCAGTCCTTTCGAGCGCAGAATGCGCTGGGGCTGGCCTTGTTGAAGCTCAAAAGGCTGGAGGAAGCGCGACGGAGACTGGAGCAGGCGCTGGTGATCCAGCCGCTCTTCCCGGAGGCGTTGGCGAACATGGGGCGGTTGAGCGCGCTCCAGGGCAAGGCCGAGGAAGCGCTGCAATACTATCAGAAGGCGTTGCGGATCCGGCCGGACTTCACGGAGGCTCACAACCTGGTGGGCCTGCTCTATGAGTCACAGGGAAAGAGCCGGGAGGCCGAGTCGAGCTATCGAAGGGCGCTGGAGGCGAACCCCGGAGACGTGACGACGCACAGGAATCTGGCCCATCTCCTGCTGCGGGGAGGCAGGGTTGCTGAGGCCGGACCTCACCTGCGGGCCGTCCTTGCCGTGGAGCCGAATGACGCGTCCGCCCATACGAATCTGGGGTGCGTGATGCAGCAGCTGGGAGAGCTGGACGGGGCCATCGTGCACTATCGGGAGGCTATGCGGCTGCGGCCCGACGACCCCAAGTACCGCCGCAACCTTGAACAGGCAGTGGCGATCAAGGGCGGCCGGTAGCCCAATTCGTACCGGCCGAAGCGGCCCCAACTGCGAACCAGTGACCGGGTGTTCTGGGTCACCCTCTGCCGCCTCTGGCCGGACTGGACTCGCCCGCTCGTCATCGTCAAGCCCGAGACCGTGATCCGTCGGCATCGAAAGGGCCTCCGGATCTTCTGGCGTCGCAGATCCAGGAACCAACAGCTCGGCCGACCCCGCATCCCTGGCGCGCACATCGCCTTCATTCGCCGGATCTCCGCCGATCACCCCGAATGGGGCGAGGACAGGATCGGGGAGAAACTGACCGCCAAGTTCGGCGTCGAGCATGCCGCCAGCACGATCTGCCGCTACATGGTCTCCCGGGGGTCGTCCTCCGCGCTGGGATCAGACCTGGCGGACCTTCATCAGCAACCACGCCCAGCAGGTCTGGGCCTGCGACTTCCTGGCCCCGTACACGGCCCTCTTCGCCGTCGTCTACATCTTCGTCGTCATGGAGATCGGCTCCCGGCGCATTGCCCACGTCAACGTCACCACCAGTCCAACGCTCGCCTGGGTCCAGCAGCAGATCCGGGAAGCGACGCCCTGGGACCAAGCCCCGCGTTTCCTCATCCACGAGGTCAATGGGATCGTGGGGCTGCCCGTCCCGTACGGTGCCCGCCCCTCGCAGGCCATCCATGGGATCCCGGATCCGTATCCGGAACTGAGGCAGCCGCCCCCCCGAGCCGGGAGACTCGTGGCCCTTCCCGTCCTTGGTGGCGTTCAGGCTCACCTCACCTTCTGTGGCCCGGACGTAGTTCTCGGTGCGGACAGGCAGCCAGCGGTCAGCCGAGACATGGGAAGTCCTTGGCGCCTCAGCGCCTGAACATCGCCCTGATCGCGCCCCAGGTCGGGCTCTGGGCCGGCGTTGGGTCACCCTCGAAGTAGGCTCCGCAGCCCATGGCGCTCGTCGGCCCCCACACGATAGATGGATCCTGCCAGCCGCTGGGGTACCCAATCCCCGGAGCGATGCAGGTCCACGGATGGCCCGGGGGACCGTCCAGGTCGGCGGCGCAGAAGAAGTCCGCGATCGCTCCGGGCCAGATGGGCCAATAGCCGAGGGTGAACGGTCCCGCCACCGGGATGCCCAGATCGACGTCGCACTCCCCGATCGTAGGCCACTGCGGGATGCCTTCGAATTGCACGCTCGGCAGCATGCTGACGACGGCGCCCGGCGCACTGCCCACGCCGCCTTCCCAGACATAGAGATCGGCCGCCATCGGGGGCTCGTAGCCGTACAGCCCTGTCAACCAGTACGCGCCGCAAGCGATCGTACCCGCGCCGAGGTCGTAGGCTTCGCCGATCGCGCCGTAGTACGGCGAGAGAACGCCTCCGTACTGCCAGGAGTACGCGTCCTCGAAGGAGCCATCGTGATCGTGGATCAGGACTCCGCTCGCACACGCGTCCGTGCCCGGTCCCACGATCGTTGTCCGGTCGCTGTACCCGAGGGAGACCGCGTTCGAGGCGCCGGCGGGCAGGGCGGCCAGCAGGACGATCGCGAGCGTCAGCAGCCTGGCCATGGCAACCTCCTCAGTCGAGTAGGCCCGGCGGTTGCCCAGCCGGGCCCCTCCCCAGATCCGGACGAGGAGATTGCCACCATCCGGCTCCACCGTTGTCGCGGCTCATGGCCGAATGCCCCAGAGTTGGACCGTGATCCGGGGCGTCGGGAGAGGGAGGCGCTCTAGCATCGCCGCGTACCTCTCCCAGGTGAGGCTGGAGCGTTGGCTGCGCCGCCGAAGCCATTTCAGCCAGGTGC
>Ga0163210_1000725_pt1 | contig 14004 bp, 10 predicted proteins | sample Kivu_220m_FD_113536 | JGI IMG/M metagenome (GOLD analysis project Ga0163210, IMG submission 113536) | Freshwater microbial communities from Lake Kivu, Western Province, Rwanda to study Microbial Dark Matter (Phase II) - Kivu_220m | ecosystem: Environmental > Aquatic > Freshwater > Lake ...
ATGCTCAAGGAGATCATGGAACAGCCGAAAGCACTCATAGCCGCTACCATGCAGGACAAGGAAACTTTTACCAGAATTGCGCTGGATATCCTCAGAGCAGACCAGGTAATTGTTACTGCCTGCGGCACATCGCGTTATGCAGCGCTGGTCGGCAGGTATCTTTTCTCCAGCGTCGGCAAGATATTCTGCGAGGTCGTCATGGCCTCTGAATTCCAGTACTTTGCCGACTCTGTCAGTAAAAATACCCTGGTGCTTGCCATATCGCAGAGTGGAGAGACACTGGACGTCATCGATGGTGTCAAACTGGCGAGGCAGGCAGGTGCCAAAATCGTCTCCATCATCAACAGGCCACAGTCGATGCTCGGTGAATTAAGCCACCATGTGATTTACCTGAATTGCGGGCCGGAAATAGGCGTGGCAGCCACGAAAACGTTTCTTAACCAGGTCGCCATTTTTTACCTGCTCTCGTTTTCCATGGTGCATTCTTTCGATATGGCGGTCGACAACATCCGCCAGCTAAGCAAACAGGTCAGTAAAACAATTGACTGGAATACGGAAGTAATCGGCAGGATTGCCAGGGACTTTAAAAATGCCAGCGATTTTTATTTTATTGCCCGTGCTATCAACTTTGCCATTGCCTCCGAAGGCGCACTTAAATTAAAGGAGATCTCCTATATACACGCAGAAGGTATGCCCGCAGGCGAGCTCAAACACGGCACGCTCTCACTCATCCAGGATGGTATACCTGTGCTGGTTATCTGCCCCGCAGATTACACGTATAGCGAAACACTGAGTAACGCTATCGAGGCCAAGGCAAGGGGCGCCAAAATCATAGCGGTTTCCGATAACGATAACGAAATCTACGACTACTGGATTCGCATTCCTAAAGTTCATGAACTATTGTATCCCATAGTAGCGGTGGTTCCGCTGCAACTGCTGGCATATCAGTTAACCATTCAGCGTGGTTATGATCCTGATAAACCGCGAAACCTGGCAAAATCATTGACCGTTAAATAAGCCAAGTTCCCTTATTAATAGTATTGACTCATGATATTAGTTACCGGCGCTGCCGGGTATATCGGCAGCATACTTACTGAAAAGCTGATCGACTCCGGTTACCAGGTGGTTGCGCTGGACAACCTGAGCAGGGGCCATCGTTCAGCCGTCCATAAGGACGCAACCTTTATTGAAGCAGATGTTGGGAATCAATCTGCAATAAACAAGATTTTCCAAAAGTATAAAATTGATGCGGTAATGCATCTTGCAGCAGATACGGAAGTCGAGCGCTCTTTTGCGGACCCCTACCAATTTTTTTTCAATAATGTTGCCTCTCCACTCAATTTGCTCGATTGCATGCTCAAAAATAATGTTGACACGTTTATCTTCTCGTCGTCGGCCGCTGTGTATGGAGAACCTGCTGAGATACCTGTTTCTGAAGCCACACCTACATATCCCATCAACCCATACGGTGAAAGCAAGCTGATATTCGAAAAAATACTGCACTGGTTCAGCAGCACCAAATCACTGAATGCAATAGCACTGCGCTATTTTAATGTGGCGGGGGCAAGCGCATGGTTCGGAGAAGACCACAAACCCGCCTCGACCCTGGTAGCAGCTATCATCAACGTTGCCATGAGCAACCAGGATTCTTTACCTGTATTCGGCAATGATTACGATACCAGAGACGGCACCTGTATCAGGGATTTTATCCATGTTGTCGACATCGCTAACGCACACATAAAAGCTCTGCAATATTTGCGATCCAATAAAGGATTCCACATTTTCAATCTGGGAAATGGGGATGGGTATTCCGTAATGGAAGTCATCGAGGCTGCAAGAAGGGTCACGGGGAAATCCATACCTGTGAAACTATGCCCCCGCCGCCCCGGTGATCCCGCTAATGTTATTTCATCAGCCAGGTTGGCCGCTATAGAACTCAACTGGGAACCGTTATTCCCAAAAATTGAAAGCCTGATTGAAAGCGCCTGGGCATGGCAAAACCGGCATCCGCAGGGTTACTGAGATTTCCAAATATCAGACTGCTGAATATCGATTTTATTGCTTCTTATTTATAGTTTTTTCTATAATATTAAATCCTCGTTCAGAGGGTATTTTCTGAAAGAATGCACTAATGGCCTTAAATGAGAACAAGATAAGCAATCCATATATCATTGCCGTAATTCCGTGCTTTAATGAAGAAAATTTTATCGGTGAAATAATTAGAAAGACACGGCAATATGTGGATCACGTGGTGGTGGTCGATGACGGATCGACTGACAGGACATTTGAAATTGCAGTATCCGCGGGCGCGGATGTCATCAGGCACAAAAAGCAGATGGGGGCAGGGGCAGGTACAATGGAAGCCTTTGAATTTGCCAGGAAAACTAACGCCGATATCTTAGTTACACTTGACGGCGACGCTCAGCATAATCCTGATGAAATTCCCAGCCTGTTAAAGCCGATCATCAACAATGAAGCGGATATGGTTGTGGGCTCCCGTTTTCTAAAAGAGGCTAAAATCCGAGCCTATCGCAAATTTGGAATTGATGTAATTACCCGTAGTGTTAACCTGGGTTCAAAAGTGAAGTTCTCTGATTCACAGTGCAGTTTCAGGGCACATAATAGAAAAATACTGGAATCTGTTTACATCAGCGACCATAGCTTTGGTTATAGCGTCGAAGTTCTGATTCGTGCCAGAAAAATAGGAGCCCGGATTGCTGAAACACCGGTATCGTGTATATATCATGACCAGGGCTCTACTCTTAATCCGATATTACACGGCTTCTCAGTTCTGCTGAGTGTTATTAAACATCGAATTAGACTGCGCGCTTAGCGTATTCATATGCATTTCCATATTAGTAATAAGGTGGTTTGTCTTTGAAAACAGCAATTATCCTTGGCACCCGCCCTGAAATTATTAAAATGGCGCCTATCATTCGCGCTTTGGAGAAAAGCGGCACTGATTTTTTCATCCTGCATACCGGTCAACACTATACTTACAAATTGGACCGTGTATTTTTTGAACAGCTGCAGCTACCTGACGCCCGGTACAACCTCGATGTCGGATCAGGCACGCACGGCATTCAAACAGGAAAAATTTTAGAGGGGGCCGACAGGATACTACTTGCGGAGAAACCGGATGTCGTGCTCGTCGAAGGCGATACCAATTCCGTTTTCGCCGGCGCTCTCAGCGCCTGCAAATTAGGTATTAAGGTCGGCCACGTTGAAGCCGGCTTAAGAAGTTATGATAGAAGTATGCCTGAGGAAATTAACCGTATTCTCGCCGATCATTGCGCGGACTATCTATTTGCTCCCACGTCAAGTGCCCGCCAAATCCTGCTCGGAGAAGGAATTCCCGAGAATAAAATATTCATAACGGGAAATACTATTGTAGATGCCCTGCAGCAAAACCTTTCTCTTGCCAAGTCGAAAAGTACAATACTATCGGATCTTGATGTCAAACCTCATAATTACTTCTTAATGACTTTACACCGACAGGAAAACGTAGATGTGCATGCCAGGTTTTCTTCTATTGTAAAGGGCCTCCAGGGACTGGTTAAAGAATTCAATATCCCTGTCATCTATCCTATTCATCCGCGGTCTCGAAAGATGCTGACGCAATTCGGGCTTGAAACCTCCGGGATAAATCTGATTGACCCCATCGATTTTCTGGAGTTCCTTGTACTTGAATCTAATGCAAAGCTGGTATTGACAGACTCCGGCGGTGTTCAGGAAGAGTCCTGTATACTCAATGTTCCATGTGTGACTCTGAGAGATAATACTGAACGTACAGAAACAATTGAACTAGGCTGTAACATTATCGCTGGAACTTCGTCGGATAGAATAATAGAATGCACGCATGTTATGCTATCGAAGAATAATTCCTGGATTAATCCTTATGGCGATGGTAAAACCGGGGAAAGAATAATCAATATTCTTAAAGGAGTATTCCATGGCTAAAATATTGGTGACAGGCGGAAAGGGTTTCATAGGATCAAATTTGGTACCGGAATTAAGACAGCGTGGTCACGATGTATGGATCTGTGATCTGCAACATAGCGAAGATAAGCAATCCATCAGGTGTGACGTGCGGGAATACAGGCAGCTTGAAAGGATTTTTGAGAAGCATCCTTTTGAATACGTATATCATCTCGCCGCTGAGTACGGTCGCTGGAATGGTGAAGATTACTTTGAAAATCTCTGGGCAACCAACACCATAGGAACAAAGAATGTTATTCGCTTACAGGAACAAAAAAAATTCCGCATGATATTTTTCTCCAGCGCCGAGGTCTATGGTGACTGGGACGGCACAATGAGTGAAGATGTGATGGAAAAACACGTCATTACCCAGATGAACGACTATGCCATGACCAAATGGGTTGGTGAGCTTCAGGTACTCAACTCACACAGCATGTTTGGCACTGAAACGGTCCGCGTCAGACCTGTCAACGCCTATGGTCCCCACGAACATTACAGCCCTTACCGCGGAGTCATCCCTATGTTCATTTATAAAGCTTTGCACAATGAGCCTTATACAGTATATATGGGACACAAGCGGATTTTTGATTACGTCCAGGATACCTGCCGCACGTTTGCCAATATTGTAGACAATTTTATCCCCGGAGAAGTTTACAACGTAGGCGGCAGGGAAGATTGGGAGCACGATATCAAATATATATCGGACCTTATCCTGAAACACACGGGCAAAAAAGACCTGAAAATAATCTACAAAGAGGCGGAGCCTTTCACCACGCGTTTTAAGCATATGGATTTCTCCAAATCACGGCGCGACTTAAAACATAATCCAATCGTGCCCATTGAAGAAGGTATCCCGCTCTCTGTTAAATGGATGAGCAAGTACTACGGCATCAGTGTCTAAAACCATACTATGAATATCCTAATCATTCAGGAAAGTGACTGGATCAAGCGGGGACCGCATCAGCAACATCATTTAGCGGACAGGCTTTCAGCCCGAGGACACCGGATCAACGTTATCGACTACGAAATACTGTGGCAGGAAGAAAAAGATAAAAAGCTGCTGTCACAAAGGCAGGTATTTCGACACATTCACAGGGTGCTGCCTTCCGCGGATATCAGTGTAACCAGGCCCGGCATCATCAAACTCCCCCTCTTGAACTACATATCTTTGCTTTTCTCTCACCAGTATGAGATTGACCGTCAGATAAAAGAGTTTAAGCCTGATGTCATCATAGGATTCGGCATCTTAAACAACTACATCGCACTTCGTGCAGCAAAAAAGCACAATATACCCTTCGTATATTACTGGATCGATGTACTTCACCGGTTAATTCCACTTAAGCCCGCACAGGACCTCGGGAAATACCTGGAAAGAAAAATCCTTCAACAAGCTGATCTGGTATTGACTATAAACGAGCAACTCAAAGAATATGTGATCAGCCTGGGAGCACCTGAAAGCACGAGGGTTATCTGTGCCGGAATAGATCTGGACCGGTTTAATCCGTCAGCGGAATTCCAGGACATGCGCAAGCAGTACGGTTTGAATGAAACGGATAAAGTAATATTCTTCATGGGCTGGATTTATCATTTCTCCGGCGTTAAGGAAGTGGCTATTGAATTGAGCAAAAGCCAGGATCATGATATTAAATTACTGATCGTAGGGGATGGGGATGCCTACCAGGATTTGCTGGACATCCGTAGTAAATACAACCTTGAGAATAAGCTTATTTTAACCGGCAGAAGACCATATGCGGAAATGCCGGATTTTGTCGCTGCGTCCGATATCTGCATTCTGCCGGCTTATCCGGATGAAAAGATTATGCAGGATATCGTCCCTATCAAGTTATACGAATACATGGCCATGGAGAAGCCTGTTATATGTACCGGTTTACCTGGCATTAGAAAAGAATTCGGTGAAGGCAAAGGAATTGTTTTCGTAAACAAGCCGGAAGAAACACTTGATGCAGCCAGGCAGTTATTTGAAGATGGTATAATATCGGAACTTGGTAGAAAAGCCAGGGAATTCGTTAAGAAATACAGCTGGGATAATTTAACCGACGAATTCGAAAAGGTTCTGCAGGAAACAATAAAAGGGAAAAGGAAATGAAGGAATATTTACAGAAATATTCAGGCAAAAAAATACTGATCACAGGTGGCGCCGGTTGTATCGGCAGCAATCTAACCAGAGCGCTAATTAAAGCTGAGGCCGATAAAATTTACGTCCTCGATGACCTTTCGGCCGCAGAAAAATGGAACGTACCGTTAGATCCGTCGGTTGTTTTTATCAAGGGCAGTGTATTAGATGATGAGGTCCTCAGGCGCGTTTTTTCCTACCGGCCCGATTATGTTTTCCACCTTGCAGCTCATTTCGCCAATCAGAATTCAGTGGATAATCCTGAAACTGACCTCGAAGTAAACGGCAAGGGAATTATCAAAGTATTGCAATATGCGCATCTTACCGGCGTTAACAGGTTTGTTTTCGCCTCCTCCGGATGCTCTGTTTACGGCAGCCAGGCGCCCTTACCGCTAAAAGAGGATTTTATCTCTCTACATCTGGATACTCCTTATCAGATAACCAAGCTGCTCGGGGAGCTTTACTGTAATTTCTATTACAATTACTACAGGCTGCCCGTCGTTGCTGCGCGATATTTCAATGTATATGGGCCGGGTGAGATACCGGGCGCATATCGCAATGTGATCCCCAATTTCATGTACTGGGCTATGCATAAACAGCCATTGCCGATTACAGGCACGGGTGAGGAGACTCGTGACTTCACTTTCGTGGAAGACATTGTGGCAGGCACTTTGCTCTGCGGAGTAGTCCCGGAAGCAGTCGGAGATGCCTTCAACCTGGCTTCAGAAACGGAGACCAGAATAATTGATATCGCCAATAAGGTCAACGAATTAACCGGGAACCCGTCGGGCATTGCCTTCAGACAGCGCCGTGACTGGGACCTTATCACACGCAGGCGCGCATCGATTGAAAAAGCCGGCAAAGTGCTGGGTTATAAGCCCACAGTGAAGGTTATGGATGGCATTAAAACCGTCTACGAATGGATAAAATCAAATCGGGATAAAATTGAAGCTTGTGCCAGATTCTAATTATTGGGAGGAACGATGTCTGACAAACTTAAAGTCGCCGTAGTCGGCTGCGGAGCAGTTACAGAGCACAGGCATATTCCAAGCTTTGCACGGATAAAAAACAAGGTCATGCTGCAAGCAGTCTGCGATAAAAACGAGGAGCTTGCGCGGAAGGTAGCCCAAAACCACCACATACCAGAAGTCTACACCAGCCAGACTGATATGCTAAAATCCGAGAAAATTGACATTGTGGATGTATGCACACCTCCCCAGATACACGCTCCCATCGCTATTGAAGCTCTGGAAAACGGTTGCCACGTCCTCCTGGAAAAGCCTATGGCGCTTACCGTCTCAGATTGCGACAAGATGATAGAAGCAGCCAGAAAAAACAACCGCAAACTTTGCATAGTCCACAACGTATTGTTCCACCCGCCACTGGTAAAAGCATGCCAATTGGTTAAAGAAGGCGCTATCGGTAACTTTATCGGCATGCGCATACTTCTGGCTGATCCGAAAGATGAAATGATCATGCGCAAAGATTACTGGATCCACAAGCTTCCCGGCGGAGTGATCGGCGAAACCGGTCCGCATCCCGTGTATATCTCCCTGGCATTCCTTGATAAGGTAAATTCCGTTGAAGTATTCACGAAGAACTACCTCGAACACCCCTGGGCAAGATTTGATGAATTCAGGTTCGAACTGGATGCAGCCAATGGCTTGAGCTCTACAGCAATATCATACTCAGGGGAACGGTATGCAGCCGAAGTAGAGATCTTCGGCTCTAAAGGAGCGCTCTATGTCGATCTGCAAAGCATGCTCTGCATTAAGCACGGACCCAAAACGTCACTCAGCCAGGGTACGCTGGTGAAGACTTCTTTAAGCACCATATTCCAGACACTTGGTGGCATTACGGCCAATGGCTTTAAGGCCCTCGCCGGACAGTTCAAGGTCGGACATGACACCGTAATTGAGTTATTTGTAGACAGTGTAATCAATGATACAACCCCGCCTGTGACCGGTGAGCAGGGACGCGAAGTAATCAGGGTCCTGGATATGATTGTCAACCGCCTCTATGAAAAATATGGGAAACCTGCCGAAAACTAACGACTCTTCTCCTCAAAGCGAGAAGGAATCCGTACAACAATTCTGGGATAGCGCTCCGTGCGGTACGAGGGATGTAACAATTGACCCGGGTACCGTGCAATATTATGAGGCCATCGCTGAAAACCGCTATAAGCTGGAATATTTTATCCCGGATTATGCGTGTTTTGACGGTTGGCAGGATAAGAATGTGCTCGAAGTTGGATGTGGGGCAGGCAGTGATCTATTGCGTTTTGCACAGGGTGGAGCCAATGTTACGGGAATCGACCTGTCTCCACACTCCGCAGGTCTGGCATTATCACGGTTACGACTGTACAATTGTAGCGGCACGATTGGAAACGCCGATGCCGAGAACCTTCCGTTTAAAAATGACACCTTCGACCTTGTATATTCCTGGGGGGTACTGCATCATACCCCCGATACTGAGAGAGCACTTAATGAAATACTTCGTGTGCTTAAACCCGGAGGCAAAATTTGCATTATGTTATACCATCGGCATTCCCTTGTTGCCTTTCAACTCTATGCCGCATACGGCCTATTGGGCTTCAAACCCTTCCATAGTCTGAAATATATCCTGGCGCATTATCACGAAAGCCCCGGCACAAAGGCATATACGGTTAGTGAAATAAAGCAGATGTTTGCCAGGTTCGCTAACCTGGATATAAAAGTTCAGCTCACACCATATGATCTCCGCTACCAAAAAAACAGGTATTTCCCGCACTGGGTTGGTAAACTGGTGCCGCAAAACATGGGATTCTTCATCATAATCCGTGGACAAAAAAGCTGACTCCCTTTCATTTGATACGTATTGTGCGATACAATCTCACTATCCTCTTAGTGTAATTTAGGAGTATTTAGTTTGTGCGGCATCTGTGGTGTGCTTAATTTGTCGGATGTGCGCTCGGACATCAGCCAAGAGCTGATTGTATCCATGCGCGATACCATGATACACCGGGGACCTGATGATGCCGGCACATTTATTTCCCCTGACAGGAAGCTCGGCCTTGGTTTCAGGCGGCTCAGTATTATCGACCTTTCAGAATCAGCCAACCAACCCATGTCAAACGAAGACGGCTCCATATGGATTGTTTTTAACGGGGAGATCTACAACCATAGGGAATTACGCAAGTCACTGGAGGCTAAAGGCCACCGCTATAAATCTCACTCAGATACTGAAACAATAATTCACTTATATGAAGAAAAGGGGGCAGACTGCCTGTATGACCTGAGAGGCATGTTTGCTTTCGCCATCTGGGACGATAATAAAAAACAATTATTCCTGGCCAGAGACCGCCTCGGTAAAAAGCCTCTCTATTACTTACTCCGTGACGGTCAACTGATTTTTGCTTCAGAGATAAAGTCTATATTGAAATATCCCGGAATTAAAGCTGAACTGGATACAACAGCGCTTTATCATTTCCTTACACTTTATGTTACACCCTGCCCTTCAACACTGTTTAAAGGGATCAATAAACTCCCCGCGGGTTATTACATGGTCTGCAGTCAGGATGGCGCGATAAAACAGAAGCAATACTGGGATGCTATTGTTCCCGAGAAGCCCGAAATTCGATCGGAAGATTATTACGCTGGCGAAATAAGAAAACTATTGACCTCTTCTATTGAGAAAAGGATGATGTCCGATGTGCCGTTTGGCGTGTTTCTAAGCGGAGGAATAGACTCCAGCACCAATGTTGCGCTGATGGCCCAGCTGATGAACAGGCCTGTGGATACGTTTTCCGTAGGTTTTAAAGATCAGCCCCATTACAATGAATTCGAATACGCCCGGCAGGTCGCTCGAGAGTTCAAGACTAATCACCACGAGGTCATGATCGACCATAACGATCTTATGGACTATATACCTAACCTGGTATTTCACCAGGATGAACCCCTGGCCGATTGGGTATGCGTCCCACTGTATTTTGTATCCAAGCTGGCTCGCGATAATGGAACGATCGTGATTCAGATCGGAGAAGGAAGCGACGAGCTATTCTTTGGCTACGACGGCTACGTTACTTATCTAAACGTCTACAAGTATCTCTGGACACCTTATATGAAGTCTCCCTCAGCGCTGCGACGGCTTGTGTATTCACTTGCCTCACCGGTTTCACCGCTTGCCGGCAAAGGGCCGGGCTTTAAAGAAATTCTTCGTTGCGCTGCAAATAATGAAGAGCTGTTCTGGGGCGGCGCCATTGCCTTCACAGAAGAACAAAAAAAGCCACTTGCAGGCAATGCCTTCCTGTCGCAGGGGCTCGATACCTTCAATGTAGTGAAAAAATATTATGAGAAAATAGACAGCCTGCAGCCGGGAGCTGACTTTATTCAGAGGATGACCTACCTTGAACTTAAACACCGCCTGCCCGAATTGCTGCTCATGCGAGTTGACAAAATAACGATGTCCACTTCGGTGGAAGGTCGTGCCCCGTATCTGGATCAAGACCTGGTTGAATTCGTCCTTAAAATACCTTCCGGCTTGAAATATAAAAACGGCCAGAAAAAGTATATCCTGAAAAAGGCTGTACAGGGTATAATACCGAACAATATAATCTACCGGGAAAAGCAGGGTTTTTCTGCCCCTATTAAAGAATGGTTTACAGGTGATCTGGGTGCTTATATGGCAGACGCAATACTGAATTCCAGAATCCGGGAACGTGGATTTTTCGACTATAACTATCTGAGTAAAATGATCCGGCAACAGCGTGAGGGACGCGCTGACAACAGCTCTCGATTGTGGTTACTTTTCAATTTGAGCAAGTGGTATGACTACTGGATTTAGTTCAGTGCGCTTTACTTCCCCGATTGATTGGCCAATCCGGGAGTTTGTTGTTTTATGCGCCGGCGTTCTCATAGCCTCAGCCGCTGCACTGGCACTAAATATACCCTTTTTACGACAACTATTACTGTTTGCTGTTTTAACTCTTTTGCCGGGACTAGTCATACTCAGGATACTAAAAGTTCACCATATTAACGCCGTGGAAGGACTTCTTTACGCGATCGGGTTGAGCCTGATATTCGATTTATTTATTGGAGCACTGCTGAATTTCGTTTTCCCCCTGTTTAAGGTGGGAAATCCCATCTCCATTATTCCCGCAACAGTGCTGTTCTTTTGCATAACAACTGTTCTCATAATTGTAGCGTTTTTTATTGATAGAAGTTTCAGTAAATTGCCGGAAGCTACTGGTGTTATTTTACATGAGGTTAAAAAAGATGATTCCTGGGTAAAAACGAGCAGCTATCTTCTCGCCTCGCTATTGCCTCTCCTCGCAGTGCTCGGAACCAGCCTGGTAAATCGTTATGAAAATACAACTATCCTTTTTACCCTCATTTTTCTTATCATAACCGTCATAATACTGGTATGTTTTACTAAGTTCCCTGCGCGATCCTCTTATCCCTACATGTTGTTCATGATGGCCATCGCTTTGATAGTGCAGACCACACTGATCTCCTCCAACGTCATTGGCACGGATAGCCATCTTGAGTATTATCATGCCAATACTGTACTTCAAAAAGGGTATTGGGACATCTCTTTAGTGTCACTAATGAACTCCTGTATGAGCATCACCGTGCTTGCTCCTATTTATTCAATTTTTCTTAATCTGGATGTTGTATGGGTTCATAAAATCGTTTTCCCCTTTTTGTTTGCAGTAGCGCCCATAGCTTTATACCGTTCCATACGCATCCAGATGAATCCGAAAGCCGCTTTTCTGAGCTGTGTCTTTTTGATTACGATGCCGATGTTCACCATGGACATGGCGCAGTTGAACCGGCAGCAGATCTCAGAGCTGTTTTTTTGCCTGGTAATACTACTTTTTGTTGATCGAAAATTGAGTCCTCCCGTAAAAACATTGCTGATTGTCCTTTTTAGTATGGGAGTAGTCGTCTCTTATTACGGATTGGGTACAGGTTATATCGGTTATCTTATATTCGGCAGCATATTGGTGATTTTTCTCAGAAGTCGGTGGGGAATTGCCTGCTGGCAGTTCATTATTGGCAAAAATAGTGCCCTTCCCGCAGACATAAGAATTAAGCAGAAGTTCAACATGCTTTCACTGTTGATTATATGCATATTAAGCACTCTTTTCATGGTGATGTACTACACATCGGTTGCAGGTGGGAGTGGAATGGCTGGTTCACAAATAGCTATCCACACCGCGAATGTTGCTGTAGAGCAAACCGGCCAGATAGGTCAGCAATCCCCAACTACTACCGCCTCTACAGCGTTATTCAATATCGGCGGCAGGGAACCTCTGACGCAAACCGCAGTTGGGCTTGATTTCTTCAAGGCTTCGACACCGGGCAAAATCTGGAGAATATTTCAGTACTGCATCCAATTGATCCTTGTTATCGGACTACTGGGGCTTGTTTTCCGACCCGGTAAAACTATACCCAAGCTCAAAATAGAGTACTTCAGTCTGATTATTGTCAGCTTTTTCATCCTCTTTGGACTCTTTGCTTTGCCCACGGCTTCCTATGGGCTTGGGACCAGCCGTGTATTTCAAATTACATTGCTTCTAATTTCGCCGATGTTTATACTGGGGGCTCAAATACTTGGCGATATAATAACCAATCTATGGTCGCATATTACCTCTAAAGCAAAATCCAGTTTACTTGCTTTTCAAGCTACGAATATAGTGATCCTCGTTATTTTCATACCATATTACATTTTTAACAGCGGTGTTGTATTTGAAGCAACACGATCACAGCCAGCCGGTTTTATCGATATTCCTTATGCAATCTCTCTCTCGAACTACCGCACGTATCTGGTGCCTGATTTCAACAAAGCGGACATCATGTCAGGCAGATGGATCGTTAATACAGCTTCCCCTCAATATACGATTACGACGGACTACAACGGTATCAAGCTGTTCAGTCAGCAGGGCATTAATTACACACAGCAACCCCTCCGCGCGCTGCTTTCAACCTCAGATGATATTGTCATGCCGGCATACTTGTGTCTGATAAGCCAGAACAACAGCAAAGAGATACTCTGCGTGAGCCCCACTTACGCCGCAAGGCAGTTGCTGCCGCTAACTGATTTCAACGCTGTCAACACATTCATGCAGAAAGGAAATTTCGTCTACAGCAATGGTCATGCCAAAATATTCGAGTTGGCAAAGAGGGATTCAAAATAGGTCAGCGGCTTGTTTTCAATCTTTTCCCAATATACTACCAAATACTATAAAGTTCCCTCACGGAAAAAAGCCTTAACTTTCTTTTGAACGATCGTTTTCACGGCAAAAAATACCAGGATGATACCGCCAATCATCTCGCAAATATAAACTTCGGGCTTTATAAAGAGATTCTCCAGCATCAAATGAAATAAAAAACTCCATCCCATTTCCTGATATTGATTAAATTTAAATCCTAAAAGAGGCCAGAATAAGGTCACAGGCTCCAGCCACATAGCGTCCAGGAGCAGGTGAGTTAATACTCCATAGGCGATACAAAATCCCCACAGCTTCTTTTGTACCCTAAACACAACTAAACCGACAATGATTATCACAAACAGAAAGAGCAGAGAATGTGCAAATATCCTAGCATTGTTGAATGTTTGTGTAAAAAAAACGGATCCTATTGGTTTATCGATTAAATCGGGCAATATAGAGCCAAGCAAGATAAAACGATAGTCCACCCGGAAAGCAGAATCTTTACCACTTACGACCTGTGACGACAGCGTCTTGACATCGCAATCTGTTGTTACAACATTTATTTCTTGCAAATTTTCGCTGCTTTTATCCACAGGGATAAGCCCAAGACGGTTGGGTTGGCGAGATTTAACTGCATGCTCTATCAAATAAGCAATGCCTATTGGAATTCCCAGATGCGCCATTAACAACATTCTGAATC
>Ga0163210_1000726_pt1 | contig 14000 bp, 18 predicted proteins | sample Kivu_220m_FD_113536 | JGI IMG/M metagenome (GOLD analysis project Ga0163210, IMG submission 113536) | Freshwater microbial communities from Lake Kivu, Western Province, Rwanda to study Microbial Dark Matter (Phase II) - Kivu_220m | ecosystem: Environmental > Aquatic > Freshwater > Lake ...
GTATAGGATATTATGTTGTCATTAATATAATCGTAATATATTAATCATCATCCCTGGGGCGGAATGCCGAGCGAACGAATTTAGTGTGGGAATTCACAATCAAATAAAAATGGGTAACAGGGCAATGAAATATAAGACCATTAATGACAACCCAAGTGGAACGCCGATAATAGCCCACTCTTTCGTACTTATCCTGAGACGGCCGGCGGCGACTATATTAGGAATATTGCCGGGGATTAATATGCCGCCGGATATCAACAGGGCTATTATGGCACTCACTATTTGAGATAGTGCCAGGTCGGGATTAATTTCTATGGCAGTTAAAGTGGCATTATCAAGGAAAGCTGAAAGCAAATTTATCCAGTATAAGGCCATGGGCGGCACAAGATTGAGGAATAATTCGAATAGCGGTTTTAAGCCATCCCCTAAGAGTATCAGGGCAGAAATAAATATATATACCTTAAAGGCCCGCATTACTATTCCTTTTACACTCTCCGAATATGATTCTCCCTCTTTATGGTGGTGGGACGCCCTTCGGCCAAGCAATATTGAAGCGGCCAGTGCAAGAACAATAATGCCGGGTACTATATAGATACCGAAGTGCCGGAGAGGGAAAAGGAAATCTGCATTATAAGGCGGCCCTGAGAGTTTATATACCATTATGGTGGATAAAGGTTCCCCTATCGGAGTAAGACCGGCGCCCAATCCTATCGAAAAACAGGAGAAAACTGCAATTTTAATTTTATCATCTCGCCTGATAGGGAGAACAAGGAGAACCTCGGATAAAATAACTGCGGTGACGATCACAGACAGGACACTCGAAAATAACCCAAGAAGCAAGACCAATAAGAAATAAAATACCCCGGGGCTTAATTTCTCGAATATTCTGGTAATTGGCGGGTATAGCCGTTGATTGAAGTAATGTATTAAAAGCCCGAACACGAGAACAACTTGAAATATGCCAACAGGCAGCCCTCCAACCGTCAGCGGCGCTTTGACAGCATCTAAAACCAACTCCAAAGACCAGCACCCAGAAATGGTGACAGCAGCAAGACCCATGATAAGAAAGAACAGCTCTAATTTATCGTTAACAATTTTGATAGCAAATGGAAGGATAAGGGTTAGCCCCGTAATCAGAGATAGCAGGACAATCCCATAAAAAGGAAGAGTCTGGTGTGCATATTCAAATAACATATAAAACTACACAACATAATTTGATCTGACAGGCGTAATACCAAGAATACAATTATTCCTGACTCGCCGACCTAATTAAAAGCACAGGTACCGTAGAACAGTGCAATATCTTGTCTGCGACACTGCCTACAACCCAGCGGGCTAAACCGGACCTGCCATGAGTAGCCATGACAATAAGATCGAAGCCATTATTGCTAGCATAATCGACCAGGGTATCCGCTATTTTGCCTTCAAGCACAACGGTATTAATATCAACACCCTTAGAAAAGAGACGCTTTTTAACCGCCCTCATGTACTGCTCGGCGCCTTTCTTTGCGGATCGCTCGATCTCCCTTAAGTTTTTCTCATCGAAAACAACACCACCGCGGAACGGCATTTCATAGTGCTCGACCACAAAAGCTGCTTCCACCCATGAATCCCTCGTTTTAGCAATATCCTCAACGTAAGGAAAAACACACTCGGCCAGTTCCGAACCATCTAAAGGCACCAGAATTTTATTAAACATATTTTTACTCCATCCAAGTTTTGGTTTAAGACAACAAAAAATCAGATTCTATCCCGGTAAGAGCATATCAAAGTAATAAAATGCGTCACCTCCAAGCCACCCCTAAAGATAAATAATATCAGACTCATGATCCATGGCAATAAACAGCAGCAAGTACTCTTTCAGGTGGCGAGTTATAAGGAAGTTCTGCTTAACGTGCTCCCTGCCATTTTGACCAAGCCGGGCCGCCATCTCCGGATTGCCGAGCAGCTGCTTTAATGCATATGCCGCTCCTTCCACACTGTGGCAAAGCATCCCAGTAAATTTATTGATTATTTGAAGCGGGATGCCGCCAACAGCGGTTGCTACGACCGGTTTACTCTTCCATAGTGCTTCACTTATGGTCAGACCGAATCCCTCCCTTATTGACTTTTGAAATATGACTGTAGCTGCTCTCTGTAATGCATTTATTTCAATATCGCTTCCAGGCGGAATAAGCAGTATTTTTATATCGGGATTGCCGTTTGCACGGTTCCTCACTTCTCCAAGAACCTTGGCGCATTCCGGGTCATCCGTAGCTGTGCCGCCTGCCAAGATAAGCTGGCAGTCAAAACCTCTTCTCACCATTTCGAATGCTTCTATGACGCCAAGAGGATCCTTTAGATAGTCAAACCTTGATATTTGCACTACCATAGGTTTCTCGGCATCTAGACCGTATTTATTTAGCACAGCTTCAATCTGCGCTTTTGATAGCTCCTTATTTTTATCGCTCAGGGGATCAATGGAAGGGGAAATCATGAACTGCCTGATGGGCAATTCCTGGGAGAAAGCCGGGGCGGAGAAGACCGCCGCATCGTATTTGCATACATGTTGGTTCAGAAAACCCCATACCCGCTGATTGGGGTGCGATACATCTATGTGGCATCGCCATATCCATTTGCCCGGTAATTCCGTTTTTCTTGAAATCAACATGACAGGCTGTGGGTCATGTATGAAATAGATGTCCGCGTTTAGTCGCATTTCGTCGATATTCTTCCGGCTGGTCTTGATAAAGATTTCAAAGTCGTCATCGCCTATATCCTGCTCTCTGCCGTGAAGGGCGTTATGGAATTTCTTGGTTACATCAAAGAAGGCCTCATCTCCCTGGATAACGTCCCATCTTGCATCAATCCCCAACTGGTTCGAAAGCGGCACCAGGCGGCTCAGGATTTCGGCTACACCTCCCCCTGAAAATGTCGAGTTTACATTTTGGATTCTCTTGCCCGCCAGGTGATTGCCCAGCAGTCTTAGCTCGTCGATTACATTTTTGCCTACAATGGGCTGGTATTCTTCGATTTTGTTGTTGAATTGACTGATCACATCTGGTCCCATTCTGCCTCTATTTGATCCTTTTCTCAATATTTTGAATAATAAACGACCGCATAGCTTCAATTGTCGATGTGTAAGGCACCAGACTATCAATCTTGTCAGCAAGGTCATGTTCTCCGAAGGAGTCCCTTATCCACACGGAAAAGTCGTTTGACCTTTTTTGCAGCCTGAGGCGTGATTCGAATATATGGTAATAAAGAGAATCTATGGTGATTTTCCGCAGCACCTCGACAAACTCCCGGAGATCCGAAGCAAAATATGGTGTGGGGACAACGACGCTGTTTGACTTAAGGAAGTGAAAGTCGTTCTCTCCCTTGACCAGTCTTGAGGCGGGATTGTCTGCCATATATTTTTTGATAACCGATACGATCATCGACTTCAGTGCCTCCAGGCTGGAATAGGCAAATGTATCGATATTGGCCAATTTCTCAGCAAGCACGTGTTCATCCAGGGAATCATCGACCCACAGCGCAAAGTCGTTGGCTGGTTCGGGCGTGAGGAACTGATGTTCTTCCAGGAAATGGTGAGTATGGTAGTAGATGACGGAATCGGGAGCTGACTTTAAAACATTCACTAGCTCGGTCAAATTTCTGGCTTTAAGGCCTGTCAACTCTTTCAAATGCAGTCTGGTGTAGAAATGGAAAGGTTTCGACGCCCTTTTTAGGGGACGTCCGTAGTTGATCACCGTTTCTTTTACCAGTTTGCTATTAGGCACGATGATAGTATGCTGATCCGGGGTCTTCATCTTGATGGTCCTCCAGGTCATTTCAGTGACGTATCCTTCTTCCCCGGAACTCAGTTTTATGAAGTCGCCCTCCTTGATCGTTCGCCCGGCTGCGATCTCGAGGCCTGAAAAGATGTTCAGGACTGTGTCTCGGGAGGCTATGGCCGCGACAAGGATGGCGGCCGCAAGCAGGAGTATCACGGGCGTGAGCGGCCATCCCCAGTAGTCGGCCAGTATTAAGACCCCCAGCAGCAGTATGGTCACTCTTACACCGTTTGTAATTAACCTTCCGGGCGGTTTTGGAGATTTGATCTCATCAAGGAAGATATTGAGCAGCCTGTTTGTCAAAATTATGAGCAACCAGATAATTGAAATGATGAATATGCTGCCAATAATTCTTTCCGATAATACCTGTGCTTCGGCAGACAGTGGGGAAAACTTCAGCGCTGCAAAGGCGCCCAGCAGCATAAACCAGAAGAAGAACGGACCCCTGGTAGACTGCACAAGTATTTCCCTTCCTCCCCAGCCTGACTTGATCAGCAATTTATCCAGGCGGTTGTAGAGCAGCCTGCGTGCCCAGAGCCCGACTATGCAGAAAGCCATGAAGATAACCGTCGGGACAACAATCGTGATCCAATTCTCTTGAATCCAATCGATCATGTCAATCACCTAAAGAATTTTCTGAAATTCAGCAAGAAAGATATTAACCTCTGACGTCGAATTCAGATAATAGGCGGCGGCGGACGACTGGGAACCTTCCCCTATCAGGATGGAAATACCGTCAAGATCATTAACCGTTTTGAAAGCATCTTCATCCGTCAGATCGTCACCCAAGTATACGGGCAGCACCTGCCCTCTCTTATGTGAATGGGCGAACTTATCGTAAACCAACTGAACAGCATTACCTTTGTGCCAGGGGATGGCCGGTCTGACTTCATGCACCTTCTTGCCGGAAGTTGTCTTTATCTTGCCCAGTTTGCGGGCGGTGCGGACGGTGTTCTCGAATATCGAATTGACCTCCGGCAGTTGATCAGCATCAACAAGCCTGTAATGGACGCTCAATGTCATCCCTTTGTCTTCAACTATGACTCCTTTAACTCGGCTCATAGCCCGCTTCAAAACAGTGCCCATCAAACGTATTATTGAACTTATTTCCTCGGTTAGAGGATATATGAATTGGATCTCCGGTCCTTCTATCTCAAAGCCGTGGTTTCCCGCATAAACAACGCCGCTGATACCGACACGCTCTTTTACATCCGCGAGGGCGCGCCCGCTTACTATTGCCACATTTATACCCGGCTTGTGAACAAGTCCGGCAAGCAATTTCCTTGTTTCGTCTGTAAGGTTGGCCATTTCAGGGCTGTCCACGATTGGAGTCAATGTACCATCGTAGTCACACAACAGCAATCTTTGTTTGGACTGCTCGAGCCTCCGGTAGATGTGATTCCATACGTTGAAAACATATTGCATGCTCGTAGAAAATTCATATTGACTCTATTTTAACCAATTCCGTGATAATGTCTGCGGCCCACCGGTAGATATTGTTCTCGCACACTCTCTGCCGCAACTTAATCATGCGCTTCTTTCGCGCGTCTGCGGGCATTTGAATGGCAGTGTGAATGGTCTCAGCGATTTCATCGATTGCATATGGATTGATAAGCAACGCTTCATCCAATTCCCTGGAGGCACCGGTAAACCGGCTCAGAATAAGAACCCCGTCTTCATCTATTCTGGTCGAGACAAATTCCTTTGCAACCAAGTTCATACCGTCATGAAGTGAGCTTACCAGGCAGAAACTGGCCATCCTGTTGAAAGCCAGCAGGGTCACCGGTGATTTATGCTCTTTTATATAGATTATCGGTTGCCAGCTATCTGACCGGTATTTAAAATTTATTTCTTCCACAAGCTTATCGATCTCATTATTCAATGACTGATATTTTTGAATTTTCGTGCGACTCGGTTCAGCAAGCTGGAAAAATACAAGTTTATTCTTATATTTCGGATACCTGGTCAGCAAGAGATCTATAGCCTTCAACCTTTCGGGAATGCCTTTTGTGTAGTCGATACGGTCAAGGCCGATGCCTATTGTTTGATCTTTCAGACCGAACTTTTTTTTCAGCACCGTTATTTCCTGTTCGACTTCCGGTTTCTGAACATTTTCGGATATCCTGTCAAAATCAACGCTGATGGGGAAAGGAGATACAAAGGTCGTGTGATCGCTGTGGCAAACCGAAAACCTCTCGTAGTCGATTCTGCATTCCAGAGTCCTGTCCACCGTATCAAGGAAGTTGTTCCGGTGATATGCGATGTGAAAACCGAGCAGATCGTTTCCCAGTAACCCATAAAGGATTTCGTTCTGCCAGGGACAGATTCGGAAGGCTTCCGGGTTAGGCCATGGAATGTGCCAGAATTGAGCTACGATGTTACGATGGTTCTTGGCCTTGAGCATCCTTGATAGAAGCGTAAGATGGTAATCCTGTATGAACACAAAGGCTTTGCGCTCTCCGATTTCGTCCAGTACGGCATCGGCGAATAGCCTGTTCACATATTTGTAGGTATTCCAATCGTCCATATTGAATTCAGGGCGCTGATAAACGATGTGGCATAAAGGCCAGAGCGTTTCATTGGAAAAACCGAAATAATACTTGTCGACCTCGTTTTCCGTTAGCCAGACCCGCCTTAATGTATAGCTTTGCGTATCCGGGGGAACCAGAACGCGGTTGTGGGCGTCAACTACCTCCCTGTCAGCGGTTCCGCTGCCATGAGCCACCCATGTTCCGCCGCAGGTCCGCATGACCGGGTCCAGGGCTATCGTGAGACCGCTGGCAGGGACGATACATTCAATTTTGTCGTTTACATAATTGTGAATATAGGGTTCCCTATTTGATACTACAACGAACAGGTAATCGGACAACTGATCTTTCACTAACTGTTGTAAAGAATCCTGATTCCACATTGTTTATACTCTTATTTGTATACCAAGCGGGTTTCAACCGGCCAATTTCTTCAAAATAATCAGCCCTTAGTATTGATTACACGTATTAAGTTGGTAATGACGGCCACATCGTCCTGATCATTTCCCAAAAAGTGAGTAAACGATCACACACATTGTAACGCAATAATTTTAGATTATCAAAACCACCGAAAAATAAAGTCGGGTGTAAAGATGTAAGGTGTATCTTTTGCAGTTGCGGGAATTTATAGATCCGGGGGAGGTCGCTGGGACAGGTTGGAGAATAGCCAATTATAGAGAAGAGCTAACTTGCTTTTATCAATGAGAAAAACAAGCAATGATGTCATTATGATACTAATCAATATAATGGAGTACGCAATATTTTGGATAGTCTCGCCACCAGATACCCCTTGCTGGAAGGGAATCGAGGCCAGGACGGCTGCAGCCAATCCTCTGGGAATTACAACTGCCAACATCGAAGCATCTGATACCGGCGTCGATCTGACTACTGTGAACCTAACAACAGGCAAACGGATGACATATATTATTACAGTTAATATAAGGCCGATTAAGATCAGCCACCAGTTGGCCAGATGGAGGGAAATACCCATATATACGAAAAATAGAGTTTTCAGGATAAATACTAACTCAGAGAAAAAGGCCTTTTCATTTATGTTTAGCTCACTCGGGCTTGAGTATACATGATTACGCAATCTCGGTAAGCGCACAGATCCTATATTGCCAAGGGTAATCCCAAATACAAGGGCTGCCACCGCCCCGCTATAGCCAAGCCATTCCGCAAGTCCAAATACGACAAACACGAATGCTGCAGTGGTAAATGTGGAATTCTGAAGGTTTCGAACTTTATTCAGGATCACCGACCACCCTAACGCGCTGACCACACCAAGCACTATTGCAAGAGCAAAGGAGGCGATGACTTTACCGAATGTCAAACCTATGTCAAATTCAGTAATGTCGCCAAGTTTAGTAATTTCAATAAGGCTGATTGTAGCTATCACACAATAGACGTCGGTTATTGATGATTCCAGCAGCAATACAGCTTTACTTCCAGTTTGCATTTTTAGCTTATCTAACATTGGGGCAATTATTGCTGAAGACATCCCACCAACCACCGAAGCAAGTAGAAGCGATCTGACGATTCCCAAATCAGTCAGAAAAAAACCTGCTGCTCCGACTGCAATAACCGTTACGATATATGATACCGTGCTCAGCATAAACGTCTCTTTATAGGTTTCCCTGAATGCGGAGATGCTCAGGCCGATTCCGGCGTCGAATAGGATCAAAATAAATGTAATTGTGGTAAATACAGGGCCGACCGCGCCGAAATGTGTAGGTGTCGCAATATTGAATAGCGGTCCCAGCAAAAGCCCTATTATTACAAGGGGCAATACATCTGGTATCCGAGTTTGCCTGAACACTGCCTCAAATAAATGAGCAGCGAAGATCAATATACCTACTGAAGCGATGACTAATGCTGTATCGTGCACTTGCTAGACGTTCCTGTGGCTGGGCACAACCGAAGACAATAACAACCAATGTAAGTTAACGTTAACTCATATTTTATCTTTTATTGAACACTATTTCAAAGCAGCATTTTGCGACACGATTTTGAGATTGACTTAAATTGACAATCCCATATACGGGAATACTATCAAGGAGACAGGCAGATTCTGGTACTAAGTTAGGCCCTTGCGCAATATATGTAAAATGGGTTCAAATTTATCTTGAGGTTTATATTTATAATTGCTCAGGGTCCAAATATTCGACAATCCTTGTACCACACTGAACAATATAATTGCAGCAGCATCTACATCTATGTCGCTTCGCAATTGCCCTTGTGTAATTTCATCCATTAATACCTCTTTTAATTTAGCGACATATTTTTCTATAGTGTCATAAATACGATTGTTGAGCCTCTTATCACCGAGACTGACAATCTCAGCAATCACCTGGAAGGATATCCCCTTTTTCATTTCAAGTTCTGACAGGTGATTCATTAATATATTTTCGAGTCGATTGCGTTTCGTATGCCCGTGTGCTTCAAGATCAAATATGAGATTACTTTCTATGACCTCCACGAGCAGATACAATATATCTTTTTTACTTTTAAAGTGCCTGTATATTGCCGCTTCAGAAAACCCTACTTCTTCGGCAATTCTTCTCACAGTAACGTTTTCGCTACCGTATTTGATAACCAGTTTTCCGGCAGCATTTACTATTTGCTCTTTCCGAGGTATTTTGCTTCTTGAACTTCTAACCATATCTAGTCACTGCTACCAGCATATTTCAGGTTTTAACCCTTAATTATTATGGGTATTATATACTTTTTTATAATCGGGTAGACAGCACCGCTATTTCTACAAATTGATTTCACTATGCATGAAGGTTGCAATTTGCTCAGTGTAAAAAAGTGTGTTTATTATCTTCTCAATACGAAGAAAATAGCTACGGCGATTATGATAGAACTACAAATCAAGATGATTTCAAGGCAATTATCACTAATAGGCAGGGATGGCTGGATTCCTTTAACCAACCGCATCACGAAACCAAATGCTAAACCCAGACCACCACAGATAAAGCCCAACTTGATTAAGCTCACAACAAAGCCTCCCCCACCACAAATTAACTGGCTTTGACAATCAAATATTCTTACAAATTCAGATCTTTACGAACCACGACAGCACATAAAGTGCCAATATCATGGGAACAGCAATTAGCGCAATACGTTTTAGATCAGACCTGACGTATGCGTAACGAAGATTTAATTCTTCAGCGGTATAGTATGTTTTTACAACTGCAACCGGTTTTTTCACCTCTGCTAATGAAGTAGTACTTTTGTTTTCCATACTTCTCATTGTTGTAGGAGAAGAAGGCCGGACCCTGCGCGCCATCTTTTTTTGTCTTTTCTTACTCATTTTTTACTCCATATATATTTCAGCAGCCTGCGAGTTTTAAAATTACTACGATGATAAGAACGGGGATCGCAAAAGTAGCAACTGCCTTAAGACCTTCGGAGTAGCTAAGCCCTGATTTGGCGGGTTTATTATTTGGGACAGGATTATCGTTATGTTCTTTCATGCCTGTATTTAATAACAATAGATATTGTGAGTGTGCGTTAACTAACATTATATTTAGTGTGGTGGTAACTGTCAATTCATGGTTTTACAGCCTGTTCGCCCAGCTACGGCAAATAGCGGCGCAGGAAATGCATCACGGCGCTGATAGATCGATGCAGTGCTGGTAGAGCGCCTGCTTTAAATCATATTCAAATGTGTAACCGGTGACGCGGTAGCTGGCGGACTGGTTACAGCAGTTGTCAATTATATTAATCACGTCCCACAGCTCGAGGCCGCAGTGGGGCGCATTGGTTATGCCATTAAGTGTGAAGAGCATGGTAGGATCCACGTTACGACCGGCATCACATGGACATCTACCAGGTGCCCGTTTTGCTGAGTTAATTTGCTAGAACTGATTATTCAATAAATCCTTGTTGTTCCTTTACTCGTAGTTAAATTTTATATGGTATAATGCATTTCCATATGCTAAGCAATTAATAAAACGATATAATATCCCAATCTAATCACAGTTCTGTAAAAAACCAGCCAGTTTCTGAGTCCCGGCAATAGTACATAAAGCGTAGTTGCAGGGCATCGATAATAAAGCATAGGAGAATAAGCAATTACGGGTATTTGCTATGCGTATAACCTATATATTACAAAAAATAATAGAACTACTTCTTTTAAAAGAAGGCTTGACCGTACCTCAAATACAGTATCAATTAAGAACAGATTTCGGTATAACCATCCCTCGAAAACTGATAATTAAAATTATCGATCATCATAGAGACAAATTGGACGTAATTCATAAGTGCGGTCAATCAACGGTCAAACTGATCCCCAAGTATAGAAATCTAATAAGTAAAAACAAGATGAACAACGATGGGATCATCAAATGAATATCAACTATACTCCAAAAGATGCGGTTATTGATACAGCAGCTATTATCCTAATACTATTACCCGAACCTGCTACCACTGCTCTTGGTATCGCCATGATGGCTCGTCCTAGGGGTAATAATAAACCAGCGACGAGCAGCAAACCACTGCACAATTATCCAGATTATATATACAGGGTAGATACTATACACGGCAGGGAAATCACCTGGGAGGCAAGGACCATCATGGCCGGTCAGCTTCAGCTGCAGGAGCTCAACAGACCCACCGTTAAAATCAAGCCCCGCGAGGAGTTCATTGTCGGCCGCAAAACGACGGGGCAAAGCCCAGGCCAGCCAGCCTCTCAAAAGTTACCGCCCGGCATAAAAGTCCATCATACTTTGATAAATCCGCCGCGAGAAATCAGACCCTCCGAGCCCGCCTTTATCCCTGGAGAAACCGTACATCATGCGCTAAGGCAACTTCCTAAGGTGGCTCCCGTTTTCAAGAAGTCGTCACCCGAGGTTAAAATTCACCACACCATTGAAAACAGCCCTGGCTACATCAAAGCACGGTCCGGCGGTATAGATCAGCAACCACAGCCGAAGATAGTCCATCACTCATTGCAAAACTCACCGGCTGCACAGATAAACAACCCCATCAAAATCGAAAAACCCCCGCCTGCAATCATTAAGCACCATACAATTAACAAAAACCCTCCCATCAAGCGCAGGGGGCCGCTAATTCCACCCCCATCACGACCAAGTAAACGCAATATCTCAGACAGAAATATAGATTTCGATACGAAGCGCTGAGGTGCGATAGTAACCAGCCCAAAGTAAAATCGCAAGCAGCGCCGTGAAAAATAAAGAAAAAAATTAGACGATAAAGCTCTTATCGTGTTTATCTGCTGAAATCTCCAAGATTCTTCTACTAAATTCACTACTGGCTTCATACTCAGGGCTGATAAATTGTATGTCACCCAATGTTGCCAATTTCTTTGTTTCCTTTTTACTATGCATTCGGGCCAATATTTTAAGTTTGGGATTTAGGCGCAATGCATTAGTGATGGCCGCTGTGATTGTCAGCATATCAGGTACAGTTATTACGAAAACGTTAGCCTTTTTTAGATTTAATTGAGCAAGTATGTGAAAATTACCGGCATCTCCATATATGTGGGGGATATCTTCTTTTCTCAATTCGGATATTATCTCCGGATCAAATTCAATGACCTGGAATGGTATATTATCCTTCCGCAAATTTGCTGCAATATTTCTGCCAATTCGCCCGTATCCGGCTAGAACCACAGGGTATGATCCAATCAACGTATCAGTGATTTTACTCGTATTTAGCGCTAACGAGTCTTTCTTAATTGCACCCCTGGCAACTGACAGGTGCTCCAACTTTGGCAACAACCACGAAACCAACCCGAAAAGTAAAGGTGTCAGTAGCATGGTTATAATGGCACTGGCTACGATCAGAGAATAGAATTGGTCTGTAACTATGTTACTATCCATGCCAGCCTGCGCCAGGACGAAACTGAATTCACCTATCTGAAAAAGTCCAGCACCGGATAATAATGCAATTTTGTTACTGTATTTGAATGCCCGTACTATTAAAAAGATGATGGATGTTTTCACAATAACGATGCATAACACTATGAGTAAAATGGTTGGCCAATTATCAATCACAAATTTGGGATTTAACAGCATACCTAGAGACAGGAAAAACAATGTAGCAAAAACATCTCTTAAGGGGGTGATTTCGGCCAATGCCTGATGAGCAAATATCGACTCGCGTAATACTAACCCAATGATAAACGCGCCAAAAACGACCGATAAGCCTAATATGTGGGTACCATATCCAGCCAACAAACATAGAACAAGAACAGACAATACAAATAGTTCTCGCGACCGAACGCCACCTATACGGCCGAAAACCCAGGGCAATACCCACAACCCCATCCCAATGGCGACTGCGATGAAAATAGCTGCCTTACCAATGGTCAGGGCAAAAACATTGAATAAATTATCTACGGGTTGGCCAAGAAGCGATACTGTCACCAGCATAACGGTGACGCTAACATCCTGAAGTATTAGTATGGCGATCATAATGCGGCCATGTATAGAACCAAGCTCGCCTTTTTCCATTAATATCCGCAGACACACCATAGTGCTGCTTAAAGATAAGACCAGGCCAAATACTGCTGCTTCCGGCAAAGACCATCCAAACAAACCCCAGCCAAGAACGAAACCGGCAGTAAAAGTGAATATGATTTGAAGTATCCCACCCCACACACCAACATTGCCTACCTGACGCAACTGTGTAAATGAAACTTCCAACCCCAATGTAAACATCAAGAGGGTCACTCCGATGGTAGCTGCCGATTTAATTAAAGTTACATCGCCAACCCATCCGAGAACATAAGGACCTGCCAATATACCTACGAGTAAGTAGCCGAGAATCACAGGTTGTCCCACACGGCGGGCAAGCATTCCGCCGATCAAAGCAGCTCCTAAGAGTATCGCAATAACAATTTCTGGTCCTAAATTTTGCATATCATTAAATGAATATCGGGATTATTATTCATAGTAAAAAATCAATATACATTCTTCATAAATATGATATTTATCCAAGGGGGTGGAAACAATACCAAGAGTGGTATAGACTTCTATTTAAATTGCCGCAAACAAACGCTGGTTATGAGAAAAAGGTAGAAATTGGATGATTAACTGCGTTTAATTATAGCTAATAATATACATATTTTCAATGCAATTTTTATTGTGGTTTTACAGCCTGCTCGTCTTTTCTGCTGCGGTATTGATAGGTAGATCTCCCAAGTTGGAGCACATTACACGCCCTCCGCGTGCTCACCCTGTAACATACCTTCAATACCTCAACCTGTTCTCGCAACTGGGCAGGCTTCAGGGCTTTTTTCGCAGCACATCCTGAAGCATCTGTTTATCCAGACTTAAATCTGCTACAAGTTGCTTGAGTTTCCTGTTCTCCTGCTCCAGTATATTCAGTCTTCTCACCTCTGGAACTCCCATGCCGATATATTTCTTTTTCCAGCGGTAAAAGCTCTGTTCACAGATGCCCATCTTCCTACATACCTCGATGACAGGTGTGCCGGTCTCTGCCTGCCGCAGCGCGAAGGCGATTTGTTCTGCCGTGTACCGGGATTTCTTCATGGGACGATCCTCCTTCAAAACATATTAATCATCCCACAAAACTCGCATTCCGTCTGGTCCAGTTTACGGGGAGACGATCAATTTGACATGCAACCCATTATCCACTAATATATCAACATATATTAATATAATGA
>Ga0163210_1000727_pt1 | contig 13999 bp, 11 predicted proteins | sample Kivu_220m_FD_113536 | JGI IMG/M metagenome (GOLD analysis project Ga0163210, IMG submission 113536) | Freshwater microbial communities from Lake Kivu, Western Province, Rwanda to study Microbial Dark Matter (Phase II) - Kivu_220m | ecosystem: Environmental > Aquatic > Freshwater > Lake ...
ATCTCACCACCCAGACCGCGGACGCCAGCTCGGGTCAGATGCGCGCCGACAACTTTGATGGACCGTCCGGAATGCTGCGGGTCGCCGTGGAAGCACGCCCACGGATGACCGAACGCCAGGGCAATGACGATACCCGAGAGCAATATGAACGGCGTCTTCATAGTTCCTCCTGTTCCTGCCGAGCGCTGCGGAGCTCAATTCCGCGCGTGCTCGAACGGATGAAGCGGGCCAGTTCCTCAAGCTGCTCCTGCCCGCGGCCCGGCGCGCTGGCGGGGAGCAGATCTGCCTCGATTGTAGACAGCGCCTGCGCTAGGTTCAAGCCGGCGCGGTAGATGGTGCGATAGGCCGTTCGCAGAGCGGCCAGCACCGGTTCCCCAATTCCTGCACGCCGCAGGCCGACTGAATTAAGCCCGCGTACGCAACAGGGATTACCGGCCGCCAGCATGTACGGAGGGATGTCCTTGTTCACGTACGAACATGCGCCGACCATTGCCAACTCACCGATGCGGCAGAACTGGTGGATGCCGGCAAGCCCGCCGATGTTCGCCCGGTCGCCGAGTTCCACGTACCCGGCAAGCTGGACGCCGTTGGTAATCACGCATCCGTTGCCGATGCGGCAGTTGTGGGCAACGTGGACGTAGGCCATGATGAAGTTGTCGTCGCCGATGATGGTCGCTCGGCCCATCCCGCTTGCCCGGTGCACCGTGGAATACTCGAAGAACGTGTTGCCGGAGCCCATTCGCACTTCGGTATCCTCGCCCCCGTACTTCGTGTCCATCGGCTCACCTCCGATTGCCACACCCACGGCAAACCGGTTCCGCTCCCCGGCAGTGACTCTCCCCTCAAAATTGCAGAACGGGCCGATCTCACAGTCGGGGCCGAACTGAACTCCGGGAGCTACAATGGAAGTGGGATGTACGGAACCTGAGGGGCTCAAGGGTGCCGAGTTCTTGGGGCCCATGTAACGGAACCCGTCTGGGGTCAGCGTCGACCTAGCGCAGCGCGCCGATGACTACCGCCTCGCAGGCCAACTCATCGCCCACGCTGGCAGTGCCGTGAATCTTGTACACCGAGGAACGGCCGCTGACTACGTCGGCAGACAGCAGCAGCCGTTCGCCGGGCGCAACCTGGCGGCGAAATCGCACGCTCTCTATCCCGGCAAAAAGAGTGCTTCGGCCGCGGCGCTCCTCAAGGACTTTGCTGACGAGGAGAATCCCAATCTGGGCAATCGCCTCGACCATCAGGACGCCGGGCAGTACCGGGAATCCTGGGAAGTGCCCGGGGAAGTAGAACTCGTCAGCCTTGATGTCCCGATATCCCTCAATCAGGTTGGGCTCAAGCTTGGTTACGGCATCTACAAACAGGAACGGTTCACGATGGGGCAGCAGCTCCTTGATATGTTCCAAGGTCAACACGATTTCACTCATCAAACCTCCAGTTCTTCCTCGACTTTCCGGACGAAGGCAAGGTTCAGCCGGTGCCCGGGCATGTAAGCGAATACCGCCGCGTCAAGCGGCCGGCCGAGAAGTGCCAGGTCGCCCAATAGGTCCAAGGCCTTGTGCCGGCACGGTTCATCGGGGAACCGCCACCGCTCGGCGCACACGAACCGGCCGAACCGCTTCAGCCGGAACGGCATGCCTTGTTTCCTCCCGAGCGCGGCCGGCGACATGCTGGTCTGCGCCAAAGTCCTGGCTCGGGCCACCGTCCGCAGGAACGAGCCGGGCGCCGCCGTGAACGCGCAGAACTGCGGCCCGAACTCAGGAAACCGCGTCAGGCAGTTGATCACCAAGCCTCGCGCCGGGACCGCCGCAATGAACCGCGCGTCTTCCTTGACCCGGACCGGCCGCGCCAGTCGCGCCGGTTCGGGCCCGTCCTGGTACCGGACGACACCGGCCTTCTTAAGAAGACGCACGTACGGTTCAGCGCTGCCGTCGCCGAGCGGCAGCTCGGGGCCGCTCGTCTCCACCGCGAGGTCGGTCACGCCAAGACCGTAGCAGGCAGACAGCAGATGCTCGACCATGCGCACCTTGCCTTTGCCTCGGCCCAGGCACGTGGTGTGACCGACTCCGTTCGCATTGGCGACCGTCGCCCGCACGTAGCTGTTGAACCAGATGCCGGCGCCGGGCCCGGCCGGGCTCACCCGCACGCTCGCCTTTCCTCGACCCAGCCGGTCCTTGCCGGCGAAGTCGGCCGCTCTCGCAACCGTCGCACCACTCATATCCGTCCGCCGAACCGACGCCAGAGGCTGGCCCAGAGCCGCTTCATTTCCGCGTGCGGCCGCGCCGGGATTCCCGAGTAGTGCGCCCCGGCTGGTACTGAACGGAATACTGCCGACCGAGCATAGATGACCGCGTCATCCCCGATGGTCACGTGGTCACTCACGCCGACCTGTCCCGCCAGCATGACCCGGTCGCCGAGCACCGCACTCCCCGCGATTCCCACCTGCCCGGCCAGAACGCAGTCGCAGCCAATCACGACATTGTGGCCGATGTGGACGAGACAGTCTATCTTCGTACCATGGCCGATGCGCGTTTCCCGTCCCGTTCTGGCCCGGGCAATCGTGCAGTTGGCCCCGATGTCGACGTCATCTTCCACTATGACGCGACCGTCGTGCTCGAGCAGTCGGTAACGGCCGTCCTGTCTGTCGTACCCGAATCCGGCGCAGCCGATTGCCGTGCCCGGCCCGATGCGTACCCGGGCGCCGACGGTTGTCCGACCCATGATGGTCACGCTCGGCTCCACGATTGAGCCCGGTCCGACCTCAACCTCCGGACCGACGTAGACGAACGGCGCAAGAACTACGTCCGGTGCGAGCTTCGCGCCGGGCTCCACCCGCGCCGGCTCAGGGTTTCGCAACTGCCGCAAGCAGTACCCGGATTACCGTGCCGACCTGCTGCTGCAAGTCCTCGGGCCGGGCGGCGTCACCCTTTTGCGTCTTGAGCAGAGTCCCCAACCGTACATCGGCGATCGACAACTCGAACTGGATCCGGCGGTCCTGCTTGCTCGCACTGCCGAATACAACGTAATCGGCGTCAAGCGCGCGGCCCGCGTCCAGCGCCTTGTCGAGCACGACCTGCTGGTTAGCAAGTCCATAGGACTGCAACTGCTGGTCGACCTTCGCGTTGGCAACCATGTCTACGTTCGGCTGCACCTTCACCAACCCGTAGACGAACTCCCGGATGTCGCTGCCGACGTGATCCTGCGACGCGAGGTCATTGGAGTTGTACACGGGCATCAGTGCATAGACCTTCTTGCCCGTAACCGACGGCCCGACCGGCGCGAACTCCCGGTTCAGATCCTCGAGCACCAACTGGGTCAGGTCGAGGCCGGCCTCCGAGTAGACGATTCCGGACTTGGAGGCGTCCAATATCAGGGCGAATCCTTCGTCTGCCGAGAGCTTGGCGACCGCCGAGTCAATCTTCCCCACAATCGGTGCAATCAACTCCTTGTAGCGCTGGTCGATGAGGCCGCCCTTCCCGTACACCTCGGCCACGTAGCTGTCATAGCGCCGCTTCCGCTGGTCGACCTCGGCGTTCTTCGCGCGTTTCCCCTCTTCGGAAAGCGTGAGTTGCTGTGATTCGTACTCCTCTTTGGCCTGTTCGTAGTCGGCCTTCAAGGACTCGGCCTTCGCCTCGAAGCTCAGGCGCGTCGTGTCCATTTCCTGCTTGGCCTCGGCCGCGGCCTCGTACTTGGCGATAACCTGGTCGTAGTCAACGTAACCGACCCGGAACTCCTTGGCCGCGAAGAGCGTTCCCGCAGACACAAGGACGAGGAAGGTTGCCAGCCGGAATGTCCTCACAAGAATCCTCCTGTGTTCAGGTTGTCATTGGTGGTATTGTCTTGACTCACCGGACTAGCAGCTTAGGCCATGACGCCCGATTGTCAACACGGACTGCCGGTCAGGGTCGAACCCTCCTGCCCGATGTTGAAGCTGGCGAGCGCCCGCGGTACCAGCCGCACGGATCCGGCGAGCTTCAGCCGCAGGTAGTTGTCGGTCAGGGCGGTGCTGGCCGTTTCGACGATGGCCGGCCGCACTGTCCCCACGAACCGCGCCTGATACTCCTGTCTCTTGCTGTCGGAGAAGGCCCGCAGGTCCGCGACCCGCTCGCGTACGACCGGTGCTGGCACCGGGTCGCCCTGGCACGCCCGCTCGGTTCCGGGACGCGCCGAGAAGGGAAAGACGTGCAGATAGCCAACCGGCGATTCCGCGAGGAAGTCCCGAGTGCGCGCGGAAGACTCGTCGTTCTCGCCGGGAAATCCGGCTATCACATCCGTCCCGATGTTCGCCTCGGGCCTGACCCTGCCGATGCGATCGAGAAGCCGCCGGAAGTCGGCTGTGCGGTACGGCCGGTTCATGAAGGCGAGCACGGCATCGTCCCCGGACTGCAAAGGGACATGGAAGTGCGGACAGAGCCGATCGTCGGCTATCACGTCGAGCAGGGCGTCATCGAACGTGTCCGGCTCGATTGATGCCAGCCGGATACGCGCAGAGCGGCATAGCTTGAGCAGACTCTCCAGCAGCCCGGCCAGGGACATTGCCCCATCGCGGTACGTGCCAAGGTTGAGGCCGGTCAGCACAACCTCGTGGAAGCCAGCAGCCAGCAGGCGTCCGAATTGCTCACCGACCCTCGCCGCCGGCACGGACCGCTGCCTGCCCCGCAGCCGGGAAACAACGCAGTACGAGCAGCGCCGGTCGCATCCGTCCTGGACCTTGAGTATCGCCCGGCTTCGAACCGGCGTCGGGTCGATAGTTGAAATCTCGGATTGCTTCCGGTCATTGTCCCACACTTCGGATACTCCGACGATTCGCCGGACCCGGTCCGGCGAGCGCTCCGCCATGCAGCCGAGCACAACCACCCGCGGGCCTCTTGCGGCCCGGCCTGCGCGCCGGATCAACTGAGTGGAACTCCGGTCGGCCTGTCCGGTCACCGTACAGGTATTGACGTAGATCGTGTCGGCCTCGTCCGGCGATTCGACAACAGCGACGCCCTGAAGCGCCAACCGGTGCCTCAGGGCGTCGCTCTCGGATTGATTCAACCGACAGCCAGCGGTCAGTATCGCCGCGGTGGGCTGCTTCACACTCAGGTCCGACCCGTCGGACAAGTCAGACCGGTCCGGCCGGCGGGCTAGCCTTCCAGGTCGCGCTCTTCCTCGAACTCGCGGAGGTGGTCTTCGAGCGTGAACTTGTCGTTCAGGTCCTCCTCGCGCCAACGCTCGCGGCCGCGCTCACGGTCGCGGTCGTGGCCGCGCCCGCGCTCCGGACGCTCCTGCATTTCGTCAATCAGCGGTTCCGCCTCAAGGTCAAGAGCCCGCTCGCTGAGCGCAATCCGGCGATGTTCGAGGTCAATGCGGAGTACTCGCAGTTCCAGTTCCTCGCCGATCTGGTACTTCTCCTTCGCCTTCTTGCCGCCGCGCGCCAACTGGCTCAGGGGTACGAACCCCTCGATGTCGTAGTTGAGGGCAACCACCACGCCCGGCTTGGGCAGGTCGACGATCCGCGCCTTGACGACGTCGCCTTCCTTCAGCTCCTTGCTGATGCTGTAGAACGGGTCTTCCAGCGTCTGTTTCAGGCCGAGCGTTATCCGGCGGTTCTCGCGGTCGACACCGAGGATGATGGTCTCGACCCGCTGACCCTTCTTCAACTCCTCACGCGGATGCTTGATCCGCTTGGTCCAGGAGATGTCGGCGTTGTGAATGAGACCCTCGATGCCTTCCTCGATTTCGACAAAGGCTCCGAATTCCTTCAGCGCCCGCACCTTGCCCTCGACCCGCTGCCCGACGTGGTATTTCTCCTCGACCAGTGACCACGGGTCGGGGAGGGTCTGCTTCAGGCCGAGCGATATCCGCCGGTTTTCCTTGTCGATGTTGAGAATGACGGTTTCGATTTCCTGGTCCATCGCGAGAATCTGCGAAGGATGGTGGATCGACTTGGTCCAGGACATCTCCGAGATGTGAATCAGGCCTTCGATGCCCTTCTCCAGCTCCACGAACGCACCGTACTCGGCCAGCGTCGTGACGCGGCCCCTGACCTTGCTGCCCACCGGGTACTTTTCCTCGACCCGCTCCCAGGGGTGGGGCGTGAGCTGCTTCAGGCCGACGGTAATCCGGCCCGTATTCGGGTCGGCGGAAAGAACCTTGATTTTCAGCTCGTCGCCGACATTCACGACCTCGGTCGGATGCACAACTTTGTTCCAGGCCAAATCCGAGATGTGAAGCAGAGCGTCGACGCCGCCGATGTCGACGAACGCGCCGAAATCGGTAATCGTCTTCACCGTGCCGTCGATGATGTCCCCGACATTGAGCCGGCTGAACAGCTCGCGCCGGATCTCGTCCTGGCGCTCCTCCAGCAGCAGCCGTCGCGAAACCACGATGTTCTTCTTGTACCAGTTGACCGAGAGGATTTTGACCTCGAGCTGCTTGCCGATGAGGTCGTCCAGGTTCGGCACCGGCCGGAGGTCCACCTGGGACCCGGGCAGAAACGCGTCCAGCCCGAGAATCTCGACTGCCAGACCGCCCTTCACGCGCTTGATGACAGTGGCGGGCACGCCCTCGGCGCTTTCCGACTTCTGCTTGATGGTCTCCCAGGCAAGCTGGAAGTCGGCCTTCTTCTTCGAGATGGCCGGGAATCCGTCCCGGTCCTGGAAAGACTCGAGGTATACCTTCACCTCGCGCCCCTCGGCGGCATCGTCGCGGTTACGGAACTCGTCGATCGACAGCACACCCTCGGCCTTCAACCCGATATCGACCAGCACGGCATTGGTCAGCCGTTTGACTACACGGCCGGTGACGATGTCGCCGAGCCGCAACTGCGGAAACGAGTCGGCGTACATCTCGGCGGTCGTCTTCGGTGCCGGCGGAGCCGCGGGCGGCGGGGCTTCCGGCAAGACGGGACTCACTGCTTCGGACTCAGGGAGGCTTGTGCCTTCCTGTTTGCTATCCTCAACTGACATTAAAACGGTCCTCCTTAGCGGGATTTCTGACAATATCAACGATCTCGCTCACCACCCGTGACGGTGTGGACGAGCCGGCCACAATTCCGACCCGGTCGGCCCGCTCGACAATCCGGAGCGGGACTTCCGATGCCCGCTCCACGAAAACAACACGCCGGCCCGCGTTGCGGGCAATCTCGGCCAGCCGGGAACTGTTGGCGCTGTTGCGGCCGCCGACAACCACGACCAAGTCAACCTGCTGCGCTATCCGGGCAGCAGCCAATTGTCGGGCAGCAACCTCCTCACAGATGGTGTCAAAGACCCGTAGCTCATTATAACGAAACCGGGAAAGGCTGGCAACAGCTTCCCTTAGCCGCTCGCGGGACATAGTAGTCTGGGCCACCACCCCGATTTTCCCGCCCTTGAGCCGCATCTTCGGCGAATAGACCCTGCCCCTGCCCTCGCAATGGCCAAGGATCGACTTCACCTCGGGGTGATTGCGCTCGCCGACCACGACCACCGTGTAGCCCTTGTCTTTGAGGCGGCGGGCAACGTTCTGCACCTTCCGCACGTAGGGGCACGTAGCATCCACCAGCGCGATCCCAAGCCGAGTGCACTCGGCAAAGGTCTCGGGCGGGCACCCGTGGGCGCGTATGACCAGTGCTCCTTCCCGCACCTGCCGGGCGCTACGGACCGACCTGATGCCCTCGCGCTCAAGCTCCTTCAGCACCAAGGGGTTGTGCACCAACTCGCCCAGGGTCGATATGCGGCCGAACTGCTTCTTCCCCGACTTCGCGAGTCCAATCGCCCTCTCCACGCCGAAACAGAACCCCATCGGCCTCGCCACGATAACCTTCGGGGTTTTGACTTTTGCCTTTTGGCCTTTGCCTTTTGACTTCTGCACTCTAGCCCCTAGCTTCTTGCTTCTGCCTTCGTCTGCGTTTCCGCAAGTGCTCGAACTCTCTTCTCCACTTCCCCTGTCATCTCCTCATATCCCTGCCGGTACGGCATGTAGTTCACAGGGAAGACGGGGTCGGCGAAGGCAATGCGTATGCCGTCATTGCGCGTGGGCTTCTTCCGATACCCGCGTTTCACAAAGTCCTTGTCTACAAGGTAGGAGATGATTGAGCGCGACACGCCGCCCAGATGCACCGGCACAACGGGCACTCGGCTGTTGATTGCCAGCATCCCGATGCCGGGTTTGAATCGGCTCATCTCGCCCGTCTTGCTCCTCGTCCCCTCGGGAAAGAGCACGATGGTCTGGCGCATGCCGAGCAGCCACGAACAACTCTTGATTGCTGCCGCGTCTGCCCCGCCCCGCCGCACCGGCCACGCATTGTATGTACGAATCAGCCAGTCGAACCAGCGTGAGGCCCTGAACAACTCCTCCTTGGCAAGAAAGTGTATCTCGCGCCGTGCTCCCAGCCCGACCAGCAGCGGGTCGAAGTTGCACACATGGTTCGACGCCAGAATCTGAGGTCCCGGAACCAGCTTGTTCCGCCCGGAGACGCGCACCTTCAGAACGAGCTTTCCGAACATCCAGACCAGGGCATATCCCGCCATCCAGCGCGCCCGCACTCAGCACCGTCCGTGTTCCGCCGTCCGCGTTCCGAGTCGCATGGCTTTGGCTTTTGGCTCTTGGCTTCTGGCTTCTGACTTGAGCAATCCCGTCTTCCGGCGCGCCAGGTCACAAACCACCTCCACCTGCTCTTCTATCGTCAGATAGGACGTGTCCACCAACACGGCATCGGGCATGCGCCGGAGCGGGCTTGTCGCCCGCCCTGAATCAATCCGGTCACGCTTCACAAGGTTGGCTCGCACGGCCCTGTGCGTGGCGCGTACTCCCTGTTCGCCCAGTTCCAGTTGCCGCCGGCGTGCCCGTTCCTCCGTATCGCACCCAAGGAATACTTTCAGGTCGGCATCGGGGAAAACAACACTGCCGATGTCGCGCCCCTCGCACACGACCGACTGCCCGGCGGCAACTCGCCGCTGCTCAGCTACCATTTTCCGCCGCACCGCTGGTATCGCCGACACCTCGGAAACGAAACCGCTGACCTCAGGAGATCGTATCTCCTTGCTCACATCTTTGCCGTCAAGGAACGTCCTCATCCCGCGCCGGTCCCATCTCACGCTCACGCTCGTGTGCCGCAGCAATTCTGCCAGAGCCCTCAGGTCCGCCGCTCCTGCGCCTGCTGCTTTGGCTTCTGGCTTCTGGCTTTGGGCGTCTGGCTTTCCTATCCTGCGTCCGTCCGCCTCCGTCCACTCGACCCCTTGACCCCTTGACCCCTCGACCCCTGCCGTGAGTACCTTCATGGTCACGGCCCGGTACATCGCACCGGTGTCGAGGTGCCGGAACCCAAGCCGTTCCGCGCACAACCGCGCGGTCGTGCTCTTTCCCGAGCCGGCAGGCCCGTCAATCGCAAGAACGAAGCCTCTGGTGCGCTTCACAGGGGCACTATATCAAAGAACCGCCCGCTTTCAAGCCGACCCACCCCGCGGCGGGCAGGTTGCAGCACTTGACTCCCCGTGGCCTAGACCTATGCTCACGCCGATGGAACCCGGGCCCGCGGTCCCGACTCAGCGGGAAGAGTGCCTGCCTGTTGCCGGGTCGCCCGATTCCGCTGACGTGCGAACGGAGGCGGGGATAAGTCCCGGCATCTCCGATCAGCGCCGGCGCCACGGCTGGTGGCTGGCCGTCCTGTTCCTCTCTTTCGTCGGAGCTGACCTCGTTCTCCTTGCCACCAACAAGTACGGAGCCGGGCTCTCCCCGGACTCGGTCTCCTACTTCGACGTGGCCCGTAGCCTCGAGTCGGGCAAAGGGTTCGTCTTCCACACGGGCGAACCTCTAGTCTGGTGGGCACCCCTCTACTCGGTGCTGCTTGCACTCATCGGGTTTGCGACCCGGCTTGACCCCTCGGCCTTCGCTCGCCTCCTCAATTCCGTCCTCTTTGCACTCGTCATCTACCTATCGGCCCGATTACTGCGGACCGATTCCCGACAATCACTCGCCTACAGCCTGCTCGGTGTGTGCGCCGTCCTGTTCTCCAAGCCCCTTGCCGAGGTCTATGCCATGGCGTGGTCGGAAACCCTCTTCATCCCGCTGGTGCTTGTGTACTTGATGTTCGCGCAACGCTACTGGCGCCATCGTGATCTACCGGCTCTCGGCGTCATGGCTCTGACAACGGCACTCGCATGCTTGACCCGCTACATCGGCGTCGCCCTGGCACTTGCCGGCGCCGCGACCATTATCCTGACCGCGGGAGTGCGCCTCCGGACCCGGATCACCCGTTCACTGGCATTCACCGCGCTCTCACTCGCACCCCTCGGCCTCTGGCTGCTGCGTAACTACCGGCTCACGGCGACGTGGGCCGGAGACCGAGGTGATTCCGGCTTCACACTCCTGCAGCAGGCCGCTCGCTACATCAGAACTGTGACCTCGTGGTATTCGGTATCGCCGGTTTCGGTACCAGTTGTCGCGGGGACGGCTGCGGTTCTGGCGGTCACGTTCCTGTCGTGGAAGGCAGCAAGAAGACGACTCCTCGGCAGCCTGCGAGTTGTCACCAGAGACCATCTGCCCGTCGTGCTGTTCATTGCGACCTTCTCTCTGGTGCTGGCCGCAGCCTCGATGCGGGACGCTGATGTCAACTCACGCATGCTGTCGCCGCTTTTCATCCCCGCCACCGTGGTTCTCCTGGAACTGGTCTGGAACTTGATGAATGCGACCGGACCCACCCCGGGCGTCACGTCCGGCAGGCTCTCGGTGGCGCTTCTGGCTCTCTGGCTCTGCATCCCGCTCTATGGTGTTGCGGTGGCTACAGCCGGCCGCCTCAGGACGGGCGCCGGCGGCTACACCACGGACTCATGCCGCGCGAGCCCGACAATCGCGTGCGCGCGACAGGTCCTGTCCGAGAACAGGAATGTTCGCGTGTACAGCAACGGGCCCGATGTTCTCTGGGAGTTCGCCGGAATTGATGCCGAGGAAGTGCCGCGTAGAGCCAAGGTCAGCCTGACCCGACTTGGCGGCAGGTGGCCACCTGAGGACCGAGCGTTTCTCGTATGGTTCCGACCGATTGCCTGGCGCCGGTACGAGTTCTCGGTCCGGGAGCTGCAGGCGGTAGCCGACATCCAGGAGGTCGCACACCTTCAAGATGGGGCTGTCTACTGGGTAACGCCCCGCGGGACGCCATTCTTCCGCCCCGGTCAGTAGAGGGTCGCTCCGTGCCCGGGTGCTCTTGCTCGGACCGGCAGGCCCGTCGAATGCAGGAACGAAGCCACGAGAGCGCTTCACAGAGGGCAATAATCAGAGAACCGGCCTCCGTCAAGCCGACCCGGCCATCGAGACCTTCACTGTGGTGGCACATCGCCCTCGTACCGAGGGCGCGATTGAGTCCGTCAGAGCACCTCCCATCGCTCACGACAAAGCTCCGACCAAAGCGTCGTCAACTGCGTCGGCAAGTCCGTCGTCAACGGGATTCTGCACTCAACCTCAGCCTTGACCTCAACCTGCATCGGCTACTGCACCGCGAAGCGCTCGCGAAGTCGCTCATGGCGTTGCACCAGAAAACGCTCAACTCGTCGCTCGACTGAAGGCTCGACTCAAAGCGCCGGCCATTGCTCGCTTCAATGCGCCCTGCGTCAGGTCGGCGACTGCAGCCTCCCAGGCGGCCTGGGGGTCATGGGGCGGGCGACAGAATTGTGGTCAGCGACTCGCTTCACACCACATATTGTGGCTACCGACCCGGTCTTCATTGAGTCTACTTAAAAGTAGCCCATATTCCATGCACTCATCGTGCTTCTTGCGGCTTAAGTGAATGTTTTCAGGTAAGTTAGACAGTCAGACCACTTTTCTCGGAGGGCTATCCCCCGTACCATAGGGGGAGCCGCCTGCCACGGTCTTCGGTAAGGACTCTGCCCCGCTCATCAGCAGGCTCTCCGGCAAGGGCTCTACTCTGTTCTCCGGCAGGCTCTTCGGCGAGCTCTCTGCCAGGCTCAATGGTGGGCTATCCCGCAAGCTCACCGGTCGGCTCTCCGGCGAGCTCTCTGCTCAGCTCATCGGCAGGCTCAGGGGTGAGTTCCTTGCCGGGCTCTCCGGCGAGGCCTCTGCCGGGCTCTCTGCCACGCTCATCGGCGGGGGCTTGGGTAGGCTCCTCACCGAGTTCCCCGGCGAGTTCTCCGGCAGGCTCTTGGGCAAGCTGCCTGCCCCGTTCCCTGCCACGTTCCTTGCCAGGCCCAGCTTCTTAAGAAACCAGACGCCTCTGCTGCCGCTCCTGCAGCCTTTGGCTGACCCGACTCCTCATTGACACAATGGCCTGCCGGTCTTAGCATGTCCGCGATGAGAAAGCGGCTTCCGGTCACCGGTTGCGTTCTGCTGTCCGCAATCTGCCTCTTCTCAACTGCCTCTGCCCAGACGGGCTGGCAGAGAACCTATGGTTGGGGCGGTAGCGATGAAGGCTACTCCGTTCAACAGACTTCTGACGGCGGCTACATTGTCGCAGGCTCCCATAGTGGCGATGTCTGTCTCATAAAGACCAATGCTGAAGGCGACACGCTCTGGACGAGGACCTATGGGGGAAATGGTGACTACAGCTCAGTGCAGCAAACCGCAGATGGCGGCTACGTCATCGCCGGCCGCACCAGTAACTCCAGCCCAGGAGGCCCTGACGTCTATCTCATCAAGACCAATGCGGAGGGCGATACGACATGGACGAGAGCCTACGGTGGCGCGGGCTACGAGCGCGGGTCGGTCCAACAGACAACCGATGGTGGCTACATCATCGCAGGCTACACTGCCTCGTTCGGTGCAGGATCCAATGATGTCTATCTCGTCAAGACCGACTCTCACGGTGACACGCTCTGGACTAGGACCTATGGTGGAACAAACGTCGACGAGGGCCACTCGGTCGCGCAGACTGCTGACGGCGGCTACATCATTGCAGGTATGACCCACTCCTTCGGCGCTGGAGGCGCGGATGTCTGGCTCCTGAGGACGAACGCCTCGGGTGACACGCTCTGGACCCGAACCTACGGCGGGCCGCTCGGTGACGCGGGTAGCTCCGTCCGGCAAACCACCGACGGTGGCTATGTCATCGGAGGCAGTACGTCCTCGTTCGGCGCAGGAAGCTACGACTTCTATCTCATCAAGACAGGCGTCTCCGGTGATACGGTCTGGACCAGAACGTACGGTGGGTCGGGATGGGACATGGGCCGCGCTGCCCAGCAGACTGCTGATGGAGGCTACATTATCGCAGGCACAACCAGGTCCTTTGGCTCAGGGAGACGTGACGTCCATCTCGTCAAAACCAATGCGGAGGGTGATACGCTCTGGACGCGGACCTATGGCGGTTCAGATGAAGACGAATGCCGCTGCGTCCGACAGACTGCTGATGGTGGCTACATCGTCGCCGGCAGTAGCCGGTCCTTTGGTGCCGGAGACGATGATGTCTATCTCATCAAGACCAATGCTGACCCCGACGTTGGCCGCGTCGCCATTCTATCACCGCCGGGAATCGTAGACTCCGGCCAGGTGTACGTGCCGAGCGTAGTCGTTCGCAATTTCGGCTTGGGCCGGGCGGTGTTCGCGGTCACCACGAGCATCGGGACGGCGTATGCCCAGACGGTTCAAGAGACACTGGCGTCGGAGGTCTCTGACACGGTGGTGTTTCCTGCGTGGACTGCGGAGCCGGTCGGTTCGCTCGCTGTCACGTGTTTCACGTCGCTTCTTGGCGACGTGAACCTGACCAATGACACCATCAGAGACACGATTCAAGTGCTCCCGCCGCCGAGGCACGACGTCGGCGCTGTCGCGATTGTGACACCACCCGGCAGCATGCGGGCGGGTGACACGGTGACACCGAGGGCGCGCATCAGGAACTTCGGTAATAGGCAAGAGCGATACTTCGAGGTTCGGTTCCGGATTGGCACGAGCTACAACCAGAAAGTCAATGTAGCGGACGCGCTGCCGGCCGGTGCGACGGCGGAACTCGCGTTTCCACCCTGGGTAGCGGAAACGGGCGACTGGGCCATGAGTTGCTCGACGATGCTTGGGAGCGACATAGACAGCACCAGTGACA
>Ga0163210_1000729_pt1 | contig 13976 bp, 11 predicted proteins | sample Kivu_220m_FD_113536 | JGI IMG/M metagenome (GOLD analysis project Ga0163210, IMG submission 113536) | Freshwater microbial communities from Lake Kivu, Western Province, Rwanda to study Microbial Dark Matter (Phase II) - Kivu_220m | ecosystem: Environmental > Aquatic > Freshwater > Lake ...
CGTCCTTCCCGAAGTTTTTGCGTCCTGGCCGCCACTCCGCCGAGCTTTTCCGCCCTATAAACTACGCCCTCCTATCCGATCACAATCCAAGTTACGGAATCTCTGCGGACCCGCCGGCTTCCTTGACAGGGGGAGGCGATTCTGCTAGGTTAGCGCCGTGTTTTTCCGGCCGTCACGGCCGAAAAGCGGGCGTAGTTCAGTGGTAGAACGTCTGCTTGCCATGCAGAAGGCCGTGGGTTCAAGTCCCATCGCCCGCTCCATCTCGGTTCCTGTCCTCGAGGACGTGATCGCGGCGGCGCGGTACCCAAGTGGCTAAGGGAGAGGTCTGCAAAACCTCGATTCGCCGGTTCGAGTCCGGCCCGCGCCTTTTTTCCTTTCCCCGGAGATTCGGATTGACACGTTCCTTGGGCCGATATATAGTCATTTCTATCCTGAAAGGAGGAAGCGCATGAATCTCGTCAGCCGCGCTCAAGCGTTCATCCTGAAACCGAAGGACGAGTGGGTCAAGGTCAAGGGCGAATCGACGCCGGTCATGCCGCTCTTCATGAGCTACGCCGTTCCCCTGGCCGCGATCAGCTACATCGCCATGTTCATCGGCGAGGCCCTCATCGGTTACCGGGTTCCCTTTCTGGGCTGGATCCACGTTCCCCCCGTCCGGGCCCTTCTCCATGCCGTCGTCTTCTACGTCCTCGCCCTGGCCTCGGTCTATGCCTGGGGGATCATCATCAACGCCCTCGCCCCGACGTTCGGTTCCAAGCCGAACCTCGAGAACGCCATGAAGCTGGCCGTCTATTCGGCCACGCCCCTGTGGATCGGCGGGATCTTCAACATCCTTCCCTTCCTGTCCTGGCTGGGATTCCTTCTCGGGCTGTACGGCCTCTATGTGATGTACCTGGGCTTCAAGACGCCGCTGATGGACACTCCGGCCGAGAAGGTCGTCGGCTACCTCGTCGTGAGCATCGTCGTCTACGTCGTCATCTTCGCCGTCGTCGCTGTCATCATCGGGGCGATCTTCGCCGTCGGAGTGGGCACGCTCTCTCCCGGGCTTTGACGGGCGGTTCCGCGGAAAGGTCCCCGCTCAGGCCGATTCGAGCTCGCGGACGATAAGGTCGAACGCCTCGGCCGGCGAAGGCGCCCGGGTGATCGGCCTTCCGATGACGAGATAATCGCTTCCTTTCTCGACCGCCAGCCGCGGGGTCATGATCCGTTTCTGGTCCTGGGCGGCCGCCCCGGCGGGCCGGATTCCGGGCGTCACGATAAGCATTTTCGGGCCGACTTCCTCCCGGACGATTTCGATTTCCTGGGCCGAGCAGACGATCCCGCCCAGGCCCGCCGTCTTGGCGAGGCGGGCGAGCCGCCTGACCTGGGCGGCCGGGTCGGGCGCCATCCCGACGGCCGCCAGGTCCTCGGCCTTGAGGCTCGTCAGGACGGTGACGCCGAGGAGGATGGGCGTCGCCCTCCCCAGGGTTCCCGCCTCGGCTCGGGCGACTTCGGCCGCCCGGGCCATCATCTCCGGGCCTCCCGAGGCGTGGACCGTCATCATCGCCGCCCCGAGGCGGACGGCGACCCTCACGGCTTCGCCCACGGTGTTGGGGATGTCGTGGAGCTTGAGGTCGAGAAAGACTTCCTTGCCTAGGTCTTTGATGTCGCGGAGGAGGGGAGGGCCTTCGGCGGTGAAAAGCTCCAGGCCGACCTTGAAGATGCGGGCGGCGGGCAGCCCGCGGACGATGGCCAGGGCCTTGTCCGCGTTCTCGACATCGAGGGCGGTGATGATCCTTTCGGCGTTCGTCGCCGGCTTCCGCATGAAGTTACTCCAAGAGAGACCGTTTCATAAAACGATCTCTCTTAAATTTTAATTGTCCCGACGAGGTCGGCGGCCCGGGCGACGCCCCGCTCGTCGCAGAAGGCTTCGATTTCCCGGACGATGCGGGCGGCGGCGGCCGGGTCGACGAAGTTCGCCGTCCCGACCTCGACGGCCCGGGCGCCGGCGATGAGGAATTCGACGGCGTCGCGTCCGGACATGATCCCCCCCATCCCGATGACGGGAAGGCGGACGGCCGATGCGACCTGATAGACCATCCGCAGGGCGATGGGCTTGATGGCCGGCCCGCTCAGGCCGCCGAAGACGTTGCCCAGCCTCGGCCGCCTCGTCTCCGGGTCGACGGCCATGGCCAGGAAGGTGTTGACCAGGGAAAGGCCGTCGGCCCCGGCCTTCTCCGCCGCCCGGGCGATCTCGACGATGTCGGTCACGTTGGGCGAAAGCTTGGCCACGACGGGCCTCCGGCTTCGCCCTTTCGCCGCCCGGACGAGGTCGTAGGTCCAATCCGGCCGGAGGGCGGGACAAAGGCCGTTTCGCCGGACATTGGGGCAGGAGATGTTGAGCTCGTAGGCGGCGATCCCCTCCAGGCCGTCGAGGAACGAGATGCCCCGGAGATATTCCTCCTCGTCCGAGCCGCAGACGTTGACCCAGACCGCGGCCCCGCGCCGGCGGAGCTCGGGCAGGACTTCGGCCGCGAAAGCCTCCACCCCGATGCCTTGGAGGCCGATGGCGTTGATGAGTCCCGAGGCCGTTTCGACGAGGCGGGGCGGGGGGTTGCCCTCGCGGGGGCCGTAATAGAGCCCTTTGACGACGATCCCGCCCAAGGAGGAAAGGTCGAGGAAAGGAGCGAACTCGGTCCCGAAGCCGAACGTCCCGCTGGCCGTGAGGACGGGATTGCGGAGCTTCAGGAAGCCGAGGTCGACGGCGAGGTCGGCCATCATCCTTCTCCGTCCCAGACGATGTCCTCGGCGGGAAAAACGGGCCCGTCCTCGCAGATTTTCCGCCACTCCTCCGCCCCGGCCCGCTTGATCCGGCGGACGCAGCCCCAGCAGGCCCCGAAGCCGCATCCCATGACCGACTCGAGGGAAATTTGAGCCGGGATCCGGAGCCGGGCCGCCAGTCCGGCGCAGGCCCTCATCATCGAATCGGGCCCGCAGACGAAAAGGACGTCGGGACGTCCGGCGGCGAGCTCGGCTTCGAAAAGCCCGGTCACGAGCCCGTGGTGGCCGAACGACCCGTCGTCGGTCGAGCAGGCGACGTCGAGCCCGGCCTCCTCGAACCGGTCGCGGACCGGAAGGTCGTCGGCCGTCCGGCCGCCGTAGAGGACCTTGACCCTGGCCCCGCGGGCGGCCAGCTCGAGGCCGAGAAAATAGAGGGGGGCGATGCCCCGGCCGCCGCCGAGAAGGCAGGCGGACTTTCCGTCGAGGGGGATGTCGAGGTCGAATCCCCGGCCGAGAGGCCCGAGGACGTCGAGGGTTTCGCCGGCTTTGCGGCGGGCGAGAAGGGCCGTCCCTTCGCCCGCGACCTGGAAGAAAATCTCGAGTTCGTCGCCGTCCCTTCCGTGGAGGCTGATCGGCCGGCGGAGAAGGGGGGCGGTCGTTTCGCCCGGACGGACCATGACGAACTGTCCCGGACGGGCCGCGGCGGCCATCTCCGGGGCCCGGAAGCGGACGAGATGATAATTGCCCCAGCTCTCTTTGCGGACGGTCGGAGCCCTGGCGACGTGCGGCATGCCTCGGACAAAATACCAGAACGCCGGAAAACGGTCAATTCGATGGCTCGGTCTTCTATCGCAGGCCGCGAACGGGAACAGCCGGAACATCATAAGGGATTTCGTCCCCGTAGACGCTATTCGAATGGTTCGGCGTGTCAGGCGGCGGCATGGCCGTCCGACGAAGACGCTCCCAAGAATTTGGAACTATTGATACTGCCCCCCTCTACTCCCCCCTTCGTGGGGGGAGCCCAGAGAAACGTCAGCGTCTTCGAGAGTCGGAGGGGGGGCCCCCATGGCTTTGCCGAGGGGGGAACCGACGGGACTGGTTCCCCGGGGCCGGGGTTAGAGGATGGTCATGCCGCTGCGACACGCCCCGAGAAATAGGCTAAGGGACTGCGAAAGGACAAAGCGTGGGAAGCGTAAAGCCCGATGGGTTTTTTGACTTGGCCGGCCGGTTTGGGCCATAATTCGAGGTCATCATACCGCCCGGTTCCAAGGAGTCATCGATGGAGATCTCGCTGCGGGGACGGACCGTCCAGGCCTCTCCCATCCGCAAATTCAAGCCCTACGCCGACGCCGCCATCAAGGCCGGCGTCAAGGTCTATTTCCTCAACATCGGCGACCCCGACATTCCGACGCCCCGCCCCATTCTCCAGGCCGTCCAGGGCTTCAACGACGCCATCCTCGGCTACGGTCCGGCCCAGGGATTCCTCGAGCTCCGGGAGGCGATGGCCGGATATTTCGGCGGCTACGGGATCGCCCTCACGGCCGACAACGTCATCGTCACCTGCGGCGGGTCGGAGGCGATCCTCTTCGCCTTCGCCACCGTGGCCGACCCCGGCGACGAGATCGTCATCCCCGAGCCGTTCTACACGAATTACAACGGCTACGCCTCGCTGGCCAGCCTCAAGGTCGTCCCCCTGACCCTCAAGGTCGAGGACGGATACCGGCTTCCCCCCGCGGAGGAGTTCGAGGCCAGGATTGGCCCTCGGACGAAGGCCATCGTCCTTTGCTCGCCCAACAATCCCACGGGGACGGTCTATTCGGCCGAGGAGCTCGAGCAGGTCGTCCGGCTCGTCCTCAAGCACGACCTCTTCCTCATCGGCGACGAGGTCTACAAAGAGTTCGTCTACGAAGGCCTCAAGCACACGAGCATCCTCGAGTTCGACGAGGTCAAGGACCGGACGATCGTCGTCGACTCGATCTCCAAGCGGTTCTCGTGCTGCGGAGCCCGAATCGGAGCGGTCATCAGCCGTAATCCGAAGGTCTATGAGTCGCTCCTCCGCTTCGCCCAGGCACGGCTCTGCCCGCCGTCGATCGAGCAGCGGGCGGCGATCGCCGCCTACAAGATGGGGCTCGGCTACTTCGAGCCCGTCCGCCGGGAATACGAGCGCCGCCGCGACGTCCTCTACGAGGGGCTGGCCGGCATCCCCGGCGTCGTCGTCCGCAAGCCCCAGGGGGCGTTCTACATGAGCGTCCGCCTTCCGATCCGGGACAGCGAGCGGTTCGTCGTCTGGATGCTGACCGAGTTCCGGCTGGACAACGAAACGGTCATGGTCGCCCCCGAGTCCGGGTTTTACAGCACGCCGGGGAAAGGCCTGGACGAGATCCGGATGGCCTACGTCCTCAAGGAGGACGATATCCGCCGCGGCCTCGTCATCCTCAAGGCCGGCCTGGAGAAATACCGGTCCGCCGTCGAACGCTGAGAATCCGGGAGGCGGCGGCGAATTTGAAATCCCCCCGGCGGGTAGTGTATAGTCAGGCGTTTTAGCCCCGATTTCGACCCGAGGAGCAAAGACATGGCCAAGAAATACGTGTACTTTTTCGGCGCCGGCGCGGCCGACGGCGACATGAAGATGAAAAATCTTCTCGGCGGCAAAGGGGCCAACCTGGCCGAGATGGCCGGCCTCGGACTCCCCGTGCCGCCCGGATTCACCGTTTCAACTGAGGTCTGCGACCTTTATTACAAGAACAAGAAGAGGATTCCCGAGGGCGTCAAGGCCGAGATCGTCAGGAATCTCCGAAAGCTCGAGAAGGCCGCCGGCCGGGAACTTGGCGACGGCCGGAATCCCCTCCTCGTCTCGATCCGCTCCGGGGCCCGGGCCTCGATGCCGGGGATGATGGACACGATCCTCAACCTCGGGCTGAACGACAAGACGGCGGCCGCCCTCATCGCCCAGACGGGGAACCCCCGTTTCGTCTACGACTCCTACCGCCGCTTCGTCCAGATGTACGGGGACGTCGTCCTCGGCCTGAAGCCGGTCCGCAAGGACGACATCGACCCCTTCGAGGCCCTCATCGAGGAGAAGAAGCGCGAGCGGGGCATCCACCGGGATACCGAGCTCGAGGCCGACGACTTGAAGGATCTCGTCCGCCGCTTCAAGGCGGCCATCAAAGCCGAGACCGGCCACGACTTCCCCGAGGATCCGATGAAGCAGCTCTGGGGGGCCGTCGGGGCGGTCTTCGGCTCGTGGATGAACGACCGGGCGATCGCCTACCGCAAGCTCTACGACATCCCCGAAACCTGGGGGACGGCGGTCAACGTCCAGCTCATGGTCTTCGGCAACATGGGGCCGGACTCGGGAACGGGCGTGGCCTTCACCCGCGACGCGGCCACGGGCGAGAACGTCTTCTACGGCGAGTACCTGATGAACGCCCAGGGCGAGGACGTCGTCGCCGGCATCCGGACGCCTCATCCCATCGCCGATCTGAAGAAGGACGACCCGAAGTCGTACGCCCGGCTCGAGAAAATCCGCCGGATCCTGGAAAAGCACTACGCCGACATGATGGACATCGAGTTCACGATCCAGGAGGGGGAGCTGTACATGCTCCAGTGCCGGGTCGGGAAGAGGACCGCCTTCGCGGCCATCAAGATCGCCGTCGACATGGTCGGCGAGAAGCTCATCACCGAGAAAGAGGCCCTGGGCCGGATCGAGCCCGACCAGCTCAACCAGCTCCTCCGGCCCGTCTTCGACCTGGCCGAAAAAGAGTCGGCCGTCAAGGGCGGCCGGCTTCTGGCCAAGGGACTGAATGCCGGGCCGGGCGCGGCGGCGGGCCGGGTCGTCTTCAACAGCCAGGACGCCGAAGCTTGGGCGAAGCGGGGCGAGAAGGTCATCTTGACCCGGATCGAGACCTCGCCCGAGGACATCAAGGGGATGAACGCCGCCGAGGGGATTCTGACCGCCCGCGGCGGGATGACCTCGCACGCGGCCCTCGTCGCCCGGCAGATGGGCAAGGTCTGCGTCGCGGGATGCGGAGACCTGGCGATCGACTACGGCGCCCGGACGATGACCGTCAAGGGCCGAACCTTGAGGGAAGGCGACTGGATCTCCATCGACGGGACGACGGGGGAGGTCATCGAGGGGCGGATTTCGACCAAGCCGTCCGAAGTCCTCCGGGTGTTGATCGATAGGACCCTCGAACCGGCCAAGGCCCCCGTCTACCAGACCTTCGCCAAGGTCATGGCCTGGGCCGACAAGGTCCGGACCCTGAGGATCCGGACGAACGCCGACCAGCCCGACCAGGCGGCCAACGCCGTCGCCTTCGGAGCCGAGGGCATCGGCCTCTGCCGGACCGAGCATATGTTCTTCGGCGAGGGGAAGATCGGCCCGATGAGGGAAATGATCCTGGCCGACACGACCGAAGACCGGAAAGCCGCCTTGGCCAAGCTCCTCCCTCTCCAGAGGAAGGACTTCGCCGGCATCTTCGAGGTCATGAACGGCCGGCCCGTGACGATCCGGACGATCGACCCGCCCCTCCACGAGTTCCTTCCCCATACCGAGAGTCTTCAGCGCAAGCTGGCGGCCGAGATGGGGCTTTCCGCCGAGAAGGTCAAGGCCCGGGTCGATTCCCTGCACGAGTTCAATCCGATGCTCGGTTTCCGCGGCTGCCGGCTGGGGATCATCTATCCTGAAATCACCGAGATGCAGGCCCGGGCCATTTTCGAGGCCGCGGCCGAGACCAAGAAAAAGGGGATCGAGGTCGAGCCCGAGGTCATGATCCCCCTCGTCGGGCACGTCAAGGAGCTCGCCGACCAGGAAGTCCTCGTCCGCCGGGTCGCGGACGCGGTCATGAAGGAACAGGGGGTCAAGTTCAAATACCTCGTCGGGACGATGATCGAGATTCCGCGGGGGGCCGTCACCGCCGACGAGATCGCGACGGTCGCCGAGTTCTTCTCCTTCGGGACGAACGACTTGACCCAGACGGCCCTCGGAGTCAGCCGGGACGACGCCGGCCGCTTCCTCCTGCCCTACGTCGAGAAGGAAATTTACGCCAAGGACCCGTTCGAGGTCCTCGACCGGGACGGCGTCGGCCAGCTCATGCGGACGGCCGTGGAGAAAGGGCGGAAAACGAGGCCGAAGCTCAAGCTCGGCATCTGCGGCGAGCACGGCGGCGAGCCGTCGAGCGTCGAATTCTGCCACCTCATCGGGTTGAACTACGTCAGCTGTTCGCCCTTCCGGGTGCCGATCGCCCGGCTGGCCGCGGCCCGGGCCGCCCTTCTCAATCCCGCCCCAAAGAGATCGTCCGACTCCAAGCCAAGTTGACGCTGGGGTTGCGGGCGTCATATACTTCCGTCGGCGACCGGGAGGACGAGGACAGACATGCCGCCGACAAAAATCGGGAAATATGACATTGTCCGGGAAATCGGACGGGGGGCGATGGGCGTCGTCTTCGAGGGCTTCGACCCCCACATCGGCCGGAAAGTCGCGATCAAGACCATCCGCTTCGACAGCCTCAGCGACCCCGCCGTCCACTCGGAGATGCAGAAGCGGTTCATGCGGGAAGCCCAATCCGCCGGGATTCTCCACCATCCCAACATCGTGACGATTTACGAGGTCGGCGAGGACGGCGACCTTCTCTACATCGTCATGGAGTACATCGAGGGCCAAAGCCTGGCCCAGCTTCTTTCCGCTAAGGTCAAGCTCACCCCCGAGGACGCGGCGACCCTCCTCGCCCGGGTCGGCGACGCCCTCGAGTACGCCCACCGCAAGGGGATCGTCCATCGGGACGTCAAGCCGGCCAACATCCTGATCGACGCCGACGGCCGGCCCCGCCTCCTCGATTTCGGGATCGCCCATCTTCCGACCTCGACGATCACCCACACGGGCACGGCCATCGGGACGCCGTCCTACATGGCCCCCGAGCAGATCGCCGGACAGAAGGTCGACGGTCGGGCCGACGTCTTCTCCCTGGGGGTCATCCTCTACGAGCTTCTGACCCAGGAGAAGCCGTTCCCCGGCGACAACACGACGACGATCATCTACAAGATCATGCATGAAAATCCCCGGCCTCCCCGGGAGGTCAATCATAACCTGCCGGAAAACCTGGCCGCCCTCATGGAAAAGGCGCTGTCGAAGGACCCGGCCGGCCGGTTTCAAGCCGCCGGGGAATTCGCCTTCGCCCTGGACGGATTCGCCAGGGATAAGCAGGCCGAAGCGGAAGGGAAGACCCTCGTATTCCGCCCGCCCGCCGCGGTTCCCCGGGCCCGCCTCCCAAACCGCGCAAATTCCCGGCGGCGGTCGTCGGCGCGGCGACGGCTTTCGTCGTCGTCGCGGCCGCGGTCGTTTTCCTCCTCATCCGGAAGGGATCGCCCCCGGAAAGCCTGCCGGCCGGCGATTCGGAAGCGGCCCAGGCGACTCTCCAACCCTCCGGGAGTGAGCTTATCAAGCCCTCTCCGGAAGCGGTAAAATCCAAGGAAAGTGCGGCGGCGACGGCGCAACCTCGGTCCGGAAAGCCGTCCGGACCGGCTCCGGCGCCGTCCAAGGGCGCCGCTCCGCCGGCCTCCAAGGCCTTGCCCCAGACATCCGAGGCGGCCGAGGCCGGCCCGAAGGAGGAGGAATTGCGCCCGGTCCGGGCTCTCGGCGGCATCAGGCCGCCCAGGCTTCTCAAGAAAGTTGAGGCCGTGTATCCGGCCGAAGCCCGCAAGGCGGGCATCGAGGGCTACGTCATCCTGGAAGTCACGACGGATAGCCGGGGGCGGGTGGTGAACGTCAAGGTCCTCCGTTCCCTCCAGGGATGTGACGAGGCCGCCATGGACGCCGTCCGCCAATACCTCTACGAACCGGTCCTCGTCAGGGGCAAAGCCCGGGGCGTCATCTTCTCGACGACCGTCTTTTTCAAGAAAACCTAGAATCGCCCTCCGGAGCTACGAGCCGGCCAGATAGCCCGACCGGTGGAGGACTTTCACGTCCCGGCCTTTGACCTTGACCGCGAGGTCGATGAAGGTTCCTGGCGCGGCGGCCGTCGCGGGCGAATACGTCAGAAGGTAATACGCCTCCGCGGCTTTCATCGTCGATTTCAGGGATGCGGCGGGATTTTGGGACGTGTTCGAATCGCCGCCCGTCGCCTCGGCGGCGGAGGTGAGGGCCTTGAAGATGTCCTCGGACTGCTCCCGCATGACGATGCCCGAAATGCGCTCGGGAGAGCGGTTCATGAACAGGAAGTGGAAGCTCATCCCCGAATCGGCGAACGCTTCGCGGATCTTCCGGGGATCGAGATAAATCGCCCGGTGGTACATCTGGAAGAGGGACTGGACGCTGGCCTGGATATCCGGCCGGTCCTGGTTTTCGATGACGAGGAAGTCGAGCTTCTGGGAGTTGATTTCGGGCCGGAATTCGCGCTGATAAACATAGAAGACCGACGTCCTGCCGGGAGCGGCCTTCATCGTCCGGGCGAATCCGATGAGCTTTTGCCCGTCGACGGCCCGCAGGGCCTCCATTTTTTCGAGGTTTTCGGCGTATTGGGTTAGGAGATGCTCGAGGCTCAGGCCGTCGTCGAATTCCCCTTCGGTGTCCCCCAGCCCGGTCTGCCCGACGCCGCCGATCTGGAGGACGAACCGCCGGAGATGGCGGAGGACGCTGTTGTAGGCCATCCCTCCCCGGATGATGTCTTTCTTGACGATCTCGGTGAGCTCTTTGGCCAGCTCCGCCCGGGGTCTCGTGGCCAGGGCTTCGGAGGTGAGCCTGTAGTTGCGCATCGGCGTCTGGATTTCCAGGGTGTCGCCGGGGACGAGCTCCTCCCGAAATAGGAAATCGAGGGCTTCCGGAATCTTGCTGTGATACTCCTGGAGCTGGAAGAGAAGGAGGATCGTCCGCGAGACGTCCGGCGGCGCTTCCGCCCCGCCCTCCTGTCGCTCGATGCGGTCCTTGCGGACGAGATAAAGGGCTTCCGGAGAGACCGGCATCCCCCCCTCCAGGACCTCGAAGTCCTTGAGGGTGAGGTCGGAGACGAACCTTCCGCCGTCGAAGACGCGGACGGCGAGCGACATCGGCCCCGGCCTTCCCGTGGAGGCGCGGCCGGCGCCCTCCTCCGGCGCGGCGAGCGAGGCCAAGAGGATTCCGGCGCAGGCGATGAGAAGACGGAAGGGCGTTCGGGTTATCATGGAGTTTTCCCTTTGACCTAATAATACGAAGATCCCGGCGGGATTATTTCTCCCCCGGCACGATCTCGACCCAGTAGCCGTCGGGGTCCTCGAGGAAGTAGATCCCCATCTTTTCGTTCTCGTAGCAGACGGCCCCCATCTCCTTGTGCCGGGCCCGGGCGCCCTCGAAGTCGTCGACCATGAAGGCGAGATGGAACTCGTTGTCGCCGAGGTTGTAGGGCTCCTTCCGGTCGCGGAGCCAGGTCAATTCGAGCTGGTGGGGGGTGATGCCGTCGCTCAGGAAGACGAGGATGAAGCTCCCGTCGTCGGCGGTTTTCCGGCGGGCTTCCCGGAGCCCCAGGGCCTCCCCGTAGAAGGCCACGCTCCGCTCGAGGTCGAGGACGTTGATGTTGTTGTGGGCGAAGGCGAACATCATCGCCGGCCTCCTCACCACAGGCCGCGCCGCCACTGGAAATCGCGGGTGGCCTTGTCGGCGAGGGAATAGACGAGATCCCCGTAGGCCTCCTTGGGGTCGCGGGCGTCGAAGAAGATCCCCCCGTCCTTGAAGACGCTGACCTGGCCGACGGATTGGCGGTCGCGGGCCGAGCCGGCCCAGAGCGTCGTCCCCTCCCGGCAGTCGAGGAGCCTCGTCGAGAGGATGGCCTCGACATCGGCCGAGGCCGTGGCGTTGGTGATGATCGAGGCGATGTTAATCCGGGGCCTGACGTCGGACATCTGGAGCGCGCCGAAGAAGACGACGTCGACGCCGTATTTCCGGCCGATGGCGGCCGCGGCTTCGGGCGTCGGGCGGTCGGCCTTGACCTCCGCCAGCAAGGCCTCCTCCGGCCCGAGCTCCTTGATCCGGACGCCGGGCTGGGATTTGATCATGACCTCGAGAAAGACCTGGGTGGCGAAGGCGCCGATCGTCCCCTTGGCCGTCGTCCGGAACTCCACGAGGCCGACCGTGCCGAAGGGCTCGAGGCTGACCCGGGGCGGCCGGAGAGCGCAGGCCGCCAGGAAGATGAGCGAAGCTGTCAGCAAGCAGGCTGTTTTTTTCATTCTTGGACTCCGTTTTGGGGGAATGACGTCATTATAGTGGACGCGACCGCCTTTGGCTAGTCGAACCTTAACCTTCGTTCGATGCCGAACTCATCGATTCCAAAAAGGAGGCCGTCTGCGGCCTGAACCGGGACGTCTCTCCGGCCCTCGGACTCCGGATGGAGATTCGACGGACGCTCGTCTTGGCCGATCCGGATGCCGTCCGGGCGCTATTTGAGCTTTTTGTCCCTCGAACGACCGGTAAGGCGAGAGGAGGGCCAGTCTTGACAGCCCTAAAACGCCGATTTATGCTCGTCCACGAGTGGAGGATGGGATTTCGAGACGAGAGCGGACCCCGAGACGTCCCTAGCGGACGGAGATACCATGAGAACCAGCCGGAGGGGAGTCCTCTATGAGAAATAGACTCTTTTTTTTACTTGTTGTTTCGTGTCCATTTATTTTGTCGTCTTGCCAGCGGCAGCCCGGGGAAACGGAAGCGACACTTCTTTTTACCCACGTGACCATTGTCAACACAGCCGGCGGGCCGCATCTCACGGATATGGCGGTATTCATCGACGGTGATCGTATTACAGATGTCAAGAAGGCTCGGCACGTTCGCGCGCCCAAAGGGATTCAGGAGGTTGACGCGACGGGCAAATACTTGATCCCCGGACTGTGGGATATGCACGTCCATTGGTATGATGAGCGATTTCTGGGGCTCTTTATTGCCAATGGAGTCACCGGCGTGCGCCAGATGTACGGCTTTCCATTTCATCTAGACTGGCGCGATAAGGCGTCAAAAGGCGAGTTGCTCGCTCCGCGCCAAGTCGTTGCCAGTCCGATTATCGACGGGCCGGGAGCCACTTGGGTGGGCTCGATCGAAGTCGGCCATGAGCAAGAAGCGCGGGATGCCGTTCGAAAGATCAAGGAATCCGGCTTCGATTTCGTCAAGATCTATAACGGCATTCCGAGGGACGCTTTTCTGGCTCTTGCGGACGAGGCGGCGAAACAAGGCCTGCCCTTTGTTGGACACGTCCCTCACTCCGTGAGCGCGCTGGAGGCCTCCGACGCCGGGCAAAAGTGTATCGAGCACCTGAACGGTGTCCTGGAAGCATGTTCGCCTGATGGGCACGAGATCACCCGCGGCTATTTGAAATACACGGCCGGGGTGAACAATATCAAGGGGACGGATCCGGCAAGGCGGCAGGCCTTGCGAGTTCTCTTTGAGAAGGCGCTGGCGACCTATGAGGCGGAGAGGGCAAACGCGTTGTTCGCGCGATTCGCCCAAAACGGGACCTGGCAATGTCCAACGCTTGTCGTTAATCGCGTCGTCGCCTTCATTGATCAACGCGATTTCAGGAATGATCCTCGACTCAAGTATTTTCCCGCGGCCTTTAGAGCCCGCTGGCAACCCGAAAGAAATCCCCTTTGGGCATCCCGATCCGCCGAGGACTATGCGGTGTCCAAGCGTCGTTTCCGGATGGAAATGAAGATCGTCTCGGAGATGCGTCGTGCGGGCGTTAGGTTCCTCGCGGGAACAGATACCGGGAACCCTTATTGTTTTCCAGGATTCAGCCTTCACGATGAGCTGTCCCTGCTGGTCGAAGCGGGATTTACCCCCCTGGAGGCTCTTCAAACGGCGACATGGAATCCCGCGATCTTTCTCGGCGAGGCCGAATCGTATGGCACAGTCGAGAAAGGCAAGATCGCCGACTTGTTGCTTCTCGAGGCCGATCCCCTTGACAAGATCGATAACACGAAAAGAATCGCCGCTGTTGTGCTAGGCGGCAAACTGTTTGGCAAGCCGCAGATCGACGAGATGCTTGCCAACTTCGAGAAGATCGCCAACCAGAAGCCAATTTCAGAACTTCTTATGAAAACCATAGAGGAACAGGACGTTGCGGCCGCCATCAAGCAATATTATGACCTTAAAGCCCAAGATCCGGAGGCTTATAACTTCAACGAATCGGAGCTCTGCACCTTAGGCTATGATCTGTGGAAGGCCCAAAGGATCAAGGACGCGATTGAGATCTTCAAGCTGAACG
>Ga0163210_1000732_pt1 | contig 13954 bp, 13 predicted proteins | sample Kivu_220m_FD_113536 | JGI IMG/M metagenome (GOLD analysis project Ga0163210, IMG submission 113536) | Freshwater microbial communities from Lake Kivu, Western Province, Rwanda to study Microbial Dark Matter (Phase II) - Kivu_220m | ecosystem: Environmental > Aquatic > Freshwater > Lake ...
ACCCGGTGCAGATCACCTGTGACGGCATGGACGCCCAAGGACTCAAGCGCGATTTCGGGAAAGACCTTGTCTTCTGGGGCGGCGGCGTGGACACGCAAGGCGTGCTCCCGCACGGGAGTCCGCAGCAAGTGCGAGACGACGTGCGGCGCAACATCGACGCGCTCGCGCCCGGCGGCGGTTTCGTCTTCAACACGGTCCACAACATTCAAGCCGACGTGCCGCCGCAGAATATCGTAGCGATGTGGGAGGCAGTCAGAGAGTATCAAGCGACATGATGAAAGTTGAACCCAAAACATTCTTGCCGGTCGAGCTGGTCTTCAATCCCAACTGGTGGCATTCGAACGCGGGCATCTCCTTCGACGAGGGTTTCTACTTGGATGCCGCGACGCGCATCCAGAACGATGTGACGATGCGCCGCGTACTCTACGAGCGCTATGGTGCGCTGGGCTTGGGCGAAGCGAATCCACAGCCGCGCCCGATCATTGGCTCAGTCCACGTTGCGGGTGGATTCGTGATCCCCGCGCTGCTCGGCGCGCGCATTCGCTTTGACGCAACCGCCGCGCCGCAACCCGAGCCGATCCATCTTACGCCTGAGCAAATCGAGTCTTTCGAGAAACCGGACTGGCGAAACAGGTGGCCCATGAACCGGCTCATCGCCGATATGGATGCACTTGAGAAACAGTACGGCTCCGTGGCCGGTGATCTGAACACCGACGGGCTGTTGAACGCCGCGTACCACCTGTACGGTCAAGACCTGTTTGCGGATTTCTACGCGGCGCCTGAGCGCGTCCGGCGGTTGCTCGACCTGATCGGCGAATTGATCGTCGAGGTCGCGGAGTACGTCCACGCGCGGACGGGCAGCTATTCGATCTCGGTCAACCGCATGGCAGAGCAGCTCACGCCAACGCCGTTCATTCACGCCAATTGCTCCGTGCAGATGATCTCGCCCAAGAGTTATCGCGAGATGCAATTGCCGATCGAGCGAAAGATGGCAGAACGGATGCCGCCGTACGGCATTCATCACTGCGGCAGTAACACGCACGTGGTCGCAGCGGAGTACGCCAAACTGCCGGTGGCCTACGTCGAAGTGGGGTGGGGGTCAGACGCCGCACGGTGCCGCGAAGCGCTGCCGGATGTTTTTCTCAATCTGCGGCTCAGCCCGATTCGGATGCTCACCGGCTCGCCGCGCGAGATCGCCGAAGACACGGAGACCTTGTTGCGCGCGGCGCGTCCACTCGACCGCGTTGGCGTCTGCTGCATCAACATGGACGCTGACACGCCGGATGAAAACATCTTCGCGATGTTTCAAGTGGTCGACCGCTATCGAAAGTACGGCGGATAGAAAGAAGTGGGACAAATTTGCAAATTTGCCCTACATTTTCACAGGAGACCTACAATGCCAAAAATCTTTTTGCCCGACGATCGTTACTTTGATCCCGACCCACGCCAGAAGGAAATCGCGCGGCGGCTGTACGACCGCGTGAAGGACCTGCCGCGGATCTGCCCGCACGGTCACGTCGATCCGCGCATGTTCGCCGATCCCAACTATTCCTTCGGGTCCCCGGCGGACTTGCTCATCATCCCCGATCACTATGTCTTTCGGATGCTCTATTCGCAGGGTATTCCGCTGGAAAAACTGGGCATCCCGCGACGCGATGGGGGCGAAGTCGAGCGCGACCATCGCAAGATCTGGCAGACGTTTGCCGACAACGTTTCCCTCTTCCGCGGCACGCCGACCGGCGTCTGGCTCGCGCACGAACTGGTCTCGGTCTTTGGCGTTGAAGAGAAATTGACCAGCGAATCCGCGCCGAGCATCTACGACCAGATCGCGGCGAAACTTGCGACGCCGGAGTTCCGCCCGCGCGCCTTGTTCGACCGGTTCAACATCGAGGCGCTGAGCACGACCGATGCGGCGACCGACTCGCTAGAGCATCACCGCGCCATCCGCGCCTCGGGCTGGAAGGCGCGCATCATCCCGACTTTCCGCCCCGACGCGGTGGTCAATATCAATATGTTCGGCTGGCGCAAGAACATCGACGCGCTGAGTGAGATCAGCGGTGTCGCGGTCAAGGATTACCGCTCTTTCATTCAGGCGTTGGAAAACCGCCGCGCGTTCTTCAGGTCGATGGGCGCGACGGCAACGGACCATGCTGCACTGACCGCGTATACGGCCGAACTGTCCAGCGCCGAAGCCGACGCGATCTTGCAGCGCGCGCTGCGCGGCAATGCAACGGCGGACGACGCGACGCGCTTTACCGGACATATGCTGATCGAGATGGCGCGGATGAGTATTGAGGATGGCCTGGTGATGCAATTCCACTCCGGCTCGTTCCGCGATCACAATCCACTCATCTTCGAGCGCTTCGGCGCGGACAAGGGCGCAGACATCCCGGTCCAGGGCGAGTTCACCCGCAACCTGCGACCGCTGCTCGACAAGTTCGGCAATGACTCGCGGCTGACGCTCATCCTGTTCACGCTCGACGAGACCACGTACTCGCGCGAACTCGCGCCGCTCGCCGGCCACTATCCGGCGCTCAAACTCGGGCCGCCGTGGTGGTTCCACGACAGCATCAACGGCATGGTGCGTCATCGCGAGCAGATTACCGAAACGGCCGGCCTCGCCAACACCGTCGGCTTCAACGACGACACGCGCGCGTTCCCTTCGATCCCGGCGCGGCATGATCTCTCGCGCCGCGTCGACGCGAACTGGATCGCCGGGCTCGTCGTGCGCGGCATCGTCGATCTGGATGATGCGGAAGAGATGATTCAGGATACGGCGTACCGTTTGGCGAAGAGAGCGTACAAACTCTGACACGCACCGCGCAATAGGCAACACGCACCCGTCATACGTATCCCATGCTACGTGTTGCGTGCTGCGTGTTGCTTAGCCAGGATTTCGCACCTGCACGCTGGGGAAACCAACGGAGATAGCAAAACGACTAGCCACACGTTCATTCCTTCCGCTGGCACACGGGTGCGAAAGCATGGCTTACGGAGAATACTCATGCCCAATCTGGAATCAACGGCCCTCAATATCCTTCCTCGCTCCCTCATCGTCGTCGGCGATACCGAGTGCGCACTGGCGCAGACAAAAATCGGAGAACGCGTCGCGGTGCTCGCGCCCAACGGCGCGCCGCTCTTCGCCGACTTTCAGGGCGAAACAAGTGAATACGCTGGCAAGCTATTACTGGTCGGACCGAAAAACGCGCACAATGCCGCCGCGCTGCGCTCACACATCCCCTGGCTCAAGCCGCGCCCACTCGGCTTACGCACCTCCGCCGGCCTGGGCGACCGGATCGGATTGGCAACGCCGGGGCACGTGCGGGCGATGCGCGCGGTGAGCGTGGATGCAGCGAATAAGATCGCGCCGATCTTTGCACAGCAGTCCATCCGCGAGATGACGCGTACGGGACGCTCGCCGCAGCAGGTGATGGACGATGCCACCTGGGGCATCTTCGCCGAGGGCTGGCGCGAGGGCGTCGGCGCGGACGCAGACCACCTGAAGGTGCCGGCCGACATCGACGCGTGCGCCGCGGCGGGCTACTCCTTCTACACGATCGACCCCGGCGAACACGTCGACAATAGCGCGGAGACCGCGTCGCCGGCCGAGCTCCGCGTCGCGATCGAGAAATTGCCTTGGGACAAGCTGGAAGATAATGCCAAATCGCTCCAGGCGCGTTATCTGAGCAGATCGTTCGACATCGAAAATCACGCGATCCGTTTCGATGAACACGCCCTGCTGCGGGCGGCGGTCAAGTACGGCAGAGCGATTGCGCACGTTGCGGCCATGTATCGGCATCTCGCCACCAAAGACATTCCGTTCGAATTGGAGGTGTCGGTCGACGAGACCGAAATGCCGACGACCCATGCCGAGCATATTTACATCGCGAGCGAACTGCGTCGGCTCGGCGTCAAGTGGGTCAGCCTCGCGCCGCGTTACATCGGACGTTTTGAAAAAGGCGCCGATTACATCGGCGACCTGAAGGCGTTCGAAGAAGATTTCGCCGTCCACGCCGCCATCGCGCGCGGGCTGGGTCCGTACAAACTGAGTCTGCACTCCGGCTCGGACAAGTTCAGCATCTATCCCGCGGCGGCGCGGCAGACGCGCGGCGTCGTGCATCTGAAAACAGCGGGCACGAGTTACCTCGAAGCGCTCCACACCCTCGCGCCACTGGATCCGGGATTCTTCCGCTCGATCTACGCCTTTGCACGCGAGCGCTGGGAGACCGACCGAGCATCGTACCACGTTTCGGCAGAGCTGGCGCGTGCCCCGTTGACCGAGAAACTTGCAGACGCCGATCTGCCCGCGCTGCTCGACCAATTCGATGCACGCGAGATTCTCCATGTGACATTCGGATCCGTCCTGACCGCGCGCAATGCCGACGGCCAACTGCGTTTCTATGATCGATTCATGGAGTTGTTGCGCGCGAACCCTGAAGCGTACGCTGCGAATTTGGGAGGACATTTCTTGCGGCATTTGAAACCATTTGCGCAAGCGCGGCCATGAGAACCCTGCGTTTCGGGATCATTAGGGTTGACAAGAGCGCCGAACTGTTACAAGCCCTCTATCGTTCTGCGCGGGCGGACGCGCCAATAGCCCTGCCGCCGGATCAATCGGAGCACCCATGAATCTTAACGAACTGACCCAAATGTACGATTTTACCGGCCAAACCGTCGTCATCACCGGCGGCGCGGGCATCCTGGGCGGCGAGATCGCGTGCGCGCTCGTCGGCTGCAACGCGAACGTCGCCATCTTGGATCGCGAGCCATCGTTAGCCAATCGATTGATCGAGCGGCTGCAATCCCCGGTGGGGCGCGCGATCGTCGTCTACGGCGACGTGCTCGACGTAAATACGCTGCGCCAGGCCGCGGAGACGATCGAGAAGGAATTCGGCAAGCTGGACGGCCTCATCAACGCGGCGGGCGGCAACAAACCTCAAGCCACCACCAGCCCTGACCTTTCGTTTTTCGATTTGCCGATCGACGCGCTCCGGTGGGTCTTCGACCTCAACATCGTCGGCACGATGCTGCCGGCGCAGGTCTTTGGCAGGCGGATGGCGCAGCGCGGCAGCGGCGTGATCCTGAACATCTCGTCGATGAACGCATTCCGCCCCCTCACGCGTATCCCGGCGTATTCCGCGGCCAAGGCGGGCGTCAGCAACTTTACCGAATGGCTCGCGGTCCACATGGCGCAGGAATACTCGCCGCGCATCCGCGTCAATGCCATCGCGCCCGGCTTTTTCCTGACGACCCAGAACGAGTTCCTCCTGACTGAAAAAGAGACCGGCAAACTGACGCCCCGCGGGGAGGCGATCATCGCCCATACGCCGATGGCGCGGTTCGGTTGCCCGGAGGATTTGCTTGGCGCGGTGCTGTGGCTGCTCTCCCCCGCGTCGGCGTTCGTCACCGGGATCGTCGTACCGATCGACGGGGGGTTCTCCGCGTACAGCGGAGTATGATGATCTCAGGTTTTGGATTTCAATGAGAAATGTGGGGCAAATTTGCAAATTTGCCCCACGTCTGCAATTGAGGAATGGAAAGGATATCCAATGATTGGCAAGGGTTCTGAGTCAAAAACGCTCGCTGAATCAGATGTGCAGCAACTGCTGGCATCCGGTCTCGATTCCCTCGCGGTATCAGGTAAACGCGTGCTCGTCATTCTTCCCGACGGCACGCGCACCGCGCCGATCCCCATGCTGTTTCGTTTGCTCTATGAGCAGATGGGCAAGCGTGCAGCGCGGCTGGATTGTTTGATCGCGCTCGGCACTCATCCGCCCATGCAGCCCGATGCGATCGACCGCCTGGTCGGCATCTCAGCGGCAGAACGCGCCGCGCGATACCCGAACGTTCGAATCTTCAACCATCGGTGGGACCAACCCGATGCCCTCCAGACCATCGGGACCATCCCGGGCGATGAAATGGAACGGCTGACGGGCGGCTTGCTGACAAGCCCGGTGCCCGTGCGCCTCAATCGCCTGATTTCGGAGTACGACCAGATCATTATCTGCGGCCCCGTGTTTCCGCACGAGGTGGTCGGTTTCTCCGGCGGCGCAAAGTATTTTATCCCCGGCATCGGCGGCGCGGAGATTCTCAACGCGACGCACTGGCTGGGCGCGCTGGCGACTAGCATGAACACGATTGGAATCAAGGAGACACCCGTCCGGCGCGTGATTCACCGCGCGGCAGAATTCGTGACCGCGCCGGTGCTCTGCCTCGCGCTCGTGCTCCAAGGCGAGGCGTTACACGGTCTGTTCATCGGGACATACCTCGAAGCATGGAACGCGGCAGCCGACTTGTCGGCGCAGCTCAACATCATCACCGTGCCGCGGCCTTTCAAGCGGGTGTTGTCGATGCCATCCAAGATATACGACGATCTATGGACGGCGGCCAAAGCGATGTACAAGACCGAGCCAGCCATCGCCGATGGCGGCGAAGTGATCATCTACGCGCCGCAGATCAATGAGATCTCGTATACGCATGGTCGATTGATCGATCAGGTGGGATACCACGTGCGCGATTATTTTGCCAAGCAGCCGGAACGATTCCAGGACGTCCCCGGCGCGGTCAAGGCGCACAGCACTCACGTGAAGGGGGCGGGCACGTTCGATGCCAACACGGGGGTTGAATCGCCGCGCATCCAGGTGACCCTGGCGACGAGTATTCCGGCAGAGCGTTGCCGACGCGTCAACCTCGGCTACGCGGACTATCACAGCATCGATCCAAAAGAGTGGGAGGGCCGCGAAGCAGAGGGTATCTTGTTGGTCCCCCACGCCGGCGAGATGCTGTACCGCGTAGGACCGGCTTTCAAGCGATAGCCGTAATTCTTACGCCAATTCCAGACCGAGCATATTGATTACACAATATCTCGTATACTGACGGAAATTCAGGCACAACACCTGGCTTGCCACTGTCCTGAAGAATAGTCAAGGCCAAAAGTGGGAGGCTATGGCTATTGAGAAAAAACGAATATTATCGTATAATAGACTTGTGTAACCGCTGAACCGGACTAGTGTATTCCTTTGCTCCTGCCAGAGGAGGCAGAGACTCGAGAAGGAGGAAGCATGAAGAAGCTCTCGATCGTTGCACTTGTCGTTTTTGCCGCACTACTGCTTACCGCCGCGAGCCCGGGCCAAGCCGTGGCGGCAGCACCGGCCGCCTATCACGTCGTCGCGCCCGGTGAAACTTTGAGCAGCATTGCGGCGAGGTACGGCGTCAGCACGTGGTCGCTGGCGAACGCCAATGGGATATGGAACTGGAACTATGTCTACGTAGGCCAGGTTCTCGTGGTCCCATACGGGGGCTATCCGTACTACACCCGGTATTACTATCCGCCGTATCCAGGCTATTATCCGCGTCCGACCTACGGATGCTATTATTGGGTACGCTACGGCGATACCATGTCGAGCATCGCCGCACGCTACGGCACCAACCCGTGGACGCTCGCGCGCGCGAATGGCATCTACAACTTGAACTGGATTTACGCCGGCCAGCGTTTGTTGATCCCGGGCTGCAACTAGGATCGGCTGCGAAAAGAAAAACGCGGACTCGATTGTGAATCCGCGTTCCGTTTACGTTCGGCCCATTCCCCGCGCCGATCACGCTTGCGCGGCACAAGTGCAAGCGTCACGTGGGGATTTGTGCCGGAATTGAATTCGACGATGCCCGTGTCGGCTTGCGAACAGCCCCTTCGCAAGTTGTCACGGGCATGACTGTAGTTTGTACTCAAGGTGCGGCGCACCTCCACCGCAAATCTCGCCTTGCCCTCACGGCGAAGGAGTGGGAGCCGCACTCACCCGTCGCGCTTGCCACAGCGTCAGAATGACCGCCAGCCCTAGAAACATGGCGGCGGCTTGCAATGGCGTGTACACGCCGACGCGTTCCCACAACGCACCGCCTACCGACGGCCCCACGGCCAAACCAATCCCCTGCGCGGTCGCCACCGCGCCCAAGAACAACCCGCGCGCGTTGACCGGAATCCAATCCATCACGAGCGCGTTCCACGCGGGCACGAGCAGTGCGTAACCCACGCCTGCGAGCGTCGCCCCTGCCGAAACAATGACCGGCTGGATGCTGAGCGGCGCCGCGGCAAAAGGGATTGCAATTAGAATCAGTCCGACGATGAGTGGCGTGTGCCGCCCGTGCCGATCAGCCCAATGCCCCGCCGGGATAATCAGCACAGCAGTGATGAAGCCCGGCGGAATCAGAATCAGCGCGAACGTGTCCGGCGAAACGCGCAGCACATCGCGGCCGAAGAGCGAAATCAGCGGCAGCAGCATTCCAATCGCTAGAGTCAACAACAAGCCAATCACGAGCAACCGGACCAGCGTCGGGTTCATTTGCTGTGCGAGTGTGCGCCACGGCGGTGACCCGGCGGGCGCTTCGCTTCGCGCCGCGCGCCCCGCGCGCGCGAACACGCTGACAAGCGCGAACGCGAGCGCGACGATGGCAAAGCAGACGACGAACGCGGTGTCGTACGTCACGCGGCTGAGCAATAATCCGCCGGCAATTGGTCCCAGTGCGATGCCGCCGAGCATCACCATGTTGATGATGCCGAGCACGAGACCGTACCGCTCGCGCCCGTACGCATCCGCGACGGCGGCGTAGATGGCGGGCCACGTACACCCTGCGCCGATGCCATTCACCGCGTTGAGCGCGAGAAAGAGCATGGGGGATTCGACGCGCGGCATGATCAAGAGCGGCACCGCGGAGAGCAGGATCCCGATGAGGAGAACGGATTTGCGCTCCCAGCGATCGGCGCCCCAGCCCGCCGGCGTGCGCGTCAGAATATCCGCGACCAGATAGGTCGAAAGCGTCAAGCCGATCACGTCAGCGCCCTCGTGCATCGTGCTGCTGAGATAGAGGGGAAACAACGCGATCAGCTCGATGCCGTGCGCCAGTTCCATCAAGACGATGGTCGCGAGGAGCACGGAGAACGTCTTGTGCGCGACAAGCAGATTCAGAAATTTCATGACACCGTCATAACGCTTTCCGTTTCTCGATGTCGCCGCGATGAAGCTTGTCGTGGATCACGAGAATGCGGAACATCCCGCGCACAGTCTGGTCGCCCCACATCGCGTGCTCGCCGTTTCGCTCCAGTTGCGCAAGAGTCAGCGTCTCCAGCCACGCGAGCGTCTCTGCGCGCGTCTGATTGACCGCCGCGATCACTTCGTCGAGCGATTTGGCGCGCCAGCGTTCCGTCATCCACGCGTTGAACTTGTCCAACTCGAATTCTCCCGGAAAGTCGGGATATTCGGCGGCGAACTCCTTCAACTGAACGGGCGAGTCCTTGGCCACCATCATCCTGGCGAATTTGACGTTCACCGATTCCGCCATCGCCAGGTGCGCGAGCACATCTTTGATCGACCAGCCGCCTTGGTACGGACGCAGCATCGTCTCGCGCGGCAAGTCCGCAAACGCTTCCAGCAATCTCGCGCGCTCGGTGTTCAGTTTCTGCTTGATTCCGGCCACATCGTCGGGTCCAGCCATGTCGTCACCTCGGGGGAGAGTGGGCGCATTATATCTTCTTCGACTCCGTTGCGCAAGGCGGTGATTGAGAGTATAATTTCGATGGTTGAGCACGCGAAAGGAGAATCACGATGGCAAAGGCGCAAACGCTCAGATTCAAGCGATCGGTGAACGCGCCGGCGGCAGCGGTGTACCGCGCGTTCACAAACTCGACCGCGCTGCGCGAGTGGTTCTGCGATGCAGCGCAGGCAGAGCCACGCAAAGGCGGGCGGCTCTACGTGGCGTGGAACAGCGGCTTTTACGCGAACGGCGAGTTCACAGCCCTGACGCCGCCCAAGAAGATTGGCTTCACCTGGCACGGACGCGGCGAGCCGGAAGAGACTCGAGTCCAGGTCTCGCTCGCCGAGAAAAACGGTGTCACGATGGTGACGCTCACGCACGGCGGAATCGGACCGGGCAAAACATGGGCAAGACTCATCAAGGGATTTACGCATGGCTGGGAGGTCGCACTGGAAAGCTTGCAGTGGGTGCTGGAGACCGGGCAGGACTTGCGCCTGGTACGGCGACCTTTGCTCGGCATCAACGGCGGTGATTTCAATCCAGAAATCGCGGCGAACCTGGGCGTGCCGGTGACCGAGGGCTTGAGACTGGATGGCGTCGCCGATGGCAAGGGCGCGCAAGCCGCCGGCTTGCAGAGAGATGACGTGATCGTAAGCCTGGGGGGAAAGAAGGTCAGCGGCTTGACGACTTTGATTACGGCGCTACGGGGTCGGCGCGCGGGCGACAAGGTACAAGTGGTCTTTTATCGCGGCGCGGAAAAGAAGACCGCGACGATGGAACTTTCGGCGCGCTCATTGTATGAAGTGCCCATGACGCCAGCCGCGCTCGCGGACGCGGTGAAAAAGAAACATGCCGAAAACGATGCGGAACTCGCGCGGTATCTCCAGGGCGTCTCGGAGGCTGAAGCGGGGTGCTCCCCCGCGTCCGGCGAATGGAGCGCGAAAGAGACGCTCGCCCATTTGATCATCTGCGAGCGCGACACGCAAACCTGGATCGGCCAACTGATCACCGACGCGGAGCCCTGGTCGGAGATAGCCGCGAACCAGACCAACCTTCCCTCGCGCATACACGCGACGATAAGCATCCTAGGTACTGTGCCAGCGCTGATCGGAGAACTGGAGTGCAGCGAGAAAGAAACGCTGGCGACGCTCGCCGCGCTGCCGCCAGAGTTTGTCGCGCACAAAGGCACCTATTGGCGGATGGGCTACTTTATGTTTGACCTTGCCGACCACACGGTCGAGCATTTGAAGCAGATGTGCGCGGCGATTGAGGCGGCGCGGAAACAATAGAGTGGTATCACTGCGAGCGCGGCGAAGCAGTCCGCGCGCCTATTCGGGGATTGCTTCGCTCCCGCTTCGCGGGTCGCTCGCAATGACATAAAGGAGCAGTATGCGGGATTTGATTTCAACGATAGACGCGTGGCGCGCGCGCGGCGACGGCGTCGCGCTCGCGACCGTCGTCAAGACGAATGGATCGACCCCACGGCCGATGGGCGCGAAGATGATCGTCAACTCGCGCGGCGAGTTCGCCGGCTCGGTCAGCGGCGGCTGCGTCGAAGGCGCGGTGATCGACGAGGCGAGACACGTCCTGAAAACCGGCAAGCCGAAGTTGGTCAAGTACGGCATCGCCGATGAAACCGCGTGGGACGTGGGGTTGTCGTGCGGAGGGATGATCGAGGTGTTTGTTGAGGTAGTGCAATAGTTTGATAGTTGGATAGTTCGATAGTCTGTCGAGTTCCGTGCTATCGTACTATCCAACTATCGCACTATCGAACTATGGAACTATTCAACGAACTGAAACGCAACCTTGCCGATGAAACGCTCTGCGCGCAAGCAACCATCGTCAGCGGAACGCCTATCGGCGCGAAGATGCTCGTGTACCCGGATGGGCGCGTCTCGAGCGGCCTGGGCAACGCAGAATTGGATGCGGAGGTCGCGCGCGACGCGCAGCACTTGATGCAGTTGGAGAAATCCGAGAACCGCGTGTATGGCGACGCGGAGATCTTCATCGAGATCTTCGCGCCCAAGCCAAAACTCGTCATCTTCGGCGGCGTCCACACCGCGATTCCGCTGACGCAGTTCGCGCAGGCGCTTGGTTTCCGCGTGACCATTGTCGATGGACGCGGGCGCTTTGCGACGCGCGAGCGGTTTCTCACCGCGGACGAAATCATCGTCGCCTGGCCCGACGAGGCAATCGCGCAGATGAAGATCGGCTCCTCGACCTACGTGGCGATCCTCACGCACGACCCCAAGTTCGATATCCCCGCGCTGAAAGCACTAGCCACCACGCACCCGCGCTACATCGGTTCGATGGGCTCGCGCGAGACGCGCCAACAGCACTTTGCGGAACTGCGCGCCGCGGGCGTGTCTGACGAATTTCTGGCGCGCGTCCATGGGCCGATTGGGTTGGACTTGGGCGCGCGCTCGCCGGAGGAAATGGCGCTCGCGATCATGGCGGAGATTGTGGCGGTGAGGTACGGGAGGGACGGAGGGTCTTTGAGCACAGTAGGCAGTCGGCAGTAAGCGACAGGCAGAAAGCACAAAGCAGTAGGCAGAATGCAGAAAGCACTGGGCACACAGCAGAAAACATCTTGGGGGGTGGTGATGCAGGGATTCCGAGACCTCAAGGTCTATCAACTTGCTTACAAGTTGGCAATGGAGATCTTTGAAGAATCAAAAAAGTTCCCCAAGGAAGAACGCTACTCTCTGACTGATCAAATGAGGCGCTCGTCGCGGAGCGTAGCGGCGAATATTGCAGAGGGTTTTCGCAAGCGGCAGTACCCCAACATGGTCGCAAGCAAAATGGCTGATTCCGACGCCGAAGCAACTGAGACGCAAATATGGCTCGACTTTGCCCGCGACTGTAGCTATATGCCCACGAAAAGGCGCGATGAACTGGTCAGCGGCTATGAGGAAGTTGGGAAGATGCTCTCTGCCATGATTGAGCATCCGGAGCGGTTTGCACCACAAAAACAGAAGGCGTAGACCGCAAACGGTTTCTGCTTTGTGCCTTCTGCTTTCTGCCTACTCGCCTTACACGCCAAGAACGTCTGCTGATTCCTTCAACGCCTCAATGACATTCCCAATGTGCTCGTCCAGCGGCACGCCGAGTTCCTCCGCGCCTTTGACGATCTGCTCGCGGTGCACGCCGCGCGCGAACGCCTTGTCCTTCCACTTGCGCTTGACCGCCGCAACGTCCACGTCCGCAATCTTCTTCGATGGTCGCACGAGCGCAACCGCGATCACCAGCCCCGTCAATTCATCCACCGCGTACAGCGTCTTTTCGATCAATTCGGTGCGCTGAATATTCAGATGATCGCCGTGCGCCATCACCGCGCGGACGAGGTTCTCGGGCCAGCCGTTCTCGCGCAGGATCTCGCCGTCCTTCTGCGGGTGCTGGTCGGGGTACTTTTCGTACGCAAAATCGTGGATCAGACCGACGTTGCCCCAGAGATTTTCGTCCTGCCCGTACTTGCGCGCGTATCGCTTCATCGCGGCTTCGACGGCGAGGTGATGCTTGCGGAGATAGTCCGCTTCGGTGTACTGGCACAGCAGTTGCCACACTTCGTCACGGTTGAGATAATCCATGTTGCTCCATTTCTGATTCAAGATTTATGATTTCTGATTTATGATCCTTCGACTTCGCTCAGGACGGGTTTTCGATTTGCGATTTGGGGGTTGTGCTTTCCGCCTTCTGCCTACTGCCTTCTGCTTGCTACTGACTCCATCTGGTCATCGTTTACATTATCGCCCAAACCTGGTTCAGCGTCAACGTCAATGTGCGCCGCGATTGACTTGCGCCGCGCCGTTTGCTATACTCGGATCATCGAAGGAGGCAGCGTATGCCGCTGTTCGGAGCGAACATCGCCGCGATGAAGGAGAAACGCGACCTTGCCGGCCTCTTGATGGTGCTCAAAGGCAAGGACGCCCGCGCGCGCGGACAAGCCGCTATAGCCCTCGGCGAACTGGGCGCGCGGTCCACCGTCTCTGCCATCGCGGAATTGCTGCTGGCGCGTGACAGCGCGCTGGCGGAAAAGACCGCCGCGGCTGAGGCGCTCGGCATGATCAAAGATGAAGCCGCAATCGACGTGCTGGTCGACGCGAACGCCCAGAGCCGCGAACGCGAGCGCGCCGGCATCGACGCGGCAATGGAGTCTACGGATCGCAAGTACAGCACCAACTTTTACGTGAACCGCATCGCAGCAGATGAGTACACGCTGCGCAGCGCAATCGCCATCGCGCTGGGTCGAATCGGCGGCGAACGGGCCGTCCGCGCGCTCTTCGATATGCTGGCTTCCGAGACCGGGCAGATGGCGGACAGCGTCAAGAGCGACGTGAGGAATTCTATCGCCGACGCGCTCCAGCGCGAGGGACAGCGCCTCGTCCCCCTGGCGTGTGAGGAACTCAAGCACCCGTCGGCGGAGGTGCGG
>Ga0163210_1000735_pt1 | contig 13929 bp, 10 predicted proteins | sample Kivu_220m_FD_113536 | JGI IMG/M metagenome (GOLD analysis project Ga0163210, IMG submission 113536) | Freshwater microbial communities from Lake Kivu, Western Province, Rwanda to study Microbial Dark Matter (Phase II) - Kivu_220m | ecosystem: Environmental > Aquatic > Freshwater > Lake ...
ACATAGACTTGAAGCAGGAAGGAGATTATGCCGTAGAGATGACCTGGCGTAGAAAAAGGGTATTGGCAAAAGCTGAAGACGGTGTCTACTTTATTCGAACAAGTATACAAAAAGAAAATGAAAAAGATAATGAACGATTGATCTGGGATATTTATAATACGATACGTGAAGTAGAAGAGTCGTTCCGAATATTAAAAAATGATTTGCATTTACGCCCTGTATTCCATATTAAGGATGATAATACAATGGCACATTTATTTCTCGGAATACTTGCATACAGCGTAGTGAATACGATACGTTACCGATTAAAAAATCATGGGATACACCATGACTGGAAAAATATTGTCAGAATCATGAATACCCAGAAAGCAGGGACTGTTTCAATGAATGAAATCGATGGTAAAAAAATATATATTCGTTTATGCAGCAAACCAACGATCAACGCTCAGGAAATTTACTCAGCCATGGGATATAAACCCATGCCGTTTCATCGCAAAAAATTTGTGTTCCCAGAAAGTTGAATCGTAAATGTGTATTCGGCTGTGTATCAGAGAAATATCGCCTATCGGCTCTCAAGTTGGGTTAAATTTTCGTGTGAACGCTTCAGTAATAATAATTGTCCCGAGTTTACAGACCAGGAAATAATGACGGTGTATCTATTTTGCATAAACCAGGAGCAACGTACCAAGATCAAGCAGATCTACAATTTTGCTGATGAATATCTGCGATCCTGGTTTCCCAAACTTCCATCGTATGCCGCATTTAACAACCGCATCAACCGGTTGTCAGAAGCCTTTCGCCTACTGACGGTATCTTTACTGCAAACCTATCAGCCCTTAGATTGTTTCACTGGGGAAAGTCTATGGACTCTTTACCAATTATTACCTGCTCAGGTAAGCGAGTTGGTAAAGTAGCGCCGGAACTCACTGAAAAAGGATATTGTTCCACAAAGCCCATGTACTATTTCGGACTCAAACTTCATACCCTGGCATTCCGTCGTGAGAATCAACTTCTCTTCCCTGAACAACTTCTTGTTACAGCCGCCTCTGAAAATGATTTGAATGTTTTCAGAAATGCCTGGAGTACTATCAACAACAGAACCTTTTTCGGTGACAAAATTTATCATGATCACGCCTTCTTTGAACGTCTTTACATGACTCAGAATGCGGTTATGATGACACCAGTCAAAGCAATAAAAGGTCAATCTGAATGGGAGAAACAGCAGGATGGAGCAGCGAATGATCTATTCTCAAAGGCAGTTTCAAGAGTTCGTCAACCGATCGAAGGATGGTTTAATTGGTTAATTGAGAAAACAGATTTTCAAAGAGCGAGTAAGGTGCGGTCAGCAAAAGGCCTTCTTGTTCACGTATTCGGCAAATTAGCAGCCGCTTTTATTTATTTGATTTTTAACCCTTGATTCACATTATAAGTTTTTATCAAACTACCCTGAGCATTAAAGATTAATATTGAAATTCGTGATGCGCTATTTGATGCCGAATATCGTATATATGTACTTTGAGAGAAGGGATTAGGAACATTTTGAAAAAGTACATTATTATTGTTGTCCTCATTTGAATTGATTCCAGTATATGGAATAGTAGACCCCTCTCCCCCAATCAGCGATTCAAGATGATCTAATCGAGTTTCAAGTGATGATATTCTGATTTTCAAAATATCAAGACTATCCTGAATAGTATCAATTTGGGCAGATATTGCTTTTATTGCCTCAATAAAAAGTCCTGCCATTCCATAATATCCAACGGCTTTCGTACCATTGTCACACATCATTGTATAAATGCGCTAATCAACGGCCAGGCACTTGCAGCTATCAAGGCTATCGTCATCAGGGGCCGGAGCAGGTTTTTTACTGAACGGTTTTTCATCGAGAAAATCTCCCATGTGTGTATGGTAGCTGAGATCACGAAAAAGATCAGGGTGGCGATCAGGATTGTGGCATCGGCATAGAGCCCCCAGTTGAGGATAAATACCACCACCGCCGTAAGGGCGAAGGCCAAGTTGGCGCCTCCCGATTGCTTCTGGTACCTGGGATCGCTCTCTCTGCCCATGGATTCGGCGGAGGCCTTGCCGAAAAAGAGCCCTTCAATACCGGTCAGTCCGGCCAGAACCACGATAACGAAGAAACTCAGGTAATGCAGGGTTTTCTCGGGATCGCCATCCCCAAGAAAGTAGGCAAAGAAGATCCCGAGGCTGATCCCGGCGATGCGGGATCCTTCAAAGATTTTTGGTGTTTTCATCGTTCCGGTATCATTTTCTTTTATTCAGATCGTGGCCGAAAATCCTCTTCCGCCGGTCAGTACGCTATAAACCTTCGGAACCAGGGTGCGCAGGAGCCATCCGGCCCCGATGCAGAAGACAAGAATGGCCACCGGCAGGGTGATGAAGGCCAGCATGCGGTCGTACTGGAAGGAGCGGAACAGCTCCAGCGCCGGGTCGATGCAATAAGCCACCATCGGGGCATGGCCCACGTAGATAATGAAGGAGAAAGCACTAAGCCACACGAACCATCGCTTACCCATGCTCCAGCTGACCAGCCGGTCGAAACCATACCAGCAGGCCACCAGACCGCTGAAGACCGTTACCTTGTGCATCAGGGTGAGCACCGGATAGACCGCTTTGCCCATCCAGGGTTCTCCGGTGAAAGCCAGAAGGGTCTTGATCGCAGCGAGGGTGACAAAGGCAATACCCCATCCGAGGGGATTCAGGAAACGGCCGGGCTGTTCAATGTTGAATCCCTTCTTCCGGATCCAAACGCCCAGGGTGAAGAACAGCAGCCCTTCCCCTTCCACAATGGTGAATCCGAAGGTGCCCAGCCAGAGCAGGATGGCGACAGTGAAAAAGATCCACCGGGCAACCTTGTGGTTCAGGCACCAGAGGATCAGCGGGTAGGCCAGGTTGTAGAAAAACAGCACCCGGATAAACCAGAGCTGGTAAGGGATGGGGCGGAAGATCCACCGTAAGATAATCTCATACCAGTGGTACTGGTGGATCAGCATACGGGAATCATCAACCTGCACCACATGGGAGTTGGCCACCAGCTCCCTTCCATAGGGCCAGAGTTCAAGGAGCCATGTAAAGAGGATCCCCAGGGCGCTCCAGATCAGGTAGGGGATGATCAGGGTGCGGAACCGTTTTTTAACACGTTGCTTATAGGGCCGGTAATCATTCATGGCAAAGAGAAAACCTGAAATGATGAAGAGCATGGGGATCCGGAACCGGAGGATCCCGTTGGCCAGGAAGTACTCTGTGAAGCCGGTGAGGGTCAGCGGCTCCCCCGGAAGGGTCCAGGGCTGCAGGTAGCGGACGTTCAGGTTGTACTCGTGAACCACCACCAGCAGGGCCATCGCCATGAAGGACCAGAACCGGAACTTTGAACTGATGAAAGGGGAGAGGGGAGAGGTTGTCACGGAGATCGCTTGGAGTTTATCATTCAATAATATTCATCTGTCAGTAGTTGACAAAACGATTGAACAGGAACCATAGTGGTTTCATTTTCCGGGTTTTAAAAGGGATATGACTCCCGTAAAGGTATGGAATAATTGATGTTCCTTCACAGGCCCAAAAATAATCCCGCTAATTTTTGGTACTTTTACCGGGGAAAGTTTCCCTTTCACGACGAACACAATTACTTTATGAAGATCACCCTCTACGGCGCGGCCGGCGATGTGACCGGCGCAGCCTTCCATGTTCAGACAACCGAAGCCAGCCTCCTGATCGATTGCGGCATGTTTCAGGGAGGAAAACAGGCGGATGAGCTGAACAGGGCCGCTCCGCCGGTCGACTACAAACAGCTGGATTCCATCGTGCTGACCCATGCCCACCTGGATCACTGCGGACGGCTGCCTCTGGCCGTCCGGGCCGGATATTCCAATGCCATCTATGCCACCACGGCCACGATCCAGATCGCCTCCCTCATCCTCCGGGATTCACTGAAAGTATATACCAGCGACCTGGAGAAGCTGAACCGGATGCGCCAGCGGCAGGGGAAAAAGAGGCTTGAGCCTCTTTACGACCGGGAGGATGTGGAGCAGGCCATCCGGCAGATGGAAGCCATTCCCTACCGGCAACCCTACATGGTGGCTCCGGGGATGAAGGTGGTGGCCCACGATGCCGGCCACATCCTGGGATCTGTAAGCCTGAAACTCATGGTCACGGAAGAGGGCAAGGAAAAGTCGGTGGTGTTTTCGGGCGATCTCGGCCCGGCCGGCCTCCCCATCGTGAAAGACGCGGAACCCTTCCGGGAGGCCGATGTGGTTTTCATGGAGTCCACCTATGGAGACCGGGATCACAAATCACTGAGCGAGACCCTCGAAGAGGCGGTGAAGATCGTTCAGGAGGCGATCCGCTCCAAGGGGAAGATCCTGGTCCCCTCCTTTGCCGTTGGCCGCACACAGGACCTTCTCTATTACCTCGACGAGGCCTTCCACCGGGGAAATGTCCCTACCTTCCCGATCTATTTAGACAGCCCCATGGCGATCGAAGCGACCCGAATCTACCTGCAGCATCCCGAGCTGTATGACGAAGAGAGCCAGGTGATGAACCTGCGCGGGCAGTTCAGGAAAGACCTCAACCGGATCCACCTCGCGGAGACGCCGGAACAATCCAAACAGATCAATGAGGTGACGGGAACCTGCATGATCATCGCCGGCTCGGGGATGTGCACGGCCGGCCGGATCGTCCATCATCTCCGGCACAACCTGTGGCGGCCCGAGACCTCGCTGGTCATCGTGGGATACCAGGCGGTGGGAACCCTGGGGCGGCAGCTCGTGGAAGGCGCCGGCTTTGTGAAGATCTGGGGCGAGACCATCGCGGTCAAAGCCAAAATTTACAGCCTGGGAGGCTTCAGCGCCCATGCCGGGCAGTCGGACCTGCTGACATGGTTCAGCGCCATCGCCCCCTCACGCCCCAAAGTGATCCTGATCCACGGAGAGGAGAAAGCCCGGGAGGCGCTGAAGGCGAAACTGGAACAGGAGTTCAGCATCCGGGCGGAAACGCCGGGCCTACGGGAAACGATTGAATTGTAACATCGTAACATGTAAAACGGCAATCCCAGCTTGCCAGTTGGATCGTTAGCTTACTGAACTTTCAGGACTGATTTTGTTTCGGGGAATTGATTGCCTTCTGCCCTCACCACAATGTCCCCGGGCTCTTCTGTAGTTACGACCACGATCATCGCTTTGCCGTAGAAAAGCCAGACCCTGTCGGAGTGGAAGGGTTGGAAGGATTGAGGGTTGCCGTTGCAAACGCCGGCGATCTTTCCCGGGCCTTCCAGGGTGACGGAAACCGGGAAGCCGGCCAGAGGGCAGGGGGTGCCTGCTGAATCCACTGCCTCCGCCAGCACATAGGAGAGATCTTTGCCATCGGCTTTCAGCGCACTCCGGTCGGCAGTCAGTTTCAGCCTGGCAGGCGGACCGGCGGTCCTCATCATGGCAGTTCCGGTCTCCTTGCCCTCCTTGTAGGCCACCGCTTTCACCGTTCCGGGCTCATAGATCACCTCTTTCCACATGAGCCTGAACCGCTCGGTGGAGATACCGGAACCGGGGTCTTTGCATCTCTTTCCGTAGGATCGATCATTCACGAAAAGTTCGGCACAGTCGCCGTTGGTGTATACAAATACGGGTACGGTATCGCCGATACGTTCGGGCCAGTTCCAGTGGGGGAGGATATGGATGGTGGTTTCACCGGGTTTCCAGTAGCTTTTATAGAGGTAGTACCTGTCTTTCGGGATTCCGCAGAGGTCCACGATCCCGAAATAGGAGCTCCGGGAGGCCAGGCTGTCTGACATCCCGTGTTCCGTCACCCATTGGTTGGTATAAGGCGTTGGTTCCCCAAGGTAGTCGAACCCGGTCCACACGAACTCGCCTGCCACGTATGGCTCCTGCTGCTGCCACATGAAATCGTCGTCGGCCAGTTCGGCCCACCAGGGGGCATTCAGGTCGTAGGAGCTCACCTGCAGGGAGGTGGTGAAATCGGTTTTCTCAGCGGGAAGTGGAAGCTCGTAGAACCCGCGGGTGCTCAGGGTGGAGGCCGACTCACTGATGATGACCGCTTTTTCAGGCTCCAGCTCCCGGGCAAGGGCATAACGACGGCCATAGTTCCACGAATGGATGTCGTAGAAATCGAAATGGCGGAGGGCGGCACTCTCCCTGCTGTCACACACCAGCGTGACCGGCCGGGTGGGATCGTATTCCCTCACATACCGGATCATGGTCTTCAGCTTGTCGAACCCGCCGTTCTGATCCCACTGAACATCGCCGATCTCGTTCCCCACACTCCAGATGAACACCGAAGGATGGTTCCTGTCGCGAAGGATGAAATTCCGGATGTTTCGTCGGGCGAAGGATTCGAAGTCGGTGGTGTCCGTGATATCGGCTTTGGCATCGTACTTATCGAACACCTCGTCGAAGAGCAGAAGCCCCATCCGGTCGCACAGATCCAAAAGCTCCGGGGCCGGGGGATTGTGGCTGGTGCGGATGGCATTGCATCCCATCGCCTGCATGATCTCCAGCTGCCGTTCCATCGCCCGTTCATTGAAAGCGGCCCCCAGCGGTCCCAGGTCGTGGTGGAGGTTCACCCCCTTCAGCTGCACCCGCCGGCCATTCAGCCGGAAGCCGCTGTCGGCCGTGAATTGCATCTCCCTGATCCCGAAGCTGGTGGTTACACTGTCAAGTTGTTTGTCGCCCTGGAAGATCTGCGTCACCAGCGTGTAGAGGTCGGGATGGTCAATATCCCATAGCTGTGGCTTGGCGACGAAGAGCCTGCCCTCCACAGGATGGTCCGCGGCGGGTTCCAGGGTGACGGGGATCTCCTTCCCGGCCACATGGAGATCGCCGGGCGAAAGGACGGTATATTTCACCCGGATCTCCTGGCTGGCGGAGGTCTGGTTGGTGATCAGCGTGGAGAAAAAAAGAAGGGCTTCGGTTGGTTTGATGAGCGGGGTTTCAATGAATGTCCCCCAGATGGCCATGTGCACCGGGTTCACCGTGATCAGCCGGATTTTCCGGTAGATCCCCGCTCCCGGGTACCACCGGCTGTCGTGGTTCCGGGTATCCGCATGAACAGCAAGGATATTCTCCTTTCCGGGAATGACAAACGCGGTGATATCCAGCCAGAAGGAGGTATACCCGTAGTCCCATCTTCCGGCGAATTGTCCGTTGACATAAATCTCGGGAAAGGCCATGATGCCATCGCAGAGCAGGTAGAAGGAATTTCCTGCATCCTCTTCAGGGATGGCAAATCGGGTGCGGTACCAGCCCTCTCCTTTCCAGGGAAGTTTCCCGGTGTTACCGTTGCCGTCCACGATCCAGGGCCCCCCGATGGCCCAGTCGTGGGGGATGGTGACCACGGGCCATGAGGTGTCGTCGAACGAAGCCTGCCAAGCCGTTTCGCTTGCTCCGTGATGGAATTTCCATGGACCGGACAGCTCAACCGTTTTCCTCTCCTGTGCCCTGACAGGGAGGAACAGAACAACCGCCAGCAGCAGCAAGCTCATGACAATGGCTGATAAACGTGGCATCTGTAGATCTTTCAGACAAAGATCATAAAAAAAAGAGAGCTCTCTACCGGGGAAATATTTAATACTTTTGTCCTGCCTATGAAAAGGTCCACCCTCAAATACCTCCTGCTTTTCCTTGTGATCCTCCTGGAGGGATGTTCTGTCTCCACCACCAACCGTGAGTGGAAGATAAAATGGGACAAGGAGAAGCTGGCCAAAAAGGAGCAGTTCCTTGCCGGGATCAGGGCTTCGGCTGAGGCATCCTCCCTGCGAGAAGATACCTCCCGGCCCAATATCATCCTGATCATGGCCGACGACCTGGGGAAGTATGACATCAGCCTCTATCGTTCCGGTCCGGTACCTACCCCCAACCTGAACCGGCTGGCCTCCGAAGGGGTGCTCTTCGGGGATGCCTGTGTGACGGCCCCGATCTGTTCACCCTCCCGTGCTGCGATCCTTACGGGGAAATACCCGCAGCGCTATGGGTTTGAGTCGCAGCCGATGGAATTCTACCCTTCCAACTTCATCGAGTACAAGGCGGGAAAAAATGCCGGTTTTTTAGGTGACTGGAGGGTGGTCACTCCACCCAGCTATCCGGCTGAATGGGAGGTGGCCAAACAGGGAATCCCACTCACCGAGACCACCCTGCCGGAGCTGATGCAGGCCGGGGGATACCAGACGGCGATCATGGGGAAATGGCATCTGGGAGCGGGCAGGACACAGACCCCCAACCGGCGGGGATTCGACGAGCAATACGGCTTTTATGGGGCGCACTCCCTTTACACCCCTGCCCAGAATACGCCAGGATACATGCATTACATCCAACCTGATTTCAGTGCCCGTTACCAGTGGAATATGAAGCGGAAGTCGACCGCTGCCATCCGGCAGAACGACAGGGTAACCCGGGAAAAGGAGTACCTCACCTTTGCCATTGCCCACCGGGCGATCCGTTACCTGGAGGAGAACCGCGACAAGCGCTTCTTCCTTTACATCCCCTTCAACGCCCCCCATGTCCCCTTTGAGGCGCCACAGAACTATTTCGACAGGTTCGCCCAGGTGCAGGACACCAACAGGCGGGTCTACTATGCCATGATCGCCGCCCTGGATGATGCGATCGGGGAGATCCTCAGCAAGGTGAAGGAGCTGGGGCTGGAGGAGAACACCCTTATCTGGTTTATCTCCGACAACGGCGGGGCAAGCTATACCGGGGCCACCGATAACGGACCGCTGAGCGGCGGGAAGCTGACCTATTTTGAAGGAGGGATCGAGGTCCCCTTTATCCTGAAATGGAAAGGCCACCTTCCGGAGGGGATAACCTATCCGGAGGCGGTCTCCTCGCTCGATATCTTTGCCACCACCGTGGCGCAATGCCGGATCGACCGGCAGGAGGGCAACCTGATCGATGGGGTGGATCTGGTGCCTTACCTCACCGGGGATTCCACCGGCCTCCCGCACGACAAGCTCTTCTGGCGGGCCGACCATATCCGGGCGATGCGACGGGGCGACTGGAAAATGATCCTGAGCATGCGCGACAAATGGCTGCATCTCTATAACCTGAAAACCGACCGGTCGGAGATGATCGACCTGAAGGATGAAAACCCGGAGACGCTGCAGCAGCTGCAGGAGTACTTCGAAGAGTGGAACAGCCACCTGCCGGCAAAACCGATGTGGCCACGCATTATGGACCGGAAGTTTATTATCAACGGACAGGAGTACTGGTTTCCGGCATAACAGGCGGACATGTAGAGGCGAGGCATGCCTCGCCTAATCAAACGGACAAGAATTAAAATGAGGAATGAGTCTACAACAAACAATACTTTGCAATAAATAAATGAAACAACTTTCATTAGCTTTGGGTAAACATTCTTTGCGACATGCCGTATTTTCCTTGGAGCATAAAAGCCCGTGAATGAGTCTGGTGTCAGCCACATTTGACAGTAATATTGGCGATGCAGAAGATGCAATCCCGTTTAAGAGAATAACTTAGTTGAAGTGGCTGGGCAAAGAATAAAACTCAAAGTATGTGAAAAAGAATCGTTCTTTGACAAAGGGTGCGTTTCAACTGATTCGCCCGAATGCAGCCGGCATCGATGTCGGAAGTGAGAGCCACTATGTTGCTGTTCCAGAGGATCGTGATCCTAAATGGATTCGATGTTTTGGAAGTTTTACCCAAGACCTGTATGCGTTGGCCAAATGGTTAAAACAGTGTAAAATAGACACTGTTGCCATGGAATCTACAGGAGTTTACTGGATACAACTGTACCTGATACTTGAAGAGCAGGGTTTTGATGTTTTTCTTGTAAATGCCCGTCATGTTAAAAATGTCTCAGGAAGAAAAACCGACGTGAAGGATTGCCAATGGATCCAGCAGTTACACTCCTATGGATTGCTAAACGCCAGCTTTCAGCCTGATTTACAAGGCAGGGAACTCAGGACCTATATCCGGCATCGTAAAAATCTGACGCAAAGTTATGCGATGCAGATACAGCTAATGCAGAAAGCGTTTGAGCAGATGAATATCAAGCTTCAGAACGTGCTGACAGATATCACCGGCAAGACAGGGATATCGATCATTGAGGCAATTTTACAAGGAGAAAGGAATGCAGCGGTACTGGCTGAGTTTGCTGACCCTCGTGTAAAAGCGTCAAAAGAGGATATTATTAAGTCCTTGCAGGCTAACTGGCGGCGTGAACATCTTTTTGAACTTCAGCAGGCATACGATCTATATTTGTTTTACAGAGAAAAGATCAGGGAATGTGATAAGCAAATTGAGATGGTATTACAACAAAGTAGTGGAGATACCACGGATGATCGCCCGGGGAAAGGAGCAAAAAGATGGAAAAATTCGTTCGATTTTAATGCGACTTTTCATCTGAAGAATCTGCTTGGTGTTGATATCACGGAGATTTTCGGGATTAGTGAAGTGACTGCCATGCAAATCGTGGCAGAGACAGGGATAGACATGACCAAATGGCCTACAAAAAAACATTTTGTGTCTTGGCTTAACTTATCTCCCAATAATCGAATCTCGGGCGGAAAGATCCTTAAACCAAAAAGAGAGAAGAGGAAGAATCATGCAGGACAAGCTTTTCTGATTGCTGCTACTACGGTACAACGGAGTGATCATTGGCTGGGGATATTCTTTCGGCGGATAGCTGCAAAGCACGGCCCTGGTATTGCAATCAAAGCTACAGCTCGAAAACTAGCTCTGATCTTTTACCAAATGATTAAGAACCAGGAATCATTCGATCCAATGCCAATTGAAGCGTACAACCAGAATTTCAAAGAACGAAAGTTAAAATACATTAAAAGTCAAGCTTCTATGCTGGGTTTTCAATTAGTCCCATCGTAGTTGTTTCTTAAGAGGAAATAGGAATGGAGAAGAGGGTTCCAGTTTCGGTGGTGTTTGAGAAGAATTTCAGGGCCAGGACTAAGATTGTGGTGAACCAGGGTGGGAGCCGAAGCGGGAAGACCTATTCAATCCTGCAACTACTGACTCTGGTAAAGGCCTTCGAAGAGCAACACCAGGTTTTTTCGATCGTACGGAAGAGCCTGCCGGCCTTACGGGCCACCGCCATGCGGGACTTCTTCGACATCCTTCGAACCCATGACCTTTACGACCAGCGAAACCACAACAAGACAGAGAACACCTACCTGTTGAACGACAACCTTTTTGAGTTCATGAGCCTGGACCAGCCCCAGAAGAAACGCGGAGCCAAGCGAACCTACCTCTTTCTGAACGAAGCCAACGAACTCTCCCTGGAAGACTGGATCCAGCTCTCCATGCGAACCGAGAAACAAATCTTCATCGACTACAACCCCTCGATGGATGAGCACTGGATATACGAACTTGTCATCCCACGGGAAGACTGCACCTTTATCCACAGCACCTACCTTGACAACATTCAGTTCCTACCGGAGGAGGTGGTTAAGGAGATAGAGAACCTCCAGTCGGTCGATGAGAACTACTGGCGGATCTATGGATTAGGGGAGATCGGACAGATCAAAGGGCTGGTATTGACCAACTGGGAGCCGGCAGAGGAGTTCCCCACTGAATGCGACTGGATCTCTTATGGAATGGACTTCGGGTTTACGAACGATCCCACAACCATCGTGAAAGTAGGGATGCATAGCGGGGAAATCTGGGTGGATGAACTGGAGTACAGCCGAGGGATGACTACCAGGGATATCCTTAATGCCCTCCATACCCATGGGATTAAGAAATCGGACGACATCGTCTCCGAGATCCAGCCTCAGACCATATACGAGATCCGGAAAGAGGGATACAACGTGAGGCCGACCTTTAAAGGTCCGGGAAGCATTCTCACCGGAATAGATATTCTGAAGCGATTTCGGATCCACGTAACCAAGCGATCCGTGAACCTGATCAGGGAGCTGAAAAACTACAAATGGAAAGAGGATGCGATGGGCAATGCTTCAAACGAGCCGGTTGATAAGTTCAACCATGCGATTGATGCCCTGCGATATGTGGTGATGGACAGGAAGTTAGCGGAGAGAAGGGTGGTGAGGGTACGCAGGGCGTAATTCAATTACGAATGACGAATAAAAAATAATTTAAATTTCAAGGCTGAGTTTGAGGTGGCCGCCGGAGAGGTTTTCGCATTATTTGCTTTCCCTGATTAGCTTGTATATATCGGGGAATCTCCTGTGAAAGTATGCAGGCAATTTATCCCTCATCAATACGATGTCATCTCCCTCTTTTTGGACAACATTCGAATAAATCTCCCCATCTACTGAATTATCCAGAATTAAAAATCGATCAAAGAAAGCGTAATGCCTGTTAAAATTCTTATATCCCTCTTTCCATTTATAATCGATTGTTTCGTTGTCAACATAATGCTCCCGATTGTCTGCACGGATAAGGATCCTACGTCGGGCAATCGCCTGAGTTGCCAGGCATAAGAAAATGATATTCAACTTAAAACCATGCTTTTTAAACATCTCAGCCCAATAGATGGGATCATTATCAAAATTCGTTTCGTAACAGAAGTCGGTTTTATTCGACAGTGAATTATCAACCTCCCGTTCAAAATCATTTGCTGCCCGATTACGAGCGATTGTCTCCCGTAATTCACTATCGGGCATGCTGAAATAATAATCCAGATATCTTTTATCGAAATCGAAAGAAGAAACATGAGAAGGCAATAAAGAGGGGGCGAACGTAGATTTGCCAGATCCATTGCATCCCGCAATGATAGTAAGGTCAGGCATTGGATGTGACGGCATGAATATAGGCACTGGAGGAAGATCCACGCTTTGCCCTTCTACGATAACGCTGCTCTTTCGGAAGCACCTTAGATTTAAGGATCTCTTCGGCTTTTTTTCGTTGTTGAGCAACCGAGATACCGGTGATCAATACATCTTTCGTCATAGTGCAAATATACGAAAAATAGCTTAAACACTGATCTATAAATAGAAAAAAGGGATAAAGCAGGCTGGGGGGAGGCGGGTGAGTGGCCGCCGGAGGCGCCGCGAAGCGGCCCCCGTGGTGTTTTTGGTTTTGGGGTTTGGCGGTGGTGAAAGCTGCTGAACTGATTGGAGGAGGTTTGGTAAGTTTATTTCCCTTAATGGTAATTGTTGAGTGGAACATTTTTATCTTGGTTCAAGAATCTATGAAGTTCATCATCAGGGACTTGCCATTTTACTGTTATTTGATTTTTATCGAAGCTTAAAACTCTACAATCCAGAACCTCACCATCTTGAAGATTTTGTACAATTTGCCTTTTTTCCTTGTCACTAATTTTATAATTTTCATTTGATATATCCAGATCCCCTTGATATTTATCTTCGACGATGTATGTAACTTTTTGTATTCCACGATAATCGGCCTTTCTGTTAACCTTGACCCTGACGATTTCACCAATCATATATAGTTTTTCCGAGATCTCATTCGCCATAAGGTTTTCAATTGTGTTCTTGGTACCTTTTTTTGGAGTCAAATTTGATGATGTAATCTTTGATATTTCGGCAGGAATTAGTTTCAATTTCAAGATTCTTTGAGATTCGTTTGCATGCAGGATCTCACAAAAAACGATATCGCCATGTTGAAACATTCGAACTGCCTTACGGATCTCTCTTCTTTTTCTAGGGTAAATCTCTTTAGAAGTTGGCATAGTTCCTTTGAATTTATTCTTAACAAGGAAGGTGGTATCATCGTCCTTCCTGATCACGTGTACCGGTACCACAGAACCAACAAGTTTCAATATCTCCCCTGTAATCCATTCCTTCGTTTCAGTGTTTTTTCCAAAGATCAACTTTTTATGCTCATTATATCCCCAGAATAACACATCGATAATTTCACCAGGCATGTGAATTGCCAATTGTTCATCAGTATTGAAGTTTGACCGGTGCAGCAGTCCAACTATTGAGCCACAATTCCAATTGAATGCATATCC
>Ga0163210_1000736_pt1 | contig 13914 bp, 15 predicted proteins | sample Kivu_220m_FD_113536 | JGI IMG/M metagenome (GOLD analysis project Ga0163210, IMG submission 113536) | Freshwater microbial communities from Lake Kivu, Western Province, Rwanda to study Microbial Dark Matter (Phase II) - Kivu_220m | ecosystem: Environmental > Aquatic > Freshwater > Lake ...
TTACATTAGTTTCTATGTTCCAAGACACCATTACTTACATTATTGATCGGGTTTCCAGTTCGGTGTTTGATTTGGCCGCCGCCGCGGCAATCGGTTTGTTCGGTTGGTATTTTGCTTACGCTATCGGCGCTAAAGCCGCGGAATTCTTTGGCCGCACTAAACTCAATCAAACCATCAAACGTTTAGGTTGGGATGAACCGATTAATCGAATTTGGCGCAATGTTACGATAGCAAAAATTTTTGGCAAAACCATTGAAATCTGGATATTACTGTTCTTTTTGATGGTGTGTGCCGGAATTTTACGGCTAGAAACAATCAGCCAGCTTTTGGCATCAACCGTGGTTTATTTTTTAAATGTCTTCGTGGCATTCTTGATTTTTGCGGTAGCGGTGTTTTTGGCAGATTTTTCGCAGAAAAACCTCATTGCCAACCTTGAAAAAGAAAAATTCGTTTATTCCCATTTTCTGGCAAAATGTGTTTCGGGAACGATTTGGACTTTGGCGATTCTGGCAATTTTATATCAGCTGAAAATCATCGCACCGTTGGTTTTAGCAGTGTTTATCGGCATTGTGGTAACGGTTTCTATCGCGGTAGGGGTGGCTCTGGGCTTGGGCGGCAAAGATCTGGCGACAAAGATTTTAAAAGAAATTGAGGATCGATTTAAATAAACCACCTTGCAGCAATCCACTGGCTGGCGGAGGAGGGTTTCTCACCCGATTAAATAAACTACTACCTCGCAGCAAGCCGCGGCGTATTCCTCTCGCTTCGCTGATGGACGTTCGACTGAGCTCAGTCGAAACCCTCCGCGTAAGAATTAGTTTGATTGTTCGCCAAACATCGTCGATGTAAGTATCGGGTATTCTGGCGGGTAAATAAACAACAATGAATAAAAACAAAACCTTCTTGATTATTGACGGAAATTCAGTGGCTCATCGGGCATTTCACGCTCTGCCGGTTTTGACCAACAAAAAGAACCAGCAGATTAATGCAGTCTACGGTTTTGTTTTGGCGCTGTTCCGCGCCGTGGGGGATTTTCACCCCGATTATTTGGCGGTCTGTTTTGACACCAAGGCGCCGACTTTCCGTCACCTTGAATTTAAGAGCTACAAAGCGCAGCGACCCGAAACCGCGGCCGAACTTGTTCCTCAATTGGAAATCATCCAAAAATTACTAGCTGATCTTGGTGTGGCGGTTTTTGCTAAAGACGGTTTTGAGGCCGATGACTTGATTGCTTCGGTGATCAAATCCGCGCGCCAAGAACTACACGGCGAGATGGTTGATTTTTATGTTTTAACTGGTGATCACGACAGCTTACAATTGGTTGGCCAACGCGTGAAAGCGTTTATTATTAATCGTGGCGTCAAAAATGCGGTTCTATACGATGCAATCAAAGTGAAAGAAATGTTTGGCGTGGCACCGGCGCAGATCCCGGCGCTGAAAGCAATTGCCGGCGATAGTTCTGACAATATTCCCGGCGCACCCGGTATTGGTTCGAAGGGGGCGGTTGAAATTCTTGAAAAATGCGGCAATCTGAAAAACGCGCTCAATGCGGCGCAAAAAAATCAGGACAATTCCTGTTTAAAAGAGATGCCGCGGTTTAAGAAAATAAAAAAGATTCTTTTGGAGAACAAAGAAAAAATCATCAATTTCCAGAAGTTGGCGACGATGCGCGATGACGCGCCGCTGGAGAATGTTTTAAGAACAAGCGAATTCGCCAATTTTCCCGGTGTTCGCGCCAAAGAAGCGCTTCTGGATTTGGGTCTGGCAAGCTTGGCCAAGCGTTTGCCGCAAGAAAACACTTGCCGCAATGGCACGCTCTTTTGATTTTTCCCCAAAGCGGTTTTTTTGTGTTATTATGGAGAAAAGAACAATCTTTTGCGATGGTTGGACCATCGCGGATAACAACTTTCAATGGCCGCAGATTTTTTGGGCATTATAAATTTTAGCGCGACCACCGCCGGATTGCTTGTTTTTTTAACCAATGTGGTGGTTCTTGAATTAGTGATTTGGGCTTATGTTTCCAATCGTTATTCCCGCCCTGGGAAGATGTTTTTGTTGGGCGCGATCTATGTTCTGCTATGGGTCAATTTGGATTCGATTAGCGCGTTGTCGCCAGTTTTTATGCCAAAATATTTTTATGTGGCGGCGTTATGGGCACAAAGAGGACTTCATGCTTTATTGGCCATATTTTTTGCATGGTTTTACGCATATTCTCTGAATTTCCCCGAAAAAAACGTCTTAGATAAAAACAAACGTCTTCAGGAAAATTTCCAAATCGCGGGTTGGACATTCTTTTTCTTTATTTCATTCACACCGTTAGTTATAAGCGGCGTTGGCTTTGATTCGTCGTTGCCGATGTCAATCTGGGCAAAAACCGGACCGCTATTTTGGCTTTATGTTGCCGCCGCCGCATTGACTTTAGCATTATCGCTTTCTCAGCTCTCGCGCAACCGGGTTTTTGCCGATCCGCAAAATCGACGAAAAGCGCTTTTGGCCACCTTGGGTGGCGGGACCTTCGGGGTTTTCAATTTAATCTTCAACGTTGTTGAACCTTATTTTGCCGGTAAAGCCGGATATTTGGGTTTTTTTTCGCTTTTTATCGATTACTTCCTCGTGATTCTGTTAGGATATGTTGCCTATCAAGCGGCCAGCAAAAAACTTTTTGGCGCAAAAGTGGTATTGGCCGAAATCTTCGTGGGATTGATTGGTTTTAGTTTGATGATCGCGCCGTTTTTCGTCGATTTTTTATGGCAACAAGCATTGCTGACCGTTATTTTTGTGATGTTTTGCGTGTTTGGCTATCTTTTTATTACTGGTACAGTTAAGGAATATCGGGAAAAAGAGATCCTTGAACAAAAAGTAGCCGAAAGAACCAAAGAGCTTGAACTAGCCAAACGCGACTTAGAAGAAGCAAATTTAGCATTAGAGGCACGCGTGAAAAATCGCACCCAGGAATTGGAAAAACTCAACCGCACCCTTGAGGAAAAAGTAAACGCACGAACCAATGACCTTGAAGCCAAAATCGATGCTCTTGAAAAATTCCAACGAATTACTATCGGCCGCGAGCTTAAAATGATGGAATTAAAAAAAGATATTGAAAAGTTGCACGAAAGAGCTGGCGCGCCCAAAATTTCCAAACAAAAATGAGTCAACAAAATAATAATTCAAACATCGCGTTGCGGTCAAATGAGAATATGTTCACGGACAAGGAAGATGCGGCGGCTGAAATCAAAGAATTAAAAGAAAAATTACTGACAAAAGAAATACAGCTTTACCGTCTTCAAAGCGAGCGAGACGATGAAATCCACGAGTTAAATAAAGTAAAAGCTCAATTAGAAGAAGCTAAAAGCATTTTAGAGATTCGAGTTAAAGCCAAAACTAGAGAATTGCGCGAGCTAACCGAAAACCTTGAAAAACAGATTTCAGCCAGGACCCGCGAATTACAAGAAAAAATCAAAGAGTCAGAAGACTCCCGCTTGGCGTTAATGAACATGCTTGAAGATATGGAAGATTTACGCCGGCGCGCCCAAGAGGAAAAAGAAAAAACCTTAGCGATTATCACTAATTTCGCTGACGGTTTACTTTTTTTTGACGCGAATAACTGCTTAGCGCTCGTTAATCCTCAAATTGAGAGCTATTTCGGCGTCGCTAAAGAAGATATTCAACAAGCAGTTGGGAAAAATTTCGCCGAATTGGGGCAGATTGGTGGTTTACAACCATTAGTTAGCTTGATGGGATCGCTTAAAAAAATAACCCGCAAAGAACTCACATTAAACGAAAAAACGGTTCTTGAAATAAGCTCCTTAGAAATTGGTCGGCCGAACGATAAGATTGGCTGGTTGGTAATTATCCACGATATTAGCCGCGAAAAGACCATTGAACGAATGAAAACTGAATTTGTTTCCATTGCCGCTCATCAATTGCGCACACCCATATCGGCGATTAAATGGACTTTAAGAATGATTTTGGACGGCGATCTTGGGCCAATTAGTGACGAACAAAGGGATTTTCTTGAGAAAACCTATAAATCAAATGAAAGAATGATTGGTTTGATTAATGATCTACTGAATGTTACACGAATCGAGGAAGGGCGGCTCTTGTTTGATCTCGTTCCGGTTGATCTTGGAGAAACTATCCAATCGCTCCTGGGCGCATATGCCGAAATTTTGAAGCAAAAAAGTATTAAATTGCAATTTACAAAACCCAAAGAAAAACTGCCCCAGGTAATGGTTGATATTGAAAAAATAATGCTAGTGGTTTCCAATCTGTTAGAAAACGCCATAAAATATACTCCCGCCGGCGGGAAAATCTTTTTGGAAATCAGTAGCAACGGCAAAGGTATCGAGGTTTCGGTGCGCGACACGGGCATTGGAATTATGAAAAGTCAACAAGATCGGATATTCACTAAATATTTTCGCGGCTCGAACGCAATGCACACGGAGACCGAAGGCACAGGGCTTGGGCTGTTTATCGCTAAAAACATTGTTGAAACGCATGGCGGCAAGATATGGTTTTCTTCCCAAGAGGGAAGCGGGACAACATTCTATTTTTCCTTGCCGGCAGCTGGCGATTCTGCATTGCAGCAAAAGGAATAACCGCCTCCTTGCGGTTTTTAGGCAAAGGGTTTAAAATAATAAAAATCATGGAAAAGATTCTGTTAATCGAAGACGAGGAACTAATCATAAAATTATTAAGCCGGAAACTTATTGGCCTTGGCTACAAAGTGTCTTTAGCGATGAATGGTCAGGAAGGATTGGATGAAATGAGAAAAAATCCTCCCGATTTGATATTGCTTGATATAATTATGCCCCAAAAAAGCGGATTTGAAGTATTGGAAGAGATGAAAGAGGATTCTCGCCTTGCCAAAATACCGGTTATCATAATTTCAAATTCCGGCCAGCCGCTTGAGTTGGATAAAGCAAAGAAATTGGGCGCGGTTGATTGGCTTGTTAAGACAGAATTCAACCCCGAAGAAGTGGTTGAAAAAATAAAAAAATACGCCAAAAAATTATCTAATTAATCCCATTTCTATTTCAATAATAAATATATGGCAAAAAAAATTCTTATAGTTGAAGATGATAAATTCCTACGCGAATTGATTGTCAAAAAATTATCCAATGAAGGATATGACGTAATCGAGGCGGTTGACGGCGAACAGGGTTTGTTGAAAATCAGAGATGAAAAACCAGATCTGGTGCTGCTTGATTTAATCCTACCTGGAATTGACGGCTTTGAAGTACTTGCCCAAAAGAAGGATGAACCATTCTCTGCTTCGATCCCGGTGATCGTGCTTTCGAATTTGGGACAGAAAGAAGACGTTGATAAAGGTTTGAATTTGGGGGCGGTTGATTATTTGATCAAAGCCCATTTCACTCCCGGAGAAATCATTGAAAAGGTAAGAAACGTCCTCAAATAAATAACCACGCGACTGAAAAGAGGAATCATTCTATCAAATCCTCCCGCTTTCGAGAGGAATTCTTTGTTAATTAAAAAGTAAAAATGTCTCGCGCAGCGAGACCCTACAAAATACTAACAGGGAATACATTTTTTGGTCTCACCGCTGGTGGCAGGGGAACACCTATGGAAAATATAATTTTAATTTGAAACATGTTGATATTTTTATACGGGCCGGACACTTTCCGGCTTTCACAAAAACTGGATCAGATAATCGAAGAATACAAAAAACATGTCCAAGGGCTTGATTTTTCGGTTTTTGACGCCGCTTATGACAAAGGTAAAGATTTTTTTTACAACCTGCGGCAAAATTCGCTTTTTCAAGAAAAAAAATTTTTCGTGGTGAAAAATCCAATAACCAATAAAGAATTCAAGGACTCGCTGATCGATAATATAAAAACAGTCGCTGATTCAGGCCACAATATCGTTTTTTGCCAAGAAGGAAAGGTTTTAAAAACCGACCGTTTGCTTTCGGCTTTCAAAAAATTTGCGAAAATCCAAGAATTCGCATTTTTGGAAGACAACGACCTTGACGCGTGGATTATCGGCGAATTCAAAAAATTGGGTCGGCCAATTAACTTGCAAACCGCGCGCACTTTGTCACGGTTGGTTGGTAATGATCTTTGGCGCGCCCAAAACGAAATCCAAAAATTAATGCATTTTATAGTTGGTAGGGAAATCACCGTACTTGATGTTGTGCAAAATGTTTCGCCCGAGATTGACGCCAATATTTTTGGAACTATCGACGCGGCGGCCAACCGCGACAAAAAACAAGCATTCAAACTCATCAGAGATCATCTTCAAAAAGGGGATCACCCGCTTTATCTTTTAGCAACGATCGCGACGCAATTTAAAAACCTGCTTTTGGTAAAATCCGGAGGCAACTTGGGGGCGGCACGGTTAGGAATCCATCCTTATGTTTTTTCAAAAACCATCCCGCAGGCGCGGCGGTTTGGGCTGGAAGAATTAAAAAATATCTATCGCAAGATCGTCCAGGTGGATTTTGACGTCAAAACCGGGAAAATTGCGCCGGAAGTAGGATTGGATTTGCTGATCGCTCAATTGTAAAACCATTAACCATTAACCATTAACAATTAACAATTAACAAAATCTCCCCTGAAAAGGGGAGATTTTCATATGGTAGCTTTAGTGATAAATTTGGCGAGGCGGGACTTTTTTCTTGCTGCAGCGTTGGGTTTAATTACGCCGGTTTTGGCAGCTTTGTCCAGCGCTTTATATATCGCGGATAAGTTTTTCTTGGCCTCGTCAATTTTTTTAGACATGGCTAGTACGCGGATTTCTTTTGCCATTGTCTTTAATTTCTGCTTGGTAGATTTATTCTTTGCCCGGCGTTTAATATTTTGGCGCAAGGCTTTTTTCGCGGATCTGATTATTGGCATGAAAGTAAATTAAAAATTAAAAACAAAAGTTTTAGCAACAAAAAAGAGTATAGCACGGTTTTTGATTTTTGCAAAATAAAGCATGTATTGTACTGCTACAGTACGCATGAGCCAAAAAGGAATATTTTTACCTTTGCGCACAACAAAAAAGATTCTCTTACCACTCAAAGTATTGTAGCACAAGAATTAGGTGAATAATTTTGCTGGGGTTTGAATTTTGGTTTGTTTGATGTTATAATTAATTATTAGAAATGATGAATTTCTAATTTGATTTTTTTAAGTTTTTCACTTTACGCTTACGCTTAATAATATGCAAATTATCTGGCACGGGCAGTCGTGTTTTGAAATAATAATTACCAAGGCAAAGGGAGAACACACCACGATTCTTATTGATCCCTTAAATGAAACCAAGACCGGTATTAGAACCCCCAAAACCGGCGCACAGATTGTTTTGTTTACCAACAAAACCTACACCGCCGATGCGGCCGCGACGAACAAAATCGCCGCAGGCGCTTTTGTTGTTGATGGTCCGGGAGAATATGAAATAAAAGACATCTATATTCGGGGGATTGATTTTAATTTTGGTAGAACCGCTGTTGTACAGGGTTTTGGCGGGCCGAAGGCCGACACGGAGAAATCCGCGGCTAGCAAACACACCGGCACGATCTACACTATTGAAGGCGAGGAAATGAAACTTTGTCATTTGGGCGATTTGCGCGCGGCTGAATTAACGCAAGGGCAAGTGGAAAAAATCGGCAATATTGACATTTTAATGTTTCCTCTGGGGGACGCCAAAGCGTTTGGCGCCAAAGAGGCACTGCACGTTTTATCGCAGATTGAACCCTGTGTTGCCGTGCCGATGAACTACCAAATCCCTAATCTAAAACTTCCCGCTGGAAACTTGAAGGAGTTTTTGAAAGCCGCTGGAGTGGGCAAAATCGATTCGCTACCCAAGTTGACAATCAAGAAAAAAGAAATCAACCCCGAAGAAGCCAAAATCATCGTCCTAACCCCCTAATTTCTAATTTTTAATTTAAAATTTTTAAACAATTTAGAAATGGCGGAATTTTTAAACGAAAACTGCAAATACGATTTGGAAGATAGAACATTACGGTTCAGCGAGGAGATTATAAAGTTAATAAAGAAATGGTCAAAAGACATAACTACGATTTAAATAATCAATCAATTAATTAGGTCAGGAACAGGTATTGGTGCGAATTATCACGAAGCCAATGGCGCTTCAAGTAAGCGAGATTTCGAATAAAATTTTATTTGCAAGAAAGAAGCCAAAGAAACAATGTACTGGCTACAATTATTGACAAAAGTCGTTGATGACGAAAGTGTCAAAAACCAATGCCGAATTTTATGGAAAGAATCACAAGAATTAACATTTATTTTTTCAAAGATCGTTTTGAGTACTCGATCATAAAGTTTTAAAATTAAAACATTTTAAAAATTTGTAATTTATGGTTCCCAAGAAAAAATCAGATAAAGATAAGGGCAAAAAAGAAATAGTAAAGGATTCACCGAAACAAGAACAGATTATGCCCGCCGAGATTATTTCAGTAATGAAGGACTCCTATATTGACTACGCCATGTCAGTGATCGTGGCGCGCGCTTTGCCCGACGTCAGAGATGGTTTAAAGCCGGCCCAGCGCCGTATTCTTTACACTTTACTGGAAGAAGGGTTGCGCCACAACGCCAAATTCCGCAAATCAGCCACGGTTGTTGGTTCAACGCTTGGCCGCTACCATCCACACGGTGACATCGCGGTCTATGACACATTGGTGCGCTTGGCGCAGGATTTTTCGTTGCGTTATCCTTTGGTTCAGGGTCAAGGCAATTTCGGCAGTATCGACGGCGATCCGGCCGCGGCCCAGCGCTATACCGAATGCCGTTTGTCGCGCGTGGGTGAGGTAATGTTAGAGGATATTGACAAAAACACGGTTAATTTTATTGACAACTATGATGGCACGCGCAAGGAACCGGCGGTTCTGCCTTCACCGTTACCCCAACTTTTATTGAATGGTTCCTTGGGTATTGCGGTGGGTATGGCTACCAACATTCCGCCTCACAACTTGGCCGAACTTTGCGACGCGCTGATTTATTTAGCCGATAATCCAGGTGCTAACACTGAGGACCTATTTCAATTCATAAAAGGGCCGGATTTTCCCTTGGGCGGCGAGATTTATGACCGTAAAGAAATCATCACGGCCTATTCGCAAGGCAAGGGGCCCATCGTTTGCCGAGGCAAGGCCGAAATCATCCAAAGCGAAAAAAACGATCGCTACCAGATAATTATTACTGAAATTCCTTACCAAGTGCAAAAATCAGGACTGTTGGAGCAAATTGCTAATTTGGTGGCCGAAAAAAAGATTGACGGCGTCAAAGACGTGCGCGACGAGTCCGACAAAGAAGGAATGAGAATCGTAATTGATTTAAACCGCGATTCCCAGCCGCAGAAGATTTTAAACCGGCTCTACAAATTCACAGATCTGCAGCGCACATTCCATTTAAACATGCTTGCCTTGGTTGACGGCATCCAACCCGAGGTTTTGAATTTAGCCGAGGTTTTGGCGCACTTTTTGAATCACCGCAAACAAGTTATCACGCGCCGGATCCAATATGAGTTGGAGCGCGCCAAAGAACGGGCGCACATTTTGGAGGGCTTAGTTAAGTGTTTGGCTGATATTGACGAAGTCATTCGTATCATCCGCAAGTCGGAAAACCGCGACGACGCGCGCAACAATTTAATGAAGCGGTTTAAACTTGACGAAATTCAGGCCAACGCGATTTTGGAAACCAAGCTGGCCGCCCTTGCCAAATTGGAACGGCAAAAAATTGACAACGAACTAAAAGAGCTAAAAACAAAGATTGCCGAATACACTGGTATTCTGAAAAGCCCGGCCAAGATTAAAGCAGTGATGAAAAAAGAATTTTTAACTGTCAAGGAGGCCTATGGCGATCCGCGGCGCACCAAGGTTTTCGCTCACAAGATCGGCGAAATTTCCGAGGCGGATTTGGTCCCTGATGAAGAAGTGGTAATCACTCTGACCAATTCGGGCTATATCAAGCGTATTGATCCCAAGACCTACAAAATACAGAAGCGCGGCGGTAAAGGGATCATTGGCCTAAAAACCGTGGGTGATGACATCGTGGAACAATCATTAATCGCCAGCACGCATGACCGAGTATTGTTTTTTACTGATACCGGTCGAGTTTTTCAAACGCTAGCTTATGAAATTCCCGAAGGCGCACGCGTAGCCAAAGGTAGAGCACTTGTCAATTTCTTGGAATTGGCGCCGCAGGAAAAAGTGCTCTATATGATGCCTTTGGGCCGCATGATGGGTGGTAAAGAAAGAGCAAAAACAAACGGTGTCGTGAATAATGAAGAAAAGTATTTGCTAATCGTTACCAAGAACGGAATTGCCAAAAAGACATCGCTTGACGAATTTGACAATATCCGCCGTTCGGGTTTGATTGCGATCACCTTAAAGAAAGGCGATTTGCTGCGCAAAGTTTCCAAAACCAGCGGTAACGATGAAGTAATTGTGGTCACCAAAAAAGGCCAGTCAATCCACTTTAGAGAAAAAGACGTCCGTCCGATGGGCCGTCAGGCCGCGGGTATAAAAGCTATTGGTTTAAAGCGCGGCGATGAGGTGGTGGGAATGGATGTAGTACCCACCAAACCGGCGGTCGGTGCTGACGGCAAACCCAGGGAAAGAATGATTTTGGTGGTGATGGAAAACGGCTACGGTAAACGCACTAGCATCAAAGAATACCGAATGCAAAACCGCGGCGGTTCAGGCATTAAAGTTGCCGCCATTACTCCTAAGACCGGTGATTTGGTAACTTCGTTTGTGTTAACTGACGAAGAAGAATTAATGGTGATTTCCAAAAAAGGCCAGGTGATCCGCGTGCCTATCAATAGCATTTCCAAGCTGTCGCGGCCAACACAGGGCGTGCGGATTATGCGGCTTGATCCGGGCGACAAAGTTGCCTCGGCCAGTTGCATCTAAAACCAATTCTCGCTAAAATCAAATAAACAGAAGCGAAAATTGAATTTTCAATTTCCAATTTTTAATTTTCAAACAATTTTAAATGTTTTAATTTTTAAAAATTAACTCATTAAAAATTTAATATAAATTAAATTAAAAATTAGAAATTAGAAATTTATGCAATGGGTTTTATCAATCCCAGCCAGATTTTAGACCAACATTTGGAATTAAAAAAGAACATGATCGCCGCGGATTTCGGTTGCGGATCAGGCGAATGGGCGATCGCACTTGCCAAGATATTGGCCAACGGCAAGGTCTACGCCATTGATTTGTTGGAAGAACCACTATCATCAGTCAAAAGCAAGGCGCGGATTGAAAAATTAGAAAACATCGAGACGGTTAAAAACAATATTGAAAAAACAATTTCCCGTCTGCTTTCAAATTCGCTGGACTTGGTTTTAATGACCAATCTGCTTTTTCAGACCAGCGACAAAAAAACAGCGTTTGACCAAGCACAAAGAGTATTAAAACCCGGCGGCAAGGTTCTGGTCGTGGATTGGAGCGAAAACGCCAAGATTGGCCCGGCGCAAAAAGTTTCTGCCCAAGAAATAAAACAAATCGCCCAAGAAACCGGATTTTTGGCGCAAAAAGAATTTCTGGCAGGCAATTTTCATTTCGGCATAATCTTCGAAAAAAAATGAATAAATTTCATACTTATTTATGCTTAACCTTAAAAAAATTTATACTCTAACAATTTTATTTTTGCTTGCCGCCAATTCGAAGGTTTTTGCCCAAGGTGAAGTTAAGATCGATAATCCGCTTGGCGACAAAGGACTTGAAGATATCATTCAAGGTTTGGTTAATTTCATTTTCGGATTGGCGTTGTTAATCTGTCCGATATTTGTTATTTGGGGCGGGTTTGAAATGGCCACTGCCGCGGGGAGCGAGGAAAAATTCAAAAACGGCAAAAAAAAGATAATTTATTCGCTGGTGGGGTTATTGATTATCGCTTTGTCCACCACATTTGTTGAAGTTGTTAAAAACATTCTAGGAGTAACATAAAGTGAATGCGGAGGTTAATCCTCGGCTTGCGGGAAGTTTGTCCTCCACATTCAAAACTTTTTCAAAGCCATATGCTCAACAACAAAATTTCAAAAGGGGGATTAATATTAACAATAACGCAATTTTTTCTGCCAATGCTGGCATTGGCCGACGATACTGGCGTAGATACAATTAGCCAGACAGTTAAAGTGGTCAATCTTGACGATGTTCTGCAAAAAATCCGCGATCTTTTTTTTGGCGCGGTAATTGTCGCTTGCGTATTTATGATTTTGTGGGCAGGGTTTAATTTAGCAACCGCGGCTGGCGACGAAAAAAAGGTCACTGACGCCAAAAAAACCATCACTTACGCGCTTATCGGCTTGATCGTAGCTGCGCTTGCCAGCACGCTTATCAGCATTGTGCGCGGGTTGGTGGATTAATTTGCAAATTTTTCTGCCAAATATTATAATTAAATTAGACAATAAAATAAAAAGCCATGAAAAAAATCATTACTTTGTTTTTGCTATTTAATTTGATAGCGGTTCCTTTCTTGGTTTTTGCCGCAGGATCAACGGGAAGTATCGTGCCGCCTGCAGATAACAGCTTGGCCGGAGATATTGGGAAAGTCGCCCAAATGTCAACCCAGCCGATTGATCAAACCCTTAACACGGTTGCTAATTACGTGATTGGCGCATTGGTTGTTATGGCGGTTTTCTATGTGATCTGGGCTGGATTTACTTTTATCAGTTCTGCCGGCGATCCAACTAAAGTTGATTTGGCGCGCAAGAGAATAATGTATGCAGCGATCGGTATTGTGGTGGCGCTATTAGCGAAGGGCATTGTCTCTTTGGTTCTAAGTGCGATGAAAGGGAATGGGTAGTAAAAAAAATATCATAATTAGCCTTAAAAATGAGCCGAGGGGGCTCATTTTATTTTGAATTTTTAACAAGGGGAAAACCCTTGTTAAAGCTTGCTTTTTGAGGATAATGGGTTAAATAATAAATATGCTGAGATGGTGAAATTGGTAAACACGTTGGCCTTAGGAGCCAATGGGGCAACCCTTGGGAGTTCGAGTCTCCCTCTCAGCACCCGTAGTAGATTTTCGACTTGCGTAGCAAAATTTGACCCCCGCCTAAAAGCGGGGGTCAAGTCGAAAATACACTACGGGGTAAACCCAAGAATTAACTTTTCACAGCTACCTTCTTTTTCTTTTCGCGCTGGATTTTTGGGATGCGGATGGTCAAAATTCCGTCTTTCATTGCAGCATCGGCGCGGGATGAATCGGCGTCTACGGGCAAAATAATCTTTCGCGAGAACGACCCAAAATAACATTCCTCGATGAAATAATCGCCGTCTTCGGTTAGGGGATTGGGACGGTTGCCTTTGACGGTGATCACGTCGTCTTCGATTAGAATATCCAGGTCATCGGCTTTTATGCCGGCGATCGCGGCTTGCAGAATCAAATCATTTTCGGTTTGGAACAAATTCACGGCTAGTTGACCTTCATTATCCAGCCAACCGCCTTCATCAACGTCCGCGGCGGATAAAGATTTTTTGTTTGCCATATTTTTTTGAGTGTTTTTAACGGTTGATTCTTCTTTTTGGGTTTCTTTTCCGGCAACAAAATCCGACATCGAGCTTAATGGTGCTTCTTCAATGTTGGGCGTGATTATTAGTTTATCTGGTTGGTTAAAATCCTCTAACTCTTTTAACCCGGCTGGCTTTTGAGGGGGACGAACAGGGTTTTTCTTGGGGGGTTTTCTTTTATAGGAAGCGAAAACTGCGGTTGCGTTTGGTGAATCGATTTGTGATTCGGTTGGGATGGCTGGGGTTGGTAACAAGACGACTTCAGGGGTAGAGTCCGGCGTGTCATTGTCAACAGCTTGATTTTGCATTCCTTTTTTCAGTTTTTCCAGGAAAGACACAATAGTACAAAATTTTTAATTTTTAATTTGAAATTTATAAACAATTTATAAATTTTTAAAATTAGTTCATTAAAAATTAAAAATTTAAAATTAAAA
>Ga0163210_1000737_pt1 | contig 13887 bp, 9 predicted proteins | sample Kivu_220m_FD_113536 | JGI IMG/M metagenome (GOLD analysis project Ga0163210, IMG submission 113536) | Freshwater microbial communities from Lake Kivu, Western Province, Rwanda to study Microbial Dark Matter (Phase II) - Kivu_220m | ecosystem: Environmental > Aquatic > Freshwater > Lake ...
AAGCTGCCTGAAGGCGGCAAGAAGAACTGCAAGGAATGCGGTCTGCCCACCTGCTTTGCCTTCGCCATGAAGCTGGCATCAGGCGGGATAACGCTTGGTAAATGCCCTTATATCTCACCCGTAGTTAAGGCAGAACTCGAGGACGCGCTATCCCCGCCTATCAGGCCGGTCATAATGGGCACGGGTGCGAACGCCATCACGGCTGGAGATGAGCAGGTACTTTACCGGCACGAGAAGACCTTTGTACACCAGCCTGGAATTGCGGTGTTGATTTCCGACGACGAACCGGAAGCGGAGATTCAAGATAAGATCAGGAAGTTCAAAGAGCTGCAATTCAGCTGGGTGGGTAAGACACTGAGGGCTGACATGCTCGCTCTTAGACATAAACCGGGTGATCCTGCTAGATACGAGGCCCTGGTGAAGAGGATTCTTGCCGCCACAGACTGCCCGTTGCTGCTGATGTCGGAAAATATCGACACCCTGCTGTCGGCCCACTCTATCTGTGCTGAGAGGAAGCCGCTGCTTTACCCGGTTACCCCGGCAAATGTTGAAAAAATCGTTCCAGCCGTTAAAGTAAAACCGTCACCGGTGACAGCAAAGGCTGATAATATCAATGGTCTGGTGCCGATAACTAACAGGCTTAAAGAGGCCGGTATCGAGGATGTCTTTTTAGATCCGGGTTCAATGGATCTGCAATCTGCCATCCGCGACCAGACCCTCATCCGGCGTGCTGCGCTCAAACAGAGCTTCCGGCCGCTGGGCTATCCCACGGTTGCCTTCCCCTGCTTGATGGCAAAGGATAGGAAGCGCGAGATGCTCCTTGCCTCGCTGTTCGTCGTCAAGTACGCCGGAATCATCGTACTTTCGCATCTGGATGAGCATTCACTTCTGCCACTCCTGGTGCAGCGGTTGAATATATACACTGACCCCCGCATGCCCATGTCCATGGAGGAAAATATCTATCCTATAAACAACCCCGATGCCAGTTCTCCCGTCCTCATCACAACCAACTGGGCGCTGACCTACTTCCTGGTTGCCGCGGAGATCGAAAGCAGCAAGGTACCTTCCTGGCTGTGCGTCAAGGAGGCCGGCGGACTGGGTGTGCTCACCGCCTGGGCGGCGGGCAAGTTCAGTGGCGATTCTATAGCTCCCTTCATCAGGAAGTGCAGCATTGAGAGCAAGATCAACCACCGGCGCCTGATCATACCGGGCAAGGTCGCCCGCATCCGCCATGAGCTCACTGAAGCCCTGCCTGACTGGGAGATCATTGTGGGTCCCGGCGATGCCAACGAGATACCCGCCTACCTGCCCAACCTCGTCAAAAGCTGGAAGAGATGAACTTCTTTCGTCCGCAATTCTCGTTTCAGTCAGCGCAATGCCATACTGAAATATGCGATCAAGGGATTGCTTCGCTGCGCTCGCAATGACATAATTATACAATGGGTTCCTGCAAAACAGCTCTATTAAATAGGACAGGTACATGCGGCAACGTAGCGACGAAGCAATCTGTCGGCCGGCGGTAAAAATTTGGATAGCGAAAATCTGGATATATCTACCATCCTCACCGAAGACCGCCGGCATTGCCGGCACCTGATCGATATCCTGCAGGACATCCAGGCAGAGGAGGGTTACCTGTCTGAAAAAGCCATGCTGCAGGTGGCCAAATTTCTGGATGTGCCATCGAGTACGATCTGGGGCGTTGCCACCTTTTACAACCAGTTCCGCTTCACACCACCCGGCAGGCATCCTGTCAGGGTCTGCATGGGCACCGCCTGTCACCTGGCCGGAGGTCAACTTGTGCTGGAGGCAATGGCCCGGGAACTGGACCTCGAAATCGGCGGTACTACGGAAGGCCACGAATTCAGCTTGGAAAGAGTCGCCTGCATCGGCTGCTGCGCATTGGCGCCGGTGGTAACCATCGGGAAAGAGGTTTATCCCAGGATGACCCCACCGAAGGTGGAAGAGGTGCTGGTGGAAATCGAACCTGGGGACGCAGGCAGGAGCTTGAAAGCCCGGAAGCAGAAATGACGTACGACGAAGTATACGGGCAGTCGCGGGCACGCTGGGATTCTTTCTACAATAGCGAAATTCCCCACATCTTAATCGGCACGGCTACCTGTGGCCGCGCCGCGGGTTCGATGGCCGTACTGGAGGCTTTTAAACGCGAAATTGGAAGGGAAAAAATTCAGGCGCAGTTGACAGAGGTCGGCTGCATGGGTCTTTGCTCCTATGAGCCCCTGGTCATTATCATCAAGCAGGGCGATTTCACAGTTTGCTACCATCATGTTACGCCGCAGGCAGTACCGCAGTTGATCCAGGGTTATGTACTCGGCGACGACCCCTGCCTCGAGCTGGCCCTGGGCACGGTGGCGGGTGGGGATACGGAAGCGGTTTATATTCCGGAACTTGAACGGTTCAATCACGAAATGCGATTTCTGTTGCGTAACTGTGGCTACACATCGCCCCTGGAGATCGACCACTACATCGCCTGCAGTGGATACAAGGGACTTGAAAAAGCCCTGCGGATGAAGCCAGCAACGATTATTAGAGTGGTTGAAAAATCGGGATTGCGAGGAAGAGGTGGTGCCGGGTTCTGCACAGCCGTAAAGTGGCGCCTGTGTTATGAGGCAAAGAATAAGATTAAATATGTGATCTGCAACGCCGACGAGGGCGACCCCGGGGCCTTCATGGACAGGGTGCTATTGGAAAGCGACCCCCATAGCGTTATCGAGGGCATGATTATCGCAGGATATGCTGTCAGCGCACGGGAGGGTTATATATATATACGGGAAGAGTATCCATTAGCCATTGAGAGGCTTAACACTGCACTTTCTCAAGCGGGAAGGTTGGGACTGCTGGGCAACAATATACTTGGCAGCGGCTTCGACTTCAACATTGAGATAGTCAAAGGCGCGGGAGCTTTTGTCTCCGGCGAGGAAACGGCGATGATCGCTGCCATTGAAGGAAGGCGCTCCTGGCCTGAGCATCGTCCGCCATATCCCACGGAGTCAGGACTCTGGGACAAGCCAACCCTGGTAAATAATGTTAAAACCCTGGCTTATATTCCGCTTATCGTACAGCATGGGGGCAAATGGTTTGTTGGTACCGGGACCAAAGAAAGCCCCGGCACGGCCTTATTTGCCCTGGCCGGCAAGCTGGTCAATACCGGTCTGGCAGAAGTGCCCATGGGCACCACACTCGAAACGCTGGTTTTTAATATCGGTGGCGGCATCAGGGACGGCAAGAAGTTGAAGGGCGTGCAGATAGGAGGTCCCTCCGGAGGCTGCCTACCTGAGAGCCTTCTCGATACTCCCATCGACTTCGATTCGCTTCAAGAAGCAGGGGCCATCATGGGTTCCGGTGGCGTCATCGTCATGGACGAGGACAACTGCATGGTAGATACGGCCAAATACTTCATCGATTTCAGCCAGAAGGAGTCCTGCGGCAAGTGTACCCACTGCCGTATCGGTACCTGGCAGATGCTGAGCATACTTGAGGGCATCACCAGGGGCAACGGTTCGTTGACTGAGTTGGGGATGCTGAAAGAGCTGGCCGAGGACATCAAAGCAGGGTCTTTATGTAGCCTGGGTAAAATGTCGCCCAATCCTGTATTGACCACGTTGCGCTATTTCAAAGATGAGTACGAAGCCCACGTACTGGAAAAACGCTGCCCCGCCCGTTTCTGTAAAGAATTAATCGCCTACTACATCCTGCCGGAGAGATGCGAGCGCGGCTGTGACCACTGCGTGCTGGCATGCCCGGTCGAGGCTATATTCAGCGATGAGAAGGGACTGAAGGTCGTCGACCAGTCAAAATGCACTAAATGCGGCAGTTGTGAGCTTGTCTGCCCCGTGGAGTATAATGCTGTGATAAGGTTATCGCCGGTCAGCCTCGTTCCTGAAAACCGCAGGAGCAAACCGGAAGCATCTTCGAAGGAGCCATAGTGACATGACAGTTACCATTGCAATAGCAGGCAAGGGGGGCGTGGGAAAAACAGCGATATCGGCCATACTGGTCGATTTTTTGTCCAGTAAAGGCATAGTGCTGGCAGTGGACGCCGATCCCAGCACCAACCTCAACGATGCACTGGGTGTAAGCGTGGAGAATACTGTGGGCAGGACCCGCGAGAAGATGACCGACGAAATAAAAGAAGGAAGACTGACCATGGCGGCTTCCAAGCAGGAGATCCTGGACGCTAGGATACATGAGTCATTGGTGGAAACAAATAGGTTCGACCTGCTGGCGATGGGAAGACCTGAGGGGCGCGGGTGTTACTGCGCTGCCAACCACATGATACGCTTCTCTATAGATAAGCTGGCCAAAAATTACGATTATGTAGTCATGGACTGCGAGGCCGGTCTTGAGCATATCAGCCGCCAGACCACACAGGACATCGACTTCCTGCTCGCCATCACGGATCCCACCATGCGCGGGCTGAATACGGCTATCCGCTTACAGAAACTGATCGGCGAGATGCGCACCGAGGTCAAGGCCGGCGTCTTTCTGGTGGTCAACCGGATTAAGAACGGGCTTCCGGAAGAAATAAAGGAGGGAGTGGTAAAATCGGGCATGGTACTCGTCGCCACCATTCCCGAGGACCCGTATATCTCCGACCTGGACGTGAAGGGCAAGCCGCTCACGGCATTGCCACTTGATTCACCGTTTCGCCGGGCGGTCCAGGAAATGCTGTTTAAGCTGAAGATACGATGACAACGTGATGCCTTCTGGTAACATAAGCCGATACGAAAAGAAGCTCCTCAACCTGTCTGATATGGAAGGTGCCGTGAGCCCGCACCAGGCGCAGGTGAAGGGGGCGCTCAAGATAAGGGCCAGTGCCCTGGATTTCGTCGGTGACGCCGCTGCCTTAGCTGTATATCTCGGCGGCCGGATTGCGAAGCTCAGTATCGGCGAGGATTGGGCGGTGAGCAAGGAGATATTCCCCGGTGTGGTGATTTATTTTGCTTTTAACCGGGGAGACGAAGAGTTCCCGGCAAGGCTGCTCGCGCTTTACGGCGGGGAGAAAATCAGAACGGTCAAGGGAGATGAACTGGCAACGATCACAATAAGCTGTGCCAACCAGATATTGCGCTACGTACGGGAAAACAATGCAGATAAAAAACTACCGGAGATCTGTAATAGAGTATGAGCCGCGGAAGAAGTGCCAGATGAAAAACAGGGCTGATCTTGATGCTGTATTTTTCCCTAAATCTGTGGCAGTGGTCGGTATTTCGTTTACGCAGAAATTAGGCATGAATATTGGCCTGGTATACTTTGAATCACTGCTTTCCTGCAAGTTCCCCGGTCCGATCTATCTGATCAATCCCAAAGGGGGTGAATTCCGCGGTTATAAAGTTTATAAACACATCAGCGAAGTGCCCGGCAGCGTTGACTTTGTTATCTGCGGTATAGATGCCTCTCAGGTCCCGCAGCTTATCATAGACAGCGCGGCCAAGGGCGCAAAGGCTATGGAGTTTTTCACCTCCGGCTTCAGCGAGGCGGGCACTGAGGAAGGCAGGAAGCTGGAACAGCATATATTAGAGCTTGCCAGGAAATTCGGCGTCAGGCTGGTAGGCCCCAATGGTGTTGGCCTGTACTGCCCCAGATCAGGGCTCTCTTTCAGCCCTGATTTCCCTGCGGAGAGCGGCAACCTCGCCTTCATTTGCCAGAGCGGCGGTAATGCCACCTATTTCGGCAGGCTGGCTGTGGCGCGGGGACTGCGCTACAGCAAACTGGCTTCCTTCGGTAACGCAGCGGATATCAACGAGGGCGACCTGCTGGAGTACCTGGGCAATGACCCCGATACAGAGGTAATAGCCATTTACGTAGAGGGAACAAAAGATGGGCAGCGCTTTATACGCATCCTGAAAGAGGTAGCCACAAAGAAGCCGGTCGTCGTCATGAAGGGGGGGCTGACCGACCCCGGGGCACGCGCTGCTGCCTCTCACACAGGGGCCATGGCCGGCTCAGGCAGGGTCTGGATGGAGGCCTTATCACAGGCAGGAGCTGTAGTCGTACATTCCCTGGAGGAAATGGCGGACATGCTGGTCACGCTGCGGCACCTCCCCCCTTTAACAGGGCGTCGCATCGGGGTGGTAGGCATGGGAGGGGGTGCTACCGTGATGTCGACTGACGTTTATGCCTCTGCAGGGTTCAGCTTGCCGCGGCTTTCAGCAGAGATGCTGGCGACAGTGCGTTCCTTTGCCCAGAGCGAGGCCGGCGCAAGCCTGGACAATCCCATCGACCTCGCCAGCCAGATTTATAACTCCTGCATGCCAAATACCATCAATGCTATGGCGCATTACGATGGCATCGATATTCTCATCTTCCAGCTTCCCATGGCGATAATCCCCTGGTTCAAGACCTTCCCCGCTAAGGCTGCCGCTTATCTTTTAGATATCGTAGCCAAAGCGCGCGCCGGCACGGACAAGCCTATTGCCGCGGTGGTCAACCATATAGTTGACGGCTCTCATCTGGATGTGGGACTCAGCCTGCAGGAGCTCTGCGACCGGGCGGGCATACCCCTTTATTTCTCCGTGCAGGCGGCAGCCGTGTCCCTTGACCGCTTCGTAAATTACCATGAGAAAAGACGTAACCGGCGGGGCAAGGAGGCTATTCAGCATGGATGACCAGTTGAAGGCTTTCATTGATTCCAAGTTCCAGATACCGCCGCTCGAGGGAGTGGACAGGGTCTGTTCACTGGAAGAGGCAGTCAGCAAGCATGTCCGTGAGGGCATGTCCCTCCATTTCGCGGGCAGGAGCGGTGCCCTTTTCTACCAGCTTGTGCGGGAATTCTGGGGCAGGAAAGCCGACTTCACGGTCATCAGCCCCTATACTGCGGGCTTGATGCTTGTCCTCATACGCGGCGGGCTACTCAAGAAAGCTGTCACCAGCTATACGGGCAACACCTATCCGACACCCGGCCCTAATCCCCTGGTGCAGAAAGCTTACATGTCCAATGCCGTGGAGTTCGAGAACTGGACCATGCTGACTATCTCACAAAGGCTGCTGGCGGGAGCCATGGGATGGGATTTCATCCCCACCAGGTCGCTGATGGGCAGCTCCATGGCCGAGGAGAACAGAGATGCCTTTACAGTTATAGATTCGCCGTTCGGGACGGGCGAAAAGGCGGGTCTTATGAAAGCGCTGCGGCCCGATATCACCTTCGTCCACGGCGTGGCAGCCGACCGCAGCGGCAACACCATCATGACATACCCCCTCAGCGGGGATGCCTTCGGCGCCTGGGCGGCGAAGGATGGGGTGATCGTGAGTGTAGAGCACGTGGTGCCTACCGAATATATCCGTACCCACTCACATCTGGTGCGTGTACCGTCCTACATGGTCAAAGCCGTCTGCGAGGTGCCCTACGGTGCCCACCCCGGAGGGTTGCCCAGCTGCGGCATCCCCCAGTTTGAGGGGTATTTCGACGACTACGACTTCGCCACCCTGATACGCGAAGCCTCCATGGATGAGGCTAAATTCCTGGGTTTCATCCAGGACTGGATCCTCAACTGTAAAGACCACAAGCAGTACCTGGAGAAGGTGGGCAAAGACAGGCTGCGCTACCTGAAAGATAAAGCCAAGCAGCATTCATGGGTTGTGGAGACGCTGGCTGCGCTTCCCGACGCCGGGCTGGATAAGGAATCGAACCAGCTCGAGCGCATGGTCATAGCGGGGTGCAGGTATATTGTCGACCTGTGCAGAGCGAAAGGATATAAGACCATGTTATGCGGTGTGGGATTATCCAACCTTGCAGGGTGGCTGGCAGCCTACAAGCTGAAGGAGATGAAATACGAAATAGATCTGCTGGCGGAGATCGGCATGTACGGCTACCTGCCCCGTCCTTCCGACCCCACGGTCTTCAGCATGCACAATATGCCTTCCTGCAAGATGCTGACCAACATCGATACAGCGCTGGGCGTCCTCGCAGGCGGTTCGACCAACTCCTGTCTGGGCGTGTTGGGCGCGGCGCAGGTGGATAAGCATGGAAACGCCAACTCTACAAAGATACCCGGCGTTTTCTACATTGTCGGCTCAGGCGGCGCCAATGACGTGGCCAGCGCCTGCCGCGAGACAGTGGTCTTCGCCACCTCCGGCAGGGAACGGCTGGTGGACAAGGTGCCCTATATCACCTTTCCTGGCAATAATGTGCGAACGCTGATCACGGATGTGGGCATCTTTGAGAAATTGGACGGCAAGGATACTTTCACCCTCACCGCCTATATCCCATATACTACAGCCTTAAGAGCCGAAGAGGCCGTTAAAGGGATCAAGACGGTCGTAGCCTGGGAGCTGGATGTAGCGCCGGATTTAGAGAAGATAGAGCTGCCCTCCTATGAGGAGAAGACAATGGTGCGGCTCTTCGATTCCAGAGGTTACTTCACGCGATCTTAACACGTGTCCGTAGGGTCGGGTTTTTAAACCCGACCGCTCTATATCGGGCGAACCTTCAGGTTCGCCCCTACGTTGATTTTATTACCCGGTCCTTCCAAATTCCTTCTTAAGTTGCTGTGAACTCAGGTGTATCATGGTGGGCCTGCCGTGCGGGCAGGTGCTGGGTTGTGAAGTACGCTCAAGCTGTGTTATAAGCCTCCGCATATCCTCGATGTCCAATGCCTCGCCGGCGCGGATGGCGCCGTGGCACGCCAGCGACTGCGCTACCTTGTGCTCTCTTTTCTGGCTGTCCTGCTCATTCCCCAGCATGTCCAGCAGTTCCTTCACCGTCTCTTTGAGGTTGGTGTCATTGAGCATAGCCGGCACTGCCCGCAGCAGCCAGGTCCTTTCCCCGAAGGGCTCCATATCGAAGCCGAATTCGTGCAGCAGGTCTGCCGACTGCCTGAATACCTGGTCCTGTTCCGGGGTCAACTCGATGGCGAGCGGCTCCAGCATGCCCTGTAGCTCAGGTTTTTTCTCCGCCCTCTGGGCTGTTATCTTCTCGAACAATACCCTTTCGTGAGCGGCATGCTGGTCGATGAGGTATAGCCCCTCCGGTCCCTCTGCCAGTATATAGCTTGCTGAAAGCTGCCCTAGCGTCCTGAGGACAGGCAAACCGGCAGCAGATACAGGGGACCTTTCCCATAGCGAGGCGACCCGGACATCGTTATCAGGGGATATGGTGACAGCGGGGAGCGGCGCTTTTACCAGGGCGTTGTTTAGTGCCTTCTGCACGGCAGTGAAGACGGCATTATTGCTGCGGAACTTCACCTCCAACTTGGTGGGGTGAACGTTTACGTCTACTTCTTCCGGCGGTATCGATATATTCAATATAACCACCGGGTGCCTGCCCGTCATCAGCAGCCCTCCGTATGCAGCTTCAACTGCCTTGGAAAGTAGGCTGTTGCGTACATAGCGCCTGTTCACGAAGAAGCTCAGATAACTGCGACTCGAGCGCTGCAGCGAAGGTGGGCTGCAGAGGCCCTCTATTTTTATCATGGCGTCACCGCTTGCGACCACCAGCATCTTTTGAGCCATTTCAAGGCCGTAGATTTCTGCGATTGCTAAGCGCAAGTCGCCGTTGCCAGAGGTGCGTAGGTTGACCCGGCCGTCAATGATAGTCTGGAACTTGACCTCAGGGAAGGCCAACGCATACTGGCCAACGAACGTGGCTAAATGTCCTGCCTCGGTGGAGGGCGACTTAAGGAACTTGAGCCTTGCCGGGAAGCTGCGGAAGAGGTGGTGCACGGTTATTGTAGTACCGCGCGGCCGGCTCTTCTTCTCCCTGGCCGTGACCTTGCCGTTTTCCAGGTGGAGATAAGTGGCCGCGTTGCTGTCCGGGTCTTTGGATAGTATCTCAACATCTGCAACGGCCGCTATGCTCGGCAATGCCTCGCCGCGGAACCCGAGGGTGCTGATATGCTCAAGGTCATCCAGCTTGGTTATCTTGCTGGTAGCATGCCTCTTGATGGCGATTTCAGCTTCGACTGCTGAAAGGCCGCAGCCGTTATCCGTCACACGCAGGAAGCTCACGCCGCCGTTCTGGGCTTCTACGGTTATTTCACTCGCGCCGGCATCCAGGGAGTTCTCGATAAGTTCCTTGGCCGCTGACGAAGGCCTTTCTATCACCTCACCGGCGGCGATCTTGGAGGTAACTTCAGGTGGTAGGACTTTAATGGGCATAAGGTTATTTTACAATATTCCGGCGGCTTGATTTAACCACCTCTGAGCATATACAATACATAAAATTTTGTGCAATTGCCGGTGCATGTATTCAAATAATCCAGGAGGTAGTTTCCACCATGGCAAAACACGAGGCTGATAAGGCGTTGGAAGAAAGGAAGCCGGCAGGCCTGTTGCCCCCGCACGTTAGAGCTTTCTATATGAGAGCGCAGGAGGACTACGAAGGCTTCTGGGAGGAAGCCGCACTTAGCGCCAAGCATGATATCCACTGGTTCAGGAAGTGGGATAAGGTATTCGAGCATAACTACCCCACCTTCAAATGGTATATCGGCGGAAAAACCAATATCTGCTACAACGCGCTCGACTACAAGGTCAAGATGGGCAAAGGCGCCAAAGCCGCTTTTATCTCCGAGTCCGGCGATACCGGCGAGGTGAAGACGGTCACGTATATCCAGCTTTTGAACCTGGTTAAGAAATACGCCGCAGCTCTGCGTGGCATCGGGGTAAACAAGGGCGACCGCATCGCCGTCTATATGCCGATGGGCATCGAGGCAGCGGGCATAATGCTGGCCTGCGCCCGCATAGGCGCTGTGCATGTGGTCATCTTCGCCGGCTTTTCGCCGCGGGCAATAGCCGACCGCGTAGAGCTCAGTGGCGCTAAATGTGTAGTCTGCAAGGCCAGAGGCTCCAGGCGCGGCAAACCTATCCAGCTCAAGGAGATGGTTGACGACGCTCTTGACAGGCTGCCGGCAGGCCACGGGTTCAAGCACACGGTAGTTCTGAACACTCCAGAGGACAAGGACATCCCTATGAAGGCCGGGCGGGATATGTACTGGGCGGATTTCCTGGCAAAAGCCGAAGGTCAGAGCGGAGATTACGTCGAGATGGAATCCAACGAGCCGCTGTTCCTGCTGCCGACTTCCGGCACCACAGCCAAGCCCAAGATAAGCATGCAGTGCCACGCCGGCTACCAGGTCTATGTCTATTCCATGGGAAAGTGGATTTACAACCTCAACGCCAGTGATATCTGGTTCTCAACTTCCGATATAGGCTGGATCGTAGGCCACAGCTACAACGTATACGCCCCTCTGTTGCACGGCTGCACGTCAATTTTGTACGAGGGAACACCTGACTATCCTAAGAACGATATGTGGTATGACGTCATCGAGCGCAATCATGTGACTGGCATTTTCACGTCTCCTACAGGCATCCGCGGCCTGGCAAGGTCTGGCGTGGAACCGGCGCGCAAGCATGATTTGAGCAGCGTGCAGAGGGTGGTCTGCGCAGGCGAAGTGCTCAACCCCTCGGCCTGGAAATGGTTCCAGGAAGAGGTATTTGAAAATAAAATCCCGGTCGTCGATCACATGTGGCAGACCGAGACCTCCGGCGCTATCATCGGTAATCCCTATGGGCTGGGCATGGCGCCCATCAAGCCCGGCTCCGCGGCCTTCCCCACACCGGGCGTAATAGCGGACATTGTTGACGAGAAAGACGGCCGTTCGCTGGGCGTGGGCGAGAAAGGCATACTGGTTATAACCAAGCCCTTCCCGGGCCTGACGCCGAATTTGTGGGGCGAGCCCGAGCGCTACAAGACAGACTACTGGGAGGCGCGCCCGGGCACCAAAGGCATGTACTATGCAGGCGATGCCGCCGAGAGGGACGCGGATGGCTACATCTGGTTCGCCGGCCGCGCCGACGAGGTAATGAAGATTGCTGCACACCGCATCGGCACCATCGAGGTGGAGAATGCCCTCGTATCGCATCCGGCGGTAGTTGAGGCGGCGGTCACGGGCGTTCCAGACGAACTGAGGGGCGAGGTTGCCAGCGCCTTCGTGGTATTAAATAAGAACTTTGAACCCAGCGATGCGCTCAAGAAAGAGCTGATGGACCATGTGAGGAAGGAAATGGGCGCCATCATAGTGATGAAGGACATCGGCTTCATCCACATGCTGCCCAAGACGCGCAGCGGAAAGATCATGCGTCGCGTCATCAAAGCCCTCCTCACCAACAAGGAGCTGGGCGACCTCTCCACCATCGAAGAAGAAGCCTCGGTGGACGAGATCAAGGAAGCTATTCAGAAAATAGGCAAAGTCTGATTAAATTGTAGGGGCGGGACTTCAGTCCCGCCCCTTGGTTTTACCTATCAACGTGAGGAGACTGGTTTCACCATGTCATTGCGAGGAGCGCAGCGACGTGGCAATCTCCCGGCCATATATCAAGCGGGCTCGGACAAAAGTGGCATCTCGTCCCATATATAGCCTTCCAGCTCACGACCAGCCTTCTTTTTGTTAAATCCTCCCCACTGCTTAAAAAAGAAAGGGATTCCGGCACTATTACACTGGTCGCGTATATCAATTACCCAGTCACTACAGATAGGGCGAGCTCGTGGTCCCGATTCACCACCAACAATGCCCCAGTCAATGTCTTTTAAGTCAATATTATTAATCGGACCTAAAAGTGGTTCAAAGGAAATAAACTTAATGCGAGCATTTATCTGCCGTAAATGTTCTATTCTATATACGTAATCGCTTGCTTCTACTGTGACCCCCATCCAGATATTATTCGACCAGTTCAACCTGGAAGACACCTTAAGCAACCTGTCAGACCGTTTTGTGAGAATCTGGAAATTGTGCCAGTGGGCACGATTCATAGTGTCGAAAATTTGGATTATGAAATCATCTGTAACCTGTTCGTGAAAAAGGTCACTCATCGAATTCACAAAGATCATTTGTGGCTTCTTCCAGTGTATTGGTAGGGATAACTGATGATAATGCATGGTCGGCTTAAACCCATTTACATAATTTGGATTGGACATAGCTTTAAGGCGCAAAGCCATACGTTCGGCATAGCAGTTTTTACACCCGGGACTTATTTTTGTACAACCGGTTACAGGATTCCACGTAGATTCAGTCCATTCAATCGATGATGATAGAGCCATTATTAAGCACGCTTATTCCTGTATTTATTAAAAATATCGACAATGACATCATCTGCTACTTTTTGTTGTGAAGCGAAAAACAGGTAGTAAACTATCGCGTTCTTAGAATTTCGCATGGGCATGGGATCTGGAACGAATTTGAAACCGGCCACTTTCTTAAGGCGATCTTTGAAAGCAAGTGCAATTGTCCGGTTATCAGACTTTCGATCTTCGCCGAATAAATCTCTCCTGCTATATGCTGCACGCTGCCAAGAGTCGTCACCCCAAAAAGCATTCATGCGCTGAATATTAGAGGGATCAACATCTTCAGGATTCGTCCATAGTACGTTACGATTCATATCTGCTACTGGGAAGTTTAAGAACATTTCTATGCTTTGCATTGAGCCAGCAGTCTTAATAACATCCCAATTGAGGTGTAAACCATAAGGATCTAAAAGGCAAAGTCCCCTTCGGTATTCTTTATACTGAACATGTGGAAATACATCCGAAATCAATTTATTGTTACAATCGCCTTCGAGTATATTAACATTTGGGCGATTCGCTGCTATTTTACGTAGCTCTTCAACCTTGACACTGTCAATATCAATGAAGTAATACTCTTTGAACGGTGGAATGATATCAAGGGCAATTTGAGGGCTGCCGGAAACGAACTCCCCTGTAGTACGTGAGATATGTTTACCCGCGCCCGCGAATGCGTCGATATAAATGTGATGAAAGGATGGATCAATCTTCTTTGACAGAATCAGCGAATAGGCAGCAGCGTACTTTCGAATGATCTCAAGCTTTATCTCAGTCCAATACCCGATTTCGTCGAAGCTGAACTTCATGGACAATAT
>Ga0163210_1000738_pt1 | contig 13881 bp, 10 predicted proteins | sample Kivu_220m_FD_113536 | JGI IMG/M metagenome (GOLD analysis project Ga0163210, IMG submission 113536) | Freshwater microbial communities from Lake Kivu, Western Province, Rwanda to study Microbial Dark Matter (Phase II) - Kivu_220m | ecosystem: Environmental > Aquatic > Freshwater > Lake ...
ATCACCGCCCGGTCCCCGCGCACGAAGAAGAGGCGATCCTCCATCCGGTTTCCCGGGCACACGTACGCCACCTGCCGCACGAAGCGACCGGACGGATCGAAGACGTCCCAGGCCTCGAAGGTCCCTTCCGGCATGTCCGCGGGCGGCCCGCCCGGCAACACCCAGAGATAGCCGTCGTCGTCGACGCGCAGGCGGCCGATCGCCGGCTCGCGATCGCTGATCACCTTCTCTACCTCGCGCCCGTTGATGACCATGCGGCGGGACGCGCTCACCTGCTCCTTCTCCGCGGCACTCCGCCGCCGCGGCTCGTACGCGCGCGTGATCACGCGCTCGAGCTTGCCGTCGGGCGAGAAGACATGCACCGCGTAGCGGTTCCGCTCCGGCGCGGCATAGACCCGGCCGTCGGGGCCGAGCGCGAAGCCGCCGATATGAACGAAGTAGTCCTCCTCCTCGTCCCACTTGAATCCCGCCCGGCCGCGCTCCACGCGGTTCTCGAGATAGCGCACCATCCGGGTGCCGTCCTCGCGGATGCGATCGAGGTAGCGCTCGTGCACCAGCGCCTGCTCGCCCATCACCATCGTCTCCCCCCCGACGACCAGCGCCCCGTTGCGGCAGACGCCGGTGAAGAGGAACGCCGTCGTCCCCTGCATCTCGGTGCCGCCGGGAATGACGCTCGCCCGCGGCGTGCCGTCGGGGGCCAGGCGCAGGATCTTCGCCGGAGACGTCTGCACGATGCCCAGGTCGCCATCGGGAAAGAGGAAGAGGTCGCGCGGCCGCCGCATCTCCCCGGGGCCCTCGCCCTCGCGGCCCACGCTGCGCAGAAAGCGGCCGTCCGGCGCGAAGAGCTGGATCTGGCTGAGCTGGCGGTCGAGGACGAGCAGGTTGCCCTTCGCATCCACCGTGACCTGGCCGGGCCAGCCGAGCATGACGTCCTCGGCGTTTGCGCCGACCCGCCACTGCTCCTCGAGTCGCGCCGCCCGCACGCCCTCGGCGGGCTGGGCCCCGTTGCGGATCTCGGGCACCTCGCCCACGCCCGCGGCGACCATCGGCCCCAGGCATCCGAGCACGCCTGCCCCCACCGCCACCGCTATCGGATATCGCATGCGTCCCTCCCGGCCAGCCTTCGTCCCACCCCACCGAGGCAGCTTCTCCCCCGGTAAGACGAGATTCGAGCATAGACTGTTCAGAGCGACCTCCGGAGCCCCGATCGCTGTTCGGTTGACGGGCCGACCGCCCTCGGGCATGCTCGCCGCATCCGGCCGCGACGTCGCCATGGCGGATGCTCGGGACCGACGGGAGTCGAGATGCGTAGAGCGCTCCTGCTCGCTCTGGTGTTGATGCTGGCCCGGGCCGGGCTGCCCGGCGCGCGGGCGACCGCGCCGCCGGAGAGTCCGTCGCTGCTCCCGCCCACCTCTGCCGTCGCCGTCGACACGCCGAACGATGCCGGCCGCAGCCTCGTCGTGCGCTGGGTCCTCTCCCCCAGCGACCGGGAGCAGGACGTCGCCTTCGCCGGCTACGAGATCCTGCGCGCCGAGTCCCCCGAGGGCCCCTTCGTCGCCGTCGGCGACACGCCGGCCCGGACGAACGAGTTCGTCGACAACCGGGAGCTGCGGGACGGCGCGCAGTACTACTACCAGGTGGTGGCGCGGCGGGGCGAGGCGCTGGCGCCCTCGGTCATCGTCGGTCCGGTGATCCCGGCGGCGCAGTGGTTCCACACCGGCCGGGTGAACACCCTGATCGCGGTGCTGGTCCTCTCGGGCCTGATCATCTACTTCATCGAGCACGCGCGCCGCGGGCGCCCGATCTTCCTGCGGAAGATAGCGGGCCTGGATGCCGTCGACGAAGCCGTCGGCCGCGCCACCGAGATGGGACGCAAGATCCTCTTCATCCCGGGCATCCAGGACATGGACAGCGTCCAGACCCTTGCCGGCATCGCCATCCTGGGACGCGTGGCGCGCACCACGTCGACCTACGGCGCGACGCTCGAGGTCCCGGTCTCCCGTTCGCTGGTGATGGTCGCCGCGCGCGAGACGGTCAAGGAGTCCTACATGGCGACCGGCCATCCCGACTCCTATCACGACGACATGGTCTACTACCTGACCGACGACCAGTTCGGCTACGCCGCCGCGCTCGAGGGGATCATGGTGCGTGAGAAGCCGGCGACGATCTTCCTGCAGGGCCACTTCTTCGCCGAATCGCTCATCCTGGCCGAGAACGGCAACGCGATCGGCGCCATCCAGATCGCCGGCACGGCCGAACCGAGCCAGCTCCCCTTCTTCGTGGCGACCTGCGACTACACCCTGATCGGCGAGGAGTTCTTCGTCGCCGGAGCGTACCTCTCGCGTGAGCCGCGCCAGCTCGGGAGCTTGAAGGGCCAGGACCTGGGCAAGGCGATCATCCTGGCGCTGCTGCTGGTCGGCATCGTGGTGCAGACGACCGGGGTCTTCGACTTCGCGTCGCTCTTCCTGGTGCAGTAGGGGGAGACGAAGGTGAAACGGATGGTCCCGCTCTTCCTGACGGCGTTCGTCGGGACCATCTTCGTCATCCAGTTCTTCGTGCCCCACCGGCCCTTCTCCAGCATGCAGGGGCTGCTCACCGACTGGGTGCAGATCATTGTCGCGTTCGCGATCTGGCTGGGGGCGCTCAACCTGATGCGCGTCTCGGCGGAGAGCGTCTCGAAGCGCGAGAAGGGCTGGCCCTACGCCGTGATCATCATCGCCAGCTTCCTGCTGATGGCGGTGATCGGCTTCTTCTTCAGTGGCGGCACGCGCTTCCAGGATCCGGGAACGCCCTTCGACTGGATGTACCAGAACGTCTACAATCCGCTCTCGGCGACGATGTTCGCCATGCTCGCCTTCTACGTCGCGAGCGCCTCGTACCGCGCCTTCCGCGCCCGCAACCGCGAGGCGACCCTGCTGTTGCTCGCCGGGTTCCTGGTGATGCTCGGAAGGGTGCCGGTGGGTGACCAGATCACCGCCTTCCTCCCCGACGGCTACCGGCTCTCGAACCTGGCCGACTTGATCATGAACATCCCCAACAAAGCCGGACAGCGGGCGATCATGATCGGCATCGCGCTGGGCATCGTCTCGACCAGCCTGCGGCTCATCCTGGGCATCGAGCGGTCGCATCTGGGAGGTGAGGCATGAGTCTCCTCGACCGGATGCTGGCCGTCGATAGGCGCTGGATCTTCCTGCTGGTGGCCGCGGCGGTCACCGTGCCGCTCTTCCTCGAGCTGGAGCAGAAGATCGAGGTCACCCAGGAGTCGCGCGGGGTGGCCGACGCGCTGCGCGCGCTGCCGGCCGGCTCGCGCGTGATCATGGCCTGCGACTACGACCCCGGCACCGCGGCCGAGGTGCAGCCGATGGCGATCACGTTCCTCAAGTACTGCCTCAGCCATCAGCTGCGCGTGATCATCATGGGGCTGTGGCCGCAGGGCCCGATGCAGGCCGACCTGGCGCTGCGCGACGCGCTGCGCGACCCGGCGGTCGCCGCGCTCAACCCGCAGTACGGCGTCGACTACGTCAACCTCGGCTTCCAATCCGGAAACGAGGTTGTCATTCAGCGCATGGGCTCCGACATCCCGGCGGTCTTCCCGCGCGATTCGCGCGGGCGGCCGATCGGGGAGTTCCCGATCATGGAGAACGTCCGGAACTTCGGCGCCGTCGCCTACGTCTTCAACATCTCCGCCGGGTATCCGGGTACGGTTGAGTGGATCCAGTTCGCGGGCGATCGCTTCCACGCGCCGGTCGGCTCGGGCACGACCGCAGTCAGCGCGCCGCTTTACTACACGTACTTCCCGAGGCAGGTCACGGGTGTCCTGGGCGGCATGAAAGGCGCGGCGGAGTTCGAGGCGCTGACCGGCTTCCCGGGCAAGGGCTCGCGTTTCATGCTGTCGCAGTCGTTCGCCCACGTCGTGGTGATCCTCTTCATCGTGCTGGGCAACATCGCCTTCTTCCTGTCGCGGCGGCGCAAGCGCCGGGCGGAGGGCGCCGCATGAGCGTCAACCTCGGCGTTTGGGTGGGTGCGCTCCTGACCCTCGGGATCCTCTCCTTCCTGTATCGGGACAACCCGGTCTACAAGGTGTGCGAGGCGATCTTCATCGGCGTGTCGGCCGGCTACTGGTTCGTCAGCCTCTTCTGGCAGAACATCCAGCCGAAGCTCTACCTCAACCTGCGCGGGGCGGTCGAGACGCTCGCCTCCGGCGGCGGGATCGACTCCCGCTGGCTGTACCTGATCGCGGGCGTGCTGGGCGTGATGATGCTGATGCGGCTGCTGCCGAAAGCGGGCTGGATCGCGCGCTGGCCGCTGGCGTTCATCGTCGGGACGACCGCCGGGCTCTACCTGATCACGTATCTGCAGTCGAACGCGATCAACCAGATCCACGACACGCTGGTGCCGCTGGTCGGCCGCGGCGAGGGCCGGTTCCTCTTCATCGCCCTCCCCTTTCACGTCGACTGGGCGGCGCTGCTGGTCTTCATCGGGACGGTCAGCGGGCTGGTCTACTTCTTCTTCTCGGTGGAGCACACCCGGCTGGCCGGCAAGACCGCTCGGCTGGGCATCTTCTTCCTGATGATCACGTTCGGTGCGTCGTTCGGCTACACGGTGATGAGCCGAATGTCACTCCTGATCGGCCGGATGGACTTCCTCGTCGGCGACTGGCTGGGGCTGGTGCACTAGCCGTCTAGTACCGATAGTGCTCCGGCTTGTACGGCCCCTCGACCGGGAAGCCGATGTACTCGGCTTGCTGCTGCGACATCTGGGTCAGCTTCGCGCCGATCTTCTCCAGGTGCAGCCGCGCCACCGCCTCATCGAGGTGCTTCGGCAACACGTAGACCTTCTTCTGGTAGCGCTCGGGATGCGCCGCCAGCTCCATCTGTGCGATCACCTGGTTGCTGAAGCTGTTGCTCATGACGAAGCTGGGATGGCCCGTGGCGCAGCCCAGGTTGAGCAGGCGCCCCTCGGCGAGGATCAGCACGCTGTGGCCGTCGGCGAAGGTCCACATGTCGTACTGGGGCTTGATCGGCGTGCGCCGGATCCCCGGCACGGCCGCCAGGCCCGCCATGTCGATTTCGTTGTCGAAGTGGCCGATGTTGCCGACCACCGCCTTGTCCTTCATCCGCGCCATGTGCTCGGCCGTGAGGACGTGGTAGTTCCCGGTGGCGGTGATGAAGACGTCGGCGTAGGGCAGCGTCTCCTCGATGGTCAGGACCGCGTAGCCCTCCATCGCCGCCTGCAGCGCGCAGATCGGATCGATCTCGGTCACGATCACCCGCGCGCCCTGCCCGCGCAGCGCCTGCGCACAACCCTTGCCGACGTCGCCGTAACCGCAGACGACGCAGATCTTGCCCGCGAGCATCACGTCGGTCGCGCGGTTCAGGCCATCGACGACCGAGTGGCGGCAGCCGTAGATGTTGTCAAACTTGCTCTTGGTGACGCTGTTGTTGACGTTGATCGCCGGGAAGAGGAGCGTGCCCGCGCGCTCCATCTGGTAGAGACGATTGACGCCGGTCGTCGTCTCCTCGGTCACGCCGCGGCACTCGGCGGCGAGCTTCGCCCAGTAGCCCTTCGACTCGCGGTGGATCCGGGTGAAGACCTGCAGCAGCGCGCCGAAGTCGGCACTGTCGGCGGTGGAGGGATCGGGCACCGCGCCCGCCATCTCGTACTCGAGTCCCTTGTGGAGCATCAGCGTGGCGTCGCCGCCGTCATCGACGATCTGGTTCGGCCCGCGTCCGGCGCCGTGGTCGAGCGCGCGCTCGGTGCACCACCAGTACGCCTCCAGCGACTCGCCCTTCCAGGCGAAGACCGGGACGCCCTGCGGGTTCGCGGGCGTACCCTGCGGTCCCACCACCACCGCGGCGGCCGCGTGGTCCTGGGTGGAGAAGATGTTGCAGGAGCACCAGCGGACCTCGGCGCCCAGCGCCCGCAGGGTCTCGATCAGGACCGCGGTCTGGACCGTCATGTGGAGCGAGCCGGTGATACGGACGCGTTTGAGCGGCTGCGCCGGCGCGTGCGTTGCGCGCAGCGACATCAGGCCGGGCATCTCTGCCTCGGCGAGCGCGATCTCCTTGCGCCCCCAGTCGGCGAGCGCGAGATCGGCGACCTTGTGCTCCAGCGTCTTCGTGGCGGTGGCCATGGTTTGCTCCCCTTCGGGCCTGTCATGCATCAAGAGCCGGAAGCGAAGATTCTACCCCGCGTCGCGCGATGACACAACTCCGTCGTGGCGCCACGCGGGTGCCGCACCTACGCCGGCCCCGGGCGCTGGGGCGCGTCGGGCAGGCCGGGGTGGAGCGCCAGCACGCGGTCGTAGAAGGCGACCATCGCGAGCGACGTGATCGCCGCCGCCGGAACGAGTCCCACGCCCAGCAGCAGGAGACCGAGCAGGCAGATCCCGACGTTCACGAGCACCAGACCCAGGAAGCGGATGCGAAAGCCCTTCATCATGCGCCAGCTGCGCTCCAATCCCCCCAGCCCCCGTTCTCCCTGGTCCAGGGTCAGCAGCAGACACTGGGAGAATCCCAGGAAGAGGATGACGCCGGGCACGACCAGGAGGATCAGGCCCAGCAGGCCCAGCACGACCGCGCAGAAATAGCAGAGCAGCAGGTGGCCGAGCTTCGGGTATCCGAGGAACAGGTCGCGCGCGCCCACGCGTTCGCCGCGCAGGACGCGGAGCATGCCGTACTGGACGCCCGCCGTCAGGGGCAGGCCGGCCCCGATCCACCAGAGTGCGGAGAAGAACTGCCCCAGCCACTCCGGAGGGTGGTAGACCGACTTGTGCATCTCGGGCACCGCGGCCACCACCATGCCCAGCAAGGCCAGCCCCATCACGATGAGCGAGTCCCGCTTGAAGGTCTCCCAGGCGCGCCGGAGGCTTTCCCCGATCAGGCCTTGCGCCTCGCCCGTCACCACGCCGCCCTCCTCCCTACGCGGTTGCCGCGCGCCCCCGCCGCTCGCGGATGCGCCGGTCGATTTCCGGCACGCGCGCCTGCTGCTCGAGCCAGTAGGCCGGGTCCCGCTGCCGGCGCAGCTCGTCCACGGTGCGACCCTGCTGCTCGACCCAGGTGAAGTACTTCAGATTCGCCCAGCAGTCGTGCGCGTGGAGCGTGCCCTCACGGATGTAGTCGGTCCCCTGGTGGTGGAAGATCGCCTCCAGCCGACGCGCCGCCTCGGACTCGTCCATCGGCCCGTGCGCGCGGTTCATCGCCGCCAGCACCGAGCGGTAGCGGTCGAGGCCATCGGTCGCAATCGTGAAGATGACATCGTCCGGTCCGAAGCGGAAGTGCTTCGCGGTCTTGATCGCGCCCAGGACGTTGCAGACGCTCGAGATCCCGAACTCCCCGTCCAGCGCCGTCCGCAACGCATCCGCCAGCCCGGCGCGCGCCAGCACGCGCTGCCCGGCCGGCTCGGCGAGGAGCTGCAGCCCATTCTTGCACTCCCACTCGTCGATGCACATGAGCGCGTCCATTGCGTCCGTGTTGTGGATCCAGGTGGCGTGCTTGTCTCCGATCCCCTGGATGTCGTGCCCCCCGAAGCCGTTGGCATACAGCGTCGGGCACTGCACCGGCTCCAGACCCACGACCCGCACCCCCGCGTCGTACTGCTTCAGCCGCTCACCCGCCGCGATCGTCCCGCCCGAGCCCATCGCCGATACGAAGGCCGCGATGCGTCGGGCGCGCCCCGCGCCGCGCAGCGTCTCGAAGAGCTCGAGGACCGTGTCTCCAGTTACGTAGTAGTGGAACCGGTAGTTGCCGAACTCGGCGAACTGGTTCACCACGACCGTGTGCGGCTCGCGCGCCAGTTCCTTCGCCCGGTCGTAGATCTCCTTGACGTTGCTCTCGCAGCCCGGAGTCTTGATGTACTCGGCGCCGTAAGCATGGATGATCTGGAAGCGCTCGGCGCTCATCTCTTCGGGCAGCAGGACCAGGGAAAGGTAGTTCATCCGCGCGCCGACGTACGCCCCGCCGATCCCGTAGTTGCCGGTGGACGGCCAGACCAGCCGGTCGCGCCCGGGGACGATCTCATCGAAGACCTGCCGCTCGATGCAGCAGGAATAGGTCGCGCCGACCTTGTGGCTCCCGGTCACGAACCCGCGCCCGAGGAGCACCACGATCGGGGCGTCGACCCCGGTCAGCTCCCGCGGCAGCACGACGTGGCGCACGCGGTTGGCGTCGTCCTTCCAGGTGATGTTGTAGAGATTGACCGGATCCAGCAGGGCGTCGGTGAAGGCCCGCCGCGCCTGCGCGCGCAGGTCGGGCGGCAGGCGGTCCGGATGGAGCATCTCCTCGAACGTCGGGCCGTAGACGAATGGGTGTGCCATCTTCCCCTCCCGGCCGAGGATCATGGCGCAGCCGCTGCCGCCGCTCAACGCTCCAGGACGAAGCCCTGCACTTCCCGGCCGAGCGGAGTGTCGAGAGTCATGAAGTAGTAGCCGCCGGGAAGCGGGCGCCCGCCACTGCCGCGGAGGTCCCAGCTGAGGCTGCCCGTCGCGGCCGCCTCGGCGAGCTCGACGGACCTCACCTGCCGCCCGGTCACGTCGAGGACGCGCAGCACGCCGGCGGCGGCGGCGGGCAGCGACCACCGCACGCGGACCGGGCCGGTCACGATGCTCGGCGCGATCTCGAGTGAGAGCCGCGCCGTCTCCGTCGGACGCGCATCCGGCCCCTCGCGCGCATCCATGGCGAAGGCGGCCAGCGCGTCGCCCCCCTGCAGCAGCCGCGCCAGCCCGGCCAGCAGGACCGCCCCGTCCTCCGACAGCTCTGGCGGAAGTGCCTCCAGCGCAAATCCCGCGACGCGCTGCCCGCCCTGCAGGCACTCGAGCGCCAGCCAGGGATCGGAGTCCGCGAAGGTGACTGCCGCCAGTCCCAGGACCGAGAGCGCTTCGCCGTACTCGTACCGGGGATTGCCGTAGGCGTCCGGGAGGTCCTCGATCCAGCCGTCGGGCTGGATGCGCGAGAGGAGCTGCCGCAGGCAGGCGCGCGCCTCGTCCTCGATGCCGTCGTGCCCGGTCAGCCGCTCGTACTCGAGCACGCCCTCCTGCAGGTGGAGCGCGTACTTCCAGTCCGGGGCCTCGTCGTCCCACCAGCCGGGCGCGTGCCACAGGATGCTGCGGATCCAGCGTCCCGCGCCCGGATCGAAGAAGCCCAGGACCTGAGGCGACTCCCGCACCTGCTGCACCGAGCGCTCGAGGTATTCCGCGACGGGCAGCGAGTCGGCGTCCGACGACCCGGTCCCGATCTCCCCTGCCGCCCTCACCAGCGAGAGCGACCAGAGGGCGACGCCGATCTCGTACGCGCCCTTGAACGGGAGCTGGGTCATGAACTGGCCGGCGCGATCGACAGATCGATAGGCGAAGAACGGTCCGAACTGATGCTGATTGTCCAGATAGAAGTCGCGCCCGGCCGGATTGCTGCGCTGGAGGAAGGCCCAGACCGCGCGGCGGTACCCGGCCGTGCCCGGCAGCGTGTCCGTGAGGGCGCCCAGGAGGTGGCTCGCGATCAGGAACCAGTGCTGGTGGCACTCGAAGAAGTACGGATTGAGCGGGCCGTCCCAGTTCAGTCCCCCGCCCGGCTCCAGATGGTGCGCGATCACCCAGGCGTGATCCAGCGCGGCCACGTCCGCGTAACTCCGATCGCGCGTCGCGTCGGCCGCCAGCGCCATGGCGATTTCGGCTTTGAGGTGGGTCTGTACCCGGCCGAAGACGTCGAAGCCCCCGCCGGGCAGCTGATGCTCGATGAAGGGCGCCGCGTAATGCGCGATGTCGGCGTTCGACACCGGGCGCAGCTGGGCCGGCGCAAGACCGATGGAAAGGAAGGCCGCGACGATGCCGCCGATCGAGAACCGCCCGAGCTGCCTCGGAGCCTGCACTCTCACCATGCCACGCGCCCTCGACGGAACCGATCACACTCCCGGTCGCTGAGGCTCGTCGGAGAGTATAGCCGAGTCGCAACGCCGCCGTATCGGGTTTGTGTGGTTGCGCCCCCTGCCGCCGAGGACGTAGGCTTCTTCCGCAAGCTTGGAGCAGGAGCCCCGGAATGAGCCGCAGAAAGTGCGCGCCAGAGGGAAGGCGGTTGACGGTGGTCTTCGCCCTCGCCGCTCTGGCGGTGGTCGCGGGCTGCGGCCATGACCCGGTGACGCCCATCCGGTCCTCGCACTTCCTGCCGCGCACCTCTCCGTCCAACCTGCTGTACAACCTGCAGCAGGTGTACAAGTACCGGGACAGTGCCGAGCTCGAGAGCCTGCTGGCCGACCCCGACTTCGTCTTCGCGCTCTCCCCGGGGGATCAGCAGAAGCCCGAGCTGCCGGACGACTGGGGGCGGGACACGGAGATCCTGCTCCACCGGCACATGCTCGGCGCTCAGGATGTGCAGCAGCTCCGGGTCAACTTCCATGTCGGCGATGTGACCTGGGACTCCTCGCGCGCCATGCCGACCGTCCTCATCACGAGAATCGACCTCTATCTCTACGGCGCCACGCCGGCGCACCCGACGCAGGCGAAGGAGTATCGTGTGAACCTCAGCGATTCGAGGTTCTGGTTCCGCCGGAACCCCTGGACGACGGGCGCCGCGCACGACAGTGTCTGGGCCATCGTCCGTTGGGAGGAGATCTCGTACTGCCCCGTCAAGTCCGCCGGGGCGTCCGGGTGCACTTCCTGGGCGGAGGTCAAGGCGGTCTTCCGCTAGTCCCTCTCGAGGAGGTTCAGAGATGCGCCGCCGCACTCCGAGGCCAGCCGGGCCACGATTCGTGACCCTGACCTGCGCCGCTCTCCTGGCCGTCGCGGGCCTCACGGCCCTCCCGACGCTCATCGGGTGCGGTGACCACGAGTCCGCTCCGACCGACGAGACGCCGGGGTTCACCCAGGCGGAGTACTACCCGATCGGGCTGGGGCGCACGTGGCGCTATGTCCTCTTCGAGGAAGTCCCCTCGGGCGGGCGCGACACGGTGGCGATCCGCATCGAGGCGCAGACGACGGATGGCTGGCGGAATGCCGTGACGCTCTGCTGGCTCGAAGGCATCGGCAGTTGCACCACCGAGAGCGTCTCGCCGGATAGCGTGGTGGAATCCGGTTACCCGTTCCCGGACCGGCTGAAGTTCCGATTCCCGATGCGCGACGGCGATCGCTGGGTCGTCCGCGACGTTCCGGATTCCGGCGGATACGGTGGCCGGCTGGACGCGTGGCGCGAGATCGCTGCGGTGACGCGGCTGGACAGCCTCAAGCTGCGTACCGGCGCCGTCTTCGCCGGCGTGCTGCGCATCGACGAGTCGCAGGTCTACTTCCCGCCGCATGCACCGGCGGAGACGACCCGCACCTGCACGCGCTACCTCGCCCGCGACGTCGGTCTGGTCTGCGTCCGGTCCTTCGCCAGCAACGAGACACTGCTGGTCTCGCATGAGCTGCTGGGCCACGCGGCCGGCAACGGATCGAACGCCCCGGCAGCGGTGGACAGCTTCTCCGCGATGGCGGAGGGCGTTCACGTCCGCCTGCGCTGGGAGAATCCGGCCGATTCCGATTTCGAGGGTGTGCTGATCCGCTACGGCCGCGACGGATACCCCGCGCGTCCCGAGGACGGAAACCCGGTCGCCAACGGCAACCGGGGGCATTTTCTCGGCACGCCGGCGACGCCCGACTCCTTCCTCATCTCCGGACTCGAACCGGCCACCACGTACTACTTCAGCGCGTTCGCCTATGACCACGCGCTCGAGTACGCGATCCCGGCGTGCGCCAGCGCGACGACGGGCGCGCCGGCCCCGCCGGACTTCCTGCCGCGCACGTCGCCGGCGAACCTGCTGTTGAACCTGATGGCCGCGTACCAGCTGCGGAACGTCGCCGAATACGAGAGCCTGCTGGCGAGCCCGGACTTCGCCTTCGTTCTCTCCGAGGAGGATCAAGGGAAGCCCGGCATGCCGGATTCCTGGGGACGCGACCCGGAGGTCTCGATTCACCGCCACATGTTTGACGCGGGGATGGTGCGGCAGCTCACCCTCGACTTCCACCTCGGCGACGTCATCTGGGACGCCACGCAGGGCATGTACACGGTCCTGATCTACAACGTGAACCTCTACCTCTACGGCGCGACGCCCGGGCACCCGACCGAGGTGAAGGAGTACCGGGTCAGGGGCAGCCGCTCGAAGTTCTGGTTCAGGAAGAATGCCTGGACGACGGGTGCGGCGCATGACAGCGTCTGGACCATCGTGAGGTGGGAGGATGTTCCTTACGGCTCGCTGAGCGCCGCCCCGGCAGCGGGCGAGCCCGCGACCTGGGGCGCGCTCAAGGCGATCTACCGGTAGGCGAGCAGACGGCCCCGCGCACCGGGGCAGGTGGGACGAGCGCATTGACCCGACGCGTCGACGGACACGAGAAGGTCACGGGCCGGGCGGTCTACGCCGACGACATCCAGCTCGCGGGGATGTTGATCGCGCGCCCGCTGCACGCGGCCCATCCCCACGCGCGCATCCTCTCGATCGACACCTCCGCCGCCGCGACCGTGCCCGGCGTGGTCGCGGTGCTGACCGCCACGGACCTGCCGCGCGCCCGCCGTACCGGCGGGATCATCCAGGACCACTACGTCCTCGCCGGCGACCGCGTGCGCTATCAGGGGGACGTGGTCGCGCTGGTGGCGGCGGAGAGCGCGGCCGCCGCGCGTGCCGGCGTCGCCGCGATCCGCGTCGAGTACGAGCCGCTCCCGCCGCTCACCGACCCCGAGGCCGCGCTCCACCCCGACGCGCCCCGCGTGCACCCGGAGCGCGCGGACAACGTGATCGCGGCGTACCGGGTCCGCCGCGGCGATCCCGCCGCCGCTTTCCCCGCCTGCGCGCACGTGATCGAGCGCGAGTACCGCACGCAGTACATTGAGCACGCCTACCTCGAGCCCGAGTCGGCGGTCGCGGTGCCCGAGCCGGACGGCTCGGTCACGGTCCACGGCTCGGTGCAGCATCCCTTCAGCGCGCGCCGCACCGTGGCGCTGGCGTGCGGGCTGCCGCTGGAGCGCGCCCGCATCGTGCAGACGACGCTCGGCGGCGGCTTCGGCGGCAAGGACGACACGGCGAATCTCGTCTGCGCCCGCGCCGCGATCCTGGCGCTCCGCACCGGACGCCCGGTCAAGCTCACCTACACGCGCGAGGCGTCCTTCCGGGAGAGCTACAAGCGCCATCCCTTCATCGTGCGCGCCAAGCTCGGCGTCGATGGCGCGGCGCGCATGCAGGCACTGACCGTCGATGTCACCGCCGACGGCGGGCCCTATTGCACGAGCTCGCCCTTCGTCATCTGGCGGCCGACGGTGCAGTGCACCGGGCCGTACCTCGTCCCGCATGTGCACTGCGACACGCGCGCGGTCTACACGAACAACCCGCTCACCGGCGCCATGCGCGGCTTCGGCTCGCCGCAGATCAACTTCGCGATCGAGTCCTGGGTCGACGAGATGGCGCAGGCGACGGGTCTCGATCCGGTCGAGTTCCGCCGCCGCAATCTCATGCGCCAGGGCTGCGTCACGCACACCGGACAGCGGCTGGAGCGGCACACGGTCTCGATCGTCGAGGTGATGGACCGCGCGCTCGCGCGCTTCGGCTGGGACGAGGCGTACGCCCGCGGCAGCCGCGGGCGCGCCGGCGCCGAAGGCATGCTGCGTGGCGTCGGGATCGCGTGCAGCTACCGCGGCGTCTCCCTCGGCGCGGAGGGCGCCGACTTCTGTAGCGCGATCGTCGAGGTCATGCCCGACGGAACGATCGAGCTGCAGGTCGGGGTCAGCGAAAACGGCCAGGGGATGAAGACCGCGATGGCGCGGATCCTGGCGACCGAGCTGGGTGTGCCGATCGAGCGTGTGCGCTTCCTCGACACCGACACCGCCCGCGTCCCCGACGGCGGCCCGACGGTCGCGTCGCGCGCGACGC
>Ga0163210_1000742_pt1 | contig 13842 bp, 13 predicted proteins | sample Kivu_220m_FD_113536 | JGI IMG/M metagenome (GOLD analysis project Ga0163210, IMG submission 113536) | Freshwater microbial communities from Lake Kivu, Western Province, Rwanda to study Microbial Dark Matter (Phase II) - Kivu_220m | ecosystem: Environmental > Aquatic > Freshwater > Lake ...
CATTGAAACAACAAATGTCAATAGCCGCCCCATGTATACCAGTGATAGCCGCATTGATGGGTACCACCAAAGTGAGTGTGGAGGGGGTTAGGATTCTGGAATTATCGGGGCTTCAGAAATTGATTTATTCGGGGTATTTTCCTTTCTGCGGCCACGTTGGCGGAAGCTGTCGCCGCGGATAACGAGGGTGTGGGCATGGTGGGTCAGACGATCGAGGGCCGCGCTGGCGAGCAGGTCATTGGAGAAGATCTCGCCCCACTCTTCAAAGGCGCGGTTGGAGGTAATGATCAGGGAGCCATGTTCATAGCGCTCGGTAATGATCTCGTAGAGATCCTGGACAGCCTGGGGAGAAATGGATTGCAGGCCGAAGTCGTCCAGGACAAGCAGGTCGTAAGCCAGAGTACGTGCGAGGATGCGGGGGTAGGAGCCATTTGCCCGGGCGATCTGCAGATCCTGCAACAGGCGATGGGTGGGTTTGGTCAGGACGCGGAAGTTGTGTTTCACAGCTTCGATGGCGATCGCGTTGGCGAGGTGGCTTTTCCCAACACCGGTTGGCCCGCACATCAGTAAATTCTCATGGCGCTGGATAAAGACACAGGCGGCCAGATCCTGGATTAGGGTGCGATTGATCCCGGGAGCAGCCGAGAAGTCAAAATGAGCCAGGGTTTTGTTGCTGTCGCATCCGGAGAGAGCCAGCTTCAACACCAGGCGGTTTTGGTTGCGTCGTTCCAATTCGTCGTCAAGCAGTAATGCCAGGAACTCCAGCGGGGCGAGTTGCTGATCCACTGCCTGGGAAACACGCACATCCAGGGTATTGAGGACGCCGGAGAGTCTGAGCTGGCGCAACTTGGGGAGAAGCGGGTGAGACATCATGAGCGCCTCCCGAAGAATTCTTCTCCACTGCGGGCAAAGACATGGCTGAGTGCTGGCTGCACAGGCTGCGTTTCGGGTAGGGGTTCACGATCCAGGGCTGCATTCAAGATACTCTTGATCTGCCGATAACGTATATCCCCGAAATAGGCGGCCCGTGCACAGGCAGCCTCCAGACGCATGGGTCCCACGCTCTCTTCCAGCCGCAGGATGGCCTGCACCGAACGCAGGCGATCTAGTGGTCGGTCTGCCAGCAGCTGCTCCACCACGTTGTGGGTGGATGGGCCGATCTTCGCCCCCAGCTTCTTGCAGTAATCCGGCGTGCGGATCAGGTAGGCGGCTTTGGCGGGTGGATAATCTTCCATGCGGGTATGCCACTGCCCGGGCCGGGTGCTGCGTGGGTGGCTGGAGACCAATTCCAGTCCTTTGTAGATCTCCACGAAGTTCTCACTCACGTGCGCAGCCAATTCCTGGCCAATATACCCAAATGGCACCGAATAAAAGCTGCCACAGATCACCACATGGCAATCCGGGTGGACCTTCACCGGGCGGATCTCCAACAGCCGGAAGGGCTCTGCCGGTAACGGCTGCAGGCAGGCTTTCTCAAATTCATGGAACAAGTGCAGCGGCGCCTCACCGGTGGTGCCGTGCTTGCGGACCCCGGCCGTGTTCACGATCCAATCTCGCAAATGGACATTGCCAACATGGACATCCACAAATTCCTGACCCGCAAAGAAATTACGCTGAACGTAATGCACCCCATTCTCCACTTTCCCCTTGTGCCTGGGTGTGTGCGGAATGGTCGGGCTGATCAGAAAACCATAGTACAGTGCCATTCTCCGGTATGCCTCCCCCAGGATCGGATCGTGCACCAGGGCCTTCAATACCGCTGCTTTCAAATTGTCCGGGATCACCCGCTTCGGCACCCCTCCAAAATACTCGAATGCCCGTTTGTGCAGGGCGATCCAGGTCGCCACTTTCTGATCAAAGACCAGTTCTGCATATTGGTGGCGACTGTATCCCAGCGTTGCCACAAACACATAGGCTGTCCGCATGCGCCTGGTCACTGGATCGTACAGCTGTCCCACCGTCCCAAAATCAACCTGCAGATCCTCACCCGGTTCACTGTGAACCCGCACGAACGCTTCCGGCTCGACTGGTTTCAATCGGTGCACATATCGTCGCACGGACGAATACCCACCCTTGTACCCATAATTCTCTTGCAGCCGCAGCCAGATGGCGGTCATCTCCACCCCCGCCTTCACCCAATCCTGGATCTTTTCCCGGTATGGTTCCACCGTCGAGACCTGCCGCGGAGCCTGCACCCCAGGTCCCAGCGCTTTCATCAACTCAGTCTCATTGGGCTGTGCATTTGTCTTTTCCAGATACCCTTGCTCTTTCGCTATCTCGTGATACTTCCGAACGGTCTTCCGCGCAATGTTCATATCCCGGGCAATTCGCCGTTCGCTCTCTCCCAGCTGTAATCGCCGGATGATGTCCTGAATGTGATTCATGTGTTTCCTCTTCATGTCGCTCGCCTCCAGTTCTTTGTCTGGAAGCATTGTGCCACACTCCAAGGTGGTACCCGTTCAGGCGGCTATGCCTGGTACCCATTCAGGCGATCATGCCTGGTATACATTCAGGCGGCTACGCGTGGTACCCATTCGGGCAATCATGCCTGGTATACATTAGCACGATCAATGACACGAATCATACCAAAATCGACCAAATATCATCTGTAAATGCTCACAGATGGTATAATTAGTACATATTCCTGATACCATTATTTTTTACTAGCCTTGCCGGGAAAGATCTTTATGATAACTCAAAATAAAACCGATTCGAACCATCAACAAATAGTCAGAGTGCGTCACCTAAGTATTTTTAACATTCTAAAAGAAAACCCAACCCTTTCAATAAATGAACTTGCGGATCGCTTGTCTACCTCCCCGTCGACAATTCGACGCGATTTGGACGAGTTAGAGTCGCAAGGCTTAGCCCGTCGGGTGTTTGGTGGGGCCATTTTGGAGAAGCAGGATTGGAATGAATCCCCTTTTGAAATACGCGAAACCTTGCATTCATTTGAAAAAGAAAAAATCGCTCGATATGCAGCAGGTCTAGTTGTAGATGGCGATACCTTGTTCATTGATGGAGGCACAACGGTACAGTTTATCGTGCCGTATCTTGTATCTAAGAAAAACTTGACCGTAGTTACTTGCGGCCTGAATATAGCTCATGCTTTAAATCGTTATGAAGAAATATCCACAATCATTGTTGGTGGAGAACTTCATAGTGATTCGCACAGCGTCAGTGGGGCTTTAGCCTTGGCAGTGATGGATGTTTACAAAATCCGTTGCACCAAGGCCTTGATTACTGCCAATGCCGTGTCGGCGGAACATGGTGTTACCAACCGCATAATAGACCGGATTCCGCTTAAGCGCAGGGCAATGGAAATTTCTCAAGAGGCATTCGTTCTGGCAGATGGGTCAAAAATTGGAAAGGTAGCGCTTGGAGAAATTGCACCCATCACAGCATTTTCAACTCTCATCACGGATGCATCAGCCCCTGAACAAGAACTCGCTGCCATCCGGTCTATAGGTGTGGATGTTTGCATCGCAGAATAATTACTAAGAATAAGGAAAAATATGAAACCGAACTCGTTGCGCACCCGTTTGGAGGCTGGACAGCTGGTAATTGGAACGATGATCCAGGAGGTTAATTCTCCTTTCATCGTTCATGCTCTATCCAATGCGGGCTTTGACTTTGTGTACGTGGACATGGAACATGGTCGTTTTGGGCTGGAAAGTGCAGTTGATCTGATTCAAACTATCCGGTTGAGCAACATGGTGCCTCTGGTTCGTGTCCCGGATAACCAGTATTTCTGGATTGCGCGGTTGATGGATGCTGGCGCGCAGGGAGTGATGGTCCCCCGAGTGGAAACCCGCGATCAGGTTGAAGCGGCAATCCAGTCTTTCCGTTATCCCCCTGTGGGTCAGCGTGGGCTGGCTGTAACACGCGGACATAACGATTACAAACGCCAGGATTCGCTGGCTTTTGCGCAGGAGGCCAACCGCGAGAATCTTCTTATCGTTCAGATCGAAAGTAAAAGCGCCGTGGAAAACGTGGATCAAATCATCTCGGTGCCGGGTGTCGATATCGCCCTGATTGGCCCTGGCGATCTCTCGCAGTCACTGGGAATTTCGCTGAAAATGGATCATCCGGACATGCTCGCGGCCATCGAAACAGTGGTGGCAGCCTGTAAACGGCATAACATCATTGCCGGGCTGCATGTCGGCGACTTGAAGGCCATCAAGCATTGGAGCCAGAACGGCATCCAGCTGCTATCCGGTTCCAGCGACCTGGATATTTTGCTGGATGGCAGTATCCAATTATGCAAATCATACCGGGAAGCAGTGGCAAGTTAGTGTGAAAGAATGCAAAGCGCCGCCGAGTTCTGGCGGCGCTTTTTTGTTTGATCAAGACGTACTTGGGTATTCCAGATCATCTTGCCATGCCAACATCCGTTGGATCAGTTCATTGGCATAGGCTTCGTGATATTGGTCAAAGGGGTGGACGGGCTCCCGCATTCGGCTGCTGGTGATTACTCCTTGCCGCACGCAAAACCGCTTCAAGAGTTGCAAGTTGATGTCGCTGTTTTGCCGGCTCCAAGCCAGGTAGGGCAGGATGTCGTCAAAGATTTCCATTGCTTTGGGGCGGTTGCCAGCAATATATGCCCGGCTGATCTGCACAAAAGGCTTGTGGAACGCAGATGGGCAAAAGGTGCGCACGCCGCGATCCAGCGCCTCGAGCATCTGGAGCAGCGCCCAACCGCTCCAGATATGCAGTTGACCCTCGGTCGCTTGGCAGAGTTGGGTGGCTTTGTAGTTGGTCATCTCAACTTCGACTTTGATGTCCCGAAAAGCAGGGAGGCTGTTGTACAGTTCTAATACCAGGGCGAGATCAAGCCCTGCACCGCGAAAGGATAAATCCTGGATGATCAAGCGTTCCATCCCGGCGCTGGCAATGATTGTGAAGTACGCCAGCAACTTTTCGGCATCATCAAGAATATGCCCCGGCGCCCGGCACATCACCGCCGCGCAACCCACTTTCATGACGGATTCAGCCAAGCGGGCTGCCTCGCTACCATTATCTCCAAACACGCCTCCCACAACGGGAACTTTTCCATTCGCCGCCGAGATAGTTTCAGCCACAACCCACTCTCTTTCAGCAAGAGAGAGCTTTTCCACTTCGCTTGCCACAGCCGGGGTGACAATGGCTGCGACCCCATTGGACTGGTACCACCTGACCAATTGGTGAAGCGACACAACGTCAATATCGCCGGTCTCACTAAAAGGGGTCAACAAAATCGCTGCAACACCATCGAAGGTTAATTCCATTTGTTCTCTTCCATGTATTTAAGACTCTTTTCGACCTCAATCAATCTATTGGTTTTCATCGGAAACTCAAAACAACCGTACCCTCTGTATTCTGAATCCCTTAAGATCCGAAAAATCTCAGCATAATTAACGTCCCCATTTCCCATATAGGTGTAAACTGTTTCGCCTTTCTGGAAATCTTTAAGGTGTACATAAGCCACATGGTCTACAAGAATTTCCAGAGCTGCAACCGGATCCTTGCCGGCTGCGGCTAAATTGCCGCCATCATAGGTTACTCGTAGAGAAGTGGAATTCACCTTTTCAAGGATCTCACGAATTGTATAGGCATTCGAGCCGGATGACTTGTCCGAGTTCTCCAGACATAGCATGATATTTCGTGTTTCAGCAGCTTCAGCCAACCCCGCAAGCACCTTGAAGTGAGCATTTGTCATTTCAACCAGGTTGTCTACGGGACCGAAACCTGTTTTCAATAAACTTGAGCCCAGCACAACTGCTTCATCCATTCGCTGGATAAGAGTCTGAGCATTCTCTTGCATCACCGAGACATCCTTGTTCACCGGCCAGTTCAAGCATGCGTAGATGAGCGCCATACCCTTTTCCGCAGCAAGTTTCTGTAGATGCGGCAGATCAGCGGGCTTGTTGTTCAGAAGATCTTCTCGTACTTCCAGGCCTGAAAAACCATATTTTTCTGCAATGACCAAAATATCATAAATGGTACAGGTGTGATCATTTACTTCGGGCTTGAAAGATCCCGAGCACAACGCGATTTTCATTTTTTACCTACCAGTTGTCTGGCATAGGGATTTTCCATGTTATTCTCCTCAAGTAGAAACCGGAAATCCTTATGCACAGCCGACTTTGATATCCTGTAGGGCCCGACGATGAAAGTCAGGTGATACAGCGTCGCTCCTGGGCCGCAAGCTGTTGGATGATAGCCCTTATCCATGTAAAGCGCATCATTGGTTTTCAGGCTGAACGCCTGGTCCATTTTTCCATCATCATCAAACTGCCAGGCCAACCCATAACCCTGAGGCTTGGAAAACTGGAAGAAGTAAATTTCCTCATAGGGAACTTCTTCACCGGCGATATCATATTGGTGTCGATGCGGTGGAATGGTAGACCAGTTGCCGGAAGGAGTAATGGTTTCTCCTGCCATCAGCATATTTCCTTCGGTATTGTCTGACCAGCACACGAATCTCACCTCGCGCTCCCAATTTCCGATCCCGCGCATTCCGCCCCCCGCTTTTTCGGGAGTCACGAGAGTATTTTTTGTCTTTTTCACACATGGGGCACTGGCAACGCCAATCAGGGTTTTTTCCGACGCCTTGAAAGTAACCCTTTCTTCTCTTGTTACAAATAAGCCGAACGGTTTATCGTCGAAGGGGTTCTTTCTTGGGCCTAGCACTCCAAATTCTTCTTCGCCTAACACCGCGCTGCAAAGCCCATATACCAGAACACAGGCATATTCTCTTTCTACAGTATCAAGCGTAAACGAATCGCCGTTTTCAAGGCTGATCACCCCCATTTTGATATTCTGCATTTCGCCATCAACCAATTGGGTCCAGCCATTCCCGATTTGCTTCCTGATCCTTCCGCTGGCCATTTTATATCATCTCCCATGCTTGATTGATCCTGCCAATGTTATCATCCATTGTTTCCTCAGGTGTCATCCCGGGGAAGGGTCTAATCTCCAAACTCAAGGTGCCGCGTTTCTCCCTGTTCAGGTAGCCGATGTTCAAAAGAATTCTCAGCACTTCTGCGAGTTCGGGCACATCGATCTCACCTCCCTCCAGGCCTATTGGCGGATGCGTGGCACCCCAGAGAGGGTGGGATCTATCCTTCAATATACAGTTTCCTAAATGTACATGGCGTAAGAATTCGCTGGTCCTGGTAAAAACCTGAAGAAAAGTTTCCTCCATCAGCGGGATATGTCCCATATCAGCGACCACTCCTACGTTGGGGACTCGCTCTTTCAGGTTCCGCAGGAATTCAATCGTTTCACCCGTCGGCCCGCAGAGCGATCTTTTATGGAGGTTTCTATCCATCAACTCGACCAGGAAGGCCATGCTTCCTTTAGTGGCCATATATCGGCTTAGCTCATAGATGTATTCCCCCAGTGCATCGAATGCCCTGGAACGGTTTTCCTGTCCAGGGTCGGCTCCAACGCTTTGCATAAACCAGAGACTTCCAGCCGCGTAAGCTGCATCCACCTGATCTTTTGCCAGCATGAGAATCTGGGCTCTTTCGGTGGGGCTTGTCGTGCAGAGCGGGATCTTTGCTGTGGGCATCAGATAACCGTTGTAAATGATCGTTTTTCCTGACGCCCTGATCATGGCGGTCGTTGTGCTCCGATACGGCTCACCGTACGGAATAGTGAGATCGATGCATTCCAGATCTTCCCTTTGGAGAACCCTGGGAAGGGTTTCCAAGTGATACGCGGGGTCATCTTTGCAAGGGAAAAGAAAGTGATGGGAAACACCGATCTTTGCATAATCCTGCAAACGTTCTTTCACAACGAGCCTCCAATGTTTTTTAGGTGCGATCGCCCAAGAACTGAACAAAAAAGGGACATTGTTATGGTGAAATTGATCTGTTCGAAAGATGTTAGTGGGAAAACTTCCTCTGGATGAAACCTTCCACTGAGAAATCCGGGCTGTTGATAAAAGCCAGCAGCTCGGCCTCCTCCTGTCGGACATTCAGGGCCATTTCGGCGGTTTGGGCAGCGATTTCAACCGGGATTTTGGCGACCCCGTTCGGGTCGCCGTGCAGCAGGTCACCCGGTTCAATCTGCAGACCATCAATCGTTACCGGGACATTGATCTGCAACAGGCGCAGATTGCCGTGCGAAGCCACTACTCCGGCGGCGAAATACTGGAATCTGAGCTGCTCCACCTCAAGCATGTCACGTACACCGCCATTGGTCAGTAAACCCACGGCGCCCAGGCGTTTGGCCAGGCTGGCCATGATGTCACCCATGTGCGCCGATCTTTCCGGGTTTAAGCCTACATCCTGGAAGACCAGGAAAATCGGTTTTGGAGCGGCAGCCATGGCCCGTACCCAATCCTTCCAAATCCCATTATCCCTTTTTATATCCGGGGTGGTCGAATCGACCGTCACAGTCAGGGCATAACCAATAGTCACGCCGAACTGCGGGTACAGGCAGCGGATGTCCATACCCGTAAAACCGGTCACATCATTGCGGACTTTGAATCGTTCAATGGCGTTACAGATGGTGGGGGTATCAATGGCTTTCAAGGCGTCCAACTGAATGGGGGTCAGGATATTCATGTTTTCTCCGTTGGATAAAGGATATTGGTGAGTGTTTCGGGTGTGCCGAACCCCCCAGCTTTGGTGATCAACAGTCGCTGGTCGAGCCTCCCGCCCCGCATGCGACCATACGGGACACCGGGCGCGGCTTCGCCCAGAATTTCAATGCTTTCCACACTGGCATGCTGGCAAAAATGAGTGACGGTTTCCCCCCCTACCACAAGGATGGTCTTCGGCTGGAACTTTACGAGCACTGCCAGGCCGGTTTCGCTGACCGTTTGCCCAAAACGCAGCCACTCCGGTGTGCGGACGGTTCTATCCTGGGCAGCGCAGAGAACCAGGATACGCTTGTTTGACGGAAGCAGGTCAAAAACCTGCTGGATGGTCTCGGGAGTGGCTAGTGGGCCAAAGCGCAGCACCACGCTGTCGGGCCGAGTCTCCAATCGGGCAATCTGTTCCCGCGCAACCTGGTTGGCGCTGCCAACCAATACCAGCACTGCACCTCCGGGCTGGAAAGGCGGGTGAGAGACAGGTTCCACTTCCAGTGCCTGGAGATAAGCCCGGGCCAGCCCAAACGCGCCGCAGGGCAGGGCCTGGGCTGCAAAGATGGCACGCGCCAGGGTAAACAAATCGTCGGGAGATTCGGCATCGGTCGTCAGCAGCGGTAGCGGGGAGGTGGTGATGGCGGTAGTCAAACCAGTCAGGGGACCGCGCAGCAGTTCGAGGGACAGGTGCACGACGGGTTTTCCAACCAATTCGGACAGACGGGAGGTTTTGGCCGGATAGAGCGGGTCATCCTTGAAAGCAGTCTGCTCGAGCGGAATCCCGTTGATAGATAATACCCCGCTGCGCACTGTGCGGCCCTGCAAAGGCGCGGCAGGGCAAATCACGGCTTTTTGATAAGAACTGGCTTCCAGAACGGCTTCGATTTCCTCACCGACGTGGCCGCGCAGGGTCGAATCAATCTTTTTGAACAAGATGCGCCCGGCGAGCGTGCGACAGGCCGCCTGGACGCGCTCCACCGCATCAGGCGCAGGAATTTCGCGGCTGGCGGTGTTGATTATTTCCACATCCCCGCTGGGCGAACCCGCGAAACGGAAATGAACGCCCAACTGAGAATACGAAAACTGCGCGCCGCTGTCCATCGCGCCGGTGAAGTCGTCGGCAATCAAGCCTATCTTTGGGGTGGTTGTCATAGTGTTTTTTAAAAAGCCCCTGCGAGATGCCAGGGGCTTTGGGCTGAACGCTTTGCTAGAGTGCATCCTGGTAAATCGCCTGGATCTGATCGCCATCCAGGGGGATAGGGCAGTTATCGAGCAGGCGGCGGATTTGCACGGCTTCGTGGGTGAAATCCTCCAGTTGGGAGGCAGTGACGCCCATGGCGCTCATCCTGGCCGGTATGCCGATTTTCTCCGACAGGCGGGTGAGGCCTTCCACCAGGCTGACGCCCGGAGCCAGGTTCATCCAGCCAGCCATCTCGTTAAATTTCCCGGGCAGGGCCGGGGCCAGGGCTTTGAACACATACGGGAGCAGGACACTGTTGGCTTTGCCATGCACGATCCGGCTCTTGCCCTGCAGCGGGTAGGCCAGCGCATGGACAGCATGGGTATTGGCATTGGCCAGGGCCACAGAGGCATATAGGCAGCCGAGCGCCATACCTTCACGGGCCTCAAGGTTGCTGCCTTCGGCGACCGCGGGAGCCAGCCACTTGCTGATCCATTTGATGCCCAGCTCGGCAAAGGGCATCGAGAGCGGGTTAGCCGCGCGCCCGGTGTAGGACTCGAGCGCGTGACAAAGGGCATCCAACCCGCTGGAGGCCGTGACGGAAGCCGGGGCGGAGAGCGCCAGGACCGGGTCAATTAACGCCAGGTCGGTGAGCATGTAAGAGGAGAAAACGGCTTCCTTCGACTGGCGCTCGGGGACATAGAACAATGAACCCCGACCAATTTCCGAGCCGGTTCCGGCAGTAGTGGGCAAAAGGATGGTGGGAACGCCCTTGTGCGGGATTTTGTTCAAGCCCAAATAATCCATGATATCGCCGTCGTTGCCGAGCAGCGCCGCCACAACCTTGGCACTATCCATCGCGCTGCCGCCACCCATACCCACGACCACGTCGCAGCCGGCCTGGCGGGCAAAGTTGACGCAGGTCCGCACGTTGTGGACCGATGGCTCGGGTTCAATGTCAACATAGGTTGTGATGGCGACATTGGCCTTGCGAATCCAGCCGCAAAGTTGGTCGACCAGCCCGGCTTTTTCCAGGCCCCGGTCGCTGACCACCAGAACATGCCGGGTGCCCAGGCGGGTGAGGTGTTCACCGATATTTTCTGCGCATTTGACGCCAAACACAATCGGGGGGGCAAGAAAACTAAAGGTTTGGATGCTCATAAACTATCCTTTTCGGCCTAATGAAGGCGACTAGGTGAACAGACTGCTGCGCCGGTCGCGCACCCAATCTTCCTGGATGCAAACATACTTAATGCACTGCCGGTCGCTATAGGAATAACTGATATGGATACGCCCGTCCTGCCCTTGCATGATGCTGGGATACGCCAGCGAACGGTTGAGACTCTGATTAGCCTGGCCAAAGAAACCATCGCTGGTATCGATATGGCGCATATAAGGCCAAGTGCAACCATCATCCTCCGACAGGGCAATCGTCAGGGGATAGCGATCGTTCGACCAGATGGTTTTGTCAGGGTCGTCGCTCAGGCCGAGGTGATTGAAGGCCAATGCCAGATTGCCGCTGGCTAATTTTACCGCCTGGATGGAGGCGTTGTTGTTGGGGAGTTCAGTGCGGGTGACCTCGCTCCAGGTACGGCCATAATCGTTGGAATGGCTGACATAAATTCGATCGGCGGCGCGGCTGCGGAAAAAGGATACCAATTGCCCCGGGGCTAGTTCAATCACCGTGGGATGAACCCTTCCCCGGCTACCAGGCACCGGCACCTCCACCCAGCTCTGGCCGTGGTCCGTGCTAATTTGCATCACGCTAACATCGTTGCCGTATACCCCGTCCCCGTCGCGTTTGCTGTAATACATGGGAAAGAGCCAGTCGCCGTTGGTCAAAATTTCCATCCGGTTGCGACAAAATGAGCCGGGCTGGTCAAAGAGCGTCATCATTGGCCCCCAGGTTAGACCGTTGTCATCTGATATGCGCCTGCGGATGACCGAGGTCCATTGGTTCCAATGGATCCCCTGCAACTTGCCATCGGAGAATTTGTTCACCCAACGATCGGGGATCTCGCCCTTGGATTGCTGGGAGGCATAGAGCAGCCAGAGTTTGCCTTCGGGCGTTAAAAACAGGACCGGGTTCTGGTCAGAACAGGTCGGGTCGTCTGAGACAAAGATGGGAGTATCCCATTGAGTGGCATCCGGCGTCAGACGGGAGATGGCGATGCTGACATTCTGGGCTCCCTCCTTGTCACCGCTAAACCAAACACAGAGCAGATCGCCGTTGGATAATTCAAAAAGGTTGGAGCCGTGATTCTCACAACCCATCGGATGGAGATAGGCTTCAATGCGGTCGCGGTCGGTATCGGGCCGAAAGAGTTGGCCTTTGTTGACCAATGCGCCAATATCCAAAACCTGAGGTTTATTCATCCGCGCCGTCGGCTCTTGAAAAACGAATCCTACCAAGTCTTGATTTTGGCCTTTTAACTGACACGATTATGATTTTACAACAGCACTGCAGAGATGTCCGCATCCAGCTAAGAGACCGCATGGCAGGCCACCCAGCGCTTATCCTTGATTTGCCGCCAAATGGGAATGTCGATCTTGCACTGCTCGCTAGCTATCGGACAGCGGGGATGAAAGTGACAGCCGCTGGGTGGTTCAATGGCAGAGGGAACATCACCGCTGAGCACTTGGCGCTGTCGTTTCTTTTCGATATGTGGGTTGGGGACAGGCACAGCAGAAAGGAGAGCCTGCGTATACGGATGCTTCGGCTCAGCAAAGATCATTTCCTTGTCACCCATTTCGGCCATTCGGCCCAAATACATCACGCCGACCCGGTTGCTGATATGCTTGACCACCGACAGGTCATGGGCGATGAAAAGGTAGGTCAGGTTGTATTTTTCCTGCAAATCCTGGAGCAGGTTGATGATCTGCGCCTGGATGGAAACATCCAGTGCGGATATCGGCTCATCGCATACGATAAACTCAGGTTCACAAGCCAGTGCCCGGGCGATACAGATCCGTTGACGTTGTCCTCCGGAGAATTCATGCGGGTATCGATTGACGGCTTTTTCCGAAAGGCCAACATCCTCGAGCAGAGTGACCACTCGTGACATGACCGTATTCCTATCAGCCAGTTTATGAGCCAGGATGGGCTCGGAAATCGCTGTGCCGATGGTCATACGTGGGTTGAGCGTGGAGTAGGGATCCTGGAAAATGATCTGGATCTTTCGGCGATAGGGGCGAAGTTGGTTTTGGCTCAAAGTAGTCAGATCAATATCGCGATAATAGCATTTTCCAGAACTTGGACGATGGAGTTGCAACAGACTGAATCCGGCAGTGGATTTTCCACAACCACTTTCCCCCACCAAGCCCATCGTTTCTCCCGCTCGTATCTCAAAAGAGATGTTATCAACCGCATGAACGGTGGCTTTTTTCTCACCATATGCGCCTAAGCGGACTGGGAAATATTTCACCAGGTTCGTGACCCGGATCAGAAATTCTGGACTCGATATCATGCTGGCGTACCCCTTTCACGAGTATCGACAAAACAAGCAATGCGATGGTCATTTTCCACTTCGCTCTTGACCGGTCGCAAGACAGGCATCTCTGAGCAACAGCGGTCGATAGAATACGAACACCTCGGGCAAAATGGGCAGGATTGGGGTTGTGCTCGTAGATCGGGCGGAGAGCCAGGTATGGATGCCAGGCGGCGGACCTTTTTATCAGCCTGAAAGGCCGGCAATGCAGACAGCAATCCCAATGTGTAGGGGTGACGCGGATCATCAAAAAGATCCTCAGTGACCGCTTCCTCAACAACATTACCTGCGTACATCACCATGATGCGGTCGGCCAGACCGGCCACCAGGCTTAAGTCGTGGGTGATCCAAATAATTGCCACGCCAAGGCGATCCCTCAGTCCTTTAACCAGCTCTACGATCTGTGCCTGGATGGTTACATCAAGAGCGGTAGTTGGCTCATCAGCGATGATCAGCTCGGGTTCACAAGCAAGGGCCATTGCAATCATGGCACGTTGGCGCATCCCCCCCGAGAACTGATGAGGGTAATCCTTGACGCGTTCTTCCGGATCGGGGATACCCACCAGTTGAAATAAGTCCAAGACACGATCAAGAGC
>Ga0163210_1000744_pt1 | contig 13818 bp, 10 predicted proteins | sample Kivu_220m_FD_113536 | JGI IMG/M metagenome (GOLD analysis project Ga0163210, IMG submission 113536) | Freshwater microbial communities from Lake Kivu, Western Province, Rwanda to study Microbial Dark Matter (Phase II) - Kivu_220m | ecosystem: Environmental > Aquatic > Freshwater > Lake ...
ATACCCTTATCACCGAGTGTTTTGCTCAATAAGCCGCTTACTTCAGTTTTGTTGATAACAACACCATCCTGTACCCAGCCGGCTTCAAGGGTGATTTTAGTGGCAAAAGTGACTTTCTTACCGCGCACAGCGGTCAGTGTTATTTCATGTTCTTCGAAATTTATTGTAATCATAGTATGTTCAAGGATTAGTGGCGCAATGTATATATATGGACATTGTGGCTTTGTCCAGTTCACCCTGGACCTGGGCGGGAGTAATTTTAAGGCTGATTACCTGGCTCGTTTTGAATTTAGTACCCAGGTTAAGCAAAAAGTTCTGAAAATTCGCAACCTGCCCGCTAAAACCAATAGTGTAGTTCAGTACCTGAAACTCAGTTCCCGCTATCTTGTTTGAAGACTGATTTACAACCAGACTGGTGATTGTTATGTCATATTGCCAGGCCAGGTCTATTAATTCCTGCGATATTTCCAGGTTATCATCTATATTCCTGTAAACCAGCTTTAGAGATTCAGCCTCCGCCTTCAACTGGTTAATGCGGGCGGGTGATGCGCTTTGAGCCGCTGCGGTGTTTTTCAGCTCATCATATTGCTTCTGTAACTGCCTGGTCCTGGTAATTAAAAGCTCCTGCTGTGCCGTCTCATTCATGTAATTCATAACCAGGGGTGTTATGGCAATGAGGAAGGCTGCGGCAATAATGATCAGCCACCAGAACGTACTTATTCTGGGCAAATATCCTGAAATGCCCGATTTCTTTTTACCTGTATTTCCTGTAGATAGCGCCATATAATAACAGGCTACAATTTAAATACTGGTTATATTATACATGAATAACGTATTACTTTTAACAACTATTGAGCGCTGTACCCCCTTGTCGTAAAAGAACTGCTGTTTATAAAGTCTATTACAATCGGGCTGCTCGGATAAAACACCCACTGATCGTTATGCATGGTTACGCTTTTACCTATTACAGCTCCGTATACGAAACCTCCATTCTTAAATACGATATCGGCATCCGGTGCATAGATCGAGCCCCACGCGCCGTTGTTCCATGCGTTAAAAGTGCCTGTGCCCAAGATCAACCATGTCAGCGTTGAGGGTGAGGTGAAATTATTCCCAAAAGTGATATCGTTCTCAGTACCGAAATAGCCGCTGGTACCCATCACAATTACTATGGCATTGTTAAAGAACTCAACGTTGCCGTCTACCCATATGGTGCTGCCGTCTATCATCCATAAAGTACCTTTGACAGTCAAATCCCCCTTAACATGCGTATTGCCCTTGACCGTATTCTGGAAAGTTTGGTCTCCCACCAGAATCTGCCCGCTATCCGCGGCGGCGATATACAGGTCCTTGTTTATCGTCGCGAAGCTCATAGGGGTGCTGAGCGTGGTCTCGCCGCAGTCACGGTGAGGATACCCTCCCCAGCTTTCAGCCTGTGCATAACCGAATACCCAGCTCTGCACGTGATCATAACTGATCATGCCGTTTGCCGCGATAGGGGCGCCGCAGGGCTGAAAACCTGCTGATACCCATGATTTCCCCAGATGGATATCTCCATCGGTAGCAGCTATGGCAAACTCAATGGGAGATTTAAAAACTTCCGCATCCACGGCCATGTATATAGTTCTAAAAACCTTGCCGTCTTTAGCTGCCGCAGATTTAATTGTATGCGACACCTTGGTGCCCCCCGGCTGTTGTGCGACACTGTCGGTCAATGTCACAGTCATCCCGTTGATGCTTTCAATAGGACTGGATACCGTCTGGCCGTTTTTCAATTGCCAGAGCGCAAGCTGAATGCCTGCGTCAGCAGCATAATAGGCCTGGCTGTTTTCTTCAGCAATCCTGTTAGTTGTCAACAGGGTATTGACCGAGAAAAGGCCTGGCACGACCATGAATGCGCCGGCGGCCAACAATACCAGAGCCATGGGTAGAATCATACCCGACCTGCTTTTAAATAGCGATTTAATAAATTTAACAATCATTTCAATACCTCCTTAACCGCCCATTCTGCGGTTAATACGGTACACCTTGCTGTAGCTGGCATTATTAAACACCGCCTTAATAGTCAGAATAAACGTATTATTGTCACCCGGCACCACTGTAAAACTGGTATCTGTGCCCGGCCCGGAAATAAACTCGGCGACTATCGGACCGGGATTATTATTTACTTTACGCATCATTTTCCCATCGGTGATTTCATAATCTATATTCTCGGTAGCGAAACTGGCGCCGGTCCAGTTATACCGGTTCATGGAGCAAAGCCAGGTACCCGGTAATCCGGTGGTAACATTCTCGGCGCTTTGTACATCTGTTGAAATCCATTGACCGGCCTGATTCACCTGAGTCATAGCCAGGCTTTGTGCGTTATTCCGACTACCAACATTAGCTATTGTAGCGAAGGTAAGCGCCATTGCAGCCGCGAGAAATCCAAGAATACCAATAACGGCCAGTAATTCTGCCAGGGAGTATCCGCCCTCTTTTTCATGACCCATATTAATTCCCGCTATTAAGTCCATTACTAGACACATTACTACCTCGTCTTATATGTAACAATACGCAAAACCTCGTTGCCCTTAAGGTATACGATAGCAGTTATCTTTTTCAGACCTCCGCTATACCCTGCCATATCTTCCGTATCGACTGTGACCGAGAAATAATCGCTGCCGCTGGGCAGTGTGCTATGCGAGGGGTCCCACGAAGGGGGCATACCTGGCAGGGTATAGGAACCGGTAACATTGTCATAAACACCGGCCCTGACGTATTCAAGCTCGCTTCGCGCCAGGCTTTCAGCCGATATCCGTGTAGCGGCAATTCCATTGCCGATAGTGGATGTGTAGATGCCACCCAGGAACGCTGCGGCAACGAAGCCCAGAATGGCCAACGCAACCAGCGTTTCGGTAAGCGAAACACCTTTCTGATCGAAGAGGCCGGTTCCAGCCATTTTTTTCAACCTCCGATCAGGCTCATACTGGAATACAGAGGTATAAATATGGAGAGAGCCAGGAAGCCCACTACAAGTCCTATAGTAATTGTCATTGCGGGTTCGATCATACCCAGCAGAGTCTGCAATTTATCGCCGGCTTCTATTTCAAAGCTGTCAGCTACTATGGTCAATGTATTGTCCAGGTTTCCCGTTTCTTCACCCACCCTCGTCATCTCAACCATCAGGGGAAGGAAAATCGGCTTGCGCTGCATGGAAACGGCAAGCGCTTCTCCTTTAATGATATCCTGCTCCACATCCATTAGCGCTCTGGCAATCACCCTGTTACCGCTGGACTCTGCAGTCAACGTGAGGATATCGGGCAAAGGTAATCCGGATTTAAATAAGAGCGAGATACTTTTACATACACGCCCCAGCCCGTTGAGCAAATTGAGCCTCCCCAGCACGGGCAATCTCAAAAACAGGTTGTCCCGCTGGTAAGCCCCGTTGGGAGTCCCGGTATAGATAAGGATAACCAATACCAGAATCAGAATTCCCAGCAATAGATATAAACCGTTGGCGGAGATAAACTCCATACCCCCTATCAAGATGCGGGTAACGATTGGAAGCTCCCCGCCGAAGGACTTGAATAAATTCATAATGGGCGGCATCACAAAAGTCACCGTGATGATACTCACAATTACTGCGAGTACCAGTACTATCACAGGGTATGTCATTGCCTGCTTTATTTTCCGCACGGCTGCAGTGGCCTGTTCCGTGTAGTCAGCCAGGTTCCTCAGGACACCTTCCAGTTGTCCTGTCTGCTCACCCACTGCAATTATCTTGCAAAACATTTTTGAAAAAGCTTCTGGATGCTTATCCAGGGAAGCTGACAGCGGGCTGCCCGCACGTAAATCCGCTACAATGGATTTAAGTATCCTAGTAAAATCCTTGTTGGTCGATTGCTTTTGCAGCAGCTCCAGTCCCTGGACAATACCGACACCGGATTCAAGAAGAAGCGCCAGTTGCCTGGAAAACATGATGATCTCTTCCGGTTTCACGGTTTTGCGGAAAATCGTAGGTGAGTTGGACAACAAGGATTTGTTCGCTTTTAAAGTAATCACCTGGCATCCTGATTCGGCTAATTGATCACCGGCTTCTTTCTCGGTATCGGCAGTTAACTTGCCTTTGATGATCCTTCTTTCCTGGTTGTATCCTACATATTCGAATTCCATATCTATACTCTTTCAGCGCCTGTCCTATTAAAATTCAGTAAATATTTTTAGCGTACGAATTCATTATGCAATAGAGTAAGCATTCCTCAGTACTTCATACGGTGTTGTGACCCCTGCTTTAGCTTTGAGCATACCATCTTTAGATATTGTGATCAGCCCTTCTTGCATGGCAACAGCCCTGATATCGCCGTTGCTGGCGCCTGCCACTATCATTCTTCTGATCTCATCGCTGATGGTCAGTATCTCAAAAAGGCCGGTTCGTCCGATATATCCGGTATAGACGCATTCCTTGCAACCGGCGCCGTAAGAAAATTCCGTGCGGTTTTCATCAGTTTCCCGGGCATACGCTATTTGTTCAACCAGGGGCGCCGTAACCTTGCGCGCACAATGAGGGCACACACGTCTTACCATGCGCTGGGCCACAATTCCGACCAGCGCCGAGCTTATCAGGAAAGGCTCCACACCGAGATCGATAAGCCTGAACAGCACACCCACCGTATCATTGGCATGAACGGAAGACAGCACCAGATGCCCGGTTAAAGCTGATTGCACTGCAATCTGGGCGGTCTCACCATCTCGAATCTCACCAACCAGGATTACATCCGGGTCCAGCCTTACTATGGAGCGCAAACCGCCGGCAAACGTCAGCCCCGCTTTCACATTTACCTGGATCTGATTGATATTCTCAAAACGGTATTCAACAGGATCCTCGATAGTGATGATATTGCGCCCGCTGCTGTCAAGAGAGTTAACGCCGGCATAAAGCGTGGTTGTTTTACCGGCGCCTGTGGGGCCGCTGATCAGAACCATACCGTAGGGCATCATCAGCATTTTTTCAAATTTCTCCTGGCTTTCGCGCAGAAAACCCAGTTGCGGCAAGGACAAAGCAGCCAGTGATTTGTCCAGCAGCCTTAATACTGCCATCTCGCCGTTGACGGTATTGATTGTAGCCACGCGGACATCTATCCTCTGCTTTTTGGACTCGAAGGAAAATTGGCCGTCCTGCGGCCTGCGATGGTCGGCAATATTCATATCAGAAAGTATTTTGATCCTTGAGATCAGCGGGCTGTGGGAGTTCAAGGGAAGAGAGGCAACCTCATGAAGGATACCGTCTATTCTATACCTGACACGAACACGGCTTTCATCCGGTTCGATATGAATGTCCGATGCACGGGATTTGGCCGCCTCCTCCAGCAGCCGGTCGAGCGTACGCGCAACGGGCGCGTCGGAGGCTTCTTCTGCAACCGTTTTATGCTCGGCTGCTGTTGCGGAAGACCCATCCGGCACCTTACCGGTTTCCTTAAATGTCTTGTAGTTATATTCTATGGCCTCTTTGATATCGGTGTCGGTCGCCTGGACCGGCTCCACCCTTTTCTTGGTATATATGGAAAGGTTCTCGATGGTCAGTATATCCCCCGGGTTGCTCATATATACTTTCAACGTATTCCCCTCCAGTGAAAGAGGGATCACAGTGTATTTTTTGGCTACATCTTCAGGGATCAGCTGCAATGCCTGGGGCGTAGGCGCCTGATATAAAACGTTAAGCCTGGCTATCCCGGACTGAGCGGAACTGTTTCCCGTCTGGGATTTCCGTGTATTTTCATTCTGGTCAACTGCCATATTGTCCTCTCTAAAAGATAATCCGTGTTATGCCAGGGCAGCAATGCTGCCCGCCTCAATTACCTGAATCCGCTGCTGGCTGGCAAACTGCTTTGCATCCTGTGAAAGCGGCGAAGAGACAATTACTATCTTATCATGAATACCTATATCGTAAGCCTTGGTATCATAAGACGATATCGCTTCCATGCCGACCTCTTCCTTCGTGGACAGGATGCCGATTGATATGGTGTGGGTGAAGATGCCGTCGTCGAAGTATGCCACGATGTCCATGGTATACTCCGCTCCGGACCTGCCCTTGATTCTGGCATTCTCCTCCACTTTATATCCCTGCCCTGACAGATATTTTAATAACTGTTTTTTGTTCTGGAACTGGAACGGCACTATATGGACTGGTCGGGCCGGCGTATTTGCCGCAGCTTTTAAGAATTCTTCCAGCTCTTTGGCGTCGAAGCTTTTGATGCGCTGTCTTCGCGCGAATTGCCTGGCCTCGCTATTAAATCCGGGCAACGCCAGCAGCACCTTATCATGTATTCCCAGGTCATAAGCCCGGTTATCATATCTGAAAACATCCTCCAGTCCGATATCCTCATTCTCATTACCGATGGCGATGCCCACGCCGATATTGAAGACGAGGAATCCGTCATCCCTCTGTGCCAGGATATCCATGATGTGCACAGCCCCGGAGCCGGTCCCGCTGCTGACTTTGGCTTTCTCATATACCTCATAGCCCTGCTTTTTCAGAAAATCGACAAAATCGGATTTGAAGCTCATATCAAAATTCAGGCGGTTGCGGTTTTGCTCATCGAGCACGTAAGAATTCACTATCTGTACCTTGGCCTCGTCATCGGCAAAGAAAACAGAGCATTTCATGCATTGCCATTTCAGTGAAATCTCGTTAAAAAGCAGACCGCAGCTGCGGCATTTGTAGTTGACACCCAGGCTCCTATAATCGGTGCCCAGAAACTTGAGAGCTTTTCTGCAGTGGGGGCAAACGTATTTGCCGCCGGTGACGAATTCTTCTTCCAGGGCGTTCTTGCCGCAGGCGAAATGCTCGATGATCCTGCCTCTGACTATATTGCCCGATCCGCATTTGAGACACCTCAGGCTGGGCCTGAGGTTCATGGAGTTACAGACGGGACAGAAGATTAAACGGTCAAAGAACCGCGGCTCTAATATATGCTCCTCAGCCAGGGATTCGAGTATTTTCCGGCATTCATCCGGTTTTGCGCCCAGAATTTCTTCTATCTGCGGATAGGCCACGCCCGATTCCTGGTTGATATCCATGACAGGCCTGATCTCCTCTATACGCCCGTCCATCATCTCCCTGATCAAACGCACGACACCGGGTTCATGTGACACCTTGTGAACCGTATCAATAATCTGAATCATAGCAATCCCCGCAATAAATATATTACAGGCCGATCATGATCGTCCCGTAAAAACAATATTATACGATTGCAGGCTATTTTCAAATAGGAAAATAGTACCGCATTTCGCGTTTGCGCCGGGTTCCGCCTTGCTCCTGTTAACCAAATGTAACTCTAATCTAGCACGTGAAGTAAGGCTTTGCAAATATGATAATATATATGTTATAGCCTTGAGTGATGCCTGATGTGAATTGGTATACCTTGAGCGAATCAAAAATTTCTCCGGTACACAGCTCAGCATACCTGATGAAGAATACGTGGAAAATTGTTGTCCCGGCCTTAATCCTCTTTAGCTTGATTCTTCCTGATTTGCTTGTGTGGCATACCGGTGGCGCGACAGCCGCTGTACGGACACTGATGTGGTCCGTGGTCAATACCCCCAGCCAGAACATCGGCGCTGTGATCGTCAACCCCTCGGAGATCAACGCCCTGGCCCTGGGATCGGACGGCACAACTTTCTACTGCTGCGATACGGCGGACAGCCGGACCTACAAATCCCTGGACGGCGGGGTGAAATGGACTTCGGATAACGGTACCGCCCTTCGCGCTGCCGGGGCTTTTTTCCCGGTCTGGGATATCGTGGTGGCGCCGGATGACCCAAATTTTGTACTTGCCGTAACAGATAACAACACCGGACCCAATCCCGGAGGGCCACGACGTATTTTCTTCTCGGGTGACGGCGGCGCCAACTGGCAGAACACCGGGTTTCCCGCTATTGGAGGTGACGAATATATAGGCTGCCTTGATATTTCAAAAAAATATGGGGCAGGCGGGGCTTTTCGCGATATTGCGGTAGGCACGCGAGGTACCCCGGGTCCTGCCGGCCCGGGAACTGTCAGGACAATCCAATACAGCAACAACATTGCAGGATCGTGGAAGATACAGCCTTCCATAACCGAAAATATAACGTCATTAAAATTCTCTCCCAATTATGATACCGACTCTACAATGGTTGTTGTCTCAGGCACTCCCACAGCGGCATTTCTCCATCTTGGTAAACAAAACTATCCCATGGCTGACAATAGTACATCTTGGGATGGTCCCGGCGGCTATCTGGGTTATCCGGTCAATTTCGCGTCTTTCCTCCCGACAATCATTCCTTCTGAAAACTCTACCAACATCATCAACAGCGACCTCGAACTACCTTCTGATTTTTCGGGAAATACTTCAACTGAAATCGCCAGCTTTGTCAGTATTTTAGCCGATAATTCAACAAAATCTGTTGTACTTTATGTCAATACCAGTGTTGCTCCCAATGTATTCAATATCACCCCGCCGTTTTCTACCATCCTTCCCAATCCCCTCCTTCCTGGCAACGGCATCTATTCTATAGCTTATAATGGAAGCCTGGAATCGGGCATATTGCTGGCTGGTGAAAAAGCGGCCAACCCGGGTGCCGGGCTGGTGAAAATCTGGCAGTGTTCCAACCCGCAATCAACCACGCCCGGCGGAGCGACCTGGCTTCCCTCGAATAATTATAAATCCCCCACCGGCGGCGGTAATTCGGGGTGGGCCAATGCCATCCTGGCCTGGAGCGATGACGGGACCGCGGTCTACTGCGGGACAAGCTCGGAAAACGCCACCTTCGGCGGCGCCGGCTGGCTTCCCGGGCAATGGCCGCAGTCCAGGCTGTCGTTCCAACGCCTTGACGAGTCGGCCTTCTCCCGCAGCATCGACAGCGGGATTATCTGGAACCAGCTCAGCCTGATCGACACGATGATCAGCAGGCTTTCCGACGTCGCAGCCCTGGACATTCCCGGGGGCACCAGCGGAGAGGAAGACCATAATACGCTCTACCTTGCAACCCTCAATCTCACTGAAAATATTACCTCGTTTGACAGCGTCTGGCGCAGCACCAGTGACGTTCCGGGGCTGGCCTGGGAGCGTATGCTGATCTGGCCGACAAGTGATCAAGGGATGATATTGCGCGTTAATCCCAGGTCGGATCCTAAAAGCCAGGTCATAGTCTTCGCCGACCTGTACACGGATAACATTTTCTACTCGGACGATGAAGGACAACTATGGGAAAAAGTCAACAGCAATATGTTCGTCAGCGATATTACGTTGGCTTCGGACGAGGTATTTTACGTTGCTGATAGTTTCAGCATTCGTAAAATATCCAGGAGCGGTACCGGTTGGGTACTCGGTTCCAAAGTATTTACCGACCTGGATTCTCCGGCGCACACTATTTGCAGCCCTTTGATTAATCGAGGATCTTCGTCGGGGGTGCCAGAGGAAATCGCTATCGTCGGCACAGGCCGCATTCCGGGAGTCACGGATTATCCCGATAGCTACGTAGCATATGTGGATTTCGCCAAACCCATACCGGTATTCACAGTATTAAAGCGTTTGCCTCTAAGCGGCGATGTCCATGTTGCTGCGGACAGCGAGTTTAGTGAGAACAACAATATCTATGCCGCCATCAATAACGGCCCGGGAAACGACGGCATCATTTACCGCTGGACGTTGGATACCAATACCGATTGGGACTACCTCGATCCCCCCAACAGGGCTTATTACGGAACGGCAATACTGGGTGATGTTCTCTACGGTTTGCGGGATTACAGCGTGCGCCTGGCCGGCAACGGAGGAGGAGTCGACCGAACGCTTCATCCCAGGATAAAGGTGCCCCCCACAAATGAGCTTGAGTGGGATGATATCACTGACGGATTACCGATATCCGGAGGCATAATACTACCCATCCGTTTCACCCGGGAACCGGCCTCATTGAAAACATCGCCTAATTCAAATAACACTATTTGGGCAATCGATAATCCGCCACCCGAATTCAACTATGTATTTGATAACAGGACAGGCTGCCTGTGGTCTTACGTTGATTCGGCCGCCAGGCTCGGCCCCTGGCCCACGTCTCCCGCTGCGGGCAGCTATACAGGCGCCGATCCGGTCAGTGGCAGATCGCAGCAGATCGACTTCAAGTGGCGGCAGCTCAAGGACATGGTGGCCTATGACCTCCTGCTGGCCAAAGACGTTGATTTCAAAAATGTGCTGAGCAGCGTGGTACCCGGCCTGCTCGTGGACAACCTCACCTTCGCCTGGGTCATCACACCTGCAGATCAGCTGTCACCCGCGTTCTGGATCGCTCCCGGCGCGCTGGAAGCCGGCCGGCCGTACTACTGGAAAGTACGCGGCAGCAGGGCGCTCGGCGATAGTACGACTGTTGTCATACACAGTCCCTGGTCGCCCGTGATGTTATTTTATGTCAAGCCGGGTTTCATCGTGAGCACAGGGCATCCCGGCCCGGTACTGCTCTCCCCTGTCAACGGGCCATGCCGGGGCTGCCAGCCTCCCGTCAGCTTTTCCTGGACGCCGGTGAAAGAAGCCAGAAAATATGAGTTCATCCTGGCGGAGGATGCCGAACTTGAGAAAATATTAGTCTCGGCATCCACTTCGACAACATCATATGAATACAGGGATAAACTGCAGTACACCAAGCCGTATTTCTGGCAGGTGAGGGCGGTGTCCCCGGTATTAACCGACCCCAGCCCCACAGGGACATTTGTTCTGATGCAGAATTCAGCGGCTGGAAATCCGAATCAACAACCATCATCCTGGTCGTCCGATCTCTGGATCACAGTCATCATTGCCATTATGGCGCTTCTCATGCTGCTGATGAACCTGTTTCTGCTGTTGACCAGGCGCAGGTATTGACTTCAAACATAGCCAACCCCACACCGGGCGGCGCGTGCCGGACAAAATATATTAATGCTATACTAACAATCGTGCGAAACGAACCTCTGCGATCAGAAATGATCAATCAAATCAAGGGCTTCCTGGCTGAAGACGAGGGTGAAAAGCTCTTTGCCCTCGCCCTGGAAGCGGCATCGCGGGGACCCTGCCTCGAAATCGGCAGTTTCTGCGGTAAATCCACTGTCTACATAGGATCTGCCTGCAAAGCGAAGGGAGTCACACTCTATACCATCGACCATCACCGCGGTTCCGAGGAGCAGCAGCCCGGTCAGCCATATTACGATCCTGAATTACTCAATGAAAAAACCGGCATGATAGACAGCTTCCCGCTATTGCGTGTAACTATAACCAAAGCGGGATTGGAAAATACGGTCGTTCCCATGGTCACCTGGTCAACAGTAGCTTCCCGCAACTGGTCCACACCGTTGAGTTTCATCTTCATAGACGGGGGGCACAGCTACGAGGCTGTTTTAAATGATTACCTGAGCTGGCAGTCACACCTGATGCGGGGAGGCTACCTTGTTTTTCATGATATTTACCTGGACCCGGGCAAGGGCGGCCAGGCGCCCTACCAGGTATATAAAATGGCTGTAAAAAGCAAACGATTTAAAGAGTTTCCCATGGTGAACAGCCTGGGCATTCTAAAGAAGAACTGAACCGTTGTGATCAAGAAGCAGGTTGGTCGGTGATTTCGGCCTGAGCATATCGGCTGCCAGCACGACCGCCGCAGCGGTCCAGGTGGGTTTCTCCAACGGCCAGATCTCGTTTTCCGGGTATGCCACCCCATACCAGTAAGCGCCGTCTTCATCGCGTAAGTGATGAATCCAGTTATACAAGATGGCTGACATTTCATATTCGCCCTGGGCTGCGAGGGCAATGGCCAGTTCACTTGTTTCGGCAGCGGTTACCCACTGTTTCTTGAGATTGCATACCGTGCCCTTGCCATGCACAATAAACTTGTCCCAGCTAGTATATATCCTGTCCACCGCCTCCCGGCCGTTGATGACGCTGCATAGTGCGGGATAATACCAGTCCATGGCAAAAACATCATTGTCTTCCCGGTTTTCCAGAATCGGCAACGGCATCTTCAATATTGCCTGTCTCAGCCGTTCGTTGGCTGCACTCCATACGGCATGCTCCCTGCTCAGAAGCTCAGCCATATTAATGGCATTTTTTATGCTCAAATATGTCGAGCTGCAGCTTGTTATCTGGTAATCCGGGCATATTTTGCCTTCTACATCCCTGGCCCAGTAAACCTCGCCATTGGGGCCACGCATGCCAAGCACAAAATCAATGGCTGACCTGACGCAGGGCCACATCCTCTCGACAAAAGCCTTATTGCCCGTAACAAGGTAGTGGTGCCATATGCCTACGGCGATATATGACGATGCATGCGACACCTTGTACATGTCCTTCGGTTTGCCATGCTGGTAATTGGCGTACCAGCTTCCATCTTCCAGTTGCATATTTGCCAGCCACTCATAGGCTTTTTCAGCCTCGCCATGGAAATCACCCACGTCGATGGCCATTGCGCACTCTACATGGGTCCAGGGCTCTACAATGCCGCCTTCCAGATCAGGCACTGAACCATCGCCTACCTGTGTCGATATGATGCTGGCTACGGTCGGCTCCAGAAATTCACTGGAAAGGTATTCGCCCGAATTACCCATGTCCTCGAGACGTTGTTTATCCGCACTCATTTCATACCAGCCATTACCCGGCCCTGACTTTTGATGGCTTCTCTATAATAATCGGCGGTCTCCTTTGCTGTATTATCCCAGTTGAATAAGTTGAGTGCTCTCTCCCTGCCCAGCGCTGAGCATTTCCGGCGCTTGTCCGCATCATCCAGGAATACTGCGATGGCTTCCGCTATCGCCCGTGTGTCGGAAGGAGGTACCAGTATCCCGGCTTCTCCTACTACCTCCGGCAGAGCGCCGGCGGTTGTGGATATGACCGGCGTACCGCAGGCCATTGCCTCTGCAGCCGGCAGGCCGAAGCCTTCATATATCGAAGGGACTACCAGCATGGTTGCAGTAGAATAACGCCTTACCAGTTCTGCAGTATCTATCCTGCCCGTATATTTCACCCGGTCGCCCATCCTTAATTGCTTTACCAGGCCTTCTGTATACCCGTCTTTCATGGGCCGGCCTACGATGACCAGCTCAATATCCCTGGTCCTGCTAAGCTCCGCTGCAGCCTCCAGGAGGAATTTTAAACCTTTTAGAGGTGTGTCGCCACTGTTTATTACCAGGATACTGTTATTCAGCCGTTCCGCATCAGGCGCCGGTTTAAATACATCATGATCGACACCGCAATAGATAACCTTGAACCTATCCGTCTCCAGATGAAAGCCTGCAACAATCTCCCTCAGGGAGTTCTGTGAATCGGTAATGAAATGTGTCAGGTGGCGGGCTACTTTAATCTGGGTATCGACAAAAGCATACCACCTGCGGATACCCAGCGACCTTACAAATGTCTGCGACGCCTTCAGAGCAAGATCGCGGTCAATAGTAATAGGATGATGAATTGTAGTAACCATGGGAATGCCCAGGCGTCTGATGTTCAGGATTCCTTGAGTAATGCACTGGTTATCATGCACAATATCATATTTCTTACTGAATCCGTTGCTGCGGAATAAGGCATGGGCGCGCATGCCGAATGTCGCGGGTTCGGTAAAAAAGCCGCTGCATTCACCGATCCACTCTCTGAAATTCGGCCAGGTATTGAGCTTCAGAGGATTAATGAAATAGCGCCTGTATTCGGGAAACCTGTACAGATCGAGGCTGGGCAGCTTGATCAGATTGATGCCCTCGACCAGATCGGGATACGGCGGCCCGGCGACGACGTCAACTTCATGCCCCATCTTTTGCAGTGACTGGCTGAGATGCCTGATATATATTCCCTGCCC
>Ga0163210_1000745_pt1 | contig 13813 bp, 9 predicted proteins | sample Kivu_220m_FD_113536 | JGI IMG/M metagenome (GOLD analysis project Ga0163210, IMG submission 113536) | Freshwater microbial communities from Lake Kivu, Western Province, Rwanda to study Microbial Dark Matter (Phase II) - Kivu_220m | ecosystem: Environmental > Aquatic > Freshwater > Lake ...
CACGTCGGGGAATTGTGGAAACATTTCGTCGAATACTTCTTGCAAGCGCAGCGCGTGCTCTTGCGTCATCGCAAAGAGGATCGTCTTGCCTGGCAGTTGCCCCGATTCATCTTTGAGGCACACATTCCAGATCTCTTCCCACTGTTTCCGCAGAGTGTCTCTATCACTGACCTTGACCTCAAGGTCAGTCCCTTCAAAGTTGATGTCGTCGGGGTCAATGCCTTGCTCCACCAGCGCATTGCGTTCCTCTTCACTCAGGTCAACACCCTTAATGCCCTTGCGCTGGAATTTGGTGCGCGCGCCGTACAGATCGAATGGCACGAGATGTTTCTCGCGGATGGCATCTTCGTAGGTGTAGAGGAACGTCGGCTTGCCGTCGTTGCAGTCGAACACGCGGAACGTGTTGCGATCGATGAATTGCGCGGGCGTCGCGGTGAGTCCGATCATGCGCGCGTCGAAATACTGGAGGATCTCGTCGTACTTGTTGAAGATCGAGCGGTGCACCTCGTCGAAGATGATGAGGTCGAAGAACGCCGGCGTGAATTGCTCAAAGCAGTTGCTGAGCGTTTGTAGGGTCGCTACAAACAGGCGCTTGGTTTTCTCCTCTTGGGCCGTGCGCGAGTAGATGCGGCCGCGCGGCTCGTCCGGCAGGAATGCTTTGAACCCGTCGGTGAGCGCCTGCTCTACCAACGCATCGCGGTCGGCGACGAACAGGACCTTTTGCGCCTGGTTCGTCCGCAGAAACAAATCCACGAGCGAAACGACCGTGCGCGTCTTGCCGGTGCCCGTTGCCATCACGAGCAACGCTTTACGCTTGCCCGCGTCGAATGCCTCTGAGATGCGCCGAATCGCTTCGTGCTGATACGTGCGGTCGGTGATCGTGCTATTGATCGGGGCTTGGCGGAGCGGCGTCTTGTTCTGGCGGATGAACAGCCCGCGCTCTAGGTCTTCAGGAGAAAAGAACCCCGCGACCAGACGTTTCGGCGCGGCTTCGCTGTCCCAAAAGTAAATGTCGATCCCGTTCATGAGAAACGCGTACGGGCGGAAACTTTGGCGCTTGGCAATCTCGGTGACGTAATGCTCGGCTTGCTGCTGCGCGAGGCGCGGGTCGTGCGTCATCCGCTTGGCTTCGACGACTGCAATGATCTCGCCGTTAGGACGGTAGAGCGCGTAATCCGTCACGCCGTTCCACGGCTCGGCATTCTCACCGGCTACGGGAATCTCGAATCTGACTTGCGAACGGTTCGCCAGATTCCAGCCCACCTTGCCGAGAGCAGGATCGATCAGGTTCTTGCGTGTTTCAGATTCTCGCAGGGTTTTCAAATGGGACCCCAATGAGGTCAGAAATTCCCCAACGGCCAAATTCGAAAGACAAACGCCCGCTCAGGTCGCGTGACCCGAACGGGCATAGATACTCTTGCATTGCCCGCGCTGGCAACCTGACTTGTACTTTGATTATACCCGCGCCTGCTGAATTTATCAACAAATCTGCCGGCAACAAAAAAGGCGCACTCGCGTGCGCCCTGGGCGACCAACTATTTTTTCAACTTGGCGATAATCGCGTCCGCCATCTCCCGCGTGCCCACCGCCATCGGATCGTTGCGGTCCGCTTTCATATCGTACGTGACGTGCTTGCCTTCGGCGATCACCGCCGCGACCGCTCGCTCCAATCGCCGCGCCGCGTCCGCCTCGCCCAAATAGTCCAGCATCATCATCCCGGCGAGAATCAGCGCGGTCGGATTGACCTTGTTGAACCCTTTGTACTTGGGCGCGGAACCGTGCACCGCCTCGAACATCGCGCTGTTGTCGCCGATGTTCGCGCCAGGCCCGACGCCCAGACCGCCGACCAAGCCCGCACACAGGTCGGACAGGATGTCGCCGTAAAGATTGGGGCACAGCAGCACGTCGTACAATTCCGGCTTTTGCACGAGCTGCATGCACATGTTGTCGACCAGCATCTCTTCGTACTGCAGGTCCGGATAGTCCTTGGCGACCTGACGGCACACTTCATAGTACAGGCCGTCGGTGTACTTCATGATATTGGCTTTGGCGACCGCCGTGACTTTCTTGCGCTTGTGCTTGCGCGCGTACTCGAATCCAAACTTGGCGAAACGCCGGGTTCCCGTGATGGAAATCGGCTTGATCGAGATCCCGGCGTCGTCGTAGATTTTCGCTTTGGGCTGCTTGCCGCGAATCCAGTCGATCAATTCCTTCGTGTCCGGCTTGCCTAACTCAAATTCGATGCCCGCGTACAGGTCTTCCGTGTTCTCGCGGACCATAATCAGATCGATATTCTGGTACTTGGAGCGAACGCCGGGGTACGATTTCGCCGGGCGCACGTTCGCATACTGATCGAACTCCTTGCGGATCGCGACGTTCACGCTGCGAAAGCCGGTGCCAATCGGCGTGGTAATTGGTGCTTTGTACGCCACGTGGGTACGGCGAATCGACTCGAGCACCGCCTCAGGCAGCGGCGTGCCATGCTTTTCCACCACGTCGACGCCGGCATCCTGCACGTCCCAGTTGAACTTGACGCCGGTCGCCTCCAGCGCGCGCCGCGCCGCGTCCATCAATTCCGGGCCGGTGCCGTCGCCGCGAATCAGTGTTACGTCATGGGCCATAAATCCAAACCTCCACGAGTCCTATTTCCGTTTCGATCGGGCGAGCAAGGCCATCACGACCCCGGCGGCAATGCCGAAGACGAGCGCGCCGCGCTGATCGAACATCGCGCGCACGTTGCCGTGCACCTCGCGGGCCAGGACAAATCCCACCACGCCATTCTCGATCTCGATGCGCGGCGCGGCCATCACCACCACGCCTCCCTGCTCCACGTGAATCGACTCGCGGGCGAGCATATACTGCGAGGCGCCGGTCTGTACCTTGACGTTCGTGGCGACCACCGCGACGGCGGCGCCCAACTGCAGCTCGGCGCTTTCGGCTTGCGCCAAGCCAATCCCGCCTTGTGTAACCTGGACGTGATCCGCTTCCGCGCGCAGGATAAGGCCCTGATTCACGTTGACCGTGTCGGCGTTCGCCTGGACGATGCCGCCCTGGCTCACCGCGACCTCCTTCGCGTCCACCGCGTTCGCGCCGCCCATCGTGATCTCGACCGTGTCCGCTTTCTTGATGTCACGCACGCTCCCCTGCTGGACACTCACCTCGCGCGCGGACACGTCGTTCAGACTCTCGCTTTCGACGGCAACTCGCGCACGCTCGAATTCCGCTCCGGCTTTTCGTCGCGCGGCGCGTTTCTTCTTTTCTGGCATGATACCTCCTTTCAGTCGTCAGTCGCCCGTCGTCAGAAATCTGGCTGCTGACTACTGCCTACTGTCTACTGACTACTGGACCCGCAATCGACAATGCGTAATGCTCAACCTGCGCGTATTTCTGCACGGCGGCGAGGATCTGCTCGGCCGTAAGCGCGCGGATGATGCTCGGGTAACGCTGCAAATAGTCCAAGCCCAAATCGAACAACTCGATGTCGCCCAGAGTGCTGGCCACGCCCTCGTTGGTCTCCAGGCGCAGCGCGAGCGAGCCGGTGACGAAATCCTTCGCCTCGTTCAACTCATCTTGGGTAACTGGCTCAGAGCGCAATTGCTTGATCTCCGCGAGAATACCCTCGACCGCGCGGTCGAGATTCTTTGGATTCACGCCGGCGTGCACCGCCCACGGCCCCGCGCCGATGTTGGCTTCGACGCCGCTGTAGACGTAGTACGCCAGCCCTTGCTTATCGCGCACGTTCGCGCCGAGCCGCCCCATCAACCCCAGGCGGCCAAAGATCAGATCGCCGAGACTGAGCGCGTAGAAATCCGGATCCATCCGGCGCAAGCCCGGATAGCCGATCACCACGTCGGCTTGCGTCTTGCCCGCCAGCGGCACCTTTTTCTGCGCAATTTGCTTTGGCAATGGCGCATCCGGAATGTGATACTCGGGCGGCTTGCCGTGCGCCTTCCATTTGCCGAGCGCGCGCTCGATCTTTTGGATGGCCTGTTCCGCGCGAACGTCGCCGACGACGACGAGCGTCGTCACGTCGGGGCGGAAATAGCGCGCGTGAAAATCCGCCATCTGCGCAAGCGTCAGCCGCTTGACCGTCTGCGCTGAGCCATCCGAGAGCCGATGATATGGATGCGACGCGGGATAGCACAGCGCGCGGAACTCGCGGTAGGCCACGTGCTGTGTGTCGTCGTCGGCCTCTTTCAGGTCGGCGAGGATTTCCGTGCGCAGTTTTTCGGTTTCAACGCGCGGAAAAATCGGGTGCATCAACACATCGGCAGCCAGGTCGAGCAGGCGATCGAAATCCTCGACCAGCGACTTGCCGCCGAAGCCAATCAACTCCATCCCGGCGCCGATCCCAAACGACATGCCGGTCCGGTCGAGTTCTTCGTTCAACTTTTGGAAGGTGCGCTTGCGCGTGCCGCGCTGCAAGGCCGCGGTCGCAAAATGCGCCAGCCCGGCGGTCTTGTCCGTGTCGTACAGTCCCCCGGCGCGCAGTCGCCCGCGCAACGTAACGGATGGATTGTTCGGATTGTCCTTCAACAATACGATGATCCCATTATCGAGCGTAACGCGCTTGACGGTTTCTGGTGTGATTGGAAGTGTGGACATTGAATTATCTCCGCGAGGTGCGACGCACCTGACCGTCCGTCGGCACGAACCAACCGACCGTTCGATTCGTCTCCGCGAAATACTTTTCGGCGACGCGCCGCACGTCTTGCTTGGTCACGCTCGCGATGCCGTCGAGGAAGGTATCGTACATCTTGTAGGACGCGACGATCTCCAGTTGCCCCAGCCAGTAACCGCGATTCATCACACCGTCGGTCGCGTAGACGAATTGTGACCTGGCTTGCTTGAGCACCTTGGCAAGTTCAGCATCGGTGACGGGCTTGCGCGCAATCTTGTCCAGTTCTGCAAAGATTGCTCGCTCGACTTTTTCGATCGGAACGCCCGGACGGGCCGTGGCAGTCACGTCGATGGTGCCGGGGTCGATGGTCGGCCGAAAGCCGCAGTCGACACTCGTGGCCAAGCCGGTCTCCACCAGAGCGCGATACAGGCGGGACGAACGCCCCGGGCTGCCGCCGCCAGAGAAACTCATCCCGCCAACGCCGGTCAGCACACCGGCGAGGACAAAGGCCGGAAAGAAATCCGGGTCGCTCGCTTTGGGGCCGTGATACGCCGCGTGGAAGTAGCTCGCCGGTCCCGGCCGGCGCAAACGCACACGGCGTTCGCCTTCCTGCGGCGGCTCGACCACCTTCATCGGCGGGACCTCCCGCCCGCGCGGGATCGAGCCAAACGACTTGCGAATCTTGCCGAGCAGGTCGTCTGCGTCGAAATCGCCGGCCGCCACGATGACCGCATTGTTCGGCGCGTAGTAGGTCTTGTAGTGGTTGTAGAGATCGTCGCGCGTCATCGTCTCTAGGTCCGTCTTCCAGCCAACCGTGTCGTGATGGTACGGATGGACTTTGAACGCCGCCGCGCCCACTTCTTCCGCCAGCCAAAAACGCGGCTCGTTCTCTGAGCCTTCCCGCTCGGAGATGATGACCGTGCGCTCGCTCGCGACTTCTGCGGGATCGAACAGCGAATTCACCATCCGGTCGGATTCGATCCGCAGCGCGAGATCGATCCGATCGCTGGGAAAAGTCTCAAAGTACGTGGTGAAGTCAGTCCAGGTGAACGCGTTGTCCACGCCGCCGTTGCGATTGACGAGGTGCATGATCTCGCCCTTGCCGAGCGTCGGCGTCCCTTTGAACATCATGTGCTCGACCCAGTGCGAGATGCCGGTGACGCCCGGCACCTCGTTGCGCGAGCCGACCCGATACCAAACCCAAAACGTCGCGACCGGCGCGGTGCGCACCGGCGCCAGCAGGACCATCAAGCCATTGTCGAGATGTTCTTCCCGGGTCTCTGTCATATCCACCTCTAAATCCCCATCACTTTGTTCAGCGCGCGCACGGCTTCGCCGGATTCCCTAAGCGCCGTCAGCTCTTCTGCGGTCAGTTTCCACTGGACGATCTCCTCGATCCCTTTCGCGCCGAGCTTCACCGGCACGCCGCCGTAGACCCCTTGGATGCCGTACTCGCCTTCCAGGTACGCGATGCACGGCAGGATCTTTTTCTTGTCGTACACGATCGCGTCCACCATCTCGGCGACCGCCGCGCTGGGCGCGTAAAACGCCGAGCCGGTCTTGAGCAGGTTGACGATCTCTCCGCCGCCGTCGCGCGTCCGCTCGAGCAGCGCATGGATTTTCTCCGCCGGCAAGTGGTCCGTCAGCGGCACGCCGGCGACGCTCGTGTAGCGCGGCAGCGGCACCATCTGGTCGCCGTGCGCGCCGAGCACGTGCGCGTCGATACTCTGCACCGAGACGCCGAGTTCCATCGCGACAAAGGTGCGAAAGCGCGCGCTGTCCAGCACGCCCGCCTGCCCGATCACGCGATGCTTGGGGAACTGGGTCGCGTGCCACATCAACTGCGTCATCGCGTCGACCGGATTCGTCACGACGATGACGACGGCGTTCGGCGCGTGCTTGGCAATCTGCGCCGCCCAGCCAGCGACGATTTTCTGATTCGTCAAGATCAAATCGTCCCGGCTCATGCCGGGCTTGCGCGCGATGCCGGCGGTCATGACGACGACATCCGAGTTGGCAATCTTCTCATAGCCCACGCCGTCCTTGACCGTGACGCCGCTCACGCTCACATCGTAGCCAACAATGGGGCCTGCCTCCATCAGATCGAGCGCCACGCCTTCCGCGACGAACTCGACCACGTCGGCGAGGACGACGTCCGCATAATTTCGTTCGGCTAGCCGCTGAGCGGTCGTCGCGCCCACCCTGCCCGCGCCGACGACTGTAATCTTCTTGCGCATGGTACCTCTATCTCCTTAAATATCTCAAGTTGCCACTTGGTCATTCTGAGGGAGCGAAGCGACCGAAGAACACTTGCACCGCACGCGATGGCACGACCACAATGCGTTGCCTTGGGCAGCGCGCTATAGACGTGCCATCGTGCAGGTGTCTCGCAGATTGTCTTGAATTCGAGTGTTTCTAGCGAGATGCTTCGCGGAGTTTACCCAGAGCCTGTCGAAGGGCTCAGCATGACAACCGAATTCTATCCTAGGTTCGCAACTTGGGTTGAATATCTCGAAATTCCTGTTGGAATGTCACACAGGACGCGAAAAAGCGAATGGCACACGTGTAGCGCGCCACTCGCCCGCGCCCGTCAATGGATCGCTCTACTTCTTGTGATCGCTGTGGTCGTTCTCGGATGCCGAGAGATAGACGACCGGTCCCTCTGAACCTACATCCGTCCAATGCGGCGTGTTCGCCGGCAGATTCAGTCGATCACCGGGACCGAGGGTGAATTCCTCGCCGGTTTCAGGCAGGCCGACGCGCAGGTACCCCCGCACGACCACGCGCACTTCGGCGTACTCGTGCGTGTGGACTGGGTAAACCGTCCCCGCCGGGTCGGTCCACTCGAAAACTGCCAAACCCTCTCCCGCCAGGGCGCCTCGCAGTGCCTCAAGAGACGGCGCTGTCTCTTTGTTCCAACGGGTCAATTGCATGTTTGTTTTTTCGTTCCTTCTCGTCGTGTTCGCTCAACGCTGATCGAGCGGCACGTACTTCTGATCTTTCGGTCCAACATAGACCGAATCCGGGCGCACGATGCGATTGTCGAGCAACTGCTCCATCACGTGCGCGGTCCAGCCCGCGACGCGGCTGATGGCAAAGATCGGCGTGAAGAGATCGATCGGAATGCCGAGCGTGTAGTAGACCGAGGCCGAGTAAAAGTCGACGTTGACGTAGATTTCCGGGCGCTCGCGCCGCATGACCTCGCGCATCTTTTCCGATAACTCGACCCACTTGTGATTGCCGGTGGCGTCGGCGAGTTCGAGCGCGATACGACGCAATTGCTCGGCGCGCGGATCGGTCGTCTTGTAGATGCGGTGCCCAAAACCGGGGATCTTTTGTTTTCTCGCCAGCGCGTCTTGGAAGAACGGCTCCACCTTGGATGGGTCGCCGAGGTGCAGCAGCATCTTCATCACAGCTTCGTTCGCGCCGCCGTGCAGCGGCCCCTTGAGCGCGCCGAGCGCGCCGCTGATCGCGGAATACATGTCCGATTCCGTCGACGCAATCGACCGCGCGACGAACGTCGACGCATTCAAGCCGTGATCCATGTGCAAGATCAATGCGATGTCGAGGATCCGCGCCTCATGCTCGGTCGGCTCGTTGCCGTGGAGCATGTACAAAAAATTCGCCGCATGCGAAAGGTCGCTGCGCGGCGGAATCGGCTTACGCCCCTGGCTGATGTTGTACCACGCGGCGGTGATCGTCGGCATTCGGGCGGTCAGGCGGATCGATTTGCGCACATTCGCGGAGACGGAATTGGATACGCCGTCCGGGTCGTGCATTCCCAGCTTCGAAACGACCGTCCGCAGGACATCCATCGTCGACGCCTGCTTGGGGAAAAGCTCCATCCCTTCGAGCACTTCGTGCGGCAAAGGGCGCGCGGCAATCAATTTGCGGGTCAGTTTGTCCAGCAATTCGGCTGAAGGGAGTGTGCCATACCAGAGGAGATCGACGGTTTCTTCAAAGGTGGAATGATCGGCCAGATCGTTGATATCGTACCCGCGGTACGTCAGTTTCCCGATCAGGCCTTGAACGTCGCTCAATTGAGTCGCGGCAGCAACAACGCCTTCCAGACCTTTCGCGACTTGCGCCGCTGCAGGCACAGAGCTCATCATGACTCCTTCATCCTTTGGTGAAACACAGCATGACCATGGTCAGCGTGGGTGATTATAGCCCGCGCGTGCCGATTTGTCAACGAGCCGCGGCCTCTTCCGCCTTGACGCGTTCCAGCGCGGCGACGGCGACCTCGATCATGGCGGCGTCCGGCTCGCGCGTCGTCAGCGATTGGAGCGCAAGACTCGGCCTGACGACGAGCCAATTCAGCAGCGGGTTGGTCTTGTGCGCCGAACTGAACTTGATCAACTCGTAGCTCAGCGCAGCGACGACCGGCACCAGCAGGATGCGCGAGAGGATCCGCCAATAGATCGGCGGGCGACCGAGCAGCGCGAAAACGAAAATCGAAACGACGACCACCACAAGCAGAAATCCCGTGCCGCACCGCGGGTGCTCCTTGCTGAAGGGTTGAATCGATTCAGGCGTCATCGGCGCGCCCGCCTCGTCCGCGGCGATCGTCTTGTGCTCCGCGCCATGGTACTGAAAAACGCGCCGGACGTCCGGCATCAGACTGATCGCCCCAATGTACGCGAGGAAGATGGCGAGACGGATCACTCCTTCGAGAACGTTGCTTGCCAATGACGCGGCATCGCCGTTGGCAATCCCGGCCGTCAAGAACGGATCCGCGAGGCTGACGAGGAAGAGCGGCAGCACAAAGAAAAGCGCGACGCCGAACGCCAACGAGATGACGAGGGTGCCGAACGCGACGCCGGTCGGCATCCCGGGCGGCGGACTGGGCGCGTCGTCCGCAGCCGCCGGCGCGCCAGACTCGGCAGCGCCCTTCTTCAGCTCCTCCGCGACCGCAATGTTCGCCGAGTACATCAACATCTTGGTGCCGAGGACCAGCGTGTCCCACAGGATCGTCACCGCGCGCAAGAACGGGACCTTCGCCCACCGGCTGCCGTAAATCGCCGGCGAAATCGGCTCGCTGGTGGAAATGATCTTACCATTCGGATCGCGCACCGCCGCGGCAACAAAACGGCGGCCCCTCATCATCACCCCTTCGATGAGCGCCTGGCCGCCGTAAAGGATTTTATCACTCAATGGATTACCTCAAGCGAAGATGGTGGGATTGTACACGAGAGCCGCAACGCTGTCAATTCGCTTTTGGCGTTTTGGCTTTTCTCGGTTACAATCCAGTCTGCCGATTAGAAAAACTTCTAGTCGACTGGGGATGCCATGACCTACCGTGAGGCGCTCAACTACATCTACTCCTTTACGAATTTCGAAGTCACGCCGGCCGGCGATTATTCCTCGAAGACCTTCGACCTCACGCGGATAGAACGGCTGCTGGCCGCGCTCGATAATCCGCACGGACAATTCCAATCCGTCCATATCGCCGGGACCAAAGGCAAAGGCTCGACCGCCGCGATGATGGAGCGCGTGCTGCGCGCGGCGAAGCATCGCACCGGCTTGTACACGTCGCCGCACCTACACACCTTTCGAGAACGCATCCGGGTGGACGGCGAGATGATCTCGCGCGATGATGTCGTCGCGGGCGTCGAAAAGCTCAAGCCCCTAGCCGCTGAGATTTCCGGTTTGACGGCTTTTGAAATCATGACCGCGCTCGCCTTCGACTATTTTCGCGGGCGCGGCGTCGAGATCGCGGTGCTTGAAGTTGGACTGGGGGGGCGGCTCGACTCCACGAACGTCGTGACGCCACTCATCTCCGTCATCACTTCGATCTCCTTCGATCACACCGCCATTCTAGGCACGACCCTCGCGCAGATCGCGCGCGAAAAAGCCGGGATCATCAAGCCGGGCGTTCCCATCATCACTTCGCCGCAAAATGATGAGGCGCTCAGCGTCATCCAGGACATCGCCCAGGAGGAGAACGCGCCGCTTGTTGAAATCTCCCCCGATTTGGAATTTCAAGTCGCGGACGCCGATTTCCAAATCGCGCCTGCTGCGCAAGACCTGGAGAAGCAGGCATTCACATTGACCCGACAGGCAGAGATCTTTGATCTGTCACTTTTCACACTCGACCTCCAAATCGGCTTGCTCGGCAAGCATCAGCTCGTCAACGCCGCCACCGCACTTGCCGCCCTGATGGTCCTGCGCGATCAAGGTGTGCTAGTCCCTGATGAGGCAATCCGCGATGGTCTGGCGAACGTCGAATGGCACGGACGATTTGAAATCCTCTCCCGCGATCCGTGCATCATCGTGGACGGCGCACACAACGCCGACTCGGCGCATCAACTCGTCGCCACGCTGCACGACATGTTTCCGCGCGCGCGGCTGCATTTCATCTTCGGCGCCTCCGGCGACAAGGACATCGCCGGGATGCTCGCGGAACTATTCCCTGCCGCAGAATCGCTTGTCCTCACACGCTCGCACAACCCCCGCGCCGCAGACCCGGCGCGCCTCGCCGAGCTTGCCTCCAAGCACAAAACAGAAACCTCTGTCGCACCCGACCTCGCCGCCGCGTTGCGCGACGCACGGCAGCACGCGAGTCAGGGCGATGTTATCTGTGTGACTGGCTCACTCTTCGTCGTTGCCGAGGCGCGCGCGGCCTGGCTGGCGGAACATGGCGTGAGCGTAGAAAAGGATGCGTGACCTCGTAAGCGGTGATCACCCATATCTCACCACAGAGTGCACAGACGATGGCACGACCATAATGCCGTGCTAGCCACGGCTTTAAATGACGTGCCATCGCACAGAGATTTATGTTTTTTCCTCTGTGATCTCTGTGTCCTCTGTGGTTGTTTGAATTTGTGGGTAATCGCCCCCTTCTTTGCGTCTTGACGCCGAATGTGGTATTATTGCCTCCGAAAGTTTTGCAAGGAGCTCGAATGCCCAAGAGGAAAAACAGCGAGAGCAAACCGGCTCACCCATCCAACGTAGACACGGCGAACCTGCCTGAGTTTGCTCTCGTTCCTGTTCGCGACACGATTATCTTCCCTCATCTGATGAGTCCGCTCATCGTCGGGCGCGATCAATCCATCCGCGCCGTCGAGGCGGCAATGGCGGACAATCAGCGCATCGTCGTTTTTCTTCAGCGCGATCCCGATATCCAGGACCCCAAGGCGGCCGACCTTTATGCGATCGGCACTGAGGTCTCCCTCGGTCGGATGCTGCGGATGCCCGACGGCACCACCAGCGTCTTCGCGCAAGGAAATACTCGCGTCCGACTCGTCGAGACAAGACAAACGGAGCCTTTCCTGCGCGTCCGCGTCATGCCGATCTCCGAAGCGGTCGAAAAGACCCAGCTGACTGAAGCGCTGATGCGCGCCGTGCTCGCGCTCTTCGAGAAAACGGTCCGCCTCAACCAAAATCTGCCGGACGACGCGTACGTCGCGGCGATGAACGCCGACACGCCCGGCTGGCTCGCCGACCTGGTCGCCTCGACGCTGAACATGGAAATCGCCCAGCGCCAGGAACTGCTGGAAACGCTCGATCCGATCACGCGCTTGCAGAAGATTTCGATCCTCCTCGCGAAAGAAGTGGACGTCCTCGAGCTGCAGAGCAAGATCCATTCCCAGGTACAGGAAGAAGTCGACAAAACGCAGCGCGAGTATTATCTGCGCGAGCAAATGCGCGTCATCCAGCACGAACTGGGCGAGACCGATCCACAGGCACGCGAGATCAGCGAACTGCGTGAGAAGATTGCCGTTGCCGGCATGCCGCCAGAAGTGCGGGAGAAAGCCGAACACGAGATCGAGCGCCTCGCGCAGATGCCGGGCGCCGCGCCCGAAGTCGGCATCATCCGCACCTACGTCGACTGGCTCGTTGGGCTGCCGTGGACGAAAATCACGACAGACAATCTCGACATCTCCGCTGCCGCAAAACTGCTCGACGAACAGCACTATGGATTGAAAAAAGCTAAGGAACGCATCCTCGAGTACATGGCCGTCCGCAAGCTCGCGGCAGAAAAAATGCGTTCGCCGATTCTATGTTTCGTTGGACCGCCCGGCACCGGCAAAACATCGATGGGTCGTTCAATCGCGCAGGCGTTAGGACGCTCGTTCGTCCGGGTCTCGCTGGGCGGCATCCACGACGAGGCGGAGATCCGCGGCCATCGCCGCACCTACATCGGCGCGCTGCCCGGCCGCATCATTCAGACGATGAAGCGCGCAGCGACGGTGAACCCGGTATTCATGCTGGACGAAGTGGACAAGATCGGCGCGGATTTTCGTGGCGATCCGAGCGCGGCGCTCTTGGAAGTGCTCGACCCCGAACAGAATCACGCGTTCAGCGATCACTACCTCGACGTGCCGTACGATCTCTCAAAGGTCATGTTCATTACCACGGCGAATATTCTGGAGCCGATTCCGCCCGCGTTGCGCGACCGGATGGAAGTGATCGAGTTTCCCGGCTACATCGAAGAAGAGAAGGTCGTCATTGCAAAGCAATTCCTGATCCCGCGCCAGAAGGAAGAGCACGGTCTCGGCGAGTCGCCCAAATTCTCGGATGACGCGATCCGCAGTCTCATCCGCGAGTATACCTACGAAGCCGGCGTCCGCAACCTGGAGCGCGAAGTCGCCAACATCTGCCGCAAAGTGGCGCGGATGATCGCGGAGGACAAACGCGCGCCCGCGCAAATCAATCAGCAGTCACTTTTCAAATACCTCGGGCCAACCAAATTCACCTTCGGCATCGCAGAAGAGAAGGACGAAGTGGGCGTGGCGACCGGCGTCGCCGTGTCCGAAGCCGGCGGCGACACGATGGCGGTCGAAGTCACCTTGATGCGCGGCAAGGGTGGGCTGATGCTCACCGGCCAGCTCGGCGACGTGATGCAGGAGTCGGCGCAAGCCGCGCTCTCGTACGCGCGGACGCACGCGCGGCAACTCGGCCTAAAAGTCAACTTCGACAAGATCGATATCCACATCCACGTTCCCGAAGGCGCGATTCCCAAGGACGGGCCGTCGGCTGGCATAACGATTGCCACCGCGCTCATCAGCGCGCTGTCGCGCCGCGCGGTGCACAAGGACGTCGCGATGACCGGCGAGATCACGCTGCGCGGACGCGTCCTCCCCATCGGCGGTTTGCGCGACAAAGTGCTGGCCGCCCACCGCGCCGGGTTGAAGACCATGCTCATACCAAAGAAGAACAAGAAGGACATGGTCGAGGTGCCCAAAAAAG
>Ga0163210_1000746_pt1 | contig 13807 bp, 16 predicted proteins | sample Kivu_220m_FD_113536 | JGI IMG/M metagenome (GOLD analysis project Ga0163210, IMG submission 113536) | Freshwater microbial communities from Lake Kivu, Western Province, Rwanda to study Microbial Dark Matter (Phase II) - Kivu_220m | ecosystem: Environmental > Aquatic > Freshwater > Lake ...
CCAAAGGGGGAAAGTATTTCACCTCCCTTTGGCAAAGGGAGGTGGGGAGGGATTTTATGAAGCTTTTTCAAACCGCTAAAGTTTTATGAAATATGAAACCGTTTTGAGTTTTGTGTTTTGTCTGCCTGCCGCAGGCAGGCAGAAACGATGAAAATGGATACTGGGTAGGGGAGGGATGGGTGATGATTAATGGGGTGAGGACGAAAAGTTTGCGAGTGATCCCGGATGAGCGGGGAAGGGTGATGGAGATCCTCCGGGCGGATGACGATCTTTTTTTAAAATTTGGCCAGGTGTATATGACCACTACCTATCCACAGGTGGTCAAGGCATGGCACTATCACAAGATTCAGACCGATCATATCGTGGCAATAGCGGGGATGATCAAACTGGTGCTCTATGATCCGAGAGAGAACTCTCCGACCAGGGGGGAGGTTAACGAATTTTTCATCGGGGTCCACAATCCGGAACTGGTTCAGGTGCCAAACGGGGTCTATCACGGCTGGAAGTGTATTAGCGAAGAGGAGGCGATCATCGTCAATATTCCCACGGAAGTCTATCGCTACACCAGCCCCGATGAGCACCGTCTTCCTCCTCATGGAAAGGATGTTCCCTATGATTGGTCGAGAAAGGATGGATGAGGAGAAACACCAAATTCCAATGGGCAAAAAGTATTTTTGGTTATTTGGTGTTTAGAGATTATTTGGACATTGGGATTTGTAATTTGGAATTTCAAATGGACCCTTTTAGTTTCAGGGTTCCTTGATCGGGCAAGTTGGGGTAAACGATGAGACTACTCGTAACCGGAGGTTGTGGATTCATCGGGAGTAATTTTATACGTTATTTTTTAAAGACCTATCCCGAAGCCTCCCTCATCAATGTGGACAAATTGACCTATGCTGGAAATTTAGAGAACCTCTCGGACCTTTCCCGTTTTCCACGTTACCATTTCATCCGTGGGGATATCGCCGAGGAATCTCTTATGGAGGACCTGATCAAAAAAGGGGTGGATGCGATTGTCAATTTTGCCGCAGAATCCCATGTGGATCGTTCGATCGAAAACCCTTCTGCCTTTATGAAGACCAATATCTTCGGAACCTTTGTGCTTCTGGAAACATTGAGAAAGGTCTTTACCGGCCAGAAGATCCGGTTCCTTCACATTTCAACGGATGAGGTCTATGGTTCCCTGGGAGAGAAAGGGGCGTTTACAGAGGGAACACCCCTCGCTCCCAATAGCCCCTATTCGGCGAGCAAGACGTCTGCAGATATGATGGTAAGGGCCTATCACCACACCTATGGAATCCCCGCTATCATTACCCGGTGTTCCAATAATTATGGTCCCTATCAATTTCCGGAGAAATTGATTCCCCTGATGATTTCAAATGCCATGGAAGATAAAGAGCTTCCCATTTACGGCGATGGGCTTCAGATTCGAGATTGGATTTACGTAGAGGATCACTGCAGGGCCTTAGATCTGGTTCTCAGGCAGGCCAAAGCCGGGGAGGTTTACAATATTGGAGGCCGGAGCGAGAAGACCAATCTTGATGTGGCCAAGACCATTCTGGACCGGTTGGGAAAACCCCATTCTCTGATCCGGTTTGTTGCAGATCGCCCGGGACACGACCGGCGCTATGCCATTGATTTTTCAAAAATAGAAAGGGAATTGGGATGGACCCCAAAGATCTCCTTTGAGGAGGGGATCGGCCTGACCATCCGGTGGTATCAGGATCACCGGGAATGGTGGAAGAAGATCAAGACAGGAGAGTATCTTGAATATTATAAACGGATGTATCAGGACCGGTAACGGGAGATCACAAATTCCAAATCCCAAATTTCAAATAAGCACCAATAAACAAATTTTACATGACTAATATGTCAACCTTAAACAATAAAAATCCCCCTAATCCCCCTTTTACAAAGGGGGATAATTGCTCCTCCCTTTGGCAAAGGGAGGTTGGGAGGGATTTAAAGAAGGTATTTTCAAGGTAATTCCAAACGGTTTGAATACTGGGACGTCGGAAGGTATTTGGATTTTGTAATTTGGTGCCTGGAATTTTGGAGAGCGGGCCTTCAGGATAAATTTTTTCATGACAAGGATGAGAGAGGGGGAATTCATCTCAAAGATGAATCGGATACTGGTCATTGGTGCTAAAGGAATGCTGGGGAGAGATCTGATGACAGAACTCCAAGCCTCCTTTCCCCATGATGAATTCATTGGATGGGATATCGGAGATATTGATATCCGTGAAGAGGAGATAACGGTCTCCAGAATCGAGGCCGCTCATCCTCAAATCGTGATCAATGTGGCAGGTTACACGAATGTGGATGGGTGCGAGTTGAATGAGAAGGAGGCCTTTGCCGCCAATGCGGAGGGAATGAAAAATATCGCCCTGGGAGCGAAGAGATGCGGGGCGAAGGTCATCTACCTCAGCACGGACTATATATTCGATGGGGAAAAGGGAGAACCCTATCTCGAAGAGGATCCTCCGCATCCCATCAATATCTATGGCCGCTCCAAGTTGAAGGGGGAACAATATGTCCGGGAATTGACAGGAGACGGGCTGATCATCCGGACCCAATGGCTCTTCGGGAGATATGGAAATAATTTTGTCTCCGCTATCCTCCGCCAGGCCCGGAAGAAGAAAGTCCTTTCCATCGTGGATGACCAGATCGGCTGTCCTACCTATACTCCCGATCTTTCCAGGGCGATCTCCGCCATGATCAGACAGAATGCCCGGGGGATTTTCCATGTGACGAATGAAGATCCCTGTTCCTGGTATACCTTTGGCCAAACCATATTGAAATTTTCCGGGATGGAAGGGGTAAAGGTGATCCCTATTTCTTCAAAGGAGTTGGGCCGGCCTGCTCCCCGGCCCTCCTATTCGGTTCTCAAAACGGAGAAATTTAAAAAGGAAACAGGATGGGCACTCCGGCCCTGGTTCGAGGCCTTAAAGGAGTTTTTATTCCGGATCAGGGAGTCCATCCAATCAATTTAGTTAATGGAGTTGGCCATGAACATCAGTATCATCGGTACGGGTTATGTGGGGTTGGTGACCGGGGCCTGCCTGGCAGAATTCGGGATGAATCTGATCTGTGTGGATAACGATTCTCAAAAGATTGACCTTCTCAGGCAGGGCAAGCTCTCCATCTTCGAGCCGAATCTTGAGAACCTCGTCAGTAAAAACGTGAGGGAGGGGAGGCTTCGTTTTTCATCGAGTATCGAGGAGGGTGTGAAGTCGAGCCTGGTCGTCTTTATTGCCGTGGGAACCCCTCCCAGGGAGGATGGCTCTGCGAACCTACGATTCGTGGAGGAGGTGGCCAAGGAGATCGCCCGATGGATGGATGGCTATAAGGTTGTGGTCATGAAATCGACCGTTCCTGTCGGAACCTCTCGCTGGTTAAAGGAGTTCATCCAAATACATCAGCAACGGCCCATCCCGTTTGATGTTGTTTCGAACCCCGAATTTCTGAGAGAAGGTTCGGCCGTGGATGACTTTCTCCGGCCCGATCGGATCATCATCGGTGCGGAGAGTGAACAGGCCGTGGCCATCATGAGGGATATCTACAGCGCCCTCTACCTCATCGAGACCCCTTTTGTGGTCACCAACTGGGAGACCGCCGAGATGATTAAATATGCCACCAATGCCTTTTTAGCTACAAAGGTCACCTTTATCAATGAAGTGGCCAATCTGTGTGAAAGGGTAGGGGCCGATGTTCACCATGTGGCGAAGGCCATGGGACTTGACGGAAGGATCGGAAGAAAATTTCTTCATCCGGGGCCGGGTTACGGGGGGTCCTGCTTTCCCAAAGACACACGGGCCCTTTTCAGACTGGCTCATGAGAAGGGATATCCATTTAAAATCTTAGGCTCTGTCATCCAGGTGAATGAGGAACAGAAGGAGAGGATGGCGGAGAAGATCAAAGAGATGGTGGGAGATCTTCAGGGAAAGACGATCGGTATCCTGGGCCTCTCCTTCAAACCCAATACGAATGACATCCGGGAATCTTCGGCCATTGCGATCATCCGGAAGCTGCTTTCGATGGGAGCCCGCATAAAGGCCTTTGATCCAGAGGCCATGAAGGATTCGGAGGCCATTCTCCCGGAGGTAACCTACGGAAAGGATGCCTATGATGTGGCTCAGGGAGCGGATGCATTGGTCCTGGCTACCGAATGGAATCAATTCCGGCGATTAGACCTTTTGAGGATTAAAACATTATTGAAGGTACCGGTCTTCATTGATCTCAGAAATGTTTATGACCCCGATCAGATGAAGCGCCTGGGCTTTCGTTATTGTGGCGTGGGGAGGTAAGGGACTGCCCTTGGCTCAAATGGAAAAGGACTGGATCTTTGTCTCCGACGCTCATCTTACCGGGAGAGAACCGGAAGAGATGGAAGGATTTTTAGAGTTTCTGAATTCACAAAAAGAGCGGATGAGCCATCTGGTGATCTTGGGCGATCTTTTTGAATTTTTTTTTGGTTTTAAAGAGACCCTTCCCGCTTCACAACCCTTTCCCTTCCCGGATTACCTTCCTGTTCTAAAAGGGCTTCAGCATCTGTATCAGCAGGGGATCCATATCAAATATTTCGAAGGGAACCACGATTTCTTCCTCAACGCCTTCTTTGATGAACGATTCGGGATGGAAGTGGAGGTCTATCCGGAAGGGCTTGAAGAGAGGCTGGGAGAAAGGAGAGCCTTCTTCTCCCATGGAGATCTTTCCAATCCCCGGCTCTGGGGATACCGGATCTTTCGAAGGGTGCTCAAAAATCGTTTGAGTTTTCGTCTGATCCAGTTTGTCGGCCCTGACCTTTCCCGTCGGGTTGCCCGGAAGTTAAGCGAGAGAAGTTATCAGAGGTCCCATAAAGATTTTCCCGTGATTCCGCCTCCGGCATTCAGGGCCTTTGCCCATCAAAAGTTTTTAGAGGGCTTTGGGGTCGTCATCCTCGGGCACTCTCATTTTCCGGAGAGGGTGGAGGAAGACGTTGATGGAAGGAGATGTCTCTATCTTAATGTAGGGGACTGGATGCAACACCGGTCCTTCCTGAGATTCACGCCTCCTGATCAATTTGAATTAAGGAGATGGAGGGATGGAAGATGAGGAAACTGGGTGAGGGGGACGGACATGGGAAACGGACACAGCCATGATAATTCCCCTATGGGAAACAAGGCAGTATTTCTTGACCGGGATGGAACGATCAATGAAGAGGTGGGATATGTGAACCATATTGACCGTTTCATTCTCCTGCCCCGGGTGGGGGAGGCGATTCACCGATTGAATCAAAATGGCATCAAGACGGTGGTCATCACCAATCAATCCGGAGTAGCAAGGGGATATTTCCCTGAATCATTGATCCACCTCGTCCACCAAAAGATGCAGGACCTTTTGAGTAAGGAGGGGGCCTATCTCGATGGAATCTATTACTGTCCCCATCATCCTGATGTGGGGGAGCCCCCCTATCGCCAGAAATGCCGGTGCAGAAAACCGAATACAGGCTTAATCGAAGAGGCGGTGAAGGCTCTCCGCATTGACTGCTCTCGAAGTTATGTGGTCGGGGATCGGGGTAAGGATATCGGATTTGGACATCTGATCGGAGCAAAGTCCATCCTGGTTCTTACGGGATACGGGAGAGGGGATTGGGAATATTTGGGGAACCGGTGGGAGGAGAAGCCGGACTACGTTGCTCAGGATCTCTACGAAGCGGTCCAGTGGATTCTTAACCGGGAAGGCGGAGGGTAAGGGAGAACTTTTCGAAGGAGGGGAGAAGATGGCACTCAGCAAGGAACTCTTGGATATCTTGGCCTGTCCGAAATGCAAAGGGGATATCTTTTTAAATAGGGCAGGAGATGGATTGATCTGTAAGGCCTGCCGGCTGGTCTATCCCATTGAGGATGACATCCCGGTGATGCTCATCGACGAAGCGCTTCCCAGGAAGAAGAGTAATTGAAATAATCAAACTCCCTGCCTACCGCAGGCAGGCAAACACCAATAATCAAATATATTCCAATAACCAATCTCAAAAGCCTTTTGTCATTTGGGTTTGGTGATTGGTGATTTATGGTTCTGTCAACCTCGATATCTGAGAATCAAAAATGTTTGCTTATCCCATCTACTTGCTTATAAGAGTGTGCAGCTTTATGATCAACCTTCTGCCGGAAGGGGCTGCCCTCTGGATCGGAAGGCAGCTGGGAAATGGGATGTATTTTCTGGACCCGGAACATCGGGAGGTGGCCATTCAAAATCTTCATATCGCCTTTGGCCATGGGAAGACAGAAGAACAGATACGCTCGATTGCAAAAAAGAGTTTTCAGAATCTTGGAATGACCGCCGTTGAATTTCTGAGAATCCCGAAGATGACCGTGGAGAACTTTAAAGAGAAGGTTGCCCCGGAGGGAATGGAAAGTTTCCTTAAAAAAGTGGTGGAGAGAGAGAAGGGAATACTTGTACTCCTCTCTCATCTTGGCAATTGGGAGATGATGGGTTTGATGTCAAAAGTCTTAGGAGAGCCGGTCGTAGTACTCGCCAGGCCTGTCAAAAAGAATCGGTGGTTAGACGGTTTTGTTTTCGAAGTGAGGAAAGCGGCAGGCCTGGAGGTCATCCATCCGAAAAGGCAGGCAAAAAAGTGATCCGAGCCCTCTCTCAAAATCGAATCGTCGGGATATTAATTGATCAGAGGGCAAAGCGAAGCGAGGGAGTATGGGTGGACTTCTTTGGCAGAAAAGCCCCAACCACGCCTGCATTAGCCGTTTTAGCCATGAGAACCGGAGTTCCGGTGCTCCCTGTTTTTATGATTCGAAATGAACATGGAAGGCATCATCTACTGGTCAAGGAATTTCTTCAACTCGTGGATACCGGGGATATCAAGAAGGATGTGGAGACCAACACCCAAATCATTAATGATACCCTCGAATCCGTGATCCGGCAATATCCGGATCAATGGTTCTGGGTACATCGGAGATGGGAAAGAAAGAAGAGACCCCATCACCCGAGGCGCTTGCCCAAAGCCGAAGAATAAGGTATGTTTTGATCAGGAGAAAACTTTGAATAGGCTTCCTGCGAAGAGAGAAGAGAGGGTTTTGGCCGCAAAGCCAAAAAGTGAGAAACGTACCTATCTCCATGTCGGGGATAAGGTTTATCACAAAAAGTTTAAATCCTGGGGTGGCGGGATTGTCCTCGAAACCTGGTCTTCTGACCTTCCGGGAGGGCTCTGCTATGTTCGCATTCTATTTCAGGACGGTAAAAAGAGGGTCTTTGACAACTCCTTCGACAACACCTGCTGCTGTTATTATACGGGGATTACGCTACTGAACCGCATCGAATTATAACTTCCCACCTTTAGGCTTATTTTCAATCCTCTATTCATGAGTCATCTTTTCAAGGCCACTAAAAACCACTTGTTTAGGTCTGGAAATTTTGATATCAATTTACTACTGAAATACGGAAAGCGGCGGAATGGAGCATCGTCCTAAGAAAAGAGATAGAATAAACGAGGAGAGGAGAGCCGGGATGAAACGGTATCTTATTGTAGGAAATGGGGTGGCGGGTGCAAGAGCAGCTGTAAAGATCAGAGAAAGGGATCCCAAAGGGGATATCCATATGTTCACGGAGGAAGCCTATCCCTTTTACTACAGGGTGCGGTTTCCGGAACTGGTCGCAGGAGAGGTGACCATCAGGGAGGTGACCATTCATTCCAGGGAATTCTATCAAAGCAAGAATATCTTTCTCCATTTGGAGGAACCGGTCATCGAGGTTCATCCGGAAAAGGAGGAGGCGATCAGCCAACCCGGGAAAACCTATCCTTATGACCTTCTCCTTATCGCGACAGGAGGAAATGCCTTTGTTCCGCCCATCAAGGGAACGGAAAAGGGGGGGGTCTTTACCCTTCGCAAGATGAAGGATGCCATAGGGATGAAAGCCTTTTCAGAAAAGATAAGCCGGGCGATCCTCATCGGCGGGGGGCTTGTTGGATTGGAGGTGGGAGGAGCCCTGCTGAGACGGGGGATCAAGGTTGCGGTCATCGAACATAATCTCAGGATCCTTCCAAGGCAGATGGATCCGGAGGGAGCCCGGATCCTTCAGGCGAAGATGGAGGCCATGGGGTTCTCATTTTTCCTCAATGGTCAGTCCGAGGAGATTCTCGGAGGAGAGAATGTGGAGGGAGTTCGTCTTAAGGACGGCAGAGAGGTTGAAGGTCAGATGGCTATCATCTCCGCTGGAGTGAGGCCAAATCTCCAATTAGCCAAGGGGATGGGCCTGGAGATAAAGAACGGGATTCTGGTCAATGACCGTCTGGAGACAAAGACCGAAGGTGTTTTTGCAGCCGGAGATGTGGCAGAGCACAGGGGCCGCAACTACGGAATATGGCCAGCCGCTCAAAGACAGGGTGAGATTGCCGGGATCAATATGGCAGGAGGCAGTGAGGTCTATCAGGGGACGGTCGTTTCAAACACTCTCAAGGTCGTTGGAATTGACCTCACCTCTGCGGGCGAGATCGATGCGGAAGGGAAGTTGGAATGCAAGATAAGAAGTGACCATGAGAAGGGTACCTATTCCAAGGTGACATTCAGGGAAGATAAGATTGTGGGTTGCATCCTTCTCGGAGATGTGAAAGGGAGGGCCGAGATCCATGATGCCATTGAAAAGCAGGTCAATGTAAAAGAATTTAAGGATTCCATCCTTAAGGATGGATTTGATTTTAGCCAATTGAAATAAAAAATCCACCGGATCATTGGTCCGGTGGATTAAATTTGATTTAAGGAGGAAAGAGTTTTCTCTATTCTTTGTTAAACATTATACACACCTCACATTAAAGGAAGATTAAAGAAAGATTAGAGTTTTCTAATAAAAACGGGGTCATTTCTTCATGGCTTTTGTCTAAATCGCCGTTTACCCTTCGACAGGCTCAGGGCGAACGGTGATTTATTGAAATTATGTAACTTTTCCGATCATGCTGAGCTTGTCGAAGCATGGAATCGATTTGGGCAACAGGCCCTTCAATTGTCAATAGTTTTTCCCTGTTTCTTACACACGCCGGCCTGAAATACCGGGACTCCCCGATCTTCACGGGAAAGTCGGCTGGATGCCCCGCCTTATAGGCGGGGATGGCGGTAACGGGCTCCAGAATTGGAGCCAAAGCCGACAATATTAATGAAACTACCTTAACCCGAAAGCCCCGCCCTGTGGGCGGGGAGCTTTATTTCCTCCCGGTTAATTCCTTTAAGGCTTCCTCATAGACATCATAGGTTTTCGAATCGAAGAGGACGAATCGGACAAGTTGAATTTCAGGGTGTTCCTTTAAATAATCCATCACAGTTTTTAGGGCAACGCGGGAAGCCTCCCCCACAGGATACCCATAGACCCCTGTGCTGATCGAAGGAAAAGCGATGGAGGAGATGTTGTGCTGGGTGCAGAGTTCCAGGCTCTTTTGATAGGCGTTTGAGAGAAGCCCGGCATCGTTGGGCGATCCGGAATAGATCGGTCCAACCGCATGGATCACATATTTTGCGTTAAGATTTCCTCCTCCTGTAATCACCGCGGATCCAGTTGGACAACCTTTATACTTTGCCTTCAGCTCCGCCATAATGGCAGGTCCACCCGCACGGTGGATGGCACCATCCACCCCTCCTCCTCCTGCGAGCCGGGAATTGGCCGCATTTCCAATAGCCTCTGTATCCTCACGGGTAATATCTCCCTGGACAATGTCTAAGGTGGATTGATGGACAGTTGCTTTCATCGCCGTCTCCTTTTCTGGATTTTAATTTATCCATATCAAAAAGAGTTGACATCGTCAATACATGGAGTTAAGGTTCGGGCGATGAAACCCATTCAATATGGCTGGGTCATTGTCGGGATTGGAGTTCTGGTTAAAATGTCAGGGCTTGGGTTTGGACGTTTCGCCTATCCCATGCTCATTCCCAACATGAGAGAATCGCTTGCCTTCAACTACGGCGAGATGGGACTTTTAAGCGGAGCGATCATGCTGGGTTATCTCCTCTTCTCTTTAATCGGCGGGCTACTGGCAACCCGGTTCGGTCCCAAGAGAATCGTCATTGCCTCCCTTCTCTGTGGTTCCTTTTCCATGTTCTTGATGAGCAGATTATCAGGATTTTTCCCTCTTCTCTCCTTTGCCTTTACCATGGGAGCAGGAGGCGCCGGGTCTCACATTTCCGTAACCACATTACCCATGGCATGGTTTGGAGAGCGGAGATTAGGCGGTGCTCTGGGTATCGTTACAGGGGGGACAGGCCTCGGCATTATTGTGACAGGCCTGCTGCTCCCCCATCTTCTGGCCAATCTGGGTAAGGAAGCATGGAGACAATGCTGGCTCCTTCTTGCCTTGATCACATTTTTAGTTGCCATCATCGGATGGATATTCCTGAGAGAAAAGCCGGAGCAGGTCACGCTTCCTCCTCCCGGTCCTGATGGAGCGGGAAGCTCCTCTCCCCCTTCCAGGGATAGAAAAGGACTCCCTCTCAAGGCCATCTTCATCATCTATTTTATCTTTGGATTTGCCTATAACATCTATGCGACCTACTTTGTCGCCTATATAGTGGGAGAGATTGGCCTTTCGGAAAAGACCGCAGGAAATATCTGGGCGATCTTCGGGTGGATGTGTATGGCAAGCGGATTGGTCTGGGGATATATTTCGGATCGAATGGGAAGGGGGAGGGCCCTTCTCTGGAACAACGGGATCATCTCACTGGCCGTTCTTCTTGCCCTCGCCTTACCCATGACTTTTTTTCTCGCCCTTTCCGCTTTTCTTTTCGGGTTTACTTTTTTAGGCACGGTGACCATCATCGCGGCATCCATTGGTGACCAGGTGATGGAGAAGCGGGCTTCTGTTTATGGGTTGGTCACCCTCACCCACGGTATTGGACAGTTCTTGGGGACAATCTCGGGCGGATATTTAAAAGACTGGACAGGGTCTTTTCAATTGACCCTTCTTGTTTCGCTGGCAGGCTTTTTTCTCTGCCTGATCCTGACTGCCTTCCCCCCCACCTTCCTCCCTGTCAGAGGGGAGAAAGGTGGGGGGGATCTTCAGAGGGTTTCATAGAAGGATTTCTTGAGAAACTTGAAGGATTTCACAAATTGATCGAAAATCTCAAAGGCTGAGGTATCATAGGTACCTTCCATGGGCCTCCACTGGGTCAGGTAAAAGGCTACGACACGATCTCCTCGCTTTGCAAAGATCACTTTGGCCTTTGCCTTTTCTTTCTTCACGGGGTCTTTTCCTTCAACGGTCACAGCTAATCCTTCCCCTCCGAGCACGGGTACCCTTTTCTTCTCCAGAATCTCAAACTTGAGGATGGCATTCCAGAGGAATCGTTTAAAAAACTCTTTCTCTCGCTCCTCGAATTTTGTCGAGCATCCGAAAGGTTCCTCATCGTAGGCAAAGACCGATTGGGAGGGGAATGGACCCGGGTCTTTTCTTATGAATCCAAAGGCAAATTCCCCATCCTCCTCACCCTCCGGCCAGAATAGATTCCAGCCCTGAGGGGGCAAGATGAACTCATATTCCCCTCCGTAAATCACCGTCCCGCGGGAGGTCACTTCATATGGTTTTTGGGTGGACCCTGGGGTAGCACATCCATTCAGAAAAAATAGAAGAACGGATAAGGACCCTAATATCACCATCCATTTTCCCTTCATGGCTTTCCTCCTGTGGTCGGGGCAAGTTGACCTTCCTGGTTCAGTTTTTTAAGGAAAAGGAGAATATCCTTATATTTTGGAGACCCGTCTCTCACATACCGGATGGTCCCTGTCTTATCAATGATGACTGTCCTTCTGCCAAAGACAGGAAAACCCTTGATCTCAGGTGAAGGCTCAACGCCCAAGGAGGCGCCCAGAAAACCCGTCACATTGGAGAGGAGGGGAAAGGTGAGGTCCAGACTTTTGGCCCAGTATTTTAATATGATCACGTCATCGACACTGACACCCACGACCCGGGTGTTGAAGCGGTCATAGAGGTATAGGTTCCTCTGATGACCCTCCATCTCACCCGTTCAGATGGGTGTGAAAGCAGCCGGGAAAAAAGTGATGATCAGGTGGTATTTGCCATAATACTCTTCCGCATAGTTGATCAATCGGTCATCCGTGGAGGGAAGAGTAAAATTGGGTGCTTCTCGACCGATCAACACCTCCTTTTTCTTGGCATCTCCATGAGTGGGGAGAAAAAGGAGGAAGAGAATGAGGGGTAAAAATATCCATTTGAAGACCATCGCTCTTCTCATAAGGACCTCCTGGAGTAAGCTATTTATTAAAATTTAAACCATTTTTGATAGTTAAGCAACCTGAAAGTTTAAAATAATCTTGCAAAAATCTTTTGATGAGTGTTAAATTATAAAAAAGGGTAAAAATGATAGCCTACGATCTCATCTGTTCAAATGGTCATCTTTTTGAATGCTGGTTTAAGGACAGCGCCTCCTATGATGAGCAGATGTCCGCCTGCATGATCAACTGTCCTGTCTGTAATGATACTCAAGTGGTGAGGGCCTTTTCTCCATTTATGATCAAGAAAGGGGACGGAGAAAAGAAGAAAGGGCAAGAGACTGTCTATCAGGCCTATCAGATGATCCAGGAATACATCGATAAGCATTTTGAGGATGTCGGAGCTGATTTTGCCAAAGAGGCCCTCAAAATCCACTCCGGAGAGGCAGGGAAGAGAAATATCAGAGGAACAGCCACTCCAGCAGAGGAGGTTATCTTAAAAGAAGAAGGGGTTCAGTTCTTTAAGGTCCCGATCGTCAAACGACTTCTGAATTGAAATCATACTTTCATAGAGGAAAAGCGGTCTCAGGGCCTCAGAAAGAGGTTGACCTCCTGAAATTTTTCATCTCTGAAAAGTACGATTCGAACCGTACTGCCTGCCTTTAAGGCGTCAATCACTTCTTCGAATTCCTGAATACTTCCCACTTCTTTGAGATGGATTCTGGTAATGATATCTCCTGCCCTGATTCCGGAAGCCTCTGAGGCACTTTTAGGAATCACCTCGGAGACCAATACCCCTTTCTGTCCCTTGAAATTGAAGTGGGAGGCTAAAGAGGGAGTAAGCTCCTGCACCCGTATTCCGTATCTTTCCCCGAGCCCTTCCTTTTTATTAAGAGCGATTCCCTGTTCATCCAATATCTTCGTTGAGACAAAGATAGGGACTTTCGATTTCAGGGCGATGATGATGGCATCACTGGGTCGAGCATCGACCTCAATTTGACCTTTGTTCAGGATAAGAAAGAGGGTCGCATAATAAGTATTATTCTTTAAATTTACGATCTTGATCTCTTTCACCCTTACCTGAGCCTGGGTGAGAATGGAATGGAGCAAGTCATGCGTCATCGGTCTTGGATTGGAGAGATGATTTAACTCTTTATCGATGGCATTGGCTTCGAGAAGACCGATCCAGATGGGAAGCGCCCTCTTTCCCTCCTTATCCGCAAGGATGACGACAGGGGTATGGCCGATCGAATCCATTCTTACCCCCTTCACCTCCATTTCAACAAATGGAGAGAAAATTTCCTTGCTCAAAGTGATCCATACAAGTGAGAGGACCAGCAGGCCCGCAAGTCCTAACATGAGATATTTCCTCATCTCTCTCTCCTTTTCCGGGACAGGGCCCTTTTCCTCAATATCGCCATCAGGCCGATGATGATCTTCTGCCCGTCTCGCTTGGTTAAGGGATCGGATCGTTTAATAATTCTCTGACAGAAGGCGTGATAATGTCCTTCGTCCCAGCCCAGTTCCTCCAAGAGATAAGAAATAAAATCCTGTTGACCCGAAGTGGTCGATTCAAGGCCAATGGGAGTCTCAAAAGGGATGAGAC